>Ga0172368_10000027_pt1 | contig 181025 bp, 142 predicted proteins | sample Lak11m_FD_114540 | JGI IMG/M metagenome (GOLD analysis project Ga0172368, IMG submission 114540) | Freshwater microbial communities from Kabuno Bay, South-Kivu, Congo - kab_022012_11m | ecosystem: Environmental > Aquatic > Freshwater > Lake | place: Democratic Republic of the Congo...
GTTTCAGCCCGGTGGTGATCCGGCTGATCGCTTCCTCGGTATTCTCCCGGTTCCCGAAGGCCGTCAGGCGGAAGTAGCCGGCGCCGGAGGGGCCGAAGCCGGAGCCGGGGGTGCCGACGACGTTGACTTCGTTGAGCAGCTTGTCGAAGAAGGCCCAGGAATCGAGGCCGTTGGGGGTTTTCAGCCAGATATACGGGGCGTTGACGCCGCCGTAGGCTTCCAGGCCGATACTCTGCAGCCCTTCGCGGATGATGCGGGCGTTGGTCATGTAATAGCCGATCAACTCGCGAATCTGGTCCTGCCCGTCCGGGGTGAAGACCGCTTCCGCGCCGCGCTGGACGATGTAGGGGACGCCGTTGAACTTGGTGGTCTGGCGGCGGTTCCACAGCGGGTTGAGCGAGACGGCCTCGCCGGCGCGCGTGTAGGCCATCACCGCTTTCGGCACCACGCAGTAGGCGCAACGCGTGCCGGTGAAGCCGGCGGTCTTCGAGAAGGAATTGAATTCGATGGCCACTTCCTTCGCGCCGTCGATTTCGTAGATGCTGTGCGGGATATCCGCCTCGGTGATGTAGGCGGCGTAGGCGGCATCGTAAAGGATGACGGCGTGCTGCTCGCGGGCGAAATCGACCCACTTCTGCAACTCCATTTGCGGCAGCGCGGTGCCGGTCGGGTTGTTGGGCGAGCAGAGGTAGACCATGTCCACCTTCGTCTGCGGCAGCGCGGGACGGAACTTGTTCTCCGCGGTGCACGGCAGGTAGACGACCTTGCCAAAGCGGCCGTCGTCCCCCAGGCTGCCGGTGCGGCCGGCCATGACGTTGGTGTCCAGGTAGACGGGGTAGACGGGATCGGTGATGGCCACCACGTTATCGAGGCCGAAGATCTCCTGAATATTGCCCACGTCGCACTTCGCGCCGTCGCTGATGAAGACTTCGTCTTCGCCCAGCGCGATGCCGCGGCTCTCATAGTCGTGCTCGATGACCTTGCGGATCAGGAAATCATAGCCCTGCTCCGGCCCGTAGCCGCGGAAGGTCTCCGCGCGGGCCATGTCGTCCACCGCCTTGTGCATCGCCTCGATGACCACCGGCGGCAGCGGGCGCGTGACGTCGCCGATGCCCAGCCGGATGACGTTGGCATCGGGATGCTCACCCTTATACCGGGTGACGCGCCGGCCGATCTCCGCGAACAGGTAGCTGCCGGGCAGCTTCTGATAATTCTCATTAATCAGTGCCATTTTCACACCTCTTCCCTGCAATGGGGCTATTATACGAATGGTCTGTGGGGCTGTCAAAACAATGGGACGATGGATGGAGAGAAGCGGCTTCATTTATAGCTGTAGCGCGCGCCTGCCGTGGCGCGCTGTTTCCGCCTTCCGTTCCGCTTCCGAAAAACGGCATCCGGCGATCACGGCTTCCGTTCTACCACACGGTTGAAAAATTTGTCAACAGCGCGCCACGGCGGGCGCGCGCTACAGACAGTAAAATGCCGGTAGGTATATTCTGACCTGAAGCGAATATTGCTTGTAGGTGCCCGCGGGTATATCGCAGGCGGAGGACGAAGTAAATGCCATCGCAGCAAGTTGAAGTCGTCAATGATGTCGGGCTGCACGCCACGCCGCTGGCGCTGTTCGTGTCGAAGGCGCGGACATATCAGGAGACCACCGTCCGCGTGTCTCGCGATGAGCGGCAGGCGGACGGTAAGAGTTTGATCGGGCTGTTGACGCTGGAGGCGTTGAAGGGAACGACCATCGAGATCAGCACTGAGGGACCGCAGGCCGAGGAGGCGCTGCAGGCGCTGGCGGGGATGGTGGCGAGCGGCTTCAAAACGCTACACTAACATGTTATTCATCAACCTCTTGCCGGTATCCCCCGGTCACACGGTATAATGTCTGCGGGTTGCCCGGGGGGCGGGCGTTCCCGGAACGTGTAACACCCGGCATATTCGGGTACCTTACACACGAGGAAATATCTATTGAACGAGGCACAAATTCGCGCGCTGCTGGCGGAGGTGCATTCCGGCGCCCGCAGCGACGATGAATTCATACAGGCGATACGATCATTGCCCTTTGAGGACCTGGGCTTCGCCAAATTAGACCATCACCGCCACTTACGGACCGGCTTTCCCGAGGTGATCTTCTCGCAGGGGAAAACGTGCGAGCAGGTGGCGGAGATTTTCGCCCGCTTGAGCGCACGGAGCCACGTGGTGCTGGCCACGCGCGCGACGCCGGAGCAGGCGGAGGCGGTGCGCACGGTGGTGGCGGACAGTGAATACCACGCGCTGGCGCGGCTGATTACCTGGCGGCACCCGGAGCACCGGGAGCCGTGCACGCGCGAGCCGATAATCGCGCTGGTCGCCGCCGGCACCGCGGACCTGCCGGTGGCGGAGGAGGCGGCGATTACCGCCGAGCTGATCGGCTGGCCGGTGGACCGCGTGTATGACGTCGGGGTGGCGGGTCTGCACCGATTACTGGCGAACAGCGAGCGGGTGATGCGCGCATCGGTGGTCATTGTGGTGGCGGGCATGGAGGGTGCGCTGGCCAGCGTGGTGGGCGGCCTGGTGAAGGCGCCGGTGATCGCCGTGCCTACCAGCGTCGGCTACGGCGCCAGCTTCGGCGGCCTTTCGGCGCTGTTATCCATGCTGAATAGCTGCGCCAGCGGGGTGGCGGTGGTCAATATCGACAACGGTTATGGCGCGGGCTATTACGCGGCGCTGCTGGCCGAGATGGCGTCAGCGCCGGTAGGCGTCACCAGCGATCAGATGTAGTATAATCAACTCGGGAATTGCCGGAGCAAATGATTGAATCGTCGGACCCTTCATTTGCTCACTAACTTCATACTTTTGGAATTTCGTTTCATTTAGCATTTGATTCACAGGATGATTGTCTGCTTCATGGCAGCGCGAAGAGGAGTGCCTCGCAATGGGTGTCAACACAAAAACCGGCAAGGGCGGCAGCTCTGAAGGGCCCGTCAAAGGGGAAGTCCCGGCGTGGGCTGAGCCATACGTGCGCATCTCAGACTGGATTTACCCCTGGTGCCTGTGGGTGGGCGGTATTGCGCTGTTTGCGCTGCTGACCACGCTGCTGTTCGGCAAAACCACCGGTTCGTGGCTCACTCCGGCGATGGGCGCCTTCGCCTTCTTCACCGTCGTCGGCTTCGCCTGTATGCTGATCGCCTGCCACAGCACGCTGGTCCCCGGCTGGATCGGCGGCGTCGTCGGGGCGCTCCTGCTGTTCGGCGGGCGCGCGGCCATCACGTTCCTCGCCGCGCAAGGCAAGGTCGACGGCGGAGATGCGTTTCTGAAGCATCTTTTCGATTATGTGCCCAACATCGGCATGATCATACTGGCGGTCTCCATCGTCCGCCTGATGATCGGCTTCGCGCTGGCCTTCATCTACGAGCAGACGCGCAGCGGCTCGACAAAATACAAATATTCGACCACCAGCACCGTCGGGAAGCCGGGGGCGTTTCCGAAATGCTGGGAGATGTCGCGCTGCCGCCCGGGCGTGCGCGACAGTTGCCCCAACTTCAATGACCACATCACCTGCTGGCGGCGGCGCAGCGGCTGTTTCTGCGACCGCAACCTGGCGAATTACCTGGTGAGCGTGTCCGACCGGAAGGACGTCGGCGAGATCGACAACGTCACCCGCGCCGCCGCCAACCTGGATAAATCCGGGCAAGGCGCCATCCGCGGACATATGCAGGGCGCCTCCAAGCGCCCATGGCTGCAGCAGCGACGGCTGTGCCACGAATGCCCGCTCTTTCTGGAGCATCAGGAATACAAATACCGCTACTGGCACTGGATCAGCTTCCCGATCACCGGCGCGGTGGTGGCGGCCATGTATTTGCTCCGCTTCCATGATGCCTACAACTGGGTTGCCGATATCCTCGACCAATTCATGGCGAAGCTGTGTTCCATGGGCAAGCTGCCGGAGAACTTCGACCCGAGCGCCAGCACACTGAAGGACAGCCCCTTCGAATACGTACTGCTCTTCATGATCGCGCTGATCATCGCCAGTTATGTGGTGGCGCTGATCGACAAGATGTTTTTGGATTGGAAGATCTAGCAGAACTGGCCCTCTCCCCCCAGCCCCCTCTCCCAATGCTGGGCGAGGGGGAGCAGGCTCGCAGAAAAAGAAAACGGGGTGCGGAACACCGCACCCCGTTTTTATTGTCATCCTTTACACCTTCTCGATCCCTGTTAATTCGTCCCGACGCCCAACCCCCGCCGCAGATTCGTCGCATCGTGGGGGGACAGGTGCAGGCTTTGCACGTCCCAGATATCGCGAGCGTAGTCGCCGATGGTGCGGTCGCTGGAGAATTTGCCGCAGCGCGCTACGTTCATGATGGACTTGTGCGTCCAGCCCGCGGGGTCCAGGAAGGTCTCCGACACCCAATCTTGCACGGCCACATACTGGTCGAAATCGGCCATCAGGAAATACTCATCCCAGTGGACCAGCGCGTCATACAGCGGCCGGAACAGACCCGGCTCCCCTGGGGAGAAGAAATCGCATTCCAGCAGACGCAGCACCTGCGTCAGCAACGGCGAGTCGGCAATGAATTTGCCGGGATCGTATCCCTCGCGCCGCATAGCCATCACTTCATCGGTGGTGTGCCCGAAGATGAAGATATTCTCCGGCCCCACCTCCTGCATGATCTCGATGTTGGCGCCGTCGAGGGTGCCGATGGTCAGCGCGCCGTTGAGGGCGAACTTCATGTTGCCGGTGCCGGAGGCTTCGCGGCCGGCGGTGGAGATCTGCTCGGACAGGTCGGCGGCGGGGATGAGTTTCTCCGCCAGCGACACGCGGTAGTTCGGCAGAAAGCTGACGCGGATCAGGTCGCGCGTCGCCGGGTCGCGGTTGACCATGTCGGCGATGCGGTTGATGAAGTGGATGACCAGCTTGGCCATGTAATAGCCGGGGGCTGCCTTGCCCCCCACCAGGAAGGTGCGCGGCACCGGCGGATGCGCCGGGTTCTCCTTCAGGCGCAGGTAGCTGGCGATCATGTAGAGTCCGAACAGCGTCTGCCGCTTGTACTCGTGGATGCGTTTCACCTGCACGTCGAAGATGGAATCCGGCCGCAGGATCAAGCCCTGCGTGGCCTCCACTTCGCGGAGAATCGGCGTCTTATTGGCCAGCTTCACTGCCCGCCAGCGCTGCTGGAAGGCGGGATCGTCGGCGAAGCGCTCCAGCCCGCGCAACTCGTCCAAGTCCTTCACCCAGGCGTCGCCGATGGCCTCGGTAATGAGGTCGGAGAGTCCGGGGTTGGCCTTGCGCAGCCAGCGCCGCGGGGTGATGCCGTTGGTCATATTGGTGAACCGCTCCGGCCACACCTCGAAGAAATCCGGGAACAGCACCGTCGTCAGCAGGTGGCTGTGCAGTTCGGCCACGCCGTTCACCTTGTGACTGGCCACCACCGCCAGGTAGGCCATGCGCACGCGTTTGACGCCGTCCTCGGCGACGATGGACATGCGGCGCAGGCGGTCGATGTCGCCCGGGAACCGCCGTGCGACGTCCTTCAGGAAGTGGTGGTTGATCAGGTAGATGATCTCCAGGTGGCGCGGCAGCAGGCGCTGCAGCAGCTCCACCGGCCACTCCTCCAGCGCCTCCGGCAGGATGGTGTGATTGGTGTAGCCGAAGGTGCGCACACAGATATCCCACGCCGTCTCCCACTCCAGGCCTTCTTCGTCAAGGAGGATGCGCAGCAGCTCCGGAACGGCCAGCGCCGGGTGGGTGTCGTTGAGCTGGATGACCGCCTTATTCGGGAATTCGCGCCAGTCGTCATTGTGCCGCTTGAAGCGCGCCGTGATGTCCTGGATCGACGCCGAGACCAGGAAATATTCCTGCTGCAGCCGCAACTCGCGACCCACGCCGCAGTTCTCGTTCGGGTAGAGCACGCGGGTGATATTCTCCGCGCGGGTGTCCTGCACGCAGGCGGCCATGTGATCGCCGCTGTCGAAGCAGGCGAAATCGAAGCCCTTCGTCGCCCGCGCGGTCCACAGGCGCAGCGTGTTGGTGGTCTCGGTGTCATACCCGGGGATCGGCGTGTCATACGGGGTGGCGAGCACGCTCTCGGCATCCAGCCACTCGGCGCGGTCGCTGGTGCCGGCGTGGGCGGTGCGGCCGCCGAAGCGCACCGGATACGTTAATTCCGGCCGCGCCACCTCCCACGGATTGGGCATCGCCAGCCAGTGATCGGGCGCCTCTACCTGCCGGCCATGCTCGATCTTCTGCTCGAAGAGGCCGTATTCGTAGCGCAGTCCGTAACCGTGCGCGGGGATGCCGAGGGTGGCCAGCGAATCCATGAAGCACGCCGCCAGCCGGCCCAGCCCGCCGTTGCCCAGCCCGGGATCAGCTTCTTCTTCCAGCAGATCGGCCAGCTCTACGCCCAGCTCGGCGAGGGCCTGTTTCGCGGTATCATACAGCCCGAGGTTGAGCAGCGCGTTCTCCAGCGTGCGACCGAGCAGGAACTCCATGGACAGGTAATACACGCGCTTGGGGTTTTCGTGATGATACAGCTCCTGCGTGGTCACCCAGCGCTCGACCAGGTGGTCGGCCACCGCGTAGGCCAGGCAAAGGAAGCGATCGTAGGTGGTCGCATGGCGCGGATCTTTCGCGAGGCGCGCCTTCAACTTATTCACGATGAGCCGCTTGAACGCCCTGACGTCGCGCACGTTAAAGGGTTCCCACTGGGTTCCCCAGGTATCGACTATATTCTGATGCATCGATGATTGCCTCAATTAATTGCCGTCATAGACATTATCGCCGAAACCCCTCATGTATAAACGAAGGGACGCCTGTTTCCCCAGCAACGGTGATAAGTATTGTGATATTCCACATTTGGGATAGTCCCTGGGAGCGCCGGCATCTCCTGCCGGCCCGAATATGAGCTTATCCCCGAATTCTAGTGCCTATCGAGAACGGGCATTCATAATGCACTAAAGGCGAAAACAGGCTCGTAATCGAGCCGGCAGGAGATGCCGGCGGTCCCAGGGGTTAATGTTTTGTCAGGCGTTCCTGCCGCAGGTTTTCGGCTTCGCCTTCGAGGGCGAGGACTTCTTCGGAGACGGCAGCCCATTCCTCATAAACGGCGTGGAGGCCGGCGAGGAGCTGCTGATGCTCATCGGTGACCTGTTTCGCGCGCAGGCCGTCGACGTAAAGATCGGGATCGGCGAGAAGGGCTTCCAGTTCGGTTTTGCGGGTTTCCAGCTGCCCGATGCGCGCCTCGATCTCCTCCTGCTGGCGCTGGCGGAACTGCAGCGAGCGGCGCTGGGGCGGTTTGGCATCTACGGGAGCAGCCGGCTTCGCGGCCGGGCGCGGAGTGGGCGCGGTCGCTTCCAGGGCGCGGGCTTTGCGCTCCAGGAATTCGGTGTAGTTGCCCAGGTATTCGCGGATGGCGCCGTTCTCGACCTCCAGCACGCGGTTGGCGGTGCGGTCCATGAAGTAGCGGTCGTGGGAGACCATCAGCACGGTGCCGGTGTAGTCGGACAGCGCCTCTTCCAGCGCCTCCTTGCCGTCGATGTCCAGGTGGTTGGTCGGCTCGTCGAGGATGAGGAGATTGGCGCCGGAGAGGAACATCTTCGCCAGCGACACGCGACTGCGCTCGCCGCCGGAGAGGGTGCCCACCGGCCGCTCCACATCTTCGCCGAAGACGAGGAAGCGCGCCAGCGCCCCGCGCACCGCGGACTGGCCCAGGTGCGGGTAGTCGCCCCACACTTCCTGCAGCACGGTATTGCGCGGGTCCAGGTTGCCCCCTTCCTGGTCGTAATAATACCAGTCCACGCCGTGGCCGAACTCAGTCGAACCGGCATCCAGCCCGAGCTGGCCGACGATGATGCGAATCAGCGTGGTCTTGCCGCAGCCGTTGGGGCCGATGAGCGCCGCGCGGTCATGCCGCCAGAGGGTGAAGCCGGCGCCTTCCAGCAGCGGGGCGTCCGTATAGCGCTTGCGCACGTCGCGCACGGTGAGCACCTCGCGGCCGCTGTTGCGCGCCGGCTTGAAGACCATGCGCGACTTGGCCGGCTCGCCGGGAAGCTGAATCTGTTCGAGCTTATAGAGCTGCTTTTGCGCGCTGCGCATGCGGGTGAACAGCCGGAAACTGAACAAACGCTGGATCACCTCCGCCAGCCGGGCGCGCTCGCGCTCGATGCTGTCCGCGCGCTTCAGCAGCATGGCGTTCTCCGCCTCTTTCTTCTGCTGATACGCGGTGTAGTTGCCGTCGAACTGGCGCAGGCGGGTGTCTTCGATCTCCGCGATGTGGTCGGCCACGCGGTCGAGCAGGAAGCGGTCGTGAGAGACAAGGAGCACGCCGCCGCGGTAGGACCGGATGAAATCCTCCAGCCAACTGATGGCCGCCAGGTCCAGGTGGTTGGTGGGCTCGTCGAGGAGCAGCAGGTCGGGCGCCGCCAGCAGCAGCGCCGCCAGCGCCAGCCGCCGCTTTTCGCCGCCGGAAAGGGTGCCGATCACGGCATCATCATATTCCGGTCCCAGGCTGAGACCGCGGAGGATGCGCTGGGCGTCATTTTCCAGCGTGTCGCCGCCCAGGTGGTGGAAGCGCTCCGCCAGCGACGCGTGCTCGCGCACCCAGCGGTCGAAGGAGGCGGTATCTTCATGGGCATTCGGCGCGGCCATTGCCGTTTCCAGCTCGTGCATGCGCGCGCCGATCTCGATCAGATCGGTCCGCGAGGCGATGAGCCCAGCCAGCACGGTGCCGTCGGGGGCCAGCTCCGCGTCCTGCGTGAGATACCCCACGCGCACGCCGCGCGGCACCACCACCTCGCCATTGTCCTCGTGCTCCTGCCCCATGACGATGCGGAATAGCGTGGACTTCCCCGCCCCGTTCGGCCCGATCAACCCGAAGCACTCACCCTCGCGAACCTGTAACGAGACATCGGCGAGGATCTCCTCCTCGCCGAACGCCTTGCTCACATTCTGTAACTGCAGATAGACGACAGCCATATTGAAACCGGGTGATAGTATACCGGATTTTCAGCGTTACGTTAAACGTGATCAGGTGGTTCGTAGTAGCGCCGTCAGGCGCGTGCCCGTTACCAGACATAAAGCTCGTCATCAACTAAGGAGAAGACCTACCTCTTTAGTGCGATAACGAGCTTTATGTCTGGTAACGGGCACGCGCCTGACGGCGCTACTACCAACTACGCTTACTTATAGCCTGTGACTTCCCAGAGATACGAGCTGCGGTACGGATTGTCGTTCTCGCAGATATACAGCGTGCCGTCTTTCGCCATCACGATGTCGTGGTTTTGCCAGAGGACGGCGCCGTCCTCGGAGCGCATGGGACCGAGCTTTTCGTAGGCGCCGGCGCGGTAGTCCACGCGCATCAGCTCACAGTGTCCGGCGCGGCCGGTGACGGCGTAGGCGTAGTCACCGGCCTGAACCATGGAGGAGAGCCGGCTGGGACGGTCAGGCGTGGGGGTGAAGAGATACGCCGCCTTCCCGGTTTCCGGGTTGATGCGGTAGAACGAGCCGCCGGCGCCGCTGGCATACATGAAGCCGTCGCCGAAGTTGAAGAAGGTTTCCGCTTTGGCAAAGCCGTGGCTGCCGTCGGGCAGGGGCAAGCCCGTTTTGAAGTAGATGATGCGGTCCTGCCGCGGGTCGTATTTGCACAGGCGCCAGGCATCGACGCCGGGGGCGCTCTGCCAGGCGCGGGTCAGGCCCCAGTTGCACCAGACGCAGCCGTCATCGTCCAGCGCGATGTTTTCGCCTTGCGTCATGCCGGCGATGCCGGGGCCGATGGGACCGAGGTTGCGCACCTCGCCGGTATTCAGGTCACAGGCGATGAGGATCTCCGGCGGGAAGCACATGCCGTAGAGGACGTTCCGCGCGGCATCATAAGCTGTCGCCTGAATGTAGACGTGCGGCACCGGGATGCAGAGCTTTTCCAGCGTACCGGCGCGCGGGTTGTATTTCACGATCGCCCCACCGGGGGCGTCCCAGTAATGATCGAGGTCATGCAGCAGCGCGATGGCGCCATACAGGCAGCCGTCGTTCCCGCGCACCAGCGAGCGGTGGAACTTGGCATCATACGGATCGGCGATCTTCGCATACCCCAAGTCAACGAACTCCCCCGTTTTGCGGTCGAATGCCTTGAAGATATCCGCGTCGAAGGAGGTGATGCCCAGGTAAATGCGCTCGTTGTCCGGGCTGTAGAGCGCGCAGTCGAAGCTGATCCACTCGCGCCGCCACGCCGGGTCGCGCTTGTACTCCTCGTAATCCCAGTGATCTTCGGTCTTGTCGAACCACTGGTTGCCGAAGTCGTGATCGTAGAGCTTGTGAGCGATGATATTCATAAGAGCCTTTCATCTTCAACACAAAGGCACGAAGACACGAAGGCACAAAGAGTTCTTATTTGTCTTTGTGACTTCGTGCCTTTGTGTCTTTGTGTTGAATGAGTCATGTGTGATGTACCATGGCCTGCCGGTAGGCTGCAGCGGCTTCTGCGAGCGTGGAGCCGGTCAAGTTGACACCCAGCTCCTGCCCGCAGCGTTTGATCTCCACGATGACGCCTTGCAACGTCTCGTGGCGGAAGTTGCCCGGGTCGGAGTAGTCGAAGATATCGTGGGTCAGCGGGACCAGCGCTTTCAGCGGCAGGTTCTCTTCGCACTGGCGCTTCATCACCTTGCGGATGAGGAAGCTATGGTTCTTCGCGTCGGTAAACTCGATGCGCAGGTCCTGCGGGTGGATGCCGCCCCATATCATCGTCTCCCAGTCGACGGACGGTGGAATCTCCACCAGGTCGAGCCCACCGGTCAGGAAGCGGTTGTGCGGGTGGGCGTAATGCGCGAAGAGCGGGGCGCCGGCCCAGTTGGCGGCTACCTGCGACATCTTGCGGCCGGGACAGGACAGGCTGGTCTGGCGAATGCCGCACTGTGAGCAGACCGGGAAGGTGGCATCGTTGGCGCTGAAGAAGCCTGGGCGCATGCTGACCGCGTCCCGGCCGAGTACACGCCGGTACAGCGCCGCGCCGTTGCCGATGATCTCCGCCTGCTCCTCCGCCGAGAAGGCGCCGAGATAGGGCGAGGCATATCCGGCGGTTTCCGGGTGGAAATGCAGGCCGATCTCGTGGCCTTCCGCCTGTAAATTATGCAGCAGCTCCGCCATCGGCTCGATTTGTTCCGGCACCACGAAGAAAGTGGCGTGCCAGCCCTCGCGATCCAGAAGCGCCGCATATCCGGCCATCGCCCGGCGGCCAAGCGCCAGGTCGTTGATCTCAAGGCGGACGCTTTCGCAGTCCATGGTGAAGATGATATGAAAATCGGTCATATTGAAACCTTATCGTCACGCGCGGACTCAGAGGTCCGCGCTCCCAGTCGTTTTCATCAACACTTCGCTGATCTTATGCAGCGCATGATAAAAGCCGTCATACACCGCTGCGATCTCCCGCGCGCGCTGGCGCTCCTCGCCCTGCGCCCAGGGGAGGAAGGACAGGCGGGCGAACTCGCGGGTGTCGGCGATCTCTTCCGCCGAAAGGATGTCGCCCTTCAATTTCTCCAGGATGTCCAGCGGTTCCTCCACCTCCTCGCCGGCGTAGAGCTTCCAGAAGATGCGGAAGGGTTGGGTGAAGAAGTTGTTGCCGATGCGCTTGAGCTCATTGATGATAAGCCAGGGCGAGTCGAAATAGTCAGGCGCGTCGGCGTAGAACTGCAGGCGCCCCTTCATCAGCCGCGAGAAGCGCATGTTGTCGAACACGTAAAAGGCGGGGTCGATGGGGAAGGCCTTCAGCGCCTCTTTCCACTTCGGGATCTCCACCCCTGCCTCCGCGGGGATGATGGTGACCACCTCGCGCAGCGCCTGCGCCATCTCGCGCAGCGCCGCCTCCAGCATGTCTTCGAACTGCGAGAGGTGCGGCTCCTGGTACCAGCGTGGCACTTCATAGTGCGCGTGGAGCAGCTCGCGGATCACCTCCCAGCAGGCCAGCCCGGGGAAGCGCGCCTCCGCCCGCTCCAGCGTATCGAGCTTGCCGGCAATATGCCGCCGCTCCAGCAGGCACAGCGCCGACTGCACGGGCGGCACGAAGTAGTGCATCACCCGGCTGTGCATCGGGTAGCGCGCCTCGTGGGGATACATGTTGCAGGGCGGGTCGATCTGCCGGTCGTAGCGGCCGTAATAGAGGCAGAACTTCTTCAGGAAGAAATACTCGTCCTTCACGTCCCACGGCCGCGAGCGCAACGTGAGCAGCGCCCAGTGCAGTGCTGCGTAGTCTTCGGAAACGTAGAAGGTCCACTGCCGGCTCTCCGGGTAATACAGCGGCTCCGATATCAGCTCGCTCCAGGTCAGGTTGATGCCGGGCAGGTGCTCCAGGTTGCGCATCCAGCAGGCGTATTCGCGGCACATCTGCAGGTGGGCGTCCCCCACCGCCGCCGACATGGCGCACCAGTCATCCACCGTCATATCGTCGGGGCAAATGAAGCGCGTGTCGAAGTCGCTCATTCCGGGCAGCAGGTCGCGGAACATCCACTTCCCGCCGATCGCCTGGATGGCCGGGAAGCGGCTGCGGCACTCGCGGTAATAAATGCGAATGAACTCGGCGAAATCGTTTTCAGGAATGGGCGCGAACTGCATTGATCTCTACCTCTTTGCCTTCCGCCGCGGACCGGTAAATGGCATCCAGCACCGTATTTGCCGCCGCCGACTCGGCCAGCGGGTAGCAGGGCGGGCGGCTGTTTTGCACGGCATCGACGAAATCTTCGATCAGCGGCCAATGCACGTTCTCCGGATTGGGCAGCTCCAGCATCTCTTTCTCACGGCCGACCGTCTTCACCACCGGGCCGCTGTCATACGGCAGCCAGGTGACGCGCGCCTCGGTGCCGATCACGTCGAACTCGTGGCGCCAGGTCTTGGAATTCCAGTGGAAGGAGGCTGTCGCCAGCGCGCCGTTTTCCATCTTCATCACGGCGGCGGCGGAATCCTCCACGTCCCAGCGCTGGGTCAGGTTCTCGCAGCGGGCGAAGACGCGTCCCGGCAGCCCGAATAGCCCGGCGAGCACATCGAACATGTGCGAGCCCATGTCGGACAGCGCCCCGCCGCCCGACTTCTCGCGCACCACACGCCAGTATTTCGGATCGTCCGGCGTTGGGTTGAACCAGGACTGGTAGGTCATGTTGATGGAGATGATCTGCCCGAATTCGCCTTTCGCCAGCATCTCCCGCAGGTGCTCATACCGGGGTGAGAACCGCCGGAAATACGCGCAGGCGGCCCAGGTATCGGCCTTTTCCGCCGCCTCCACCACGCGGGCACATTGCTCTGAGGTCAAACCCAGCGGCTTTTCCACCAGCACGTGCCGACCAGACTGCAGCACGGCGATGGCCTGCTCCGCATGCAGCCCAACCGGGGTGGCCAGGTAGACGCAATCGGCCGGGGTATCTTTCAACGCCAGCTCGAAATCCGAATAGATCTGCCCAACGTCGAACATCGCGGCCAGTTCAGCGGCGGCAGTTTCACGAAGGTCGCAGATCGCCACGATCTCCGACCCCGGAATCCCCGCCAGCGCGGGCGCCACCCGCTTCTTCGCGATATCGCCGGCACCGACCAAAAGCCAACGTACGGTGTTCATATGAACTCCTCACTGGGCTCGCAGGCGTCCCGCGCCTGCCTATTGAATGGTAAGCTTATCTACCAGGGCAGGCGCGGGACGCCTGCGAGCCCAGGATTATTGTAAATCTTCCACCGTCTGCTTCACCGCCCACGCAATGTATTCCAGCTCCTCGTCCGTTGTCCGTGGGAAGACGGGCAGGCTGACCACCTGGTCGCAGACTTTCTCGGCAATCGGACAGCCGTCACCTTTATACCCGAGGGCCTGGAAGGCTTCCCAGCTCCAGACGGGCGGGTAGTGCTTAGCGGTGCCGACCTTGTAGGTGTTCTTCAGATGGGCGATGAAGTCGGCGGTGGAGAAGGAGACGTTGTCGGTATCCACGCGGATGACGTAGAGGTGGCTGCCGTGGCCTTCGCCGTGGCCGGCGGGGAGGATGATGCCGGGGGCGCCGGTCAGCAGCGCCTGCAGCTTCACCATGCGCGCCTGGCGGTCGGCGATGACGCGGTCCACCTTGGCGAGCTGGGTGACGCCCACCGCGCACTGTACCTTCGTCATGCGGTAGTTGAAGCCGATGCTCGCCACGCGCACGGAAGGGCCGCCGTAGACGTAGCCGAAGGTCTTCAACTGGCGCACCTTCTCGGCGAATTCCTCGTCATCGGAGGTGATGGCGCCGCCTTCGCCCAGGCAGGTCATGTTTTTGTTGCTCTGAAAGCTGTAGCAGGAGCCCTTCCCCCGCCCGCCGATGGGCTGCCCCTTATACTTCGTGCCCACCGCGTGCGCGGCGTCGTAGATCACCGGGATGCCGGTCTCCGCCGTGATGGCATCAAAGGCGTCGATATCGCAAGCCAGCCCGGCGAAATGCACGGGAATGATGGCCTTCGTGCGCGGGGTGATGCGCGCGCGCACCTGCGCCGGGTCCAGGCACCAGGTGAGCGGATTGATGTCCGCAAACACCGCCTTCGCCCCCTGCGCGACTGCCGTACCCGCGGTGCAGACGAAGGTGAGCGGGGTGGTGATCACCTCGTCGCCCTCCCCGATGCCCAGCGCCATCATGCAACAGTCGAGCGCGGTGCCGCAGGAGTTGACGGCGATCGCCTTGCACGCCCCTTCATGGGACGCCAGCGCCTGCTGGAACGCGCTCTCCTCCGGCAGCGGAAAGAACCCGGCGGGCGACTCCACCGCGTTGGCGATCACGCGGCTTGCCGCCTCCAGGTCGTCTTGCTCATAGATGCCGCCCATGGGGATGAACGGGACGTCACGCAATTCGAGCGCCATATGGATTACCTCGTAGGGAACGCCCTCCGCGGCGTTCCGGTTCTCGTATCTCCGCACGGGTGGAAATCCGTGGGCAGGAACGCCGCGGAGGGCGTTCCCTACCGATACATCATACGTGTATCGGTCTGCCGGTGCCAGGTAGAATTTGCCGGCTTATTGGGAAATTTTGCGGTAATCGGAGGGCGTCACTCCGACCAACGCCTTGAACGCCCGGTTGAACGAGGAAAGGTCGTCGAAGCCGACGGCGGTGGCGATGGCGGCGATTTTCATCTCCGTCCCTTCCAGCAGCACCTTGGCCTGCACGATGCGGCGGTGGAGCAGGTATTGTTTGAAGCCCATACCGGCATACTTTTTGAATTCCCGGCAAAGCCCATACGAGGAGAGGTGGAAGTGCTCTGCCACCTCCGGCAGCAGCACGCGACCGGGGAAGCGTTCTTCCAGGTGCTCGATCACCTGCCGGATGATCGGATTGCCCGGCGTCTCGGTTGGCGGCGGCGCATCCACCGCCCGCGAGAGGATGATGAGGAACTGCTCCAGGCTGTTGAGCGCGGAGGCCTGCCAGTAGGGATGGTCGCCGCGGCATTCTTCGGTGATTTCGTTGAGCAACAGCCGCGCCGTGGTGGCGGCCTTCTCAGAAAGCTGCAGCAATCGCAGCGGCACCAATTGACGGAGGATCTCCGCCGCGGCCGGGCGCTCGCGCACCACCCCGATCGAGAAAAGCAGGTTCACACGCTCGATTACCGCATCGGGGTGCGGCAGGTAATTGTGCACTTCGTTGCGGTGGATGATGAGCACCGAATTGCGCTGGAACGGGTAGACCTGGTTGTGGATGAAATACTGCCCCTGCCCCTTGCAGATGAGCTGGAATTCGATCTCGTGATGGTAATACGGCGTCGGCACGCCCCCGCTTTTGCCCTGATACCACCCGGCGCGGATGGGGAAGTCGCCGGGGGTGAAAACCGTTTCGCGATGTCCGGTGGAGGTATGCGCCATGTCGGGGAAATTCTCCGGAGCAGCGGCTTTCCCTTTATCGACTTGCCCGTCGATTGACGGGCCGGGTTGAAGCGTCTACGATACCTGCAACAGTCTTCAGATGGAGGTTGCGATGGTAGACGCGCACAAGCACAACAACCAGATGCCGTGCCGGGTTTGCGGCAAGTCCTTTCGCCCGGCGGAAATGGTGTCCGGAAAGTTGCTGCACAACGGGATGGTGGCGATCATCCGCGCCGCGCAGCCGGAATGGACGGAGGAGAGTTATATCTGCCTGGAGGATCTGCACCGCTTTCGGCGGGATTTCCTTGAGGCCAGCCTGGTGACCGAGCAGGGGGAGCTGAGTGATCTGCAAAAGGACGTGCTGAAGAGCATTCAGGAAAACGAGTCCGTCGTGAAGGATTTGAATGCCGAATTCGCCAGCAAGCTCTCCTTCGGCGATCGTCTGGCCGATCAAGTCGCCAGCTTTGGTGGGAGCTGGAAATTCATCATCACCTTCGGCAGCGTAATCTTCTGCTGGATTCTCATCAACTCCATTGCGCTGTTCCATCGCCCGTTCGACCCCTTCCCCTTCATCCTGCTCAACCTGGTGCTCTCGTGCGTGGCGGCCATCCAGGCGCCGGTGATCATGATGAGCCAGAACCGGCAGGAAGAGAAGGACCGCCTGCGCGCCGAGCAGGATTTCCGCACCAACCTGAAGGCGGAGCTGGAGATCCGCACGCTGCATGCCAAGATCGATGAGCTCATCACCCACCAATGGCAGCGCCTGCTGGAGATTCAGCAACTGCAGATGGATATGATGGAAGAGATCATCAGCCATCGCCCGGCAGAAGAAACGGCGGCGCCGGCAGGCGAGTAGGTGGTCCCTGGGATCGCAGGGGAATTGCCTACAGGATTCCAAGCTGCTGGAGTTTTGCCTCTACCTGCCCCGCCCACCCCGCGTTCGCCTGCGGGTTGGCCGGGCTGGGGTGGAGGATGCTGTCGATGGTGAGGTGGTCACCGGCCAGCGCTTCCCGCAGGCGGGCCAGCGCGAAGTTGCCGATGCCGATGGCATACTTCGGCTGCAGCACCTCGACGGTCCGGCGCAAGGCGGCGTCGCATGGCGCATACAAGGCGTTGCGCTCGCTGACCGGCAGTTTGTCCGGCGTGCGGTTCTTGCCGCCGTCCTCCAGGAACGCCAGCGGGCAGTAATTGACGACGAAGAAGCGTGCGAAAAATTGCTCGGGCGTGCCGAAACGTTGCCGCGCCCATCCCCACAGCCGCTGGCCGCTCACCTCGCCGCGCCCGCAGGCGAAACCCTCCACCGGCCGTTTCGGATGCTCGCATGCCGGCCGTTCCACCGGCGCCTCGATACCCAGCCACTCGCGCACGATGTTGACGTCGCCGAACGGCACGCCTGTCTGCGCCATGCCGAACGGCCCCGGGTTCATGCCCAGCAGCAGCACGTCCTTTGTCCCGCCGCCATACCGCTGCAGATACATCTCGTGCGGTTGGCGGGCATAACAAAGCGGGTTATACGTATATGCCACCGGCGGCGCGAAGCGGAGCGCGTCCACCTCCTGCGCCAGGGTGCGGCTGATGGTGATGAGATCCATGATCTTCCTATTCTGCCGTCAATTATTACGATCCTCTGCGTCCGCGAAACTCTCGGAAGGCTGTGGATAAAAGATTACCAAACATTAATCGAAGATTCACTAATCCTAACGGTTGTCTCATCTGTTCCCAACACCAGCGCCGTATCTTCAAGCTGGTTCTGCGGGACGGCGCTCCGCCGAAATTACCCCTCGCAGAAAAACGAAAAGGAGACAACGATGCAACATCACTCCCGGCGTAAGCGTGGCTTTACGCTCATCGAACTGCTCGTCGTCATCGCCATCATTGCGGTGCTGGCGGCGATCCTGTTCCCCGTGTTCGGCAAAGCGAAGGCGCAGGCGCGAAAAACCACCTGCTTGAGCAACATCCGCCAGTTGTCCATGGCTACCGCGATGTTCGTGGAGGATAATAAGGCCTACCCCGATGCGGTGGATGCGGACGGCAACAGCCAGTGGGTCCGCGACCTGATGCCCTATGCCAACAACAACCAGAAGATCATCAACTGTCCCGCCGATGAAAATGGCGCGGGTTACGTCAGCTACAACTACAACGGCCTGCTGGTGGGCGCGGACGGCAAAGGCATCAAGGAAGGCCAGGTGGTCAATCCGGTGGAAGTCGGGATTATGATCGACGGCATCTCCACCAAGTATCCCAACGGGCTGGTGCTGAACTACGCCATCAACGGCAAGAACGGTGGGCTGGTGTCCCGCCACAGCTTCAACATCGGGTATGCCGACGGGCACGCGGGCTCGTACGCCGCCAAGGCCAGCACGGATACCCAGGACATCTACGGCGAGTATGCCCGCGCCTTCTACCTCGGCGCCGGTTTCGGCTGGGTCAACAATCCCGGCGCCGGCGTGGCGTTGCCATCAGGCTCGACGAACTACACCGACAACTTCACTATCACCGGTTCTACCACCTGCGAGCCGATCTGGAAGGAAGCGATCGCCGGATGGACTGCCAAGGGCAACAACACGCCGGACTTGACCCTGGTCGGTTCGGGCGACTGGAACATCGGCGCAGTCGGTGGTTCGTCCAGCCTGAACAAGGCCGCGGTCAATGCCAGCTCCGGGATTCCCGCCGGTACAACCATCGGCTGGACGAACGCGAGTTGCATCGCCACCGACGCGGTGGGGATCATCGTTTCCGGCAGCTCACAGCTTCCGGTCAGCATGTTGTCAAGCGCACAGTTGATCAACCTGTTTAAGCAGGGTCAGTATGCGGCAAGCACGGCAGCCGCAACCCTTCACCTGTATACCCGCGATGCGGACTCCGGCACCGGTGAATACTTCCTGGAAAAGGTTGTCGGCCTGACCGCCGCCGAACGCAAGACCCAATATTGTCTCGGCAACTGGACCTTCGGCAACACCATAGCAACGCTGACAGTGGTCACCTCGGCCCAGGAAATGATCGCAAAAGTCGGGGAAGACCCTTACGGCATCGGCTACGCCGGTCTTGGCGAGATCGATCCGTTGAAGGTAAAAACCCTCAAACTCAAACTGGCAGACGGCAAGGTGCAGACCTATTCGCGCGCCGCCGTCAACAGCGGTACCTATAACGCCGCGAACGGCTGGTACTTGATCCGCCCGCTGTTCGGTCGCTTCAACACTGAAAACGGCACGAACGCTTCGGCCTCGGCCTTCATGACCTACGTCACCGGCGATTTCACGAAGAGCCTGATCTACAAGAGCAGCTTCTTCCCGCCGAAAGCCCAGACCGCGTATCCGACCAGTTATGCCTTCTGAGACGATAAGCAGGACGGTGGGTGACGACCCGGGATACCCCCGGGTCGTCACCTTTTTGGGTTATAATGCGATAATACCGAGTATAATAACTGTTAATGGCACTGATCGCATGCCAGATTTCATTTACACGATCTTAACGATTCCCTGATCATCTGCTAACATGCGTCTGTTAAAGTGTGAGTAACCGACTATTTGGAGTGCGAAATATATGCCCGGACGAACCATTCTCGCCGTCGAAGACGAAGAGGACATCCTGGAGCTGATCACCTTCAACCTGGGCAAAGAGGGGTTCCTGGTGAAAGGGGCCGGCTCCGGGGAGGATGCCTTGCGCCTGGCACGCGCGGCCGCGCCCGATTTGATATTGCTCGACCTGATGCTGCCTGGCATCGACGGCCTGGACGTCTGTCGCATCCTGAAACGGGATGACGCCACTCGGCATATTCCCATCGTGATGGTGACGGCGAAAGGCGAGGAGAGCGATATCGTGGCCGGGTTGGAACTAGGCGCGGATGACTACATCACCAAGCCGTTCAGCCCGAAGGTGTTGCTGGCGCGGGTGCGGGCGGTGTTGCGCCGGCGGGAGACTGTCCCCGCTGATGAGACGGCCGTCGTCAATATTCGCAATCTGGCGATCGATCCCGGACGGCACCGGGTATTGGTGGAGAATGACCCGGTGGAGCTGACCTACTCCGAATTTCAAATATTGCTGTTGCTGGCTCGGCGGGCAGGATGGGTATTCACGCGCTACCAGATCGTGGATGCGATCCGTGGCGACGACTATTCGGTGACGGAGCGCTCGGTGGACGTGCACATCGCCGCGCTGCGGAAGAAGCTCGGGCCGGCCGGCGAGTATATCGAGACGGTGCGCGGCGTCGGCTACCGGTTCAGGGGGTGAGCATGCGCAGACGGCGACTGTTCTGGCTTCTCTTTCTCAGCTACTTCGGCATCATCTTCCTCGCGCTGCTCGCGATCACCGGGGGCGTCTGGTGGTCGTTGCGCGGGTTTTACCGCGCGCAGACGCGGACCGATCTCGAAGCCCGCGCCCAACTGGCCGCCGGCATGGTCGCCGGTCATCTCACCGTCAACGATCTTCGTGTGGTCGACGCACAGTGTAAAACATGGGGGCACGGGGCTGCCACCCGCCTCACCGTCATCCTGCCCTCCGGACAGGTGATCGGCGATACGGACCACGATCCGGCCACCATGGAGAACCACAAAAACCGCCCGGAGGTCCGGCGCGCGCTAGCCGGGCAGCCCGGCATGGCCATACGCGACAGCGCAACGCTGCACGAGGCGATGATGTATGTGGCGGTGCCGGTGGTCGAGGGCGGGCAGGTGCGCGGGGCGGTGCGCGCCGCCATCCCGATGACGGCGTATAACGCGGCGTTGCAATTGCTCTTTTCCCACCTGGCACTGGAAATTACCCTCATTGCCCTGCTGTCCGCCATGATCAGCCTGGCCATCTCGCGACGCATCAGCCGTCCGCTGGAGGAAGCGCGGCGGGCGGCCGGACGTTTCGCGCAAGGCGACCTGCAGCGCCGGCTGCCGGTGAGCGGCGCCGAGGAGATTGCCGGCCTGGCAGAGGCGATGAATGGGATGGCCGCCGAGTTGGACGGGCGCATTCGCACCGTGCTGCGCCAGCGCGCTGAGCAGGAGGCGGTGCTGGACAGCATGATGGAAGGCGTGCTGGCGGTCGACGATGAAGAGCGGCTGATTAAGCTGAACCGGACGGCGGCGGCGCTGTTGGGCGTCGAGCCGGAGGCCGCACAGGGGCGCGGCATTCAGGAGATTGTCCGCAATACCGACCTGCAGCGTTTTCTCGATCGCCTGCTGGCGAGCGCGGAGCCGCTGGAGGCGGAGATTCCCTTCCGCCAGGGCGGGGAGCCGCGCAACATGCAGGCGCACGGCACGCTGCTGCACGACGAGGACGGCCGGCGCATCGGCGCGCTGGTGGTGTTGAACGACGTGACGCGACTGCGGCGGCTGGAGGCGGTGCGCCGCGACTTCGTCGCCAACGTCTCGCACGAGCTGAAGACGCCCATCACCTCCATCAAAGGCTTCGTGGAGACGCTGCTCGACGGGTCGATGCACCACCCGGAGGAGGCGGAGCGTTTCCTGGCCATCATCGCGCGGCACGCCGACCGCATGAACGCCATCCTCGAGGACCTGCTCACCCTCTCCCGCCTGGAGGGGCAGGGCGAAGAGGCCACCATGCCACTGGAGCCCGGCTCGGTGCAGGAGGTGATCGAGTCCGCGCTGCAGAGCTGCACGGTGCTGGCGCAGGAGAAGGATATCCGCATTGAGCTGATTGGCGAGGGCGGCGCGGTCGCCCGCATCAACCCCGCGCTGCTGGAGCAGGCTTTCGTCAACCTCATCGACAACGCCGTCAAATACAGCCCGCCCGGCAGCCGCGTGTCGGTGAATATCGCGCAGACCGACATGGAGACGCTGATCCACGTCAGCGACCAGGGCTACGGCATCGCCCGCGAGCACCTGCCGCGCATCTTCGAACGCTTCTACCGCGTCGATACCGGCCGCAGCCGCAAGCTGGGCGGCACCGGGCTGGGGCTGGCCATCGTCAAGCACATCGCCCAGGTCCACCAGGGCTCCGTCTCCGTCGAAAGCACCCTCGGCAGCGGCAGCACGTTTACCCTTCACCTGCCGAACGCAGCCTGACTATCGGAAAGCGCGCCAATGCGGCCAGCCCCCGGGGAGAATCTCCCCGGGGGCTGGCCGGCTTACCAAGCACCTCTTTTGTCTATAATTTTCAGTGTTGTTTTTGAATACGTTGCTCTTCTATTAAAGGAATCGGTCATATATTGGTTGTATTAAGAGTAATCGTATAAATTTTGCATAAAATTGACGCCATCTTCACATTCCGCTAACAAACCCCAGGTACTTTGGTCATGTAAGCGAATCAGCAGAGGAGAAGTAACCATGAAGTCACTACGTCTACTGGGGGCATGCCTGATTGCCATCCTGTTCACCGCCGCCACACTGGCGCAGGCGCCGGCCACGACTCCCCCACCCGCGCCGACCGCGCAGGCCGGCAGCAAAGGCTCGCTAGTGAAAATCGACGGCCGCCTGTTCGTGGGACTGTTCAGCTCCGGAGACAACGGGGCGTACCCGAACCGTGCATTCGATGTCTCGGACGCCAAGCTGCGCTTCACCTTCGTCCCGAGCAAGGACATCACCGTCGTCACCCGGCTCGGATACAGCAAGTCGGCCACCACCTTCGATTATTTCTATCTCGATCTGAATAACTGGGGCGGCATCGCCCCCGGCCAGCTGTTGCGGCTGGGCAAGCAGAAGGTCGAGTTCGGCGAAGAGACATTGACCGATAATCCGGCAGAGAACATCCTCATCACCAATTCCGTCGCGTCCATCGGCGGTAACGATGTGGGGGCGGCGTTCCGCGGCTCGATCACCGCGATCAAGGCGCCGACGAATTATGTGTTATCCGTGATGAACGGCACCGGCGACCTGGGCGTGGCTCCGCAGGGCCTGGCCGTCGCGGCGAAGCTGGGCGCCTCGCCCATCAAGAATCTGTACCTGTCTGCCAGCGTCTATGACTCCGGCGACATGATCAAGTCAGACAGCACGGTCGTCGCGCCGGCGTTGAAGGTCGCCAACCTGCAGACCGTGCCTACCGGCGCCACCAGTTGGGATCGCTCGCTGTGGGAAGTGATCGCCCGCTGGAATTACGGCCCCACCGGCGTCAAGCCGAATATCCCCAGCGGCGCGAATCAGGCGCCGTTCCAGCTCGGCGCGGCGCTCGGCCAGTTCAAAGACGATTTCTCCGGCGAAGGCATCACCGACCACAAGGGCCAATACTGGTACGTCGAAGGCCTGTATAACGCCACCGAGAAAATCTACCTGGCCTCGCGCCTCAGCGAAGTGACGCTGGACGACGATGCCACCGCCAAGCTGGCGGACAGCCCGGTGGCCGTCAACAGATACCGCCGTCTCTCCTTTGGCGCCGGCTATCATCTCAGTCCGTTGACGGATGTGAAATTCGAAATCACCAAGAACTCTACCGACGGCGGGACGAGCGAGCCGGATCTCGATCAGATTGCAATCGGGGTGGCGACGAAGTTCTAAATTCCTGGGATCGCAGGCGTCCCGCGCCTGCCTTAAGAAAACCGTTAATGTAACCCAGACCGCCTGTCGTAATCATATCAGTTGCTGTAACTGACTTGATAAAGACAGGCGGTCCTTGCTTTATTACCGGTTCTCTTAAGGCAGGCGCGGGACGCCTGCGATCCCAGGGATTATTAACACAACTTTCATACCACGCTCATCAAAGGCACACATGGTTCCTCAATACTGTATACGGTCAAACGATACACATTACGGAGGTAACCATCCATGTCACGCATCACGTTGTTAAGCTCGAGCCTGATCCGACTGGTGATCAGCGCCTGCCTGCTGCTGTCGGCGCTCGCGGTGTCCCGGGCGGTCGATCTGAATGGCGCGGGGGCCACTTTCCCGTTCCCGCTCTATTCGAAGTGGTTTTCGGTATACGAAAACAAGGGCGTCCGCATCAATTACCAGTCCATCGGCAGCGGCGGCGGCATCAAGCAACTGCAGGCCGGCACGGTGGACTTCGGCGCCAGCGACGCGCCGCTCTCCGACGAGGAGCTGAAGACGATGCCCGCGCCGGTGGTGCATATCCCCACCGTGGCCGGGGCCGTCGCGGTGGTCTACAATGTGCCCGGTATTGCAAAGGGCTTGCGCCTCAGCGGCGACGTGCTCGCCGGCATGTTCCTGGGCGAGATCACGAAATGGAACGACAAGCGGATCACGGCGCTGAACCCGAAGGTGAAGCTGCCGGACCTGCCCGTTATCATCGCGCACCGCTCCGATGGCAGCGGCACCTCCTACATCTTCACCAATTACCTGGCCGCCATCAGCAAGCCATGGGCGGACAAGGTCGGCATCGGCAAGTCCGTCAGCTGGCCGGTCGGCCTGGGTGGCAAAGGCAGCGAAGGCGTCTCCGGCGTCGTCACGCAGATGCCGGGATCGCTGGGGTACGTCGAGCTGGCTTATGCCCTTCAGAACAAGATGGCGTATGCCTATATGAAGAACAAGTCCGGCACCTTCGTCGAACCGACCATCGCCTCCACCACCGCCGCGGCTGCCGGCGCGATTGCGGCGATGAAGAAGGATGTGCGCGTCTCCATCGTCAACGCCGCCGGCAAAACCGCCTACCCGATCGCCGGCTTCACCTACATTCTGCTATACAAGAATCAAGCAGACTCGGCGAAAGGCAAAACGCTGGTCACTTTCCTCCAGTGGGCGATTCATGATGGCCAAAGCTACGCCGAAAAACTGGTTTATGCCCCGCTGCCGAAAGAGGTGGTAAAGATGAACGAAACGGCGCTGAAAACCATCACCGGCAATGGGAAAGCGATTCTAAAATAAGAACACGGCAACCTGCTGATGATCATCGCCCGAGGGAGCTGCACGCCAACTCCGCTCGGGTGATGGTCATGATTTCGAAATGATTTCGGGTGGAGGAATAGTCATGTCATCGCTGACACCGGCCATGCATGTGCCGGCGCAAGGTAATGCGAAGCTTGCCCAATTTATGGAGATCGTCAATGTTGACGAAGAGTTGATTCAGCTCTGGAAGAGCGCCAATATCAACGCGGTTGACCGCTCCGGGATGAGTGATCATGGCGCGGTGCACGTGCAGATCGTGGCCAACGCTGCGTATAAGATCCTCCGGCTGCTCATGCAAGGCGGCATCCCCCCGAGTGTCACGGTGAATTACGGCTTTAATAAGGATGACGCGGGAGTGATCGTCGTCGGCAGCGCCCTCCTTCACGATATCGGCATGTCCGTGCAGCGCGAGAATCACGAATTCTACAGTGTGCTGATCGCCCGGGACCTGTTGAAATCACTGCTCTCGCCGCTCTACGGCGCCACGGCGCGGGCCATCATGACGTCCGAGATCCTGCACGGCATTGTTGCGCATCAAACTAGCGAAATGTGTCTGACCATCGAAGCGGGTGCGCTGAAAGTGGCCGATGCCCTGGATATGACGCAGGGGCGGTCACGGATTCCGTTTGAGGCCGGGCAGATCAACATTCATGCGGTCTCGGCGCTGGCCATCGAGAGTGTCAATCTCAGTCGCGGAGAAACGAAGCCCGTGCATGTCGATATCCACATGAACAACTATGCGGGCATCTTCCAGCTTGATGAGCTGCTGAAACCCAAACTGCTCCACTCCAGCATTGCCCCTTATGTCGAGATCAGCGCCTTTATCGCCAGTGATTCCGAAAAAGATCTGGGGGTGGTGTATAGCCTGTAGATTTATTGCGATGGTGCTTGTGAATGAACAGCGATTCCGGCGCTCCAAGGTTGCTTCGTTGGAGAAACAATCCGCCGTACTAACATGCAACTGACACGATCCTAACATAACATTAACAATTCGGCGGTATGGTGATACTGATGATAAATAACCTGACAGATCGATGGATCAAACAAGGAGGCGCGATGAAAACCTTCTTCATCCGCGGCGGAGCCGCCGCCGTCATGCTGGGCATCCTGCTGCTGGCAAGCTCCTGCGCGAAGCAGGGGAATCCGCCGACTGGCGGCCAGTCCAGCACGGCAAGCATCTACCTGAACGGCGCCGGGGCGACCTTCCCCTTCCCCATCTACTCCAAGTGGTTCGACGAATATGGCAAGGCGAACCCCGAGGTGCGCATCAATTACCAGAGCATCGGTAGCGGTGGGGGCATCAAGCAACTGCAGGCGGGCACGGTAGACTTCGGCGCCAGCGACGCGCCGCTGTCCGATGCCGAAGTAAAGCAGATGCCCGCGCCGGTGATTCACCTGCCGATGGTGGCTGGCGCGGTGGCACTGGCCTACAACCTGCCGGGCGTGCCCACCGGATTGAAATTGAGCCCGGAGGTGCTGGCGGGGATGTTCCTCGGCAACATTACCAAATGGAACGATCTGAAGATCACCTCCATGAACCCGGGAATGAAGCTGCCGGCGCTGCCGGTGGTCATCGCCCACCGTTCCGACGGCAGCGGCACCACCTACATCTTCACCAACTACCTGGCCGCGGTCAGTCCCGCATGGAAATCCAAGGTCGGCGCCGGCAAATCGGTGAACTGGCCGGCGGGCATCGGCGGCAAGGGGAACGAAGGGGTGGCAGGCGTGCTGACGCAGCGTCCCGGCAGCCTCGGTTACGTCGAGCTGGCCTACGCGGACCAGAACAAATTCACTGTCGCCGCCATCCGGAATCCGGCCGGGCAGTTTGTGATGCCAACCATCGATTCCACCACCGCCGCTGCCTCCGGCGCGGTGAGCGCCATGAAGAAGGACGTACGGGTATCCATCGTCAACGCGCCCGGCGCGAAGGCCTATCCGATCAGCGGCTTTACCTACATCCTGATCTACAAAGAGCAGAAAGACGCGACGAAAGGCAAGGCGCTGGTGGATTTCCTGCAATGGGCGATCACCGACGGCCAGCCATACGCCGCGCCGTTGAAATACGCGCCGCTGCCGGCCGCGGTCGTCAGCATCAATAAGCAGGCACTCGCCACCGTCACGCATAACGGGAAACCGCTGCAGTAGAAGGAGCTCGAGGTGGCAAACGCCAATACCGCACACATCCTGCACCGCCGTGGATTTTTTGGGCCCAACGCCGTGGACAAGGTCTTCCGCTGGGGCACGCTGGTCATTTCGCTGGTCGTCCCGCTGTTGATACTGTTGCTCTGGTTCGTGCTGTCGTGGGACTCCGCGCAATCTGCCCGGCATTTCGGCGGGCACTTCCTCACCCGGTCGATCTGGGACCCGGTGCATGCGCATTTCGGCGTGCTCTTCGCCATCTTCGGCACCGCGGTGTCGTCGCTGCTGGCATTGATCATCGCGGTGCCCATCAGCCTGGGAGCGGCGTTGTTCCTGGCGGAGCTGGCCCCGCGCTGGCTGCGGAACCCGGTGTCCTTCCTCATCGAGATGCTGGCGGCGGTGCCGAGCATCGTCTACGGGCTGTGGGGATTGTTCGTACTGGTGCCGGTGCTGGTGCCGGTGGAACTGTGGTTGAACCAGCATCTCGGTTTCCTGCCCATCTTCCAGGGCGCGCCGTACGGCGTGGGCATGCTGGCGGCCGGCGTCATCCTGGCGATCATGATCTTGCCGTATATCACTTCCGTCTCACGCGAGGTGATCCAGGCGGTGCCGCAGACCCAGCGCGAGGCGTCGCTGGCGCTGGGGGCGACCCGCTGGGAGACGCTGCGCGGTCCGGTGCTGCGCTATGCGCGCTCCGGCATCCTCGGCGCGGTTATCCTCGGGCTGGGGCGCGCACTGGGCGAGACGATGGCGGTGACCATGGTGATCGGCAACGTGCCGGCCATCTCCGCCTCGTTGTTTTCGCCGGGCTACACGCTGCCCAGCCTGCTGGCCAACGAATTCGTGGAGGCCACCGAGCCGCTGCACATCTCCGCGCTGGTGGAGGCGGCGCTGGTGCTGCTGGTGATCACCTTCATCGTCAACGCCGGCGCGCGGGTGCTGATCTGGAGCGTCTCGCGCGGGCAGGGACAGGGGGTTCGCGAATGAGCAGCCTGAAACGCGAGCGCACCTGGCGCAATGCGCGGCGCAGCACGGTAAACCGGCTGATGTGGGTGGGGGCCATTCTGGCGTCCCTGCTCGCCATCACCCCATTGCTGCTGGTGCTCTACTACCTGCTGCTGCAGGGTCTGCCGGCGCTGAACTGGGCCTTTTTCACGCAATTGCCGAAGCCGGTGGGCGAGCCGGGCGGCGGCATGGCCAACGCCATCCTGGGTACGCTCATCCTCATCGGGCTGGCCAGCCTCTTAGGTTTACCGGTGGGGATCTTCGGCGGCATCTACCTGGCAGAGTTCGGCAACGGGCGCTTCGGCAATGCCGTCCGCTTCACCGCCGACGTGCTGGCCAGCGTGCCGTCCATCGTCATCGGCATTCTCGTCTACGGCATCTTGGTGGTGCCGATGAAGCACTTTTCCGCCTTCGCCGGCGGGGTGGCGCTGGGTGTCATGATGATCCCAATGGTGATGCGCACCACCGAGGAGCTGGTGCGGCTGGTGCCGCTGTCACAGCGGGAAGCCGCGCTGGCGCTGGGGGCCACGCGCTTCAAAACCGTCTTCACCGTGGTGATGGCGGCCGCCCGCGGCGGGGTGATCACCGGGGTGCTGCTGGCGGTGGCGCGCATCGCGGGCGAGACGGCGCCGCTGCTCTTCACCGCCTTCGGCAACCGGTATTTGAGCGCGGACCTGAACCAACCCATTGCCAGCCTGCCGGTGGATATCTTCACCCGCGCTATCGCCCCCTACCCGGATTGGCACGCGCAGGCGTGGGCGGGCGCGCTGGTGCTGGTAGTATTAATTTTGATCCTTAGCATCACTGCGCGCTATGCAACGCGCGGGCGGTTCCGTCTGGTGAGGTAAAATATGGTCGCAACATTCGATGCGCGGCAGCAGATGACAGTGGAAAGGGATGAAATGCCCGAGTTTCCCGTGAAGATACAGATCGAGCATTTGAACTTTTTTTACGGGCGCAAACAAGCCTTGCGCGATATTTCGATTACGATCCGCGAGCGGCAGATCACCGCGCTGATCGGGCCGTCCGGCTGCGGCAAGTCCACCTTTCTGCGCACGCTGAATCGCATGAACGATGTGATCGAGGACACCCACACTGAAGGGTGTGTCTTGCTGGACGGCGAGGATATCTTCGCGAAGGACGTGGACGTGGTGGCGCTGCGGCGGCTGGTGGGCATGGTTTTCCAGCGCCCCACCCCCTTCCCGATGTCCATCTTCGACAACGTGGCTTATGGCGTGCGCATCAATGGGCTGGCGCGGGGGTCCGAGCTGGCAGAGGTAGTGGAGCGGAGCCTGCGGCAAGGCGCGCTGTGGGACGAAGTGAAGGACGTGCTGCATCAGCCGGCCACCGCGCTTTCCGGTGGGCAGCAGCAGCGGCTCTGCATCGCCCGCGTGCTCGCTGTGCAGCCGGAAGTGGTGCTGATGGACGAGCCGTGTTCCGCGCTCGATCCGATCTCGACGGCCAGCATCGAGGAGTTGATGATTCAACTCAAGGAGCAATACACTATCGTCATCGTGACGCACAACATGCAGCAGGCCGCGCGGGTGAGCGACGAGACGGGCTTCTTCCTGACCGGCGAGCTGATCGAATTCGACCAATCCCCCCGCATTTTCACCGACCCGCGGGACAAGCGGACGGAGGACTATATTACGGGACGGTTCGGATAAGCTTGAATGAATGTCATCGGATGATTCGTAGGGCGCGAAGGCCTTATCGAAGAGTAAGAACCATAGAGGTGCACCATGATGAAACGACATATGGACCGTGAGATCGAGAAGCTGAAGAAAGAGATCCTGACCCTAAGCGCGCTGGTGGAGGAGCGAGTGCGGGAGGCGGTACAGGCGGTGAGCACGCGCAACTCGGAGCTGGCGGAGCAAGTGATCGAGCGTGACTCCGACGTCGACCAGATGGAGGTCGACATCGAGGAGGATTGCCTGAAGATACTCGCGCTGTACCAGCCGGTGGCCAGCGACTTGCGCTTCGTGGTGGCGGTGTTGAAGATCAATAACGACCTGGAGCGGGTGGCGGATGAAGCGGTCAACATCGCCGAGCGAGCGGATTTCCTGGCCCATCACGCGCCGGTCGACCTGCCGTTGAATTTCGATATCATGATGGAGAAATCGCAGGCCATGCTGCGCAAAAGCCTGGACGCGTTGATGACGATGAACACCGGGCTGGCATACCAGGTCGGTCGTGATGACGACGAGGTCGATGATCTCAATCGTCGGATGTATGAGATCGTGCAGGAGGCAATGAGCCGGCAGCCCGAGCGGATCGATTGCCTCATCCACGTGATGTCCATCTCCCGGCACCTGGAGCGGATTGCCGATTACGCGACCAACATTGCGGAGGATATCGTCTACATGATCGAGGGAGAAATCATCCGGCACAATGCCGAAATATATCGCTGACCGTTTGTCGTGACCCAGCCCAAAACCGCCGGTGCTGTCACCTTTCCGCACATCCGCGGCGGGGTAACCGGCGGACACTGAAGGAAGGCATCTGCACATCCCGGGTGACGCGCGAGCGCCCGCCCGGGGTGCTGCTGTTTCATTCCTAAGGAGGCTGGTGAAAGATGAAACTAAGCTTGATCGGGAAGGTCGTGCTGCTGGCAGGCCTGCTGCTGGGCGCCGCGGCCATCACGCTGTTCGGGCAAAATCGGGCCAGGCTGGGCGACACCTATGAAGCCGTGGTGCAGGCCAATCGGACGCAGAGTTTCAAACACGGCCGCAATATCTTTCGCTACGATACCTTTGGCGACGAAGTCTACTGGGGCGACACGGTGAAGTTGCACCAGGCTATTCAGGGTACAAAGTTCGGCGGGGTTGGCAACGGCGTCTCACCGAAAACGGCGTTGTCACTCGGGTTGAAGGTGGACGTGAGCGCGCTGCCGATGGCATTGCTAAACCAGCTCAAGCGAGGGCAGGTGAATCTGGACGATCCGGCCACCACGCTGGCGCTGTTGAAGCTGAATGCGGTGGTGGGGGTGAAGGGATTCTTCACGCAGGACGGCAAGCGGCTGCGCTCGATCGGCGTTACCTGCTCGATCTGCCACGCGACGGTGGATGACTCCTTCGCGCCTGGTATCGGCAAACGGCTGGATGGCTGGGCGAACCGCGACCTGAACATCGGCGCCATCGCCGCGGCGGCGCCTGACCTGAGCGTGGTGGCCAATGCGCTGCAGACCGACCAGGCCAACGTGCGCAAGGTGCTGAACAGCTGGGGGCCGGGGAAATATGATGCCGAGCTCAACTTTGACGGCAAAGCTTTCCGCCCCGACGGTAAAACAGGCGCCACGCTGATTCCCCCGGCATTCGGCATGGCGGGAATCAACCTGCACACCTGGACGGCCGGACACGGCAACCTGACCTACTGGAACGCGTATGTGGCGGTGACGCAGATGCACGGGCAGGGGACGTTTTATGACCCGCGTTACAACAACCCACAGCTGTTCCCGGTCGCCGTGCGCACCGGCATCTGGAACACGCGGCCGCAGGTGGACATGGTGACCTCCAAGCTGCCGGACCTGCACACGTACCAACTGGCGCTGCTGGCCCCGAAGCCACCGGCTGGCAGTTTCAATGCGGCCGCCGCGGCGCGCGGGAAAACGCTCTTCAACGGGAAGGCGCGCTGCGCCACCTGCCATGTGCCACCCATCACCGCCGAACCGGGCTGGAATGCCCACCGACCGGCGGAGATCGGGGTCGATACCTTCCAGTCTGACCGCGACCCGACCGGCATGTATGCCACCCAGCGGCTGACCGGCCTCTGGACACACCAGAAAGGCGGCTTCTACCACGACGGCCGCTTCGCCACGCTGATGGACGTGGTGAACCACTACGACACGCTGCTGAACCTCGGTCTGACGACGGGGGAGAAGGGCGATCTGGTCGAGTATCTGAAGTCGATTTGACGTTCGATAATGGGAAACCCGTACGTAGTCAGCCACGCGGCCGGAGCGGAGTGGCGTTCGTGTTTAGGAAGACTTACCTATCAACGCCGCCACTCCGCCCCGGCTGCATGGCTTGTTACGAACGGGCTTCCCCGTTTTCGGTTGCCGTAGGGGACAGTCCCTGGAAACCCTACCGCTTTCGCCCCTTCTTCAGCTCCTTCTGGTACTTCCCGATCTGCTTCCAGAAGTGCTCGCGCTCTTCCCGCAGGCGGGCGTCTTCGCGGGTGGCCTGGTAGCTCAGTTCCCGCTCCATTTTACGGTAGTTTTCGTAGCGGTCCGGGTCAAGGATGCCGTCTTCCAATGCGGCGCGCACCCGGCAGCCGGGCTCCTGCCGGTGCTGGCAATCGTCATACCGGCACTGCCGCGCCAGCGCGTCGATCTCGGGGAAAGCGCCGGCCAACCCCTCGTCGGCGTGCCAGAGCTGCAATTCACGCATGCCCGGCGTGTCGATAATCAGCGCACCACTCGGCAGCGTGAACAGCTCGCGGTGGGTGGTGGTGTGCCGGCCGTGATCGTCCATGCTGCGCACTTCCTGCACGCGCTGCACATCATCGCCCAGCAGGTGGTTGAGCAGCGTGGACTTCCCTACCCCGGAGGAGCCCAGCAGCGCCAGTGTCCGACCCGGAGCCAGGTATTGCCGCAACACCTCCAGCCCCTGCCCGGCATATACGCTGAGCGGGTGAACCGGCACACCGGGCGTGGAGGCGCACACCTCCTGCATGCGCTCCTCAACCACATCGCACAGGTCGGCCTTCGTCAGCAGCACCACCGGCTCGGCGCCGCTTTCCCAGGCCACCGTCACGTAACGCTCGATGCGCCGCAGGTTGTAGTTGCCGTCCAGCCCCATCACCAGCAGCACGGTATCGACGTTTGCCGCAAGGAGCTGCTCGCCGCCACGCGTGCCGGCCGCCTGGCGCGAGAATTTGCTCTGCCGCGGCAGCAGCCCGTGAATCGTCGCTTTCGGCGTCGATTCCTCGTGGATGCGGATGACGGCCCAGTCGCCGACCACCGGCAGGTCGCCGCGTGCGTCGGCTTCGTAGTAGTATTTGCCGGTGAGCACGGCCGGGATCTCCCCGTGCCGCGCCGTCCACACGGCGTAGAGTTGCTTTTGTTCCAGCGAAATGCGGCCGGCGTCATACCCCTCCGCGCGAAACGGCGCGAAGCAGCCGGCCCAGTGGGCATTCCAGCCCAGAGCTTCCAGTGTCATGTCAGGTGTTCCCTTTCATCATCACAACAAAAAAACGCCGCCTGCGCGTAGTGCGCCTGCGGCGGGGAACATTCCGGCATGACCGATGTCAACCGGTTACCGACCCCCGCTGAGGCGCAATACGCGTGCTGTGACAACAATGACCGTAACCACGTGCGCCTCCTTCCAAAGGGTATGAACTGTATCGATTGTACTCCCGCACTTTGCGGGTGTCAATCCTACCTCGTATCCATGCTCTTTCTCTCACACTATCGCATTCACGCTACCCTTTGATAAAGAGACTATGGAAATATTGGAGACACTGTTTCGTGACACATTCTCAGTCTGGAAGGAGGCGAGAGCCCCGCCGGATATCGGGAAGCCTACCGAAACTCGGCGGGGCTCTCGCCTCCTTCCAGACTGAGAATCACCTTTCCACCACTTCAATTAGAATGAAGGTTCTCCCGGCGAGGACGGCGAATAAAACGGATGTCGTCATGCCAGTCAAAATCACCGCCGAGACCGACCTATACCAGCCCGTTCACGACTACCTGGTCGCGCAGGGGTATACCGTGCGCAGCGAGGTGCGGGATTGCGACATCGCCGCGGTGAAGGGCGACGATTTAGTCGTCATCGAGCTCAAGCGCCAACTCTCGCTGGCCCTCGTCGCGCAAGCGATCAAGCGGCAGGAGCTCACCGAGGCGGTCTACCTGGCCATCCCGCGCCCGCCGAACCGGCAGAAGTGGAACGCGCAAACGAAGGACGTCCGCCGACTGCTGCGCCGGCTGGAACTGGGCTTGCTGCTGGTTTCCAAGCGGTTGGTGGAGATCGTCTTCCACCCACTGCCCGCGGAACGGCAGAAGCGGAAGGCCAAGCGGCGCGTGGTGCTGGAGGAGATCGGCAACCGCTCCGGCGATTACAACCAGGGCGGCAGCACGCGCAAGAAACTGGTCACCGCCTACCGGGAAAACGCCATTCAGATTGCCGCCTGCCTGTGCGCGCTCGGTCCCTGCTCGCCGGCCCAACTGCGCAAGCTGGGCACCGGCAAGAAAACCCTGGGCATCCTCTACCGCAATGTCTACGGCTGGTTCGAGCGCCAGGACCGCGGCCTGTACGCCCTCAGTACCCGCGGGCAGAACGAACTGAACGGGTACCCGGAGCTGGCCACGCTATACCAACCTACGCCCGGGGACTGACCTCGGATCTGGCGCCCGGCAGGAAGATGACATTGCCCGCTCGGGGGTCAGTCCCCACGTATAGGAAAGCTTCCCTAACGTGGAAACTGACCCTCAGCCGGGCAGGATATTTCCTTACGAGCATTAGATTCGAGGTCAGTCCCCCAGCCTGCCTTGTCTTCATTTCCCGACAAACGTCGTTTCCTCACCCGACCCCACCCATCCATCTTCCGGTATCATGCTGTTGATCCAACACGCAAAGGAGCAATGGCCATGCCGGCTTTTCTCGACCCGTTCCCGGGCAACGTGCCGCGCGAGATGTCGCACGGCGAGCTGACCCGCGCCATCTTGCTGGATATCGCCGCGGAGCTGGAGGCGGTCCACCTGTACCTGGCACACATGGAAGCCACCAGCAACGAAGACGCGAAGAAGGTGCTTTTCGACATCGCACAGGAAGAGCTGGTGCACGCCGGGGAATTCACCAGCCTGCTCTACCGCCTGGACCCGCTGGCCGGGGCGAAGGCGCAGCAGGGATTCGGTGAGGTGCAGGAGTTGCTGGGGAGCAAATCCCCCTACGCCGTCGCCCCCGCGCCGGCCGATGCCCCCGCCGATGCGGCGGACGCCCCGCCTGTAACCGGGACGCTGACGGTGGGGAGCCTGAAAGAGGCGTAGATAGTGAGTACGAACAACCTGATACACTGACTACTTTAACAACGTGAAAATGTATATGTCCGCCCACGATGGGAGGGCGAGACTCCTGCCCAATACTGTTCAAATAAGGATTTTCGTAGGGGCGAGTGGCACTCGCCCCGTTACGGGAGCCGTATTCGTCTTGAGGCGAAATGCAGCACCCGACTCTCTTACGGGGCGAGTGCCACTCGCCCCTACGAAAATCCTTATTTGAACAGTATTGGGTAGGAGCCTCGCCTTCCCATCATGGGCAGACGCTTGAATTTTTAAAATGCATAACTACGGACCGATTTCCCTTCCTCCGAGGGCAGGATGATTACACTATCACATAGTGATCAGGTTATTCAGGTGCCCATTGTCTGCAACTTGAATATTCTTAAAAATAAATTCCAAAGTTTTGTCGCTATCGGTAGCAGAATAAATTTTCGGAAATTCTCAGAGAATACTAAGCCGATCACCCCGATAATATAGAGGAATGGTTTCTTTATCAACTGTATGAATAGGGTATTGATAAACGGATTATGAAATAGCGCAGGTAGATAACGCCAGCAGGAAAGGTAGAGGAGCTTTCCCGGTGGCGGCAACTTGACAACACATTTATCGATCGGGTTACCCCGCTCATTCTTGGTCGGATTAGTCACGGTCTCGACCGAAGATTGAGATGCTCCTTTGAATGAATACGGTGGCATCTCAACATGAATTTTCGATTTATCTGTATTATACACGAGAACAATGTCCGGGAATTTCGTCACGGGGGAATGATACGTATAGTCCATATACGATCGAGACCAGACAACCTCGGCAGCAACCGGTGAATCGTAATCCCATTGGTTGTTACCGATTCTGCCTTCGAGATGACGACTGATGGTGGCATTTTGCAACAGGCAACTCCCACTTGATGGAATCGCTCCCAGTTCGACCTTCCAGTTCTCAGACATCAGGTTGCGAATCATTGTCTTTAACAGGTCTTGTCGTGTTCGATCTTGTTGAAGCGCATTCAGCTCTTCAGGCGATAATAACCTTTCGTAACAGTTCCTCAGCGGTGTCAGATCAGAAAAACTTATCGTTTCATCTACACTGTATCGGGATCTCTGTTCAATTTTGATTGTCGAAATTAACTCTCCCTTAAACTTGATGGTATCCTGATAGACCCGTGATACATGCCCGTCGACAAAACACGTATTCACATGCCCACTATGGCGAGGGGAGAGTTTGCCATTTTCACAATCTCTGACCAATGCGGTTGAAGTTTGGTCTTCAATATCAGCCATTAGCTTACCACTAATGTATGGGTTCATATCATAACTAACGATAATATCCAATTCTTGGTTCATATCAGAACCGGCTTCGGTAGCATTACGTAAATCTGATGGGCAATGTAAGATTTCATTATCGACCTTTTTAATACCCGTCGCAGCGATCCAGTTTTCATGAGACGGTAAGCGTTCGCCGTTATCCTGTATATACGTCTGCAATGCCACTCCGAGCTGCCGCAGATGGTTCGAGCACTGTGATTGATAGGCTTTCTCTCTAGTTTTTGCGAACATGGGAAAGATTATTGCTGCAAGAATGGCGATGATAGCCACAACGACTAACAATTCGACTAGGGTAAAGCCAGAAATATTTTCTGTTACCTGCTCCACTTCAGCATCATCTGGTCTCTCGACGGCTTTCGCTTCACCAGACTCTGTTTTCGCTTCGGTGTTTACCATAGCATGCTTGGCTTGCCCTCCTTCCTTTCCGACAAGCCGTTCCCCGACAATTCTTGAGAGAAGGTAACCGACAGCTAGACCCAGAATCGCGAATACCAGGAGTAGCGGATTGAGAACCGAGAGTACCAGAGTCAACACGAGGAAAAGGATGATCGGCAGGATATTTGATTTCATATGGGTATTCTCCCTCCAAAGTACTGATAAGCATCTCTCTAACTTGTGAAGTACCGGATATGAAAAGGCCACGGTCAATTGACAAACAATGCTGGATGATAGCGCCAAAAGAAAAATCAGCAGTAGGCATTAATGAAAAACGACAGATTCGTTATCTTATCATACAAATACAGGCTGGCGAAGGAGTGCAGTAACATCGGCTTGGTGTCTAGGAATATTATCATAAAAGGGCAGTATACACAAGGGTGATTCTTGTACGACTAAAATCAATAATGTTATAGCAGGTATCGATGCCTGGCACGAGTAATTTATATAGAATGAATCAATTCTTCCCGAACGCTTTCACCATTGACGTTACTCCCGATTGGGAGGCCATGCGCGCGTGCATTCTGCGCCAGGGCACGCCGAAGCGGGTGCATGTCATCGAGCTGTTTCTCGATCTGGTGGTGCAGCAGGCGATCGCCGACCGCTACGGGTTGCTGCCGGGGGTGGCGCCGGATGATCCGGTGTATACCGTCAAACTCAACGCGGCGGTACAGCGCTTCCTCGGGTATGATTACGTCCGTTGCACGCTGGACGATATCGCCGTCAAAATGCACGACCTGGCCGCCGACGACACCGCGGCAGAGAACCGCAAGAGCGCCCGCCACTTCGTTGACGAATCAAAAGGCCCCATCACCACCTGGGAGGAGTTCGAGACCTACCCCTGGCCGAACCCGGAGAAGGCATCGAGCCGCTCGCTGCAATGGCTGGAGGAGAACCTGCCGGAGGGCATGTGCATCATCGCCAGCGGCGCCTTCGCTCATTTCTTCGAGTGGCTGAGCTTCTTGATGGGGTATGAAACGCTCTGCTACGCTCTTTACGACGAGCGCGAGTTGGTGAAGGCCATCGCCGAACGCATCCTGGAGATCAACAAGGTGATGATCCGGCGGCTGCTGCAGTTCGACCGGGTCAAGTTCATCTGGGGCAGCGACGATCTGGGGTTCCGCTCCGGCACGCTGATCGGCCCGGAGGACATGCGCGAGTTCGTGCTGCCCGGGCACAAGCTGATGGCGCAGGCCAGCCACGACGCCGGGCGGCCGTACCTGCTGCATTCCTGCGGCAAGCTGGACACGATCATGGACGACCTGATTGACGACGTGAAGATCGACGCCAAGCACTCCTTCGAGGACACCATCGAGAGCGTGATCGAAGCGAAGGAGACCTACGGAAAGCGCATCGGCCTGCTCGGTGGCATCGACGTGGACTTCCTCTGCCGGGCGGACGAAGCCGCCGTGCGCCGCCGGGTACGGGAAACCCTCGACCGCTGCCTCCCCGGCGGCGGCTACCTCCTCGGCACCGGCAACAGCGTGGCCAATTACGTGCCGCTGGAGAATTATTTCGCGATGCTGGACGAGGGACGGAAATTCACAGTGTAGTTTTTCTCCGCAGATTGAAATGATTGAAAAGATAAAAACTACTCCGTTAAGTTTTCGTATGGAATGAGAACCCGATGCATTGAAGAGCAGTAGATTGGAGGTTTGATTGTTTTCCAGTCAAACCACCTGCCCAGCCTTCCATTCGTCAACCAATTTCTCGCTCCATAAGAAGACTTTATGGGGTAGTTTATTATCTTTTCAATCATTTCAATCTGTGGAGAAAAAACTAAGCTTGCCCCTCGCTCGGCAACAACTGCTTCGCGAACGCCTGCGGGTCGAACTCGGCGATGTCGCCCGCCTTTTCGCCGGTGCCGATATAACGGATAGAGATAGGGATCTCCTGGGCGATGGAGAGGACGTTGCCACCCTTTGCGGTGCCGTCCAGCTTCGTCATCACCAGGCCGGTGAGGCCGACGGCGTTGGTGAACTCCCGCGCCTGGCTGAGGGCGTTCTGGCCGGTGGTGCCGTCGAGCACCAGCAGCGTCTCGTCCGCGGGGTGGCCCAGCTCGCGCTCGATGACGCGGTTAATCTTCTTCAACTCCTCCATCAGGTTGTGCTTGGTGTGCAGGCGGCCGGCGGTATCCACGATCACGTAGTCGATGTTGCGCGCGCGCGCCGCCTGGATGGCATCATACACCACTGCCGCCGCGTCCGAGCCCATCTGGTGGCGCACCACGTCCACGCCGATGCGCTGGCCCCACAGCTCGAGCTGCTCGATGGCCGCCGCGCGGTAGGTGTCGCCGGCGGCGATGATAACCGGGCGCCGCTGGCTCTTCAGCAGGTTGGCCAGCTTTGCGATGGTGGTCGTCTTCCCCACCCCGTTCACGCCCACCACCAGCACCACCCCCGGCTTCTGCGCCGGCTGCGCCAGCGGGCGCGCGTTGTGCGCCAGCATCTCCGCGATCAGCCCCTGCAGCAGCGTATACGCCACCTCCACGTCCTTGGCGCCGGCTTTGCGCACCGCCTCACGCAACTGCTCCACCAGCACGCTGGCCGTGTGCACGCTCACGTCCGCCATAATCAGCGAGTCCGCCAGATCCTCATACAGCTCCTCGGTGATCTCGCTGCGGCGGAACACATCCTTGATGCGATCGAAAAAACCTTTGAACATAGCAGGTATTGTTCTACCCGGCCGTGCCCGTCCCTTTTCACGGCAAGTCAAAATTCACGCACAGGAACTGAACCAGGTATTTGACGGCAGGCAAAGGCCGCACTACAATCCACATAACGCTCCCGGCTCAAAGGAATCCCATGGACATCGACGCCCTCATCGAGCAGCTCATCGTTCCCGCGCCTCTCAACGAGCAGCAACCGTGGTTACTGCATGAAGCGCAGTGGCAGGCGGCGCTGGCGCTGGCGGAGATCGGCGCGCCCGCGGTGCCGGCGTTGATCGGCGTGCTGGGGCATCCCGTCACCAGCGTGCGGGTGGCGGCGATGAACGCACTGCGCGATATGGGAGAGGCGGCAGCACCGGCGGTGAAGGCGATCTCCGCCAATCTTCGCGACTCCGACGCGTTGGTGCGCCGCCTGGCGCTCGGCTCGCTGGGATACATACGGGCGGGCGTCACAACGGCCGTGCCGGCGCTGCTGGAGCGGTTGAGGAACGACGAAGATTTTGAGAACCGCGGGGCAGCGGCCTGGGTAATCCACTGCATTGCCGAAGAGGCCTGTGCTGTTTCGGACGTTGTGAAGGGACTGGCGGCGGCACTGGCAGACGAGGAGCGCATCGTGCGGCTGAATGCCGCGGCGGCGCTGGGCGAGATGGGGGAAAAGGCGGCAGACGCCCTGCCCGCGCTGACCCGCGCCTTGCAACACCCGGATCAATACACGCGGATTTACGCGGCAGATGCCATTGGCAATATCGGTAATGGCGACGTGGCGGCTTTGACCACGGCGCTGGCCACCATCAGCGACGATTCCGCGGCGCGTGAGCGGATTTGCAACACCGTGGAGCGCCAGACCGGCACACGCCCCCCCTTGCCGCCGGAGCCCGAGCCGCCGGTGGCTGCCCACCCGTGGGCGGCGCTGGCACGGACCGATTTTTCACTGGCCTGCCAGCCGGTACAGACGCAGCGCCGCACCATCGACCAGGATCGGCTGACGCAGGCCTTCCTCGATGCGGAGGTGTGCAACGCCTTTTGCTTCTGGCCTGACCACACCTTTTACAACGTGCCGCTGCCGACCGGCGATCAGATGGCGCGGTGGAACATGACCGGCCTCTGGTATTTCTTCACCGAGGATATTTTCAACCCGCGCGCCCAACGCGATTGGGGATACCGCACGATTACCGAGTATAACCAGGCGACGGTGGAGCGGATCCTGGAAATGGGCCGACGGCTCGGTAAGGAGCGGTGCATCTGGTCGGTGGGGCACGAACAATTTGACGCTGCCGGACATTGGCGCACGCGGGAGCAGGGGGTGGCACGCACGCCGGCGTTCCGCACGAAGCAGGAAGGTTATGACTTCTACCGCGCCTGGATCACCACTGCCATCCATAAAAATCACTGGAACGCCGATTACGGCAATAACCGGCCGAGTAAGTTCTATCGCGGTTGGGACGTGCAGGACCCGGTGACGTGGGAATTCATCGCCCGAGATGAGATCGACCTTTCCCCGGTGACCATGATGTCCGGCGGCGTCTGCCCGGCGCTGGCGCACGCGGCGTTCGACATCCTGCCGCAAATCGGCTGGTACTGGTGGGAGGGGCAGATCGACGGCTCCAGCCTGCAGATCGGCGCCGCTTACGTTCGCGGCGCCGCCCGGCAATATGGGAAGCGGTGGCTGCTGGACGCCTCGCCATGGAGCCCGCTGACCGGCGGCATGAAGTTCGACGCCGAGGGCAACAATCTGCGCGGCGTGACCGACAACCAGCAGATGCGCACCTGGCTGTATGGCTACTTTGCCGGTGCAGATTGCGTCTTCGAAGAAGCCAGCAATATCACGCATTTCCACACGACCGGCGCCGGGGAAGGCCAGACGGATTTCATCATCACCTCGACCGGCCGCATGGCGAAGGACGTCGCGGACTTCTGCTTCCGGCGCTGTCCCGAGCGCGGGGTGCCGTATGCGCCGGTAGGCGTGCTGCTCGAACATCGGCACGGATACGAACCGCGCCCGCATACGAATTTCCGCGGCGACGGCACCTGGTATTACCTGCCGCGCGGCGATGGCGAATGGGAGATCGAGCGCTTCTGGCAGGCGGTTTACCCAGGTCACTCGGAATTCCCCGACGTGAATGAGGACGCGCCGCTGGTCGAGCGCGAGCCACGCTGCCTGCACCAGTCCGTCATGGGCGATGTCTTCGACGTGCTCACCGACCGCTGTCCGGCGGAGGTGCTCATGCGCTACCCGCGCCTGCTGACGCTGGGCGGCATTCAGGTGACGGCGGAACTGCAATCAACGCTGCAAGCCTATGCCGAGGGGGGCGGGCAACTGCTGCTGAACGTCGCTCACCTGCCCGATCCCGATCTTTTCGACTCGGCTGAATGGACGCCGGTGTTGAAGGATGAGTCGGATCAACCCCTTCTGGTCGAGCGAGCAGTGGGCAATGGCAAGGTGCTGCTGTCGCTGGTGACGCACAACCTGGCCGGTGCAGGCGATGAATCGTCATACCTGGCGGCGATGGTCGATTTCTTGCGAGATTGGATTGCGCCGGTCTACCCCCTGCGTGTGAATACGCGGGCCGGCCGGCCGCCGCATTTCCAGGTCAACCGGCTGGCGGACGGCTGGCTGGTAATCATGGGGAATCATTATCATGACACCTGGCAGGGAACGGTCTCACTGACTATGCCCGGTAAGCCGACTGTCACCGAATTATTCACCGGAACCGCAGTTAATTCCCGCTCGGAAGACCGAGTGACCGCATTTGATGCCGAGATTCCGCCGTTCGCGTTTCGGGCATGGCACTGCGTCGTAAGAAAATAGCGCTGTTCGGAATGGCTTCCTCGCTAGCACAGGGACTGTCCCGAGCCCGCGGGAGCAGCGCCCGTTTCTCAAATGTAACGCTCGGTGTTAAGACCACGGGACTGTCCCCCCGCGTTGACAGGCTTACCTATCGCACGCAGGGGGACAGTCCCTGGGCAATCTACATCATCACCCGCAGGTGCGGATAATCGATGTGATAGAGCGGGCGCGGCTTGTTGGCCACCTCCGGGAGGGGGCGGGTACCTTCCTGCCATTCCGGTCGCATCGCCACGCCTTTGCCGGGCACCAGGTAGGGCGGATTGTCGTAGCACGCCTTGCCGTCTTCCGCCACGAAGAAGAGCATGCGACGGTTGGGGCCTTCCAGCACTTCACAGTGGCTGACGCCGGTCCACTCCTCGCCGCCGCGCGGCACCATCGGGTGGCGGAACTCACCGGCGACACAGACGCGGTCGGGATACGGCGCGGCGTGGTCGGTGGTGATGGCGGCCATGTCCCACAGGCTGGCGCCCTTGCGGTTCGCCTCCGCGGTCAGCTCCAGCAGACGAGCATATCGTTTGTCCGCCCCGCGCCAGTAATACCAATCCGGCGCCTCGTCAATGGTCCACCCGCGCAGCTCGACGGATTTGCGGTCGCGCTCCTCTTTGAAGGCCCGCATCCCCGGCTCCATGTAGGACAGCGCCGTCACCGCCGACGCGCCGCCGATCATCTTGCGCACGCCCAGCCGGCAGTTGGCCTTTTCCAGCGCGACGGAATCCAGGTTTTTGTCCACCAGAATACTGTTGCCCGGCCCCCAGAAGTCGCGGTAGCGGTCGAGGAACTCCACCGCGTCGTCCACATGCTCGGTGCACTCCTCCGGCAGCAATGCCCACGGGTCGAGGGGAAAGATCTCGTCCGGCTCCTCGTCGAGGAAAACGTTGCAGGTCACGCCCTTCGTCCACATCTTGCGCACGCCATCCGCCGCCTCGCGCGGCGGCTCCATCAGCGTCAGCGCCCACGGGGTAAGGGTGATATCCCAGTTACGCCCGTAGAGCGGACCGCCTTCGGTGCTGTTGGGAATGAAGACGGCGGTGCAGCCCTCATTGACTTTGGTCGGCAAGCCCGGCAGATAGCGGCTGTTGACGCGGCGGGAGTAGTAGAAATACCAGGTGTAGGTGTAAGCCATCAGCAGCTCATTGCCGCCGCAGCCCTTCAGAAAACCGCGCCGCTCCTCGCGCGTCAGGTCGGCCAGGCCCTTCGTCTCCGGAAATTTATACGGGTCCGGCGGATTGGCCAGGCGCTCGCGGTCCAGCCGGAGGATCTCCGCGGCGACATCCGTCTCCGCCAGCGCGGGGAACTGCGCCTTGATACCGTCGAGCGACTCCGGGATCAACTGCAGGTAATTGTAGGTGATCGCATTTTCGGCCTTTTCGCGCCCGAGGGCGTAGGCGTCGGCCAGCGCATCGGTGGTGATGTCCATGGTTGGTATTGTACACGGGAAGGGGGAAAGTGAGTAGTAAGTGGTGAGTAGTAAGTAGTGATAAGTGTCCGGTCCGGTGGTGAGCAGGCCCTTATCACTACTCACTACTCACTAACAACGCGGCGGATGCTCCACTACCGCTTCCGGCGCCTGGCAGCAGAAGCGTTTCCAGGGGGTCCAGTTGCGCGTGTAGGAGCGGTTGTGGGTGATATCCTCGAAATAGCTCTGCAGGGTCACGGTGACATCGTAGGGGTCGGTGTCCGGACCGCAGTGCCGGCAGATATCCCGCGGGAAGGGGGCGTGGTCGGTGAGGATGCGGCGGACGTGCTCGTAGCCGTTGCCCCAGGGCGCGTGGCAAAGCTCGCCGATGCGGGTGAAGCGCACGGCGTTGTCGGCCGCATACTGATTATCGCCGGCGCCCAGGTGCTTGCCCGCCTTTTGCAGATATTCATAACGCTTGGCGCGCAGGTAATCGCCCATCTCCGACGTTTCCCAATGGCCTTCCGTCGCCCAGATGGCGGGCTCGTCCGGACGCTTGAAGCGGATGCCGATGCGGCGGTAGCTCTTCTCCGCGGCGATGGCGTTGCCGGCCGTGTCGGCGTACAGCGCCGTATCGCGTCCCCAATTATGCAGGGTATAGCGGCGGAGCAGCACGGCAAGCTGCTCGATGTTGGCGGCGAAGCGCAGCAGCGGCACGCGGCCGATGGGCCAGGTGTCTTCGATGGGCTCGTCCAGCCACACGCCGCAGGAGCCGCCGCCCAGGTAGGCGACGCCCTTTTCGTTGCCGATCCCCCACTGCTCGATGTAGCCGGTGCGCGGCTTGCGCAGGACGGAGGAGGACGAACGCGTTTTGGACTGGCGCAATCCGGCGTAGGGGCGCACGCGGGGATGGCGGTAGCCGTCCGGTTTCGGCGCCGGCGCCGAGTCGATATTCTGGCCGTGAATGACGCCGTCCGGGCCGACCATGACGAAGCCGGAGCAATGGGTGGGGCCGCGGTCGAGCTGATAGATTTGATAATAGCGGTCGATCTCTTCCCGGAAGAGGGCGTAATTGTAGATGGCCGCGTCCTTCAGCGAGCACCCGGCGCCTTTCGCCAGCCCGCGCAGGTAGTCCACCCGCTCCGGGTAGATGTCCTCCAGCTCGGGGTAGCGGCTGTAATTGGGTGGGGTTTCCAGGCGCGACATTACATAGCATCCCAGGTCGGCGCGGTCCATCGCTCCCAGCGTGTCTTTCAGATACACACTGTTGAGCAACGCGGCAGTCCGTTCCCGCATCGCCTCTTTGCCCATTGCTTTGCCGTCAGTCTGCCCATCATGAAAAGGAACGATTGGGATAATTTCAGGACCATGTAGCACGGCAGTCCCCTCCAGGTCTTAACGGTTCTATCCTGCATGGAGGCAATCGCATGTCCAATATCTTATTATTGTAACATGTATTTATCGAAAAACGCTGACCTAACAAGGCAGGTAACCAGTATTTATTAATTCTTTATACACATTTAGCTTTCGGTGGGGACAACAGCAGGGAGAGGGAAGAGTTATTACGGTTCTCATCTGATAATAAAAACAAGTGTTTCACGTGAAACAGGAAACCCCCTTGCCCGGCATCGGGCGAGGGGGCCGTTCATACTGTCCTTCCTGGCCGGCAGCGCGGAGAGAGCCGGCTACGCGTCCACCGGCACCGGCAGCCCCAGGCGCTGGTACTGCTCGAGCGGGGCGTCGTTCTCCGCCATCAGGCGCACCGTGTGGTCGATCATCATCCCCTCGACATCCGGATCCTGCAGCGGGTGTTCCTGTCCCGGATCTTCCTGCAGGTCGAAGAGCATGGTGCCGAACTCATGCGCCTTGAGCCAGGCGCCGGCATCCGTCCGCATCGTTTTACAGCCCTTGGTGAAGGCAAACGGCGCCGCCAGCTCGGCGGTGTGCAGCTCATCCGGCGAAAACATTCCGCGCATGTGCGTGGGCATGAGAGTGTAGTTGTAGAGCGGTGTGTTCTCCGGATTGACTGGCGCGCGCATGTAGGTGTAACGGCCGTCAGTGCAGTTCACATGTCCGCCGTGCAGGCCGTACAGGCCCGCCTGGCGCACGGGCGTGTCGTCCGCCACCGTGTCGCGCAGCGGCTTGCCCTGCATGTCCGCCGGCAGCGGCTGGCCGAAATAGTCCAGCACGGTGGCGGGCAGGTCGATCGTCTGTACCAGCGATGTCCGCCGCTCGCCTTTCTTCCCGCAACGCGGATCCCAGATGAAGAGCGGCGTGTGCGCCACCTCGTTGTAGAAGGGCTGCGCGCACTTCGCCCACCAATCATGCTCGCCAAGCAGGAAGCCGTGGTCGGTGTTGACGATGAGCAGCGTGTCCTGCCAGAGATCATACCGGTCCATTAGATCGAGCACGCGGCCCAGGTACCAATCGCACATGCTGTGCAGTGCCGCGGATTCATACCGGCAGTGCTGCACCTGCTCCGGCGTCTCCGTGACGCGGGCGTAATTCGGCCAGTCGAAGTGCGGACCGTTATAAGCGTGCGGATACAGGTCGCGGAAGCGCTGCGAGGAGAAGTAGGGCTCGTGCGGGTCGAAGGTCTCCAGGTGCAGAAACCAGTTGTCCTCCGCGTAGTTGGTCTGCAGGAACTCCTCGCCCATCGCGAAAGTCTTCGGCTGCGGCATGTCCTCTTCGCGCTGCATGTAGGAGCGATTGACGAAATCCTGGCGGATACGCCATCCACCCCGTCCCGGAACGATCTCCGGGATGTCGATGGGGCGCAGGTCGGCCTTCCACGGCTCACCTTCCTGCCCGCGCGCCATGCCCCAGGTCGCGTAGCGATTGTGATAGGTGCAGCCGCCATCCTCGAAATAATGGTAATGGTCGGTGGCCAGATGGCTGTGCGTGCCGCTCTCGTGCAGGAGCTGCGGCATGGAATCGTCGAAGGGCTCCAGCGGGCCCCAGCTCCGGTGCAGGAAATTATACCGCCCGGTATGAATCTCCCGCCGCGCCGGCATGCACGGCATGCTGCCCACATAGCTGGTGTCGAAGGTCACCGTGTGCTCCGCCAGCCGCTCGAAGTTGGGCGTGTGCACCCAGTCGCACCCGTATGGCGACAGCATCCGCCGGTTGAGCGAGTCGAACATGACCATGATGGCTTTCATTGCGGGCTCCTGATGCGGTAGATTACTTTCCCCTTCGTCAGGTAATCGTGGAATCCCTGTCGGAGATTACCGGAACTCTTCCAATAATCCCAGTGCTCCGGTGAACAGGAAATAGGCGCTGACGATGATGGAAAGAACGGCATGACCGAACCCTCTCACCCGGCCGTTGCTCCGCTTGATTTCAACCAAACCCAGCCCGGCCAACACCAGAGAGAGGAGCGGCAGCACGGTGGCATAAATCGTGAACTGGACGGCGATGAGCGTGGCGAAAACGAGGATTAGCGCCCAAACGGCCTTGCCATTCCATGGGCGAGGGTCGAATCGGGACAGCACCGACGGCGCCTTCGCCCCGCACTGCGGGCACTTGTATGGCGGCGGGGTCCATTCATGCCGGCATTCCTGACAACGCATAAGTCCCTCCATGAACAGTTATTATGCAAGCATTCGCTTTACGCTGATGATTCCCTTGTTTCGAATCTCAGGCATCCCTTTCCCTTGCTCTTCCATCTTGCTCTTGCCCTGCGAGCCTCACGAATTCGGTATCTGTGAGGCTCGCAGAGCAAGAGCAAGATGAAAGAGCAAGAGCAGTAATGGGTGAAGGCAGTGCCGGTTTCCCCATTCTGCCTTTCATGGAATATAATGGAGTAGACCGCCCATTCGACGATAGGAGCTCATACGGTTATGGCCCGATACCTTGTCCTGGCATGTGCCCTCATGTTCATACTGCTGCCTCCGCTCTACGCGCAGGATGCCCCGCCGCAGCGCATCAGCCTGGTGGGGTTGCGCGTCATTTCTCCGGAGGAGGCGTTGCGGCTGGTCGGGCTGCCGTATGCCGAGGGCGGGGTGAAGGAGTTCATCCCGCAGGGGGTGGAGATCGTGCCGATGCCGGATATCAAGGGGGTGCTGCTGCGCACCGTCGATCAAACGGCGCTGCTGCTAACGGAGAAGATCATCACCGCCATCGACGCCAAGCGGCAGCAGCGCTACGCCGACGCCACGCTGATCTTCGTCGAGCTGCCGAAGGTGGACGCGTCCGCGCTGCGCGGGAGCATGCACGACAACATGGCCGAGCAGGAGCTGCGCGCGCAGGTGGCAGGGAAAACGCTGCCGCCGCTGACCCCGTGGCTGACGCGGGAGGAGCTGAAGGCGAAGCTCGACGGGCTGCAGCAGGCGGGGCGGGCCACCATCCGCACCGTGGAGCCGGTGACCTTCTTCGACGGCGAAGCGACGGCTATCGACCTGCGCAACCTGACCGCGCCATGCCAGGGGGTGCTCTGCGGCGACGTGCGCATCAGCGAAGACAACCTGACGCTTTCCGTTGTTCCCGTGCTGGAAGGGCTGTTGCCGAAGACGGGCCAGGCCATCGACACCTATCGGGGCGTGGGCCCCACCCTCTTCACCGTCCGCCGCGGCTGCGCGATGGAGGTAGGCGCCCAGGCGCTGGCCGCGCCCGCCGGCGGAGAGCGTCAAATACTGCTCTTCATCATCCCCAAAGAAATCGGCCTCGCACTGGTGCGCGATCCGGACAAACTGTCCAACCTGCCGCCGCTGTTTTAACGATGGAAGCATGGAAGAATGGAAGAATGGAAGACTGGATGGCTATACTATCGGCATATCCAGTCTTCCAATCTTCCATGCTTCCATTCTTCCATGCTTCCAACGTTCTGCTTGCCGCGATACTACGGGACGGTTATAATTTGCACGATTGTTCCGTCGGGCATTTCACCATCGGCAGGGGGAAACCAATATGCCCTGGGGTCTGCAGCCAATGCACGCCATCCTGTTTGCCATCGGCGCGATGGTCGTGGCCGTGGCGTTATACGGCTTCGCGCCGCGCCTGCCCGCATCGATGCGGACGGTGCTGCGGCTGGTGTGCGTGTGGCTGATGATCACCTCCACCACGCTGCTGGTGCTGATCGACGAGACGTGGTGGCACGCGGTCGCCCTCGGCGGCGGCGGGCTGACCGGTATCGGCGCCATCTACCTGGCGCAGACGCGGCGGCAACCCGAGGAAACCGAGGAGAGTGCCGAGACGGAACAAGCGCCGGTTGAAGAGCCGGTACCGTAAGCTGAAAGAGCATTGAATCTTGCTCTTGCTCTACCATCTTGCTCTTGCTCTGAACGTAGGGGCGATTGGCAATCGCCCCGTCAATGGGAACAGGTGCTAACGTAGGGGCGATTGCCAATCGCCCCTACGTTCAGAGCAAGAGCAAGATGGTAGAGCAAGAGTGAGGCGAAGAGGGTGAGGTTATCATGAAAGTCCCATACGGATGGCTGCGCGAGCTGGTGCCGGTGTCCTTCCCCGTGAACGAGACGGCGGATCGCCTGACCATGGCCGGTTTTGAAGTTGAAGAGATGCTGCAGATCGACGGCGAGCCGGTGATGGACATCAAGATCACCTCCAACCGTGGCGACGCCTTGAGCATGGTAGGCATCGCCCGTGAGACCGCCGCGCTCAGCCGCACCCGCGTCATCCATCCGCCCACCTGCGTCAACGAGAAAGGGCCGGACCCCCACACGCTGGCGAAGGTCATCGTGGAGGCGCCGGACCTGTGCCCGCGCTATTCCGCCCGCGTGATCCAGGGAGTGAAGATCGGCCCGTCGCCGGAATGGGTGCAGCAGCGCCTGACGCAGGCCGGGGTGCGCCCGATCAACAATGTGGTGGACGCCACCAACTTCGTCATGCTGGAGCTGGGACAGCCGCTGCACGCCTTCGACCTGGATACGCTGGCGGGGCAGACCATCATCGTGCGCCGCGCCCGCGAAGGCGAGCCGTTCACCACGCTGGACGGCGTCGAGCGCACGCTCACCGGCAACATGCTGGTCATTGCCGACACCGAGCGCCCGGTGGCGCTGGCGGGCATCATGGGCGGCCTGAACACCGAGGTGACAGAGAGCACGACGAACATCCTGCTGGAGTCGGCGCACTTCGACCGCACTGCCATCCGTAAGACCGCCCGCGCCCTGGCGATCAGCACCGAATCCTCCTACCGCTTCGAGCGCATCGTCGACCCGGCCGGCACCGTCCGCGCCGCCGACCGCGCCGCGCAACTGATGATGGAATGGGCGGGCGGCGTCATCGCCACCGGCCTCATCGACGTGGCGGAACCGCTGCCGCCCACCCGCATGATCGCCATGCGGCCGGAACGCGTGAATTACGTGCTGGGCACCGACATTGCCGCCGAGGAGATGGTCTCCATTATGCTCAGCCTGGAGCTGGGCGTGCGCGAGGAGAACGGCGTCATCAGCGTGATCGTCCCCAGCTTCCGTCACGATCTGATCGAGGAGATGGACCTGATCGAAGAGGTGGCGCGCATCCACGGCTACCAGCATATCCCCGTCACCGTGCCGGGCAAAGTCGAGCGCGCCGGGCGGCTGGCGCCGGAGATTGAATTCGAGAACCGCATACGCGAGCTGCTCACCGCCGCCGGCCTCTTCGAAGGCGTGTCCTACAGCCTGATCGATTATCGCCGGCTGGATGGGATGAACCTGCCGCCGGATGCGCCGGAGCGCACGCAGATCGTGGCCATGCGCAACCCGAAGTCGGAGGAATACACCCACCTGCGGCCCACGCTGTTCGTCAGCCTGCTGGAGGTGCTGCAGAGCAATGCCCGCCGCAACCTGGAGGACGTGCAGCTCTTCGAGATCGGCCGCATCTTCCGCACCACCGGCGGCAGCCTGCGCTTCCGTTACTCCCGCCCCGACCGCCGGGTGGACGAGGACGTGCGTGTGCAGGACGCCGACAAACTGCCGCTGGAGCAGCGCAGCGCCGGCATCGCGCTGATGGGACGGCCGTGGTCGGCGCGCTGGGGCGGCGGCGAAGCCGAGGTGGATTTCTTCTGGCTGAAAGGCATCGTGGAGCAGTTCCTCACCGACATGAACGTGCTGGACGTCTCCTTCGCACCGGCGACGCACCCCACGCTGCACCCGGGACGGACCGCGGAAATTCGCTCCGGCGGCCGCGTGGTCGGCCTGTTCGGCGAGTTGCACCCGCGGGTGGCGGAGGCGTTCGACCTGCCGCGCCGCGCCTACCTGGCGGAGATCAATATTGACGCGCTGATGGACCTGGCGGTCACCGAGCGGCCCGCGCCCGACCTGTCGCGCTTCCCGGCAGTGGACCGCGACATCGCCTTCCTGGTGGCGGTGGACCTGCCGGCGGAAAAGATACAGGGGATCATCGCCGCCGCGGCGGGCGAGCTGGCGGAGTCAGTGGAGCTGTTCGACGTCTACCAGGGGAAAAACATCCCCGAAGGCCAGCGCAGCCTGGCCTACCGCCTGACCTTCCGCGCCCCCGACCGCACGCTGTCCGACGAGGAAGTGGACGCGGTGATGAGCAAGGTGCGGCAGGCGCTGACGGATGAAGCCGGCGCGACGCTGCGATAAGATGTTTAGAACACCGAGTTGATAGGAAAAAGTGCTTGGTAAGCAAATGCGGGTCCGGTTGCCTCGCACGGGGGCACCTCTCCCCCAGCCCCTCCCCTAAGAAGGGAGGGGGGTAAGCTTTCGTCCTAACGACAAGCGAATTCGAAATATCCACCCGGTGCTCCCCTCCCTTCTTAGGGGAGGGGCTGGGGGAGAGGTGCCCCCGTGCGAGGCAACCGGACCCGCATTTGCTGTTTTGCCACCCAGGAGGGTTGTCATGCGTTACCACGCTGTGATCGCTGCCTTCATCCTGCTCGCGCTGGCGCTTGGCGCTCATGCCGACCAACTCGCCTATAATGCGCAACCGGGCAAAGTCGCCTACCGCTACGACATCACCCTCTCCGGCCAGATGCAGCCGCCGCAGGGGGCGCCGCTGCCGATGGCGATGCGCATGCAGGCGCTGCTCGTCGACCAGGTGACGGGGAAGGCGCAAAAGGGCTTGCTGCCGATGAGCATGACCGTCAAGGACCTGCGCATCAACGCCAGCTCGGGGGGGAACGAATACAGCGATGTGCTGGATGACAGTGTGATGAGCTTCCTGCGCACGCCGTCCGGGGTGTTGAGCAAGCTGCGCTACATCTCCAAGCCGGCGAAGGAAGCGCCGGTGCCCGGGCTGGAAAACGCCTGGCTGCTCTTCAGCCGCTTTGGGCATCACCTGCGTCTGCCGGAAAAGGCGCTGCGCCCCGGCGAGAAGTGGACGTCGGACGAAAGCCTCGGCCTGGAGACGGGCAACAAAGTTTCTCTGAAGACGGAAAACACGCTGGCCGGCGACAAGATCGTCAATGGCAAGCGTTACGTCCGCATCGAGAGCACGTTCACGCTGACCGCGAAGCAACAGCCGGTGCCGGCCGGCGAAGGCAAGAAGAGCGCGCTCGCCTCCGATTTCCAGATGACCGGCAAGTCGTCCCTCCTCTTCGATCCAAAGGCCGGCCAGGTATTCCGCTCCACCATTAAGGCGGAGATCACCACGAAAACCTCCGGCGGAGGTGCGGCGGGGAACGCGATGAAAGGGAGTTTCACGGTGACGGGCACGGTGCAGCAGGCGCCGCCGGCTCCCGCCGCAATAAAACGGTAACTTACCCGGCAGACAGGTACATTTTTCGCTGAAATGGGTATGCTTGCAGAGATGACGACTTCGGGTTAGCCTGTCTGACTTGTCCGACCGGGCCGACATGTCGGACATGTCAGACATGTCCTATGAGTCCGACTGGTCTGATTACGGCAAAAAGGTGCCCGCATATCCCCCCAACACGAACCCTGATTGGAGAGTGCCATGCGACGTGGAATAGTGCTCATTCTGCTGCTGGCGGCTGTGGCCGGCGCCTGGGCATACCAGCTTGCGTATAAGGACCCCGCCGATGCCATCCGCTGGCATCACACCGACATCACCCTCAACGGCAAATTCACGACAAAGCCGGGGGGAGAGACGATCCCGACGACCGGCAGCATCACTTTCACCAGCCGCGAGCGGGTCATCGCCGTGAACGCTGACGGTACGGCGACCATCGTCTCCGATATCACCGACGGCGAGTTGAACATGAAGGTCGGCGATCAGGAGATGTCGCAGCCGCTGACCGGGTACAAATCCGTCTTCAAGCGCGCGCCTTCCGGCAAAGTCACCGAGATGAAAATCGAAGGCGAACCGAAGGGAGGCCTGGCGGACCTGCAGACGATGGGGTTCAGCAGCCAGTGGCATATGATCAGCGGTCTCGGCCAGGGCTTCGAATTCTCGCCCAAGGATATGAAAGTCGGCGCGAAATGGCGCAACACCGGCGTCGCGGGCCAGGCGCAACTGACCATCAACAACGTACTGCGCGATCCGAAAACCGTGGACGGCGTGTCATACCTGACCATCGCCGGCGACACCTCGGTCAAGATTCCCGATATTGAGCTGCCGATCCCGGTGGGCGATGACTCTGTCACTGTGAAGCAGACGTCCGCGCTGACCGCGAAATCTACCAGCCTGTTTGACCCGGCGAAGGGTGAATTCTTTCAAACTGACTTCACCGGCGAACTGAAGCTCACCATGACCGTGCCGGCCCCGGATCAGGCGGTGACGGTGAGCGGTACGATAGCCCTGACCGGCTGCACGGCGAAGATCTCCGAGCCGAAAGAGCCCGCGGAGTCCGAAAAGCCGGTGAGCACCGAGGAACCGGTGAAGACCGAAGAGCCGGCGAAAGAGTAACGCTGCGGGTGAGGAAGCGTCGCCAATAACCGGCTAAAGAAACGATGAAAGGATCAGCGGGTATTGACGGGCCTTGCCGTCATTCCGCGATTTTCGGTATCATGTAGAATATGAAGTTCATCGGCAGTCCGCACAGCTTGATTTTCGTTCTCCTCCTGTGCCTCAGCGTTCTCATCGTCGTGAAGCCGGTGCGGGCGGAGGACCCGCTCGATGTCATCGAGCGCGGGCTGGGACTGCTCAGCAGTGGCGATGTGGAAGCCGGACGGCAGGCACTCGCACCCGTGATCAACGTGGATTCACCCGATCCCCTGGCGCTGTCCGCACGCGGGACACTGGAGCTGCTGGCGCAGAAGCCGGCGGTGGCGGAGATTGCCTTCCGTCGCGCCTTGAATGAAAATCCCCGCGACCTGGCCGCGCTCTGGGGGTTGAGCCTGTCGCTGGTGATGCGCGGGCGCGTGTTCGAAGCCACCACGCTGGTGGATCGCGCCGCCATCGTCGCCCCCGGCAATTCGCACGTCAAAACCCTGCAAGCCTACGTTTATCTGCTGCTGGGCCGTTATGCCGATGCCACGCTGGCCGGCAAGGCGGCGTTGGACGCGGGCGACCAGTCACCCTTCCTGCTGGCGGTGCTCGCCCAGGTGCATTTCAACCTGGGCTACACGCAGAAGGCGCTGGATTTCGGCAAACGCGCCTCCACGCTGTATGACAGCATGGATTTCCTGGCGCCGGCGCAACGCATGCGGCTGCCGCTGACCATGGTCATTACCGACACGCCGCAGGCGCTGTCGCCGATCACCGAGACGGAAACCCCCGGCACGCCGGTGAGCACCGAGCTCAACCTGGACGTGCCGCACCCCCTCGCGGACAAGGACACGCCGCAGCAGACGTTCCAAATCGTCGCGCCGCGCGCGGGCGGCATGCTGCACGGCCTGCAGCGCGTGCGGGCGGTATACCGCGGCAACCGCGAGATCAAGTTCACCATCTTCCTGGTTGACCGGGTGATGCGCGGCATGGCCACCGAGCTGCCATACATCTTCCAGTGGGATGCCGATTCCGTGAACTCGGGCGAGCACCAGCTCACCATCCGTGCCTACGATTACCGTGGGGTGGCGATCGAGGAAGACACCATCACCGTCACCACGCAGGATGGCGCCATCCTGCCGGCGCCGCCCACCTCCGAACGCGCAGCGGAGTTGGAGGGGCGCATGATCGCCCTCACCGTGCCGGAGCCGGCCCCGCTTTCGCTGTTCACCCAGTTGGGCCACTGGTACCAGGAGAAGGGCGAGACCGCCAGGGCGACGGCCGCCTATGAAAAGGCTGCGGCCATCGATCCCGGAGCGGAAGGCGTGCTCTCCGCGCTGTCGGCGTTGTATAAAACCAATGGCATGCACCTCTTCTCCGAAGATGCCGAGATTTACCAGGGCCCGGGCAACAAAAAACAGGTGGCGCTCACCTTCGACGATGGTCCCAACCCGCTATATACCCCCAACCTGCTCAACGAGTTGAAGCGTTATGACGCCCACGGCACCTTCTTCCTGGTGGGCAAGATGGCCCAGCAGTATCCTGACCTGGTGCTGCAGATCCTGGCGGATGGGAACGAGCTGGCGAACCACACCTATACCCACCCGAACCTGACGAAGCTGAACCAGCAGGAGATCATCGCCGAAGTGCTGCGCACGCGCACGGTGATCAAGGAGATCACCGGCCGGCAGACGAACCTGGTCCGCCCGCCGGGGGGCAACATCGACATGTTTGTAAAGAAACAGCTGCGCGCGCTCGATTACAACATCATCTACTGGGATATCAACGCCGGAGAATTCATCAACTTTGGGCCGGCAGCGCAGACGACGCAGATCATGAATAAGGTCAAGCCCGGCAGCATCATCCTGCTGCACAACGGGCTGGTGGACGGCACGCTCAATATCATCAACCAGCTCCTTGCCGAACTGACGAAGCAAGGCTACACCTGCGTCACCGTCTCCGAGCTGCTGAGCTCTCGCCCATCCGCGGCGAAAAACGGCAACGGAAAACCCGCAGCGCCGGCCGGGCTTGCGTATTAGCCGGCAGGCGTGTAACAATGAATCAGAGGTGCCGGTATGGCCAATCCAGCGCATGTTGACATATTGAACCGCGGCGTGGCGGTGTGGAATAGCTGGCGGGAGCAGAACCTGCAGATGCGACCCGATCTGTCGGGGATCGACCTGCATGGCGCGGAACTGGGCGGCATTAACTTCTTCCGCACGAACCTGGAGCGAGCCGACCTGACCGGTGCGAATCTTCGCGAGGCGAATCTGGAGATTGCCTACCTGAAGGGGGCGGTGCTGAACGGCGCGCGGCTGTGGGGCGTCAACCTGCGCGGCGCCTGCCTCACGTACGCCGATCTGCGCGGCGCCGACCTGCGCAAGGCCAACCTGATGGACGCGGAGATCTGCGAAGCCCTCCTCGGCGGCGCCGACCTGAAAGGCGCCGACCTGCGCAAAGCCAACCTGAAAGGCTCCAACCTGGCCGGCGTCGATCTGATGGAGACGATACGGGATCTGTGATACCGTGCTGCAGGTAAGGTGAGGAACTAAGATTCACAGTCTGGAAGGGTGCGAGAGCCCCGCTCGAGTTTAGGCTAGCTTGCCTGAATTCGAGCGGGGCTCTCGCACCCTTCCAGACTGAGAATGTACCTTCCACCGCTGATCTGGTTGACGGTCTGCAGGCCGGCTATTCGGCTGTATCCGGCGGCAGATACACGATGCGGAAGCCGCGATCGTCGGCGCGTTCAGTGGAATTGGAGCCTTTGCGGTTGGCGCAATAGGACTTGATGCCGTCGCTCTCATATGAGCCGCCGCGGATGATGCGGCTGGGACCGACGTCGTAATTCGCCTTGCGATCCGGCGCCGCCGCCGGGCCTTGCGGATTGTTCACTGGTGAACGGCCGTAGTAGTTGACGTCGTACCAATCCAGGCACCACTCGTAGACGTTGCCTTCCATGTCCAGCGTGCCGTAGGGGCCGGCGCCGGCGGGATAGCTGCCGGTGGGCACCGGCTTGCCGCGGCCGCTGTCCTTGCAGTTCAATTTCTTCACGTCCAGCTCATTGCCCCATGGGAATTTGCGGTTATCCATACCGCGCGCCGCCTTTTCCCACTCCGCCTCGGTGGGCAGGCGGCCGCCCGCCCATGTCGCGTAGGCCACGGCATCATCCCAACTGATATTGGTGACCGGGTAATCGTCGGTCGCCCACCCCGGCAGCGGATACATCGCTCTGCCGGTCTCCTTGCTGAACTGCCGATACTGCCTGACGGTGACTTCGCGTTTATAGATCCAGTAACCATCGGTGTTGACTTTATGCGGCGGGCGCTCATCGCCGTCGCCGTTGGTACTGCCCATGGTGAAGATGCCGGCGGGCACGTAGACGGCTTCGGCGCCGTCCTTCTTGTTCACGATCACCTGGCCGGGCTTCGGCAGCAGGTCCAGGCGGGCGGCCTCCAGCAGCGGACAGTCGGCGCGCACCAATTGCACCCGGTCATCGATGACGCCGAACTGCAGCCAGCCGTATTTCAGCCAGGTCAGCGGTTTCGGCGGCGCGTTCGGTTGCTCCGGGTTGCGGTACTGGTCATTTTCTCGTGCTGCCGGCTCACCGAGGAGGCCGGCGATGTCCGCGAGTTTCGGACGCGAGCTGACGACCACCTGCACCGTGCGGATGCCGGTTGTGCCGGCCTTGCTCAGCGCCAGCTCGACCAGCCCGCGCGGCAAGCCCGCCGCCTGCACCCGGCGGCAGTCGGTGGCCAGGACCGCCGGCGTGCTCGCGGCCAGGGTCTCCGGCGTCAGCTCGACCGCGCCCCAGTTCAACGATACGGACTGCGCCGTGCCCAGCAGTCCCAGCGCCGCCTGTTCTTTCGACTTCAGCAACCCGCGAGGGATATCGATGGCAGCGGCGGCGGGGGCGGCAGGGGTCGCGCCTTTCTTCATGAAATCCGCGATCAATTTGGCGACTTCCGCCTGCTTCTGCTCCTCGGCGAACTGCTGCGCGTTGCGCCCGTTCTTGTCCTTCAGCGCCGGATTGATGTTGTGGTCCAGCAGCATCTGCACCACCGCGCGGCGCCCCAGCCCGGCGGCCCAGTGCAGCGCGGAGCGGTTATCCTTGTCCACCCGGTTCACCTCCGCCCCACTGTCGAGCAGGAAGGTAACCATGGGTTGGAAGCCCCACGCCGCCGCGATCATCAGCAGCGTGCGCCCATCCGGGTCGGGCGCGTTGAGCAAGGTGGGGTCGGCTTTCAGCAGCTGCTGCACGCTCGGCAAATCGTTCTCGGACGCGGCGGCGTAAATATCCACCGCTCGCGCGAAAGACGGCACGCAGAGAACCAGGAACAGCATGCCGGACAATATCAGCGAGATCGGCCTCATATGAGCACCCTCCAGTTTTTCGCGAATCCTTGATTTCTCGCCATCAGACGCAGATTCTGTGATTGGTTGCGGCGCAGCCGCCCAATTGCACTAATCCTCAATTTCGCGCCACTGCGCGCTGGTATCGTGTTTGGTTGCGGCGCAGCCGCCCTGCGCTGCAATGGATACTCTATTCGACAGCAATTCGACGGAATCGTTGTGCACTATTTCTCGAACAATTCGAGAATACCATGGTTGATCAACTCACGCAAAATCTGGGCCGCCGGCTCCTGATCGAGCCCGGAATCGCTGATGATCTCTTCCACCGTCCGCACACCGTTGACGCAGGTGATCACCTTTTTCACGTTCTGCGGCACGTAGCGCACCTTGGCTTCGGCGCCGGGCTTGAAGCGTACCCGCATCTGCGGCGGCAGGCCGCCGATGAAAACCTGATTGGGAGGCGGCGGCGGGAACGGTTCCTGCTGCCGTCTGGCCTGCTGTGGCACGGGTTGACGACTCACTGCCCACTCGTAGTTGGGGTCGGGGACGAAGGTCATCGATATGGAGATGGCCGGCTCGCCGAAGTCGTACCATCGCTCGCATCGCACCAGCCAGCCGCCAAATACCTTCGCCCGGCAATAGGTCCATTCGCGGCCGGGCTGGTCATCCGAGGTGAGCGGTTCCCATTGCAGGTTGGCGGAATCGTGCGTGAAGTCATCCGGCATATGTTACTCCCTCCTAAAGGCAAGCGCTCCAGCAGGAATATTGTAGCAGAGATTGCGGATTGCGGGGAGAGGAGATATCGGTCGCTTCTCTCGGGGGTTATGTGCCTCCCGTGAGAAGCGACCGGTTTCGAAATTACATTTCGGTGCGCCCCTCGATGGCGCGCATGATGGTCATCTGGTCGGCGTAATCCAGGTCGCCGCCCACGGGAAGGCCGAGGGCGATGCGGGTGACGCGGACGCCCAGCGGCTTGATGAGGCGCGCCAGGTACAGCGCGGTGGCGTCGCCCTCCACCGTGGGATTGGTGGCCAGGATCACCTCGCGGACATTCTCGTCGTTCAGCCGCGCCAGCAGCTCGCGCACGCGCAGCTGTTCCGGGCCGATGCCGTCCATCGGGGAGATAAGGCCGTGGAGGACATGAAACAGGCCGCGGTAGTCGCCGGCGTTGTCGAGCGCCATCAGGTCGCGCACATCGGCCACCACGGTAATCAGGCCCTGGTCACGGGTCGGGTCGTCGCACACCGGGCAGCGCGGCGTGTCGGCGAAATTGTGGCAGACTTCGCAGGTGCGAATGGATGCCCGCGCGTCGAGGATGGCATGCGCCAGGTCGTTGCAGAGCTCCGGCGAGGTGCGCAGCAGGTGCAGCGCCAGCCGTTGGGCGGATTTAGGCCCGATGCCCGGCAGGCATTCGAGTAGATCGATCAGGCGTTGGAGTGAGCGGGCATAACGCTGCATGGGACACCTCGTGAGAAAAATGGACTACCGTATTATAGCACAAACAAGCGTTTTATATAAATGAGACCGGAGATAGACTTTATGCAGGTCATTTCGGATTGTAGATTTTGGATTAATAGATTATCGATAAATTGGTTACCTTCCCTATCTTCACTGTGCCGAGCATACTGCAGACAGGGAAGGTTATCCACTAATCGAAAATCTATTAATCCAAAATCCAAAATCCAAAATTACCGCTGGCTTACCACCGCACCACCGTCGCGCCCCAGGTGAGCCCGCCGCCGAAGCCGACCAGCACCACCACATCGCCTTCCTGCAGGCGTCCGCGCTCGGCAGATTCGTTGAGGGCGATGGGGATGGAGGCGGCGCTGGTGTTGCCGTATTCACCGATGTTGATGCCCCAGCGGTCGGGCGGGATACTCAGGCGCTTGGTGGCGGCTTCGATGATGCGGATATTCGCCTGGTGCGGGACGATCAGCTTCACGTCGGCGGTGGTCAGTCCGGCGCGGTCGAGGGCGGTGGTGACCGCTTCCTCCATCACGCGCACGGCGAACTTGAAGATCTCGCTGCCGTTCATGCGGATGAAGTGCGCGCGCTCTCGCACCGTTTCTTCCGAGGTGGGGCGGCGCGACCCGCCGGCGGGGATCGTCAGTTGATCCACCCCGCTGCCGTCCGCGCGCAGGTAGAAGGAGCAGAACCCGCGGCCTTCCGGCACCGCCTGCAGCACCACCGCGCCGGCGCCGTCACCGAGCAGCACGCAGGTGCCGCGGTCGGTATAATCGGTCACCTTGGACAGCGTGTCGGCGCCGATGACCAGCGCGTTGCGGTACCCGCCGCTGGCGAGCATCGAGTAACCCACGTTCAACGCGTAGATGAAACCGGTGCAGGCGGCGACCACGTCGAAGACCGCGGCATTGCTCGCCCCCAGTTTATGCTGCACCACGCAGGAAGTGGCGGGAATCATATAATCGGGGGTGACGGTGGCGACGATGACCAGGTCCACGTCCTCCGGCGCCAGTCCCGCCCGTTGGAGGGCCACCTTCCCCGCTTCGGCGGCAAGATCCGACGTGGCGGTCTGGGCATCGGCGATGTGGCGGGTGGAGATGCCGCTGCGGGTGCGAATCCATTCATCGGAGGTGTCGACGATCTTCTCCAGATCGAAATTCGTCAGCACGGCCGGGGGAGCATAAGCGCCGATGGCGGTGATCCCGATGGTGTGATTGGTTTTCATGATTATTCCGTGACTTTCCTGGAGTGGTGGTTGGCTCGGAGGTAGTTAGCGATAAGTAATGAATGGTTGACGCCAGTGAGACGGGTTCATCCGTGCAGATCAACGGCCTGCGCTCTCCTCACATACGACGAATCACTTCACTACGTCCTTCCGACCATCCCATTCACTCCAACCGCCCGAGGCCTTATGACGGGCTCGGCGTGGCGATATTGGGTGCAGGGGAGAACGACAGCAGCGTGTCGGCCATGCGTGTTGCGGCACGGGCGGCCAGGCGAATGGCATTGGTGACGGCCAGGCTGTTGGAGCGGCCGTGGCAAATGATCACCACGCCGTTGACGCCCAGCAGCAGGGCGCCGCCGATCTCCGCGTAATCGAAGCGTGCGGCCACGCGCCGGAACGCTGACTGCATCAGCTTGGCAACAATCTTCAATGCCCAGTTGCCGCGCTTGATCTCATCCTTCAGCAGGCCCATGATCAACTCGCCGAAGCCCTCGCCGGCCTTCAGCATCAGGTTGCCGACGAAGCCGTCGCACACCACCACGTCCACTTCACCGCGCAGCAGCTCCTTCGGCTCCACGTTGCCGATGAAGTTCAACCCGCTGGTCAGCAGCAGCTTGTGCGTCTCTTTGGTCAGCTCGTCACCCTTGGTGGGCTCCTCGCCGATACTTAGCAGGCCGACACGCGGCTTGGGATGGTCCTGGACGGCGGAGGCGTAGATGCTGCCCAGACGAGCGAATTGCACCAGGTGGGCCGGCTTGCAATCGGTGGTGGCGCCGGAGTCCAGCAGCACGGTCTGCCCTTTCCTGGTGGGGAGGAGGGTGGCGATGGCCGGACGGTCGACGCCGCGCTGTCCCTTGAGGATGAGCACGGCCGCGGCCATCATGGCGCCGGAGTTGCCGGCGGAGATGATGGCCTGTGCTTTCCCGTCGCGCACCAGCTTCATACCCACGGAGATGGAAGAATCCGGTTTGTGCCGCACGGCCACGCCGGGGGAGTCGCTCATGTCGACCACCTGCGAGGCATGCACCACCGTCAGGTTGGGCGCCTGCCCGCCGGCCAGCAATCCGTTCACGATCCCCTCATCGCCGACCAGCAACAGGTCCACCTCCGGCAGCGCGTGGGCAGCCGCCAGCGTGCCCGCCACGATTTCGTGGGGAGCCTGGTCGCCGCCCATGGCATCGATGGCGATGGTAATACGTTGCGATTGAGATGCTGCGTTATTGGTTGGCACGGGTTTTGACTTTACGCGGTTCGGCCGCGGCGCACGTTCACGACCTGCCGGTGATCCGCACCATAGGTGCCGCAGGACGGACAAACGTGATGCGGCATGTGCAATGCGTCACAGTTGCCGCAGCGCACCAGTGTCGGCGCGTCGATCTTCAACCAGTTGGAGCGGCGCTTGTCGCGGCGCGCGTTCGAAAACTTACTTTTTGGGTTTGGCACGTTACTCTCTCCTCACAAGCTGACCCCGGTTTTCGGGGCGTAAGCGCACCCCGGGTTTCGGGGCGTAAGCGCACCCCGGGTTTCGGGGCGTAGGCGCACCCCGGTTTTCAGGGCGTAAGCGCACCCCGGTTTTCAGGGCGTAAGCGCACCCCGGCTTTCGGGGCATAAATGGTTATCGGCCGTCACCAGCCGACGTTAAGTTTTATGTTTCTGCTCCCACACCTGGCGCAACGCGGCGCCCAGCGGCGAGCCCGCCTCTTCCGCGGCGCATCCGCACGGCCCCTCGTTCAGCCGGTGGCCGCAATGTGGGCATAAACCCTGGCAATCGTCGGCGCACAGCGGCTTCATCGGCAGCGCCACCAGAATGCTCTGCCGCAACAGCTCATCCAGATTGAGATCCAGCGTGTTCTCGAAGAACAGTCGGGTCTCCGGCGCCTCATCCTCTTCCTGCACCCGCGGGCCCTGGCCGGGTGCCTGCGACGGACGCATTACGAACTCTTCCTGAAACTCGGCGTGCACCGGCTGGCGATACGTCCCGCCGCAGCGATAGCACACCATTTCGACTTCCGTGTCCACCCCGCCTTCCAGCAACAGGACGTGCCCGGTGCTGCTGACAGTCATTTTGCCGCGCACGGGAGCCGTCAGGGTCATCCCCTCGACGTCCTTGAACGTCACGTCGATCTCGTGCTCGGCGTATGAACCCGAAACGCGGGCGAATTCCGATAGATCCAGTTTCACCGTACCGCTCCTTTCAGCGCCGCGGCGCCCAAGGATATTGTACCGCTGATGCCGGCCCGCGGCACGCACGGTTGCGGTGAACTCTCCACATCCCGGCCGCCCGCGGAACCCGCCGGACGAGCGTGATCCAGTCAAAAAAATGCGGCCGGGACGGCCAATCATCCCAACCCACGCAATGTTACACAAAACGCCGGGAAAATGTCAAGGAAAAATGGAAGGGTGGAAGATTGGAAGGGTGGACGTTAGAAGTGGATAGTGAGTAGTAAGTCGTTTCTGACCCTGTTCTTCGAAAAACCGGCAAGCCCGTATGTAGTAAGCCACGCAGCCGGGGCGGAGTGGCGTCGTTGATAGGGAGGCTGCTAGACTCGGACGCCACTCCGCCCCGCTGCGTGGCTTACTACATACGGGCTTGCCGGTTTTTCGAAGAACAGGGTCAGAAACGACTTACTACTCACGCAAACGACATCACCTCCGCCGCCAGGTGCGGGTTTTGCGGCGGGCGGACGCGCATGGTGGGCAGCGCGGCCTGCACTTCGGCAAAGGAGCAGGCGCCGCGGGAAAGGTCAACGTGCAGCGCGCCGGTGGCGTGGGCCAGTCGCGCGATCTCCGCCAGTGAGGTGAAGCCGTGGCAGAGGCCGGTGAGCACGCCGGCGGTGAAGGTATCGCCCGCGCCGGTGGTATTGATGGGACCGTCCACCTGAAAGGCGGGCACGTAGAGCCGCTGATTCGCCCAGGAGGCGTCCGCCAGCGGCACGTCGCGTAGCGCGGCCGCGCTGCCCGTGCAGAGGAAGGCGCCCTGCGGGCCGAGGGTGATCACCGCGATGGGCACGCCCAGCGCCAGCAGCGCCTCGCCGATGCCGTTCAGGTCGTCCGGGGTGACGATGTTCTCGATCTCCACCGGCTCGCCGCGACGGGCGGATTCTTCGCGCGCCCGCCCGGTCAGCCGTGTGAATTGGCCGGCCACCTGTGAGGCTTCCTCCACGTTGGGGGTGAACATATGCGCCACCGCCAGCGCGGGCGCCAGCATCTCGCGCAGCGTGGTGTCGTCAGCGACCGGCGTGGTGTCCAGCGAGGTTAATACGCCTGTCTCGCGCACGGCGGACAACACCTCCGCTAGATCCCGCCCCTGCAGGCGGCGCATCAGCGGTGGATAGCCGATGTGGAAGGACAGCCGGCTGCGCAGCACCTTCAGATACGCCCGGTCCGGCCCGAACAGGTTGTCGATGCTCATCAACTCATTGGTGCCGGGGCAGAAATACACGCCGCGCTTGCCATCCTGGTACACCGGAATGGTGCTCAGCGCCGTCCCCGCCTCCGTCGATCGCACCACGTGCTCGGTGCCGATGCCGTCCTGCTTCCACAGGTCGAGCAAAATGTCGCCGTTGGCGTCCGCGCCGATCACCGTCATGAACTCCACCGGCATCCCCAGCTTCGCCAGCGCGTGCCCGGTGTTGGAGGTGGCCCCGCCCGGTCGGTACTGCGTCTTCTCCACCATCGACAAACTCTCCCGCGTCAACAACGGCGCGGTGCCGAATAAAAACAGGTCGAGACAGGACACGCCCGAACATACAATCCCGCTGCGCATGGCATCCTCCGGAAGCAAAGTGATGATAAATTTTCTGGCCGGAGATGCGATATTCCTGCCGGTGCAGGCACGCAGTGCAATTGACGCCAGATAAAGCGCAGTGCTACAGTTGCGGCAGACGTTCGCTCACTGTCTATCCGTGTTCTCCCCTCTCAGTGGGAGAGGGGCCGGGGGACATATATCAGATGAGTGAGCACAGAATTTCCTTGCTCTTGCTCTGAAAGGCCCATCTATATTTCGTGGCCATTTAGAGCAAGAGCAAGATAAAAGAGCAAGAGCAAGGAGGACGCGTCCCTGCAGAGGGACGCCCGGCCGTATGGTCCTGCAGCACCGAATTCTATTCGGCGCGCATAGAACAAGGGAGCACGCATATACGCGGAGGTAGAGCGATGGCACAGAGCACGGCGAAACGCCGCATCAAGATTGCATTCATCGGCGGGGGCAGTGAGAATTGGGCGCCCACGCTGATCCGGGACATCGTGTTCAAAAAGGGCATGGAGCAGGTCGAGATCGACTTCGCGCTGCTCGATCAGAGCATGGAGCGCGCCGGCGCCATCAAGCGGCTCTTCGACGCCCGGCTCCGGGATTGGAAGGTGGACCGGGTGCGCCTGACCCCGACGACGGACACCACCGAGGCGCTGACCGGAGCGGATTTCGTGATGATCGCCATCTCCACCGGCCGGCTGGAGGCCATGCGGCATGACCTGGCTGTCCCCGAGCGCTACGGCATTTACCACACCGTGGGCGACACCGCCGGCCCGGGCGGCTGGTCGCGCGCCCTGCGCAACATCCCGGTGTTCGCCGATTACGCGGAGCAGATCAAGGCGCTGGCGCCGGACGCCTATGTGCTCAACTACACCAACCCGATGGGCGCCCTCACCAAGGTCCTCACGAACCTACTGGGCAGCCGCAAGGTGGTGGGACTCTGCCACGGCCTGTTCGAATGCTACGACGTGCTGCAGGCGATCTTCGGACTGGAGAGCGAAGACGAGATTCAGACGTGCTTCGGCGGCCTCAACCACTTTTTCTGGATTCTCGACCTGAAGATCCGCGGCGAAGACGGCTACCGCATGCTGCGTGAGAAGATGCAGGGACACAGCTTCGCCGAGCTGGTGAAAGAGATCCACCGCGATGCCATGGGCTTCAGCTCCGATAAATGGCTGGCGAGCGAGCTGTTCGAGCAATTCGGCTACCTGCCCTATGTCGGCGACCGCCACACCTGCGAGTTCTTCAACTGCTACATGACGAACACGGCGCTGATGGAGCGCTTCAAGCTGAAGCGCACGACGATCGAAGACCGCGAGAAAGGCTACCAGGGCGCCGGCCTGCGGCTGCAGCGCTGGACGGAAGGCAAAAAGGCGGACTGGGGCTGGCTGAACAAGCAGCCTTCGCGCGAGACGGCGGCGGACATCATCAAGGCCGTCACCTTCAACACCGGCTTCAAAGACATCACCAATACCGTGAACACCGGGCAGATCTCCAACCTGCCGCTGGGCGCGGTGGTGGAGACCATGGGCTATGTGGACAGCAGCGGCTTCAGCCCGCTCTCCACCGGCAGCATGCCCGAACCGCTCCGCCTGCTGCTGACCCCGCACGCCGAGGTGCAGCTCAACACCGTCGCCGCCGGCCTGTCCGGCAACCTGGACGACGCACTGATGGCGCTGGCGGCCGACCCGATCTGCGCACACATGACCATCAGCGACATCAAGAAGATGGGGATGGAGCTGCTGGAGGCGAACCGTCAACACCTGCCCCAGTTCTTCGCGTAAGCCGAAAGCCTGAAGAATAGAAGAAGGGAAGGATGGGAGACGTTCGGTTTTCCATCCTTTTTCACTTATTGAGCATACTTCGTGCATCAAGCGATAAAGAAAAGATCATGACGAATATGCACTATCAGATCAGTCCTCCGGTCACCGGCGACGCGTTGAACGCCCTCTTCACCGATGCGTGGCCGGATCATCAGCCGAAAGATTTCGATCGCATCCTGCGGCACAGCCTGGGCTATGTCTGCGCGTATGAGGATGAGGAGTTGATCGGCTTCGTTAACGTGGCTTGGGACGGCGGCGCCCACGCGTTCCTGCTGGACACGACGGTGCGGACGGATCGCCGGCGGCGAGGGATCGGGCGGGCGTTAGTCCGCCATGCCGAGGAGCTGGCGCGGGAAGGCGGAGCGGAATGGCTCCACGTCGATTTTGAACCGTGTTACGAAAGCTTTTACCGGCAGTGCGGATTCCGGGAAACGCTGGCGGGGTTGATCCATTTACAATAACCTAGTTAGCCGCAACCGGCTGCTGTCATATTCATATGGCCGTAGAGCGATTCAGGAGGTGTGTTCTGATGGATGAGCAATCGAAACTAAAGGACGCCATCCTCGAAAATGACCTTGCGCAAATCGAATGCCTGTTGGCGGATCATCCAGAGTTGGTTAATACGAGGATTTCGCCGGGGCAGACACCGCTGTCCCTGGCCTGCATCAGGGAACAATTCACTATCGTCCGTTATCTGCTTGAGCATGGCGCCGACATCGCGATGCGGTATGGGAACAATGTGACGGTCCTCTATCGGGCGGTCCAGCACCCTGAGGCCGTGCGGTTGCTGATCGAGTATGGCGCCGATGTCAACGCACGGGACGATAAGCAACAGACGCCGCTGCACTGGGCCGCCAGGCAATATGACCTGGAATCGATCCGGCTGCTTCTCGAGGCAGGCGCGGACCTGCAAGCCCGGGATAGCTGCGGCTCGACGGTGATCGACGTCGCCTTCGAGAGAGGGCAGGACGATTATTACCTGAAGTATGCATTGTATCGCCATGCCTTTGAGCTGGGGTCGTTTGGCATCCTCGATGACTATTTCCTGCCCGAGCTCTCCCCCCTGTTCCGTGCGATCTTTCGCCGCGCGTCGGAGGATGTCGAGCGCCTGCTCGATGAAGGCGCAGACCCCAACGAGGAACGGCCCAACGGGAGAACGCCTCTTTTCTGGGCGACTCAGCTTAACAGCGTCGATCTCGTGCGACGGCTGCTGGTACGTGGTGGGGACCTGAATCATACCGATAAAAAGAATGTCACGCCGTTACACCTTGCCGCCTCCAGAGGATTCAGTGACCTGGTACTGCTCTTGTTGGAATGCGGCGCTGACCCGACCATACGCAGTCGGGATGACGAAACGCCATTACTGGCTTTTTTGAGTGCCGACCATTTTGACGGTGATCCTCTCCCGGTGCTCAATGCGGTGATTGGCGCCGGCACCGATCCCTGTTCTCGGGGAAACCAAGGGGAGACGGCGCTTCATATCAGTGCCCTCAGGGAACAAGAGGAGATTGTCACATTTCTCCTCACGCTCGGTTGCGACGTGAATGCGGTGACAGATCGAGGAATCACTCCGTTGCATTGGGCGGCAGGTTCAGATCATTTGCGTATTATTTCACTGCTGCTCGACGCCGGCGCCGATGTGAGCGCTCGGAACTGGGAGGGAAATACGCCCCTGCATGATGCCGTGTATGAGAGCCTCGATTCCGAATCATTCGGACAGTGCCGGCTCCTACTGGACCGCGGCGCCGATCTCGATCTTCGGAATAACGACGGGCAATCGCCCCGGGACCTGATGAGGGGAGCCTTGCAGGAAGGAAAAGTCAATAATCCGGAGCTGAAGGCCTTTTTTCAGCGTTATGCACAATAACCAGGTCCGGAATGGATCCCGGACCCTACTTATCTAGAAACTCCAGCTTCCCCGTTTCCAGATTCACCGACCGATAATAACAGTTCCGCGCGTTGCCGGCGGCGTTGCGGGTGTGGCAGATGCCTTCGCCGCGCGAGCGGACCAGGTAGACGAGGGAGTTCTGCTCGCAGTTCACGCGGATCTCCAGCAGGTCGAAGTAATGACCGGAGGTCAGGCCTTTGATCCACAGCTCGTTGCGTGAGGTGCTCCAGAAGGTGGCGATGCGCGTCTCGATGCTTTTTTGCAGGGCTTGTTGATTGGTGTAGGCGACCAGGATCACTTCCTTCGTGTCGATATCCTGCACGGCCACCGGGATAATCTCCGGGCATTGGGCGGTCGCCCGCGCCAGCTTGGTGAAGTCGAGCTGCAGCTCGTCGCATTCTTCGATGGACCATACCTGTGCGTCTGCCATACCTGTCTTCCCTCCGCCGGAATATTGGCCAATACGATAACATTCATGCTTCAGCCTGTCAAAGTGGATAATGCTCTCGGATATACTCCGCATACGCGAGCATGCGCGCCACGAGTTGACCGAGGTGGCCGCCGACGGCAGTGAAGTCGGGCAGGCGATCGCCGAAGGCGGTCCGCAAGCCCGAAATGTCCTCTTCCAGATACTGCCCATCCGCCTTGCCCCGCGCCCGCGCCTTGGTCGAGAGAGACAGGCGATAGACCCAGCGGCCGATCTCCATCTCTTCCGCCGTCAGCTCGAGCGGCGAAGGTTCGATCACTGACTCCACAGATGCGCCTTCCGATCGCACGAAGACTTCCCGCAAGGTGACCGGCTGTCCCAGCACCAGGGGGTGTGCCTGCTGCTCACGGTATTCGGCGAGCGTGAAGAAACTGATGTCGATTTTCTGAAAAGGCGACTCGTCCGTGAACCAGTAACGCCCCGAGGGCTGAACACCGGCGGTGAAGGTGCGGTAGAACTCAACCGGCTTGCCGGCGCGGAGCGCGGCGGCGGCCGCCCACCTCCCCGCCTCCGTCACGCAGGCGACATGCAGGTCCACGTCCGACCAGGCATCCGCCCGCCCTTCCGCCAGCGAGCCGAAGAGCGAGACCGCCGTGACTTCGGGGACGGCGGCCAGCAGGCTGACGATCTCGTCAGCCACCCGGCACACAGCTCGGTCATCAAGCACAATCATCGGCTCACTCGCTCCCGACCGGCGTTTCACGATTGGCCGGCAGCGGCTCGAACAGTCCGGCCTGCACCGCCATCACGATGAAACAGGCGAGGATGATCAAGCTGCCGATTCCCAATTGTTTCACCGTATAATCATGCGCCAGCACCGCACCCAGGATATGGTAGATGCCGACCGCGGTGTAGATGATGCCGTACCAGCATAACCAGACGGCCAGTCGCTGTGCGGTCGGCCAGAGCTGGAATGCCGCCAGCAGCATGAGGGCGGCAATGATAACGGCAACCGGCGCCACGATCCAGTTCGGCGTCAAGAAACCAAGCAGGCTCGTATTGGTGTTCCAGGCGGTGGCGACGACCGATATGGGATGGGCGCCGGATGGTGCGAAGACCCAGGCGGGCCAGTCGCTGGTGAAAAACGCCCACGGCAGAAAGGAGCCCAGCACCACAAATACGGCGCAGGTCAAGGTGGCGAAGGGTAAACGGATCCTCATAACACTGCTCCATCCTCGAACCAGGTTAAGCCATCTTCTTTTACCATAGGAGCGCCGGAAGGGTCAATGTGCGATCGAGATACGCAACAAGGCTATGGCACCATTGTACCAAGTGTCCAATGGTGCCTTGCGACTCGCATAAAGTTCTTTTGCTGAATGCCGATACTGTCAATGAACCCCTAAATCAATTAAGGCTTACAACTCATCCTGCCCGGGGGTTCCATATCGGGCAGCCTGGGGGTATTCACGTGACGGTCCGTACAAGGACACTGCTCACCATCGGCATGACGCTATTCGGGTTGATTGTCATACTGCTCATCGGAGTCGGCCTGGTCCTGGTACGCAGCCTGGCGCAATTCGAGGAGCAGCAGACCCGTATCGAGTTGCTGCATGCCGATGAAACGCTGCGCAATGAGGTTCGCAACCTGGGCGGCCTGGCCGATGCCTGGGCGATCGACAACGCCAGCTTCGGCACCGGGCAATCCGGGGGGCAGACCGTTATGCCCTGGCTGAATTATTCCACGCTGGCCGACCAGCGCCTGAATCTCGTACTCTTCTTCGACCTCAAACACCAGCCGCGTGTCGCCCTCAAGTATGATCACTATAAACAGACCGGCTCCCCCTTGCCGGCGGTGATGATCGACAGCATCAAGCACCAGCAGGCCTTATTTGACAATCGCCTTCAGGGGCGTGAAGGTATTCTCCGCGTACCCAACGGTCTGCTCATCATCGCCGCGCGCCCCATATTGACGGCGAAGGGTAAAGGCGAAAGTAAAGGCACGCTGATCCTGGGACGCTTCCTCGATCAGTCAACGGTGCGCGGTATGAGCCGCTCGACCCGGCAGCAATTGTCGGTCTATCGCCTGGATGCGCCGTTGCCGGGCGATGTCCGGCAGGCGGTGGAGCAATTGAAATCCGGCCGGCCGTATTACGTGGCCCCGCTCACCAGCAATGACATCGCCGGCTACCTGCTGGTGAAAGATCTGAATAATTCACCGGTGGGGGTGATGCACCTGCAGCGCCTGCGCGGGCTGCATACCCGCGGGCAGCACAGCGTGAACTACTTCGTGGCGTCGCTGCTGCTCATCGGCCTGGTGCTGGGCGGCCTGATGATGCTGGTGCTGGAGAAACAGGTGCTGTCGCCGTTGGCGCGATTGTGCGCCACCGTGCTGCACATCGGCGAGGCGGGCGACCTGTCCGCGCGGCTGGCGGTGCATGGCAAGGATGAGCTGGCCCGGCTGTCACATGCCGTCAACGGCATGCTGGGCGCGCTGGAAACTTCGCAGGAAGAGCTGCGCAAGAAGGAAGCGCTGCGGGAGAGCGAGGAGCGCTACCGTTCGCTGGTCGAGCTCTCACCCGAGGCGGTGTTCATCGTACGCGACGGCAAATTCGTGTTTACCAACGCGACCGGCATCAATATGCTGGGCGCCTCAAGCGCCGATGATCTGCTCGGACAGCCGCTGCACGGCGCGCTGTATCCGGAAAGCCGTGAAGTGATCGAGCTGCGCCTGCAGCGCCTCGACGAGCAGGAGTGGCTGCCCACGGAAGAATGCTTCATCCGCCTGGACGGCACGACCGTCGATGTCGAGATGACCGTGGTGCCCTTCACCTACCAGGACCAGCCGGCACTGCAGATCGTCGCCCGCGACATCACCGAGCAAAAGCGCGACCGGGAGCGGCTGAACTACCTGGCCTATTACGACCCGCTGACCAGCCTGCCCAACCGGCAGCTATTCAATGACCGCCTGACACAGGCGCTGGCGCTGGCCAGCCGCCGCCAGGAGCAGGTGACGGTGGTGGTGCTGGACATCGACCGCTTCAAGGAGATCAACGACACGCTGGGACACCAGGTCGGTGACTGCCTGCTGCAGGAAGTGGCGGTGCGGTTGCGGGGATGCCTGCGCGAAAGCGATACCATTGCCCGCATCGGCGGCGACGAATTTTTCCTGGCGCTGCCCAACACCGGCGACACCAAAGGCGCGGAAGCGGCGGCGCAGAAGATCCTGAACGTGTTCACCGAACCCTTCACGGTGGATATGCACGAGCTGTATATCACCGCCAGCCTGGGCTTGAGCATCTACCCCGCGGACGGCGTCGGCGTGGAAGCGCTGGTGAAGAATGCCGACACCGCCATGTACCGGGCAAAAGCGAGCGGGCGCAATACCTTTGCCATCTATTGCCAGGAGATGGGCGCCTGCGTCTCCGAGCGCCGCACGCTGGAGAACCAGTTGCGCAAGGCCATCGACCGCAACGAGCTGGCGGTCTATTACCAGCCCAAGGTCAACCTGCGCACCGGCCAGGTGATGGGGATGGAAGCGCTGGTGCGCTGGCACAGCGAGGAGCTGGGCACGGTGCCGCCCATGATGTTCATCCCGCTGGCGGAAGAGACCGGCCTCATCGAGCCCATCGGCGAATATGTGCTGCGCACCGCCTGCGCACAGAACCGCGTTTTCCAGCTCGCCAGTTGCCCGCGGTTGCAAGTGGCCGTCAACCTGTCGGTGGTGCAGTTCCAGCAACCGATGCTGATCGACACCGTCAAGCGCGTGCTGCATGAGACATCGTTGCCGCCTCATCTGCTGGAGCTGGAGATCACCGAAAGCGTGGCGATGCAGAACATCGAGCACACCATCTCGCTGCTGCGCAACCTTGACGACCTGGGGGTCAGCATCGCCATCGACGACTTCGGCACCGGCTATTCGTCGTTCAGCTACCTGACGAAGCTGCCGATTCATACGTTGAAGATCGACCGCTCGTTCATCCAGGATATCATACATGATCGCGATGATGCCGCGGTAGTCGCCGCCATCATCGCCATGACGCACAGCCTGCGCCGGCGCGTAGTGGCGGAAGCGGTGGAGACGGAAGCACAGGTGGAATTCCTGCGCGAACACCACTGCGATGAAGCCCAGGGCTTTCTCTTCGGCCGCCCGGTGCCGCCCGAAGAACTGATTTCACTGGTCCACCAGATCAACAACACCCCGGTCGCCATCCCGGCGTGAGGATGGCGACCAGCCCGTTCATCACTCCGCCACCGGCGCGGCATCACCCAGGAATTGCTTGACCACCTTCGGCAGCAGGCCGGCTTTCGCGCACGAGGAGACGTAATATGTCAGCCCGCGGTAGACGCGACCGTACATTTTGCCGTCGATGGTGCCCTGTCCGCTCCACGGGTTGCCGAAGCCGAAGAGGAACATGGAGAGCTGCCAGAGGCTGTCCTCGATGTAGCGGGTGTCGCCGGTGAGCTCGCACAGGTAGCCAAAGCACTCGGTGAACATGTCGCAGATCTTCGGGCCGGTCGCCATGTTGTTGTACTGCGGGTAACCGATGCGCACCCAGCGCTCGATCAGCTTCAGCGCCCACTCCTCGCCGGTGGCCTTGTGGTAGAAGCACACGCCCATGAGGATGGTGTTGTAAACGAAGCTGGTGCCAAGCACCTTCTCGTAGGTGCCGGCGCCCTCTTCACCGGCTTCCTCCATGCCGGAATAATGCATCGTCTCCTCGATGATGCCCTTCGCCGACTCCAGGTAGCGCGGGTCGGCGGTGCATTCGTAGCCGAAGACCAGCGCGATGATGGCCCAGCCCAGCTCGCGGTTGAAGCCGTGCACGAACTGGATCTCCGGCCGCGCCAGCCACATCATGTTGAAGTCGCAGATGGCGCGTATCACCTCTGGCACATCGTCGTCGCCGGTGAGGCAGTAGTAGTAATACAGCCCTTGCGTCCACTGGTGGCTGGGGTAGGCGGTGGAGGAGGCATTGTGATCGTAAGAGTGGCAGGGCGTGCCGCGGTGGTGCTGCCAGTGGTCGGAGTAGTGGATGAAATCCACCTCGATCTGGTGGCGGGCGGAGGCGCGCAGTTTGCGCAGCGTGGGCAGGCTGCGCGTGCGCAAGGCCTGCAGCGCCAGGCAGTAAATGGCGTCATACTCGTTGTTCGACCACACCGGCTCCAGTGTCTCCAGCGGGATGCGGGTGAGCATCGTCAGCGATTCTCCGCCCAGTCCGGCGTGGTAGGGCACCTCGCGGGTCGGCCGCTCATTATGCGGCCAGAAGCCGGCGCCGGCGTAGCTCTGCGTGTAGCCGATCTGTGGCGAGTCGCCGATGTCGAACATGCCGGAGGCGAGCACGTATTGATGGGTGGCCGTACCCAGCATGTAATCGAAGATTTGCGCGCCCGGCTCCTGGCCGGTAAACAGCCACGGCGCGTCCCAACTCGGGCCGGCATGCGCGCTGTCCGCGGCGTCCAGCCAGCCCATCGCCGGCTCCAGGTTGGCGACCGCCGGCGTCAGCAGACCGTCCAGCCGCTCCGGATCGGTGAAGCGCACGGTGATCTGCTGCGCGCTGCTGCGGCCTTGCGGGAGCTTGAGAGTGCCGGCGCGCTCCGGCCAGATACCGAACTCGACGGCAGCCGGGCTGACGGTGAGCGTCTTCGGGCGCTGGTCCGCCAGATTGCGCATATTCAACATGACGGCGACCTGGGCATCCTCAACCGCCACCATCGAGTCCAGGGTGTGCGCGTTGTTCAGGAAATACGGGTAGGGATAGTCGTCCTCAATGCAGGAGAGATCCTCCACATACGGCATACGGCATGTGGCGTCGATCAGCAGCGGGATGGTCTTCTTCGTGCGCACCACCCGGCGCTGGCCCAGGTTGGTATAACTCTGCTGCACTGCCACCGCGCGGGCGTCCGTCAGGCCGGGCAGCGCGAAATCGGCGGCAATGGATTTCAAGTGCAGGTATTCGCGGTTGGGCAGCCGGTGGAAGAACTGGTAAGAGAGCACGAAGCCCTCGATCCCGGCGAGAAATTCCACGCGGAAACGGGCGTCCAGCGTGTGGACCCCGGCGGCATCTCGGTGCTCGGTCTCCCAGGAGAGCTGGAAGCGGGACGAGCCCTCAGCCTCCACCTTCACATCATGCACGTCGCCGGAAGGCAGGTAGCTGCGCATCCCCTCGTCTACCACGCGAAAGTTGCCGAATGCGCCTTTCCCGGCCAGCTCGCGCCCGGCCCACTCGACGCGCGCAATGGGCTGGCCTGCTGCCGGGTCAACCGTCACCTGCAGCCGCCCGACGGACACGGTGTAGGCGGTGCCGTCCTTCTTCACGGAGACCGGCAGCGTCACGCCGGCGTCGCCGGTTCCCTCCTGCGCGACGCACGCGCCTGCGGCGTTGGCCTGGAAATCGAGCTGCACCCAGCGCGGCGACCCGTCCGGCCACGGCACCAGCGTGCGTGCCTGTGCGGGAACCACGCTCCCGTCCTGCCTCCGCACTGCATACGCCTTGCCGTTTCCTTCACCCTTCGGCACCGGAATACTCACCCGCGCCGGCCACTCGCCCGCCGGCAAGGCGTCCACCGTAAATGACCACGTGCGTGCCATGAGAACCTCGCTTTCCGAGATACCGTTTCCTCGGGGACGCCGGCATCTCCTGCCCAATTGTTCAAATAAGGATTTCGTAGGGGCGAGTGGCACTCGCCCCGTAACGGGAGCCGTATTCGTCTTGAGGCGAAATGCAGCACCCGGCTCTCTTACGGGGCGAGTGCCACTCGCCCCTACGAAATCCTTATTTGAACAGTATTGCATCTCCTGCCGGCGGCCTCAGGGAGATGCGGGATTTTACAGGTCGATGATTTCGAACAGCTCATCCTTCGTAAGGAACGATGACAGGTCCAGCGAGGCGGTGTCGATCAGGTGGGTGAAGAGATCGACCTTACGCTGCAGTAGATCGTGGATGCGCTGTTCGATGGTGTCGGCCATCACGTAACGGTACACGTGGACCGGTTGGGACTGGCCGATGCGGTGGGTGCGGTCTTCGGCCTGGCGCTCGACAGCGGGGTTCCACCAGCGGTCAAAGTGGAAGACGTAGGACGCGGATTGCAGGTTCAGTCCCTGGCCGCCCGCCCGCAGCGACAGGATCATGACCCCGTGGTCGCCGCGCTGGAAGCGATCGACCAGATCGCGGCGCTCCGGCAGGCTGAGTTCACCGGTGAAGACCAGCGGCGAAAACCGGCGCAGGCGTTCGGCGATGCGCCGCGCCCCGGACGCCTCATCGATGAATTGCGTGAAGACCAGCGCCCGGTGCCCCTCCGCGGTCAATTCTTCCAGGCGCCCGCGCAAGTCGTCCAGCTTCGCCGATTCCCCGTCCGGCGAGAAATTGCAGAGCTGCTTTAAGCGGGTGATGAGGGCCAGCACGTGCTCGACGCGCACTTCACCCATCTCCCGGAGTTGCACGATGCCTTCGTAGGCCGCGCGATCATACGCTCGACGCTGGGCGGGCGTCATCGGCAGCGCCAGGTCGGTGATGAGCTTCGGCGGCAGATCGGCCAGCACATCCGCTTTCCGCCGCCGCAGTTGATACTGGTTCAACAGCGCGCGCAAGGCCGGCCCCTCGGTGGGCGCCGGCGCGCCACTGTATTTCGTGGAGGAGGTGCAGGCCACCTTTTTCGCAGAGCCACAAAATGCGGGACAGTGGTAAGTCCCGCTCTATCCCATTCTCGCTCTATCTTATTCGGTATGGGTTCCCGAAATCCGCAGTGCAACTATGTGAAAAGGCTACCCGCCATATGCTGGGACATTCTCAAAGACTTTCTGTGCATCGTTTCGTGTCAACACAGTGTCATATAACCCGATATCTTCCCCTTCGTGTTTATTGATCCCTGTGTAAATAAGACTGGAATCCTCGTAGCGTCTGAACTTATACACGGCATCGTTCATGAGAGCGCTGTTGAAAACATCCAGGCTGACCAGCAACTCGAAGTCCTTCATGTTCAATCCCGTGACCTTCTTGAACAGGCCTGGTTCGAGTTGCGTAATCACGTCCTTCAGCGTCCGCTCACGGTAGTCGGTCAGGTACATGAAGATCGGAATTCGCGTAGCGAACTTGATGAGCTTCTCCTGAATCTCCTTGCGCTTGCCCTTGTACTCCTTCTCCTCCTTGCTCAGTTCCGTCTTCTCCTCCGGTGAAAGGTCCTCGTCGTTGGCCTCCTTGCGGGCCTTCTTTACGGCTTCCGATTTGTTGATAATCGTCTCGATCTCCTGATTCAGATTGCGGAAGCCCTCGATGTTGCTGAGGGTATCCATCGCGTTCTTGTCGCTCATCAAGCGGCGCAACGTGTCGTTGTCCACATTCACCAGCAACGCGCTTTCCCAGCGCCGTGCCAGCAAGGTGGCCGTTGTGCCGCTCATCGCCATGTCGAGAATGCCGGCGGCGTCAATCTGCTTCATGGAACTGCCGTCGTAGGCAAGGACCGGCAAGAAGCTGATGAATTCTTCAACTTTCTTTTCCGCATTCGTCTCATTGATGTTCAACCGGCAACTGTAGTCGGCGATCTGCCGCAATGCACGGTCCGGGGCGAAGTCGAAGACGTAGCATTCTTCCTTGATGATCTGCTCGGTGTTCGGAGACGCGCCGTCCGGGTTGCGCACCGTCCAGGGTGATTGTACCCGGAAGGCCGCCTGGAAGTAGGTCTCCGGACTGGATGAGTTGCGGAGCATAAGAATTCCCGTCCATGGTCGGACCGTCACGCCCGTGGTCAGCTTGCCACAAGATAACGTAATGGTCCTGGTCTTGAGGGGATCGTCCATCGCCTCCACCACCGGCGGCAAGGCCGCCACGCCGATTCCGGCGGCGCTCCCCGCCGCCACGATGACTTTGTAATCGTGGTAGAACCGGTTCTGCCTCTTCGCCAGCAGGTTGCGCATGGCGTGGCAGGACGCGACGCTCGGCAGAAACCAGAACGAGTGTGATAACACGCCCAAGAGCCGCGCGTCCGAGAACGGCATCGGCGGTTTCTGGGCGCCGAGTTTCAGGTTATCAACGCTGGTCGGTATGAACGCACCGCGAATCAGATCCAACCATTTCTGGACTTCGTCCTGGTATTTGAACTTCGCCTTGTCACCGACACCTTCGGCGGAGAAGAACACGTTCAAGTCGAACTCGTTGAACTCGCCTTGCATGGCGATTTCGCGGATCGCGTCCGGGAGTTGGTAGGTCAGCAGCACCATACGGGGAAGCGCGGCGTAGGGATTATCGGAACCGTCCCATTCCTGCTTTGCACGCTGCTCGTCGGAATAGGTCCAGTTGTAGATTTGCTCCTCGATGAACTCGCCGGAAGCGATAGCCCGGAACGGCGTGCCTGACAGGTAGAGATAGGCGTCCGTCGTAATCGGCATGATCTCTTCGTCGAAGATATCGATGCCTTCACCTTCAGCGAACTGAACTTCCTTTTTGTCCTCCGCTTCGAATAGTTCCTTCGCGTTCTCGCGCCAGGCGCCGTAATGGTACTCGTCCAGAATCACGCAATCCCAGTTGGTCGCATGCACCCATTCATTCTTGGTTTTGATGCCGCCGGTGCTGGGATTGCGGCCCAGGTAATCTTGAAACGAGCCGAAACAGACGAACGGTCGCTTTTTGTCCGCTTCCTCATATGTCAATCCGCCAGGTTTGATGAACTGCCAGCCGTTGAAATCAACGTGACACTTCAAATCTTCTTCCCAGGCGCTCTGCACCGCCGGCTTGAACGTCAGGACCAGCACCTTCCGCCAGCCCATTTTCTTCGCCAACTGGTAGGCGGCAAAGGTCTTACCGAAACGCATCTTGGCGTTCCACAGGAAGTGTGGCGCTTTGTTTTGATTTCCCTTTTCCTTGTACCAACCGGCGAAATACGCCGCCGTCTTCTCAACCGCCGCTTCCTGTTCCGGCCGCATTTTGAAATCCAGCGACCGGTTCTCCTCGTTCAATTGGTTGTCTCGTACGGCGATGATTGCCGACTTGACCTCGGCGACCGTGCAGCGGAACCACTCACCTTCCGGGTTCTTCACGCCGTTGATCCGCAGCATCCGGTGGACATCATGGTCAGTAAATACCGTCCCGTCGCCGCGCATGGCGGATTCTTCCAGCACGATTTGGTATGGCTTTTTTCCGGGTTTCTTCGTCGGATACTGCTGGGCAACACGTTTCCGCGCGTCCACAGTCGTGTAGCCGACTTTGAGCAGACCCGCGTATTGCGGGTTGGTATCCTCATAGGCGTAGACCGTGGGCCGCGACGCCGGGCGCGGGGGGAAGAAGTTGTTACTCATGGCCGGCTTCCTCCCGGGCCGCTTCAATCAAGCGGCGCTCTTTTTCGACTTCCTGACGGAGCTGTTCCTCCGTCGGCAGACACAGCATATAGCTGGATGCGAAAATCTGCTTCCGGTCTTTAAGCACCGAATAGCGAGCGACGGTCTCGTTTTTCTCCGTACAAAGGATCAGTCCGATGCTCGGATTGTCATCCGGCGCGGTAAACAGTCCGTCGTACATGCGCACATAGCCATCCATCTGTCCGACGTCCCCGTGGGTCAATTCATCGACCTTGAGATCGATCAGCAGGTAAAATTTCAACCGGCAGTGATAGAACACCAGGTCGATGTACCGGTCCTGTTCCTCGATGCGGATGTGCTTCTGCCGGGCGACAAAGGCGAATCCGTTGCCAAGTTCCAGCAGGAACCGCTGCAAGTGGGTAATGATGGCCCGCTCCAGGTCAGATTCGTGGAACGCCGCCGCGTCCGGCAGCCCGAGAAATTCCAGCACATACGGATTCTTCAACTCATCGGCGGCGGGAGTGGCCGGCACCGGCAGCGCGCGCCCTTCCGCCAGCATTTTCTCCGGCTTGCGGCTCTTGAGCAGGCGCTCGTAGTAGAACGACTGGATTTGCCGCTCCAGCGTCCGCTTGTCCCAGCCGCCCGCGACGGCCTCCCGTTCGTAGAAATCGCGCGGCTCGACATTCTCGACCCGCATCAGGGCACGGTAGTGGGACCAGGAGAGTTGAGGGGAGAATCCCTGTTGCAATTCGTCACCCGGTGGGTAGCTTTTTGCAGGGAACAATGATTCTCTTCCCGCCGGGGAGCGTTTTTCACCATCGGCCAATTCTATACCTGCCGGGTAGGGAATGTTCGGGGACGCCAATTCCGTACCCATTGGGTATGGAATTGTAATGCGGTCGCGATACGCAAGATAGAACTTCCTGAACCACTGCAGATTCGCAAGGGAAAACCCCGTTCCATACCGCTCGGTAAGCCGTGCGGACAGGTCCTCGATAACCTTTTCGCCATATTGCGCCCGCTCCTTGCCGCGCTGAACCTCCTCCACGATCTCGCGCCCGATCAGCCAGTAAGCCAACACCATGTTCGTATTGACCGCCCGGACGACATTGCCCCGCGCCTGTTCCAGGATCGAAATGATCCGGTCAAATAGCGTAACCGGCTTTGCAGCGGGAACTATGCCCTTCGGGTTACTCATCGCTCGCCTCCCCACCTGCCTTGTTATCGGCAGGCATCGGACGGACAAGCTTCTCGATAAAGGCGATCTCACTCGCGGAGAGATCATATTTCGTGTAAAGGTCCTTGTCCGTCCACCGTTTCGTCCACTTCTGGGTTGGCACGAAGGTGTAGACCTTGCGAGTCGTGTGCTGGGATGGCTTATGGAGAAGAATCAGGAGGCGCGTTAGCCGACAAGAGAGGTAGGACAACACACTTTCAGCTTGATTCTTGGAGTCGAATGGGCCAATGCAGAGATAGGTCTCCGAAGAGATGGTACCTGGTTCACCGATGAATGGGGTGCTGATAATCCGATGCGGGTAAGTGTCTTTGTTGCCAGTGCCTGGGGCAGCATATCCCATGAATATCTTCCATTTATCGATGAGTTTGGTGCCAGTCGAAATCGAGCTTCTGGAGATATATGCAGTGCCGCCATTCTGATAGACTAGAATGTCACCGGCGTCCTTTGCAACCTTGCCCTTAAACGTTGTCTCTAACCCGAACGGCTTTCTGGAGCTGACCAATTTATCGAAACGTTTACTTTCAGGCAGCGAAAGCGTGCCGGATTTTCCGTCCTCAACGGCAATGACCTTCTTGAGGATCGACAAGCCCTCATTGAAACGGATGAACACGTCAACACCCTTTTCAAGGAGCGGACGGCTTGCGGTCGAGACAGGCCAGTCCTTGTAATGAGTGGTGACCTGGCAGGGTCCGGGATTGTCACGGTCCCAGAGGAAGTAGCATACGCCACCCTTGAGACCCACGCCCGGGAAGACGTCCGATGCGCTGAGATAGTCGTCAATCGAGCGCAACCGGTCATCGGCGAGCATCGACTCTCGGAACTCATCCAAACCCTTTCCGCCCGCAAACCAACGAGAGGGAATAATCATGGTCAGGAAGCGTGGGTTCAGTTTCTTTGCCTGTTCAACGAAAAGATGGTAGATCGGACGGGCGCTCTCTCCAAAACCAGCATCGCTCAACTGGTAAGGGGGATTGCCTATGATAACATCAAATTTCATGTTAAATATCTCCACCGGCTTGTCGGTATGAATGAAGGCGTAAGCGTGACTTTCAAGTTCGCCGCCCCTTTCGTAGTTATCCTTGCTGGCTCCACACTTCACGCAACAGCCATCTTCCCAGGTATGTTCCACGTGTCCATAACGGATGTTGCCATCGGGCGTATTGAAAGATTCGCCGACCGCATATTTTCCGTTGGCCGCCTTGGAGCAGTATACGGACCGGCGTGAAAGCAGCGAGGTTAACTCTGTAATGGCGAGTCCGTAAAGCTGGTGTTTGAAGATGTGATTGATCCGTTGTTGGCGGTCAGGGATCTGCCCTTCCAATCCCCTGTCCAGCCGCTTGGCGATCTCGCGCAGGAATACGCCCGACTTGCAACCGGGATCGAGGAAGGTGGCCTTCCTGTCACTCCAGAGTTCCGGCGGCAGCAGATCAAGTATCCGGTTTGCCATTTGCGGCGGGGTGAAGACCTCGTCACTGCTCAGATTGGCGATGCAGGAGAGCACGTCGGGGTTGTAGCCATTACTGTTGAACATGAGCGATCTCCATGAAGTGGACCGGGGGAAAATCCTTTACCGGCTTTGGGATATAGACATCTTCGCCAAGGTCGGAGAAGAGTCCCAGTTGGTTATTTTCTTTCTTTGCCTGTTCAGGGAACAGCAAGGCCTCTCGTGTCTCTTCGTGCTGCAATAATCCCTGAAACGTAAAGTCACGCCGTATTATCCTGCTGTCATTAAACGGGAATGACCACTCGGAGAAGATGATGGATTTCGGTGGCTCCCCACCACCTTTGTATGTCAAGGCATCGCCCCAGATGATATTGCGGAACAGGATGAATCGAACCGCCTCCCGGCATCCGGCTTTGGATGTTTCCGGAAAGAGACGTTCATACACTGCATCGAAAACGTCGAAAAGGCGTTCCCGGCACTGCGAAACGTTGTCAGGAAGGATGTCGATGCCATACAGACTTGACACGGCGCAGATGGCATTCCGCTCAAAGTCCAATTGAGACTTGCCGTAACGCTTCTCTACCACGACCAGTTTCCGTTGCAGGATGACAGTCAGGAAGTTTCCGGTGCCGCAAGCAGGCTCAAGGAAACGGGATTCAATACGCTCCGTCTCCTGCTTCACGAGATCAAGCATGGCGTTGACCTCGCGTTCCCCGGTTAGCACTTCGCCATGATCCGCTACCCGCTTTTTCGATATAATCTGCGATTTCATTGATATCCCTGTGTCATTGTTAGCCTGATAATATTTATCAATTCGTCGCTGATTTAAAAGTATCCTGCTATCACTGGTCGGACAGTGACGGCCGTGTGCGACCAATCAGGGACCGGTGAAGTATTTCCGAACCGTACCTACCTCGATGTTTAACCACCCGCCCACCGGGTATACCGATACCATACTACTGGCAACTGACCGGCGGCTTCCAGCCGCCGTTTTCTCCCAAGCATGACAGCCATCCTGACCGCTGCTATCTTAAAGAGAACAAATGAGTGCAATATTATCCCGCAACCTGCAAGACACGCCATGCGCGGCGGGCGTCCACCCGCCCGCGGGCAAGATTAGGGGGAGGGGTTCTTACCCTAACAAATCGATGTTTTTTCGTCATCTCACGCTCAAAACCCGGTGATTTGAGTTGAGGGACATTTACCTGTGTCACGCACTTAGCTCCCTAAAGATATACACTAAACGCACGATCGATTGACAATTGCCTCTACCTGCATTATTTCAAGCCATAGATATCTCGTCGTCGCGATCAAATTTTCTGAAGCCCTTTATTTGAAAAGTCTTCGGCATCCCTGCCGGCATGATCATGAAACGGCTTTCGACAGGCGGTAAATTCAAAAACGGGCTCAATCATCGTGCCGGCAGAGATGCCGGCGCTCCCAGGGAGATGCTATAATGACAGCACCCGATGGTCACGTTGCCCGTTCCATTGCCGTTAACGCTGTACCTGCTCGCCGGAATGCTGCTGCTTGCGCTGCCGGCGATGTGGGTGACGCGACTGCCGGCGGCGCAGGCGGGTTGGCGCGCGGGCGGGTGGCCGGCGCTGGTGCTGGGACTCGGGTGGGGCGGCCTGCTGGGAACCGGACTGGTCGCCTGGCTGTGGCTGCTGCTGAATACCGGCAATTACCTGGCTATCCCCACCGTGGTGATACCGGCCGACTGGGCGGTGCTGGTGCTGGCGGCGCCGGTGGCGGAGGAGGTGTTCTTCCGCGGCGTGCTCTTCGGCGGCCTGCAGCGGAGCTGGAGCCCGTTCTGGGCCGTCTTCCTGTCCGCCGTGGCAGATACCGCCGTCCACTACTCACAGCCATGGATCGCCGTGCACTTCGCCGTGGCCGCCGGCTACGCGCTGTCGTTCCGGCAGTCCCGATCCATCCTCACCCCCATCCTCGCCCACATGCTGGCTGTCACCGCGCTGCTGCTGGCACGCTTGCACCCCCACGCGGTGAAGGATCTGCCGGCGCCGGTGCTGGGCATTGCCGCGGGCGGCGCGCTGGTGCTGATCCTGGTCGGCGGCCTGGGGCGGTCCCGGCAGGAGTAAAACGGTTTTTTATCCGCAGATTAAAATGATTGAGATGATGAAAATTCAATGCGTTCAGTTTGTTGAAAAGTGAAAGCTTCTTCCGAGAAGCCGTCACCATCGCTGTTTACACTCCATCGTTAAACTGTCCGGCATAGTCGGAAATCATATTAATCATTTCAATCTGCGGATAAAAAAACCGATTTCTAGAAATTCCACCCGTAGTGGTACCGGTTATCTTTCACCCCGTTATACGTCACCAGCGGGCGATGCACGGGGCCGGCGGCGATGCGGGCGAGGGCGTCGCGGATGGCATCGTCGGAGCCCAGGCTGCTGTAGGCGATCCAGCGGCGGCGGTCGATGAAGGAGTTGGCGTCCCACACCGACAGGCCGTCGATAGGCCACTTTCGATATTGCATCGCCTTCCCCAGGATGGCTTCCGTCGTGCTGGCCCAGGTGTTGATGAAGGGCAGCAGCAGTATGCCGGAGTCCTTCACCGCCTCGCAGAAGAAATCCAGCTCCAGCGGCGCCGGGGTGGGGTCGAAGCCGAACTCGTAGGGGCAGATGATATCCACCAACCCCTCGCGGACCCAGGCGGGGATGTCCAGCCCGAAGAACTCGCACGCTGCACGGGTGGCGGGCACGGTGGCGATGACGGAGGTTTTCCGCCCCGGTCCGGCGGCGGTCAAGGCGGCGCGCTGCTCGCGCATGAAGGCGGTCATGAACTCCGCCCGCACCGCCTGCGCCCGCGGATCGTCCTCCGGCACGCCGGTGATCTCCTCGCCGTGCAGTTCGCGGAAGCGGTCGCGCACCGGCTCCTCGTAGAGCACCATCGGCACCCCGCGCACGAAGACGTTGTTGACGCCCTCCGCGCCCATCTCCACCTGCTCGGTGAAGAGCTTGATGAACTCCGCCCGCACCTCCGGGAAGGCGATGCTAAGGCGGGTGATGGGGGTACCGTCGCTATCCAGGCAGCGATACTCCGGGTGGGCATCGTAGAGTGTCGAACCCTCCGCATCATACGGAGGCGGCGGGTGCAGGTGCGCCATGCGGCTGTAACCGAAGGGTCGTATGCCTTGCTCCCGGCAGCGCTGGTAATACAGCTCCGGCACCCGGAAGCCTTCCTCGATCTCCTCGGCGATGATGGGCAGCTCCTTCGCGCCGTGCTCGTAGGCGAAGGTGCCTTCGTATTGGCGGGCGATTTCCGCGGCGGGTACGCGCAGGGAATCGTGGCAGGAGGCATAATTCGCCATGCCGCACATGTCGATGCCCAGTGAGACGATCTTCGCCCCCAGCCGCGCCTGCGGTTCCACCAGCCAGGCGTGATCCTCGTGATTCTCCGGGAACCCCCAGTTGGACGGCCAGCCATCGTCGGTCACGTGCAGCAACAACTCAGCGTTGGCCTCCGGCCGCGCCTCCGCCTTCTTCGCCAGGACGTAGCCCACCGCCGCGCGGATGCCCACCTCGGCATAGGCGCCGGTATCCTGCTTGAGCAGCAGCACGTCGTTGCCCGATAGCTCCACCGTGCGGAAGAAGACATCCTGAAAGGCGCCGCCTTGCGCAGGCACCGAAACCGACAGCCGCTCGTAACAGCGGTCGCCGGCCAGCTTCACCTTCAGCCGGTCGCCGAAGCTGACGAGGAAGCCCAGATACAGGTCATAACGTCCCGTCAGCGGCAGTGGAACGGCCACCTCGGGCGCACCCACCGTGGGGTTGGCCATGATCAGCGTGCCGGCGAACTCCTCGGTGGTGTAATCCACCAGTTGCCACCGCCCACGCTTCGCCTTGCGGCCGACCAGGTCCGGCGGGAGAAATGCGAAATCAGTGAAGATCCAATCGTAATCCACGAAGTCATCCTTTCTCTCTCAACATCAGTCCCATTTCTCCCATTCTTCCTATCAATCCATCCGGCGGCTTACCACGGCTGGTAATTCACCGCCGCCGGCTTGCCGTTCATGGCATACAGCCCGGAGAGCAGGATCTCCGGTTTGGGCGTGCTGACCAGGTTGTCGATGTAGACCTGCTTCTCCGGCATCGCCACCACGATGCGCACCAGTTTGCACTCGCCGTTTTTGAAGGCTTCGTCCAGGTCGCCGGTGCGCAGGAAGCGCCAGCCGTCGAACAGGTCGAAGTAGCGGGCATCCGGGCAGCGCATGTCGCCGTTGTAATCGAGGGTGAAGAACCGCTTGCCGTCCGCGCCCTGGAACTCCAGCTTGATCTGTGCGTTGGACGAATTGCCGTAAACCCACAGGCCGAGTTCGGTGGTGCCGGCCGGGATGGTGACCTCCTTGCCCGGCTTCAGGCGCAGGGAGACGTAGCGCGGGATATACGGGTGGGCGGTGAGCGTGCCGGGTTGCTGCGCCACCTTCATCGAGCCGCCGGCCTTCACGCCGGGCGGGGTGGCGGGAGCCAGCGTCATCTGGAACTGCCCCGGCACCTTCTTCACGCCCCAGTCGCCGCCCATCAGCGGCTTGTCCAGTGTGGGATCGACGGCGGTATCGACGGTCCAGTCCGTGATTTTCTCCAGCGAGGCCAGCAGCTTGCGGGTCGGCAGCGCGTCCGGCGTATTCGCACCGGGGACCACCTTCTCGATGCGTGCCCCGCGCACGTAGATCGGCAGGTCGCTGATCTCCAGCACCAGATTATTGCCCTGCATCCTGACGGGCAGCGGGCGGTTCACCGCATCGAACACCGTCGCCGCGCCGCCTGCCGCCAATTGCGCGGTCACGGTGCGCTTGCCGATCGGATTCCACAGCGCGGTGATCGGCGTGCCGTCGGGCAGCGTGAACGCCAGCGCATACACGCTCAACGACCCGGTATCGATCGTCCTCTCATATTTCGCGCCGTCGAGCAGTTGGGTCATGGTGGCATACGTCACAAAACTCAGCTTCGGGCTGCACTCGGGCGCCTGGTTGCAGTAACCGACCGTGCCCCACTGGGAATAGATGTAGCCGTTGCTGCTGTCGACCGGCGCCGCGGTGAAGGCGTAGATCGAGTTGTAGGGGAAGCCCAGCAGGTAGGCGCGCGTGTAGTAGCCCGCCTGGTCCCGCTCGGTGATGCGCGAGAAGCCCGGGCCCGTCGGCTGGTAGAAGGCTTCCGAATGGTAGAGCGGCACATTCTTGAAGCCGTAGTGCTCGCAGATCGACTTCGCCCACCAGTTGATGTTGCCCAGGGCGTTCTGTACCTGCTCGGGCGACTGGCTGTAGTAGCCTTCTTCCGTGCCGAAGTAGTCGAACTCCACGCCCTGCTTGAAGCCGCGCTCCAGGTACGGCGTGTTGTAGTTGATGCCGCTGTTGCCCAGCGAGATTTTCACGTCGGGGCGGTATTTCCGGATCGCCGCCGCCACCAGCCGCCAGCTGGCTGCCCACTCGTCAACCTTCTTATTGGTCTCCTCTGACAGCACTTCTTCTTTGCCCTCGGAAATGACGCGCGGGAAGACGAAGGTCTGGTCATAGCCCCAACCGCATTCCCAGCCGAACATGAAGACCTTCACATTGGGACCGATGCTCTTCACCAGCTTCTCGGCAGCCTCCGCATCCTTGATCTCCGGGCCGCGGATGTCAAAGCTGTCCTTGCCCATCCAGAAACCGACGCCGGCTTTCTCCTTGATATACTGGCGCTGCTGCTCGGTCGCCCCGTCACCCCAGAGTGCCGACCAGATGCCGAAGGGCGAGTTTTCTTTCTTGCGGGTATCCGGCGCCAGCAAGGCGAGGTTGGTGCGGTAATCGGCGCGGCCCGCCGTACCGGCGTCGGCGACGACCCGTACCTTGTAATGCCCGCGCTCTGCAATCGCTGCCGCCAGCGCATCAAGGGTCTTGCTCTCGCCGGGACCGAGCTTCACCGTCTCGACTTGCCGCGCGACAGGCCGCTCCAGCGGAAAGAGCTCGGTGGTGACCTTGACCGTGAGCGGAGCCGCAGTCCTGTTGGTCAGCATCGCCGACAACTTCGGCTGCTCGGGCTCGTTATAGATGTTGCCCATCCCGTTGCCGGTCACCGTCAGGTCGAAGTCGGCGTCCTCGAAGGTAATCGCCGCCACCCGCAGCGAGGACGGCTTCCGCTCCGGGTGCGGCAGGCCCTTATTACCAAGGTCGTAATCGCCGGAGACCGCCCATGGCCGGGCGAGATAGGCGGACAGCGTGTCCACCGTGGCCTGATACGCAGGCCGGACTTTGAATGAGGAATCGCCGAGTGGGAGCAGTGTACTGTCGGCCTTGTGCGTCGCCCATTGCGTTGCGGACGGGTTCATCTGCACCTTCGCCAGGTACCACCCCGGCCCCAGCCCGGGCACCGGCCGCACGGTTACGCCTTCGTCGCTGGAACGGACGGGCACCTTCTCGACGTAGACGTTGCGCAGGTCCGCCGTCCCCTGGTTCGGAATGCGCAGGCCGAAGCCCAGTGCCGGCGTCTCCGCTGGATTGGCGCCCTGGCGATAGATGAGCAGATAGGCACTCTTGTATGGCCGGGCAGGGACCGGGAAGCTGATGAAGCCGTTGCCCTCGGTCCAAAATTCATCTTTGAACTGCTCCGCGGCAATGTCGATCAGCGCCAGGCCATCTTTGCCGCCCTGCGCCAGCAGCGGCACGCCGCCGATATCCAGCCGCACCGCTTCCATCGGGTTGGGACGGAGGTTTTTCACCGGGAAACTCCGCTCGCTGCCGTGCAGGGCGGCCAGCCCGGCGCCGGTGAGGACCACATACTTGTCCGCGATGCCGGGTAAGGCGCGCACCGCTTGCGGGGCAATGCCTTTGTCAAAGGCCAGCGATATCTTCCGGTCGGCGGTCAGCGCCGGCGAGAACTCGGCCAGCACGATGCCGTCCAGCAGCAGCCGGCAGCGATCGGCGCCCACCGTCATCCCCAGCGCCACGCGCCGGCCGGTCCATCCCGTGTCGCTGGCGGCGGTCTTGACGCCGGGCACGTTCACCGTCACCGGCTTGCCGTCCGCGCCGGCGCCGGTGATCTGCGCCGAATAGGCTCCCTTCGGGCCGAAGGTCGCCTTCCCGATCAGCGTGCCGACCGACAGCGAGACGGAGGCATTTGCATCCAGTTGCGCCGGCAGCGAGAACACCGCCTCGATCAGCGCATTCTCCGGCGCCGTGCGCTCGGAGATGGCCTTGCCATCGGATACCTGCCACCCCGCCGGGGGTTGCGCGTCAAACCGGTCTTCGAACAACGCCGGCGCCACCCGCACGTCAGTCGGGAGGGCAGCCATCGAGGCCGCCGGCGCCAACAGAATTCCCATGCAGATCACCAGGAAGACCGGAAACGTCAAGCTTCGCAGCATAACCGCTACCACCTTTCAGGAAGAATTTGCCAGGATTCTCCGGATCGCTCTGTCGAGACGCACTTCGGTGATGATGACGGCAATAGGGGCGGCTGATTTGGGCTTCCACTGGGCATAGGAAGGCGTCCAACAACTCTATTGTAGGGCTGAGTTGGGGATTAAGCAATAGAGCGCATGTAGTCTCCTATCTCCCTATGGTAGCGCTGGCGCCGGCGGCCGGACATGAAAAAAACATCAAAATGATAGGTAGGATATTCCGCCCCAAAAGCCTTCCTGCCGCGGAGAATGACCCTCCGCCAGGGAAGAAATGCAACGGGAAGCTGGTGATATGAGGTGTAGCAACATGGTCATTACCATACGTGTGTTTGTTATGGATGCCAATCGGTCACTCAAGAGGCCGGCGAGTTACCCGGCGGGCGTTCCCGCCTTCAGCGCCGCCAGAATCGCCTGCGACACCGCGTCGATGCACAGCTCGTTGCCCAGTTTCGCCATGTGGACGCCGTCGGTGGTGAGGCAGCGCGTGTAGTCGTGATCGAGGATGAGCTGGTGCAGGTCGTTCACCGGGATCCCCTCGCGGCGGACGATCTCCAGCGCCGCGCGGTTATATTCGTCGATGGCTTCGACTTTCGTCCACTGCCCGATCATCGGCACGCCGTCCTCCGGCGTGTAGATCGGCGTGGTGGTCGCCCAGATGAGCGAGACGTCGCCGAGGGCTCGCGCGCGGGCGATGAAGCGTTCCAGGCTCACGCAATACTGGTCGAGGAGAATCTGCGGCTTGCCGTCGGCCATCAGTCCCACGTCATGGATGCCGAAATTGAAGTGCAGCACATCCGGCTGCTGATCGGCGACCCAGCTCTGGAAATGCTCGAGCGCCCACAGGCTGTGGCGGCAGTTCTCCGCCGGCCCCCACACCTCGACCTGGCCCTCCAACTGTTTGGCGACGTGCGGCTGATAGCCCATGCGGATGGAATCGCCGATCAGGACGGCTTTTGGCATGATGGCCTCCCGTATCTTTTCTGTATTGTATGGCGGCGTCGGGGATTGCACAATCACTTCCGGCGATCAGTGTGTCGAGTCTTGCCAGAGGGGTGACTAGCAAGGCTTTTCTCTCCCTCCTTACCCTTGACACCTTCCCTATCTCGTGTTACCTTAAAGCAAACAAACGCTTGTTAAATCCTTTAAGAGGTAGTTTTAATTGTTCCGTTGCTCTCTTCTCATTAGCTGGCAGTAATCAACCATTTTCGTGACGTCACGAAAATGGTTTCCAATAGAAAAGCTTTGCAGAAAGGAATGCAATGATGAAGCAGGAGATCATCACAAAACTTCATAGAGAATTTGAAAAATGCAGCCACTATGAGCAGGATGTAGAATACTGGTTGGCTCGCGAACTTCAGAAGTTATTGGGTTACGCTCGCTGGGAGAATTTTCTTACCGTAATCGAGCGGGCTATGGATGCTTGCGAAAACGTCGGGCAACCGGAAGAGAATCATTTTCGTTTTGTGAAGCGCATGGTGACAATTGGTTCCGGAACGGAACGGGAAATCGAAGACCTTGCACTCTCCCGCTATGCTTGTTATCTTATCGCGCAAAACGGTGATCCACGCAAAGAAGAGATTGCCTTTGCACAAACGTATTTCGCCGTGCAGACGCGCAAACAGGAGATCATCGAGCAGCGTATCGGCGAGTTGGAGCGTCTGCGCACCCGTAAAAAGTTGACGGAATCCGAGCGTGAGCTCTCCGGGATCATCTTTGAGCGCGTCGGAGACCACGAATCATTTGGCCGCATTCGCAGCAAAGGCGATCAAGCTTTATTTGGGGGGTATACTACGGCAGAGATGAAGATCCGACTGGGTGTGCCAGGCAGCCGCCCGCTGGCCGACTTCCTTCCCACCATCACGATTAAAGCAAAAGACTTTGCCAATGAAATCACCAATTTCAACATCAAGCGCGATGATCTCACTACCGAACCGACAATCGCACGTGAGCATGTGAAAAATAATACCGAAGTCCGTGACCTGCTGCTGCGGCGAGGCATCAAGCCCGAGGTATTGCCTGCTGCGGAGGATCTGAAAAAAGTAGAACGTCGGGTTCAGGCAGAAGAAAAACGGCTATCCAGAGAAGTAGCGCTCTTACAACAATTGCCGGATGCGCTTGATGAATAAGATGTCGGGTGCATCATCGCTTCCTGCGATTAAGGCGCCGACGTCCTGTCGGCGCAGGTAGTTTGGTAGGCTTACTTTCCAGGGGTTGCCTCGTGCAACCCCTGGCTATGGGCTTTCAGCCTTTCAGGCTGATATTCCGCGTCCGTGCGGAATGGGGTGATTTGGTTGGCTTATCTATCAACGACGCCACTTCGCTTTGCTGCGTGGCTGACTACGAACAACGCTCGTTCGATTGGTTTTCCTGTTAACGGACGCCACTCCGTTTTACTGCGTGGCTTACTACGTATGGGTTTGCTCCTTTTTCGATGAACGGGCGGAGTGTTTTGGGTTATCCGGTGCGTTTGAGCTTCCCTGTCCGTTTTACCCATTGCTCCGCCATGTTAAACACCAGCAGGCCGAGGGGGATGAGGACGACGCCCATCAGCAGCAGGATGCCGAGTTCGGGGAGGACGGCGCGCAGTGGGGCGCCGACCAGGTGGCCGGAGCCAGGCGCGGCGCCTTCGATGCCCATCAGCTTGCGGCAGGCGGATAATGCATAAGTGGCGGGTGAGATGGCCGCGAGCGGCTGCAGCCAGTGCGGCAGCACGGCGACCGGGTAATAGACGCCGGAGATGAGGAGCAGGATGCTCTGGAAGATATTCGTCGCCTGCTCGCCCTTCTCCGGGCTCATCAGCGGCAGCACGGCGGCCATCAGGCCCAGGCCCATGAAGGCCAGGCTGCCCACCAGCATGACGACCAGCACGCCCAGCAGGTTGCCGCCGGTAAGCTTGATGGGCACGATGAGCAGCAATCCGCCCAGCACGATGGCGGTGCGCAGGATGCTGTAGCCGATGGCGGAGAAGTTCACTCCCGCCAGGTGCACCAACCGCGACACCGGCGCCATGAAGGTGTATTCCAGCGTGCCCTCCCAGCGCTCGTAGGCGATGGTGCTGGCGATCTCGTTGAACATGGTGGAGAGGAAGCTCCACATGAGCGCGCCCAGCACCAACTTGATCGTCAGCAGGTTGTCGTGCGCGGCAACCCCGATCAGCGCGACGGTGGCCGAGTTGATGATCGCGTAGACCCAGAACACGACGAGCCAGGTGAAGTAGCGCCGGTTCATGTGATAATCGCGATATACGAAGGCCCACATGGGCCGCATAAATCTCGGTACGGTCATTCCTTCTCCTCTTTTCCAGGCTGAAGGCTGATGGCTGAGGCCCCAGTCTTCAGCCATCAGTCCTCGGAGACCGGTCATTCCTTTTCCTCTTCCGGAAACTTTTCGCCGGTCAGCGTAATGAACGCCTCCTCCAGCGTGGGCTGGCCGGAGCGTTGGCGCAGTTCCTCCGCCGTGCCCTCCGCCACCAGCTTGCCGTGCGCCAGGAAGCCGACCCGACTGCACAGCCGCTCCGTCTCCGCCATGTCGTGCGAGGTGAGCAGGATGGTGGTGCCTTCGCGGGCCCGCAATTCCTCCAGGAAGACCTGCACATCGCGGCGGCTCTTCGGGTCCAGCCCGGTGGTCGGCTCGTCCAGCAGCAGCAGCGGCGGGTTGATGAGCAGCGCGCGGGTGATGGCCACCTTCTGCTGCATGCCGCGGCTCAAATCCTCCAGCGAGTCGTTGAAGCGGCGCGACTCCAGCCCCAGCCCCTCTAGGATGGCCATTGCCCGCCGCTCCGCCTCGCGCGGGTCGATGCCGTGCATGAGCGCCGCGTAGTTCAGGTTCTCACGCGTTGACAGCTTCTTATAAAAGGCGGCGTCCACGCTCACGCGGCCGATGTGCTGGCGGATCCACCATTCGTCCTGCGGCAGCGTCTTCCCCAGCAGGCTGACCTGCCCGCCGTCCGGCACCAGCAGCGTGGAGAGCACGCGGATGAGCGTGGACTTGCCGGAGCCGTTCGGCCCCAGCAGCCCGTAGGTCTCCCCCCGCTCCACGCGAAAGGAGATGCCCTTCAGTGCCCACTCCTCGCTCACACGCGAGTAGAAGGGGCCGCTCCGCTTTTTGAATACCTTTTTCAGGCCATCCACCGCGATGGCTGCGCCGTTCTCTAAATCGTGTGCGTGCATGATGCACCCTTCCTCAATGGAAGACTGGATGAATGGATTTTGTTAGTGCCCGGTCCGGTGGTCGAGTAGGCAGGTAAGCCTTTTCGGTTCTTTCCGCAGCTTCCGAGCCGTATCGAGACCACCTCACCAATAGAGCCCGTTCACGCAACGCTCTCCGATACGCGCGGTGGTCTCGATACGGCACGGAAGCTGCGGAAAGAACCGCAAAGCTCGCATGCCTACTCGACCACCGGACCGGGAAATGCTCACAGCCATTCATACAGGCTTACCTAGCGCACCCGTAAAGGGATGCGGAGTACCGCATCCGTGATGCGGCTACGGGTTAAACCATATATCCAACCTTCCATCCTACCAATCTTCCAACCAAACAAAAAGATGGCGGCCCGAAGGCCACCATCATATGTTGTCTGCGGTCCGGGAGGCGTCAGCGCGCATCGCGCTGCCCCTCAGCCGCTCAATTCTCAATGAGCCGTTTTCGGGTCCAGTTACACTCCTATGTCAGATTGTGCCTACATTCGCGATCATGATTGAACTACCTCAAAGTCAAGTGTATAGCCTACGTCTCGGTTTGGCAAGTAGGAACAAGTCGAGGAATAACGCCAATGAGCCGGCCTGTAGCAGCCGGCTCATTGGACACGTTCTTTTGACTGACGATTATTTCGTGCGATCCAGGATCACACCGAGCGGATATTGCTTCTGCATGCCTTCGTCTACCCAGCCCATGGCGTCCTTCGGGCCTTTGCCCCACCAGGTGGGACAGGTGGAGAGCACTTCGATCAGCGAGAAGCCTTTGCCGTCGAGTTGCACCTGAAAGCCCTGCTTGATGGCGCGTTTCGCCGCCGTCACGTTTTTCGGCGAGTTGGCGGCGCAGCGGGCGATGTAGGTGGCGCCGTCGAGGGTGGCCAGCATCTCGCTGACGCGGATGGGATAGCCCGCCATCGCACAGTCGCGACCCATCGGCGACGTGGTGGTTTGCTGACCGAGCATGGTGGTGGGGGCCATCTGCCCACCGGTCATGCCGTAGACCGCGTTGTTGATGAAGATGACGGTGATGTTCTCCCCGCGCGCGGCGGCATGGGTGATCTCGGCGATGCCGATGGAGGCGAGGTCGCCGTCGCCCTGGTAGGTGAAGACCACCGCGTCCGGGCAGGCGCGCTTGGCGCCGGTGGCCACCGCCGGGGCGCGGCCGTGGGCGGCCTCCAGCATGTCGCAACTGAAATAATCATACGCAAACACCGCGCAGCCGACCGGGCACACGCCTACCGTGCGCTCCAGCACGCCCAGCTCCTCCAGCGTCTCCGCCACCAGCCGGTGCACGATGCCGTGCGAGCAGCCGGGGCAATAATGCATGCGCGTCTCTGTCATCCCCGCGGTGCGCGAGAAGACTTGTTGTTCGTTTTCAGGAATCAATGTCATGGCTTACTCTGTTTTCCGCCGGCCCGCCCCGGCCTTCAAACGGCCGGGCTATGGTAAGACGCCTCCTGAAGGAGGCTAGAAATCTGTCGTTTTCAACTGCATCCCACCGTTGAGGAAGCCTTCGGCCACCTCTTCGGGGGTGGGCACCACGCCGCCGGCGCGGCCGTAGAATTCGACCGGGCAGCGGCCTTGCACCGCCAGGTGCACGTCCTCGACCATCTGGCCCAAGCTCATCTCCACCACCATCAGCTTCTTCACGCGCTCGCTCACCGCGCGCAGCGGGCGATAGGGGAACGGGTAGAGCGTGATCGGGCGGAACAGCCCCACGCGCACGCCTTTTTCAGCCAGCAGTTTGATGGCCGTGCGGCAGACGCGCGCCGCGCTGCCGTAGGCGACGAAGACGGCGTCCATGTCCTCGGTAAATTCTTCCTCTTCCCAGCGCAACTCCTCGCGGCACATCGTCGCGTATTTCTCCGCCAGCCGCGCGTTGACCGCCTCCAGATCGTTCGGCACGATGTAGAGGGAATTGATCACCGTGCGGCTGCCCTTGCGCGTGCCGCGCGCGCCCCAGGGCTGCGGCTCCAGCGGGGGCAGCGGCTCGCGAGTGATGGTCACCGGCTCCATCATCTGCCCGAGCACGGCATCGGCGACGACCAGCACCGGATTGCGGTATTTGTCCGCCAGGTCAAAGGCGTCGCGGACCAGATCATACAGCTCCTGCACGGACGCGGGGGCGAGGGCCATGGTGCGGTAATCGCCGTGGCCGCCGCCGCGGGTGCTCTGGAAGTAATCCGACTGTGCGGGGGCGATGTTGCCCAGGCCGGGCCCGCCGCGCTGCACATTGATGATCACCGCCGGCAATTCCGCGCCGCAGATATAGGAGATTCCCTCCTGCTTCAAGCTGATGCCCGGGCTGCTGGAGGAGGTCATGACGCGCACGCCGGTGCCGGCGGCGCCGTAGACCATATTGATGGCCGCCAACTCGCTTTCCGCCTGCAAGAAGACGCGCCCGTGTTTGGGCATGAGGTAGGACAGGTACTCCGGCACCTGGTTCTGCGGGGTGATGGGGTAGCCGAAGAAGCACTGGCATCCCGCATCGATGGCCGCGCGGCAGATCGCCTCGTTGCCTTTCATCAGTTGACGTGTGTTCATCTGTATACCTTACCACCGCATCCGGAGGAGACGCGTGTTACTTCTTGTCGTCGGTCTGCTTCCCGTTGCGGAACACCTCGATACAGACATCGGGGCACATCAGCGCGCAGGTGCGGCAGCCGTTGCAATTGTGATCTTCCTTCAACGCGGCAGGGTGGAATCCGCGGCTGTTGAGGGTGTCTCCAACAACAAGGCAGCCTCGAGGACAAAACTCGATGCAGAGCAAACAGGCTTTGCAGCCTTCGGCATTGATTCGTACGTGGCTCATGTTCCTTAATCCCGTTCTTCTCCATTGTAGCACGAATCGAGCTGCGAGTGCCAGAGAGGTTGGGGAATTTTCCTGAACTCTCTACCCAACCATTCGTTCGCCTGTGTTACCTGTTATAATAAGACAATCCGCAATGAGGTTATAAGCATGGAACCAATAATCGTCAAATACCGCCTCACGCCAGAGGAACTGGCCATCGCCAACATATACCTTATGAAGCGACAGAAATCGAGTGCTGCTAAGATAACTATCACTATAACTCTATGTCTCTTTGTCGGTTTTTATCTAATAATGATACCAATCTATCATTACCGTCCAAAGTGGGAGGATCTGGTATTAGTTCCTATTTTAGTGGGGATTCTATGGTTTCTTACATCCATCACCAACCTGCCGCGTCGGACTGAGAAACGACTCGATCTCGATAACGATGTTGAGTATCAGGTATTCAGTGATAAGATCGTCAGTAGTAGCCAATTCGCTCGGTCGGAATTGATTTGGCAATTGATAACTGAAGTCATCCGAACACGGCAAGGCTTTCTTCTCAAGCAGTTGACGAACCTGTTCTTCTGGCTCCCTTACCATGGCTTCGGCAATGAGCAGGCGATTACGGAATTTGATGAGCTTGTGCGGAGTCGGGTGAAGAGATACCGGGTCATGCGTTAACAAAAACAGCTAGCTGAAGGCAAATCTTTCGAAGGTACCCTTAACTAACCACTAACGCACTAATAACTAATGACTCGAGTTGGCGGAGGGGGAGGGATTCGAACCCCCGGACGCTGTGACACGTCAACGGTTTTCAAGACCGCCGCCTTAAACCGCTCGGCCACCCCTCCGCGCAAAGCGAATGAAAAATGCAAAATGAAAATTGCAAAGTGCAAAATTCATTGTTTCCATTCACTGTATAGGTTAGGTGAAACGCGCTCAGTTGTCAACGTGCAAAGCCTCACGATGATGTCAGCAGCGCGGCTTGCCAGGCGTTCAGGTATGGGAGGTCGAAGACGGTGTAGGGGCCGTCGGCGCCGAGGGGCGGCAATGACTCTTCGCGGCCGTCCATGCGGGTCAGGGTGAGCGGGCCGGCGTTGCGGACCAGGATGCGCACCTGGGTGGCGGGGTCCAGCGAGACGTTGGCGAGCAGCAGCGCGGGACGGCCGGCGGCGTCCCGGCGCGACCAGAGGGCGATTTTATGGTAGCTGTCCACCAGCGCGGGCAGCGACTCGCGCGAGAGCCAGCGGCAGAGGGTTTTCATCTGGATCGTTTTGGCGCGGGTCTGCAGGTAGCTCCATGGGAAGTAGCCGCACACCGCCACGCGCCCGCCGCGGGCATTTTCATACACCCCGCCGACGGCGCCATACGATGTGCCGGCGTAATCCACGCCTTCCGCCAGCACGCGCGCCGCGGAGGAGAGCGGCCGCAACAGGTAGGCCGGCTGTGACCACCACTTGAAGGACTGCCGGCAATCGCGTTGTGAACTCGCGAGCGGGCCGTTCAGCGGATCGTTCGTCAACTGCTCGATGGTATCATCCTCGCGCACGCCGATCACTTCGAAGCCGATGTCCTCCGCCAGCCCCAGGGCCGCCAGCCGCTGCAGCGCGGGGCCGTCCAGCAGCACGCCGCCGGCGAGCAGGTCGCACAGCTCATCGCGGGAGAAGGCCAGGCAACTGTCGCCGCTGAGCACGGCCATCGACGCTCCCTCGCGGCCGTACGCCAGCGGCAGGCCGATTTCCGCCCATTCGGTAAGCGAATTGGGGCCGTGCCACCCCGGCGCGGTCGACCAGTCGTCGTCGACGCGTACGGTGGCATACTCGTCGCGGTCCAGCGCCTGCCAGATCCCCGCGTTGGGACTTCGCCCGAAGGCGGCGACGGCGCGGTCGAGGAAGGCGTGGCATTCACGCACCGCATCGAAATAGGGCAGGTATTCCTGCGCCGCGTTGGCATCGACGAAGCCGACGCAGTTGAGCGCGGCGCCGGTGCAGCCCGCGCCGATATACGCGGCCACCTCCAGCGCCAGCGAAGACGCCGCCTTTTTCAGCCGCTGGTAGGGGAAATTCTCGATCTCAGACTGGATGTCGACCACCGCCGCAGGCAGCGCCGCCACCTGCCGCCCGACGGAGTGCGCTTTCCCGAGCAGGCCGCCTGTCCAGTCATCGGTGTAAAATCCGCCGCCCGGCCGCCACATCACCTGCGTGCCCTGCGCGCCGGCCAGCGCCTGTGCCCACTCATCGTAGGCAAAGCCGCTGTAAAAATTCTCGCCGGTCATCAAGCCGATGGGCAGTCCGGGATCGACGGAGTCCACCGCCGCGCGGATGTGCGCCAGCAGCTCGCGCATGGTGCGCCGGTTGTGCGACAGCCACAGCTTCCGCATCGCCAGCCGCTCCGCCGGGGTGCCCCCGCCGAATTCCTCACGCAATTTTTCGCGCGTCCACGAATGCCCGGACTCGGCGGAGAAGATGGCCAGGCAGCGGTCGCAAAAACACGCCTGATCCACCTTGCCGTGTCCCTGCAGGCGCACGTCATCATCCACCCAGATGAAATCCGGCTTCGCCTGCGCCAGCGCCACGTAGCTGTCATGCACGTATTGCCGGACATCCGGGTCGTTGGGGCAGTAGTTCCCCTCCTCGACCACGCCATGAATATTGGTCAGCTTCGTCCACGGCTCATGCAGCGAGTAGGCTAAATTTTCATTATGGTGGCCGATGGTGGAAAGGTGATTGATGCCCGCGCTCAACCCCACCGCACGAAATTCGGGTAAAATATGCGCCGCATCCGCCGCCAGCTCACGGATGGTCCGCAGCGGCAGTGGGGGATGCGTGGCGGAGGTGAAGAAGGCCACTTCCTCGATGGTGTCGCGGTAGGCGCTCAGCGTAGTGAGCAGCTCTTTCCGCCAGGCTGCCTCGCGCCAGAATGGCGTACCGATGCGCAGGGAGATGGTCGCGCGGACGGGAACAGTCATGGCACCCTCCGGAAGCGGTAAGTTGCTGTGATATAGTACGATGGGTATTGGCGAACGTCAATGTGGGTATGGTAATGTGAGGAGCATGGCGGAAAATGACTTCCATGCCCCAGACTCCCATACAACTCTTTCAGGACCCTCTTGCATCGTATTTACGATTGTGGTAGCATGTGGTGTCCATTTTCCAGGCACGATTCGGAGAAATCATGCAGCTTTTAAGTTGGATTCTTGTTGGCATCCAGATCGCTTCGGCGGCTGTGCTGATTTTCATTATCGCTATTCAGACGACGAAAAGCGAGCAGAGCGGCACCGGCATGGGCTGGGGCACGATCGGCGGCCAGGCGAGCAGTACCATCGGCAAGTTCGGGCTGGAAGCCCAGTTGACGAAGGTCACGACCATCGTCGCGGTGGTCTTCTTCGTCGTGTCGTTCGCCTCGGCGTGGGTGCAGGCGAATTTACCGGCGAATTTACCGTTGGGACATTAATCTGAATACAGTGTATGCCCGGGTGGCGGAAATGGCAGACGCGCCAGGTTGAGGGCCTGGTTCCCGTTTTAGGGAGTGCTGGTTCAAATCCAGTCCCGGGCACCAAATTTGAACGTGAACGGCGTTGTGGGGAAACCCCGGCGCCGTTTGTGTTTGGTGATGGCTGCAGGCGAGTGCCGCATTATACGAGGCGCGGGGCTGGTGTCTGACTCACCAGCCCCGCAGGTCATACGATACCGACGTGGTTTCACTATGACCGGTATTATCATATCACATTGGCAAGGACTGGCAACCCCGAAATACTCCCGGCTTACCGGTCGCTGCTTTTGTAGTCTCGGTCACACCGTCCGCCGGATAAATGCACCGAAGCTCTCATCAGGCACGGCTTCCGTCCGATACCGCGCGAGCCAGCCGCGGATTTCCGCGGCCAGTGCGTCGGGGTGCACAGCGGTGACGATCCGACGGCCGATAGCCCCCGGCCCGCCGCCGGCCCACAGGTCGAAGCGCTCTTCCACCTCATCACCTTCGCGTTTCACGCGGCCTTGCAGGCCGATCTCCGCTACGGCGTGCTGGCCGCAACCGTTCGGACACCCGCTGACGCCGATGGTCACCGGGGGCAGTTCCCCGGCCAATGCCTCGATCAACCCACGCGCGACGCCGCGGGTTGTCGCCAGTGCCTTCGTGCAGAAATCCTTGCCGGTGCAGCAGGCGATGAGGCCACGCCCCCAGGGGGCGTCCGCGGGCAATCCGCCCTTCGCCAGCCGGGCGAGCACCGCCGCAAGCTGCGCTGTCGGGATGTCGGTCAGCAGCAAATTCTGGCGGTTGGTCGCGGCCAGTTGTCCCTGTCCATACGCCTCTACCAACTCTGCCAGCAGGCGCAATTGCGCGACGGTGAGATGCCCAACCGGCAGCGGGATGCCGATGGTCCGCAACGCGGGATCGCGCTGGGTAATGACGCCCAGGTGCTCCCCGCGTCTCGCCGGCAGCGCCGGCGCCGCCAACGGAATCAGCTTCCGTCCCAGTTTCGCTTCCATCTCCTCGCGCAGCCAGGCGACGCCGTGCTCGATGAGGAGGTGCTTTAGCCGTGCATGGTTGCGGTGCTCCCGGTTCCCGTGCTCGCGGAAGACCGCGATCGCAGCTCCGGCGACTTCTACCGCCTCGCCCGGCGTGACCCACACGCCCAGCGGTTCGGCCAGGCGCGGCTGTGCCGACAGACCGCCGCCCGCCAGCAGCGCGAAGCCGGCCTCGCCCGCGTCATTGCGCGCGGCGACGAATGACAGGTCGTTGATCTCCACCGGCACGCAGCCAGCGCCGCACCCGCTGACGGCGATTTTGAATTTGCGCGGCAGATTGGCAAACGCCGGATTGGCCAGAAACGCCTCGGTCAGCGCGCGCACCGTCGGCCGCACATCGAAGGGTTCGTCCGGATCGCGCCCGGCCAGCGGGCAGGAGACCACCCCGCGCACCTGGTCGCCGCAGGCCCCGGCGGTGGGCAGGCCGGCCGCCTCCAGCGCCGCGAAGACCGCGGGCAGCACCGCCAGCGACAGCCGGTGGAACTGCACGTTCTGCCGCATCGACAGGTCCACGCCGTACCCCGCCGGTTCGGCGATATCGGCAATCACGCGAAGCTGTGCGGCAGTCAACGCGCCGCCCGGCAGCTTGATGCGCAGCATGAACAGGCCGGACTCCAACGGCCGGTGGCGATACAGCCCGTGCCAGCGCATCACCACGTCGTCCTCCGGTGTGATCGCCTCCACCGTGCCTCCCGCCAGCCGCGCCAGCACCTCGCCCACCCGATATGGGTCGATGGTGGCTTTCACCTGTTCCAATGCCGAAAGATGCTGCGTCATTTCTCCCCCTATATTACAAAACTATCTTCCACCGGCGGCAGGATTACCCCTCCCCCGGCCACGTCGAATTCGTCGACCAGCACGAACCGTCCCGTCTCCACGATGTCGGTGAAGACGTCGAAGGCAGCGGGCCTTGCCAGCGACAGCGTCACCGTTGCCACCTCATTCTTCGCCACTTCGTGCTGCCGGGCCACGCTGATCAGCGTGGAGGTGTCGACCACTGTGTTGATGCTCTCCACCCGGCAGGGAATTTCCTGCGTCGCCAGCTTCAGCGTGTAGCTGCGCCCGGTCACCAGGTGACGGTTGCCCAGCCAGAAGACATTCGCCAGCAACTCCAGGCCGGTCAGCGGCGTCTCCTCGTGAGAAATTACCTCGCCGCGCTCGACGAAGAGCTGCTCGGTCAGCGTGATGCCGATCGATTCCTCGGCGACGGCCGGGCCGGTCTTCGGCGAGCTCCAGCGCTCGATGCTCTTCACCACCGCCCGGCGGTCGGAGGGCGAGAAGACGATCCGGTCGCCCTCCGCCAGCGAACCCGCCTCGATGCGTCCGGCGATGATGCGCCGCTGGTCAAATTTATACACGTCCTGCACCGGGAAGCGCAACGGCAGGCCTTCGCGCGGCGGGCGGGCGGTAAACGCATCTAGCGCCGTGGCGACGGTGGGACCGTCATACCATGGCATCCGCGCGCTCGGCGCCGCCACGTTGTCGCCATCCCTCGCGGCGATGGGGATGACCCACGCCGGGTGCACGTCGAGCTCCTGCAGGAAGGCGGTGTATTCGTCGCGCACCGCCTCATACGTCGCCTGGTCATAGCCGACCAGGTCCATCTTGTTGATGGCGACCGCCACCTGCTTGATACCGAGCAGGCGCAGCAGATACCCGTGCCGGCGCGACTGTTCCTGCACCCCTTCCGCGGCGTCGATGAGCAGGATCGCCGCCTCGGCGGAGGAGGCGCCCGTCACCATGTTTTTCAGAAACTCCTTATGCCCAGGCGCGTCGATCAGCACGTAGTCCCGCGCGGCGGTGTGAAAGCGCACCTGCATGGTATCGATGGTAATCCCCTGGTCGCGCTCTTCTTCCAAGGCATCGAGCAGGAAGGCGAATTCGAAGGGCTTGCCCGTCTGTTCGCACACCTGCGCCACCACGTCGTATTTCCCTTCAGGCAGGCTGCCGGTATCGTAAAAAAGGCGGCCGACTAATGTAGACTTGCCGTGGTCCACGTGCCCGACGATCACGATGGGCATCGACGCGCGTGTCTGTGTTTGCTCAAGCAGCTGTGTCATCTACATGTATCCTTTCGCGCGGAGCTTCTGCATCGCGTAGGTGTCCTCCTGATCCTGCGCGCGGCCGGAGCGCTCGCTCGTCGTGGTCGTGCGCAACTCGGCGATGATTTCATCGATCGTGATGGCGTCCGATTGAATACGCCCGGTGCACGGGTAGCAGCCCAGCGACCGGTAGCGCTCGCCGTTCTTCGCAAAGTAGAGGTCGATGATGGGAATCCGCTCGCGCTTGATGTATTCCCACACGTCGATCTCCGTCCAGTGCAACAGTGGATGGATGCGGATATGCGTGTCCTTGTCGAAATCTGTTTTGAACTGGTCCCACAGTTCCGGCGGCTGATCTTTATAATTCCACTCGAAATTTTTGTCCCGCGGCGAGAAGTAGCGCTCCTTGGCGCGCGTGCCCTCTTCATCCCGGCGAATGCCCAGGATCAGCCCGGTATACCCCTTGTCCTCCATCAACCCCTGCAATCCCTCGGTTTTCAAAGCGTTGCAGCAGACCATCCGACCCTTTTCGGGATTCATGCCGTCGGCCAGCGCCTGCCGGTTCTGCCCTACCACCAACCGCAGATCCCACTCCTCCACAATGCGGTCGCGGAAGGCGATCATCGCCGGGATCTTGAAGCTGGTATCGATGTGCACCAGCGGGATGGGGCAGTGGCCCAAGAAAGCCTTGCGCGCCAGCCACAGCAGCACTGTGCTGTCCTTGCCGATGCTCCACAGCATGGCCAGCTTCTTGAATTTCTTGTACGCTTCCCGCAGGATGTAAATGCTCTGATTTTCGAGCGTGTCTAAATGCTCCATGAGGGTACTCCCTTCTCCGCCTTGATATGCAATCCACATTCTTTGTGCTCCGCGGCCTCCCACCACCAGCGGCCGGCCCGCGGGTCTTCGCCCGGCAGCACTGCGCGCGTACAAGGCGCACAGCCGATGGACGGGTAGCCCCGATCATGCAGCGCGTTGTACGGCAGCCCATGCTCGCGGATATACGCCCACACCTTCTCCTCCGTCCATTCCGCCAGCGGGTTGATCTTCAACATGCCGCCGTGCGCGTCGTCGATCTCCACCACCGGCAGCGCCGTGCGCGTCACCGCCTGCTCGCGGCGCAAACCCGTCAGCCACGCCGCCTTGCCCGCCAGCGCCCGTGCCAGCGGCTCCACCTTGCGGATGCGGCAGCAGGCCTTCCGCGCCTCTCGTGATCGGTAAAAGCCGTTCGGCCCTTCCGCACCCAGGTATTGCTGCAGTGCGTCCGCCTGTGGCACGAAAACGGTGAAGGTCCGCCGGTAATGCCGCTGCGCCGCCTCCACCAGGTCATGCGTCTCCTGCGGCAGCCGTCCGGTGTCCAGCAGAAAGACGGACGCCGCGGGATCGGCCGCCAGCAGCAGATCGAGCACCACCATGTCCTCCGCGCCAAAGCTGCAGGCGAAGGTCAGGCCGGCGCCAAACGCTCGAATCGCCCGGGCGATGATGCCGCCTGCGTCCAACCCATTCAACTCCGTATCAAGCCCGTCATGACCCGTCTCGATCAGTGGATAAGCCATCGCTTCCTCCCATCAAATCCCGCTGCCGATATAGGAGGCGGTGGCCGCCTCCCTGGGCGAATTGAACACCTGGTGCGCCTCGCCATGCTCGATCACTTCGCCGAGATAGACGAAGAGCACGTGATCGGCGATGCGCATGGCCTGCTGGATGTTATGCGTCACGATGACGCAGGTATACGTCTGCTTCAATTGCAGGATCTCCTGTTCGAGCTTCACGGTGGAGATCGGATCGAGCGCGGAGGTGGGCTCGTCGAAAAGCAGCACCTCGGGCTCCACCGCCAGCCCGCGCGCCAGGCAGAGTCGCTGCAGTTGACCGAGCGACAGGCGACCTGCCGGATCGCGCAGGCGGTCCTTCACTTCGTCCCACAGGCCGGCGGTGCGCAGGCTGCGCTCCACGGTCTCCGGCAGTTGCCGGCGCCCCTGCCCATACAGGCGCGGGCCGTAGGCGACGTTGTCGAAGATGGACATCGGCAGCGCGGTAGGCTTCTGCATGATCAAGCCCACGCGCTTGCGCACGTCGGTGATATCCACGCCCGGCCGATAAATCTCCTGGGTACCGATGCGGATGCTGCCGTTGACCCGCACGCCGGGGACCAGGTCAATCATGCGGTTCATGCAGCGCAGCAGCGTGGTCTTGCCGCAGCCCGATGGCCCGATAATCGCCGTCACGTTCCGCGGGGGCATCTGCACATTGATATCCTTTAACGTCTGCTGCGTGTGATACCAGAGATTCAAATTGTGTATAGCGACCGGTGTCGACATGTTATTTCACCGTATATTTTCCGAGCCGCGCGCCCAGCAGTCGGGCGGCGATGCTCGTGGACAGCACCAGGATAATCAGCACCAGCGCCGCCCCGTAGGCCCGGCGGTGCACCTCTTCAAACGGCGTCGCCAGTTGAAAGAAGATGGACAGCGGCAGCGTAGCGGCGGCGTCCAGCGGGCCGCGCGGGATGTAGTCCGTAAAGCCCGCGGTAAACAGCACGGAGGCCGCGTCGCCGATGCCGCGCCCAAAGGCGAGCAGCATGCCGGTGATGATGCCGGGCAGCGCCTGGCGCAGGATCACGCGGATGGCCGTTTCCGTGCGGGTCGCCCCCAGACCGTAGGACACCTCCTCAAGCTCACGCGGCACCATTTTCACCACCTCGTCGATGGCGCGGATCATAATCGGCAGCTCGAACAACGCCACGGTGATGATGCCGGCGAGCAGCGAAGCCTTCAGTCCCACAATGACCATCAGCGTGAAGCCGAAGGCGCCGAAGACGATGGACGGCACGCCCCACAGGATATCCAGCAGCGTGCGCACAAGGCTGACGAACCAGTTGCTGGCAAACACGCGCAGGTAGAGCACCGTCGGCACACTGATGACCAGCGCCAGCAGCGTGGCGCCCAGGCCCAGGTAAAGCGAACCGACGATGGCATTGGCGATGCCGCCTCCGCCACCCAGGTAAAAGCCGCCGGACGGAGTCTGCGTCACCAGCTCCCAGCTCAACGCGCGGACGCCTTTGACGGCGATCTCGCCGATAATGACCACCAGGATCAGCACCAGCAGCGCGGCTGCGCCGACGGTGAGCGCCTTGAACAGCATTTCCTTGATGCGGCGTGTCATTGGGCGACCCTCCGGATGGCGTATGCCAGCGTGAAGCGGGCAGCCAGGTTGAAGGCCAGCACAATCACCAGCAGCAGCAGGGCCGCCCCCAGCAGCGCCGCGTCATACAGCGGAATGGACATCATCTCACCGTAGTTGTTCGCGATCAGCGCAGGCAGCGGGTAGGCTGGGTCGAAGACCGACTTAGGCGTGAAAGGCACATTCCCCACCACCATCAGCACGGCCATCGTCTCGCCCAGCGCGCGGGAGATGCCCAGCACCACCGCGGCGACCAGCCCGGGCAGCGCCCGGCGCACCACCACGCGCAAGATCGTCTCCATGCGGGTGGCGCCCAGCGTGTAGGAGGCTTCGCGCACTTCCTGTGGTACCGCGCGCAGCACCTCGTCGGTAATGGCGATGATCACCGGAGCAATCATCACCGCCAGCACGACGGCGCCTGCCAGGATGCTGAAGCCGGTGGTGAACTCCGTGCCCAGCAGTGGGATGCGCTGCCAGTGTACCGCCGCATACGGTCCGAGTTTGTCGGCAATGAAGGGCACCACCACCAGCACGCCCCACACGCCGTAGACCACCGACGGGATGCCGGACAGCAGGTCGATGAGCGGCTTGACAATGCCGCGCAGCCTGGGGCCGGCATATTCCGCCAGGAAGATCGCCGCCAGCAGGCAAACCGGCACCGCCAGCACGGTGGCCAGCCCCGTCACCCACAGCGTGCCGATGACGAACGGCTTGAGGCCGAACTGGCCCGCCGAAGGTGACCAGGTATTGCCGAACAGCACGTGTCCGATCCCCTTCGCCGCGAACAGCGGTCCGGAGCGGAGGACGAGCGCCAGCCCAATGGCGGTTACCAGCAACCCCGAAAAGAGGGTGGCCGCCAGCATGGCATGTCGTGCAATCCAGTCTGTCAGGTGTCTGCGTATGCGCATCGTTCCAATCTCAGGCCTGTAGGGGCGAGTGGTATTCGCCCCTACCAGCATCAGGACTACAATCTTTTCCCTTCCGCCTTGTTCTCGGCGTCGGTCAGTGGCACGTAGCCGCCCACATCATTCAGCACCTGCTCGCCTTTATCGCTCAAGGCGAACTTGATGAAGTCCAGCACAACGCCTTTTGGCTTGCCCTTCGTGACGAAGTATTCACGCCGGGCGGCGGGGTACTGCCCGGCCAGGATGGCCTTGTAGGCCTCCTCACGGTTATCGATGCTCTCGCCGGGATCTACCTTACCGTTCTTGTTGGCATCGATCGGCACCAGCACCACGCCGTCCGTCACCTTGTTGCCGGTGAAGACGAAACCCAGGTTGTTATAGCCCAACCCCAGCGGGTCGCGCCGCACGGCTTCCAGCAGGCCGGGGTCGCCGTAGACGCCGATGCCCTTCAGGTCGTCCTGCTTGAACTTGCCCAGCGCCGCCGCCCAGGCGGAGGCCGCACCGCAGGCATCCGAGCGTGTATACAAGTGGATGGGGGCATCCGGCCCGCCCGCCGCCTGCTTCCAGGTGGTCACCCGCTTGGTGATGTAGATATCGTTGAATGTTTTAATCGAGATCCCCTTCGCCAGCAGCTTCGGCAGCGCCGGGTTCTTTGCGCTCACCACGGGGAAGACGGCGTCCTTGGCGACGAAGATGGGGAAGGCGCCTTTCTTCAGCTCAGCCTTGTCCACGTCGCGGGAGACCATGCCGATATCCACCGCGCCGGAGAGAGCATCGGTCATCCCTTTGCCCGCGCCGCCGGCGGAGATGTCGAACTTCACCTCCGGGTGCAGCTTGTTATACGCCTCGCCCCATTTCACCGCCAGCGGATACAGCGCCCAGGCGCCGGAAAGGCTGACCGTCTGCTGCTTTGGTTCTGCCAATCCTGCTTTTGTCAGGAGCAGGAATAGCGCGATATTCAATAACACCGCCACCGCGGCAATAAGCGTTTTCATCGTTCATCCTCCTCAAAATCCGGTTTGGAACTGGGCCAGCACCTGGTTGTTGTCCACCTGGGTGCCCTGCTCGCGCTTCGCTTCGTAGTTGAGCTGGAGGCGGGTCACCCCGTCCTTGCCCAACAGCCAGGTGATGCCGCCGGTCAGCGACCGGGTGGCGTCGGTATTGACAGTGTCATTCGGATCCAGCCGTTCATAACGGGCGACTGCCTGCAGTGTCGGTGCCAGCGTGCGCGCCGCCAAGGCGTACCAGCCGTGCTTCCTGACCGCGCCGTCGCGTCCGGCGATGTATTCGCCTTGCAGCTTCCACGGGCCGATCAGGTATTGCACCTCCCCGCCGGTCCGGTTGCGCGCCGCCTCGCTGGATCCGCTGGCGCCGGCATAATGCGAGAGGCCGAAGGACAGACCATCGATCCCCGGTTTGACGGCGACGCGCGCCGCCAGGTCCTTGTGATCGTTGTCGTCGCCGATGTTGATGCCGGCGCCGTTGAAAACGGCAAGGGCATACTCGACCTGCGCCGATCTGAGCGGTTGTGCACCGCCGAACTGCACGCCGACGTCACGCCCCTGGGCGCCGTTATCGCGGCCGGGCACCAGCGTTTCGGTGACCTGCGAGCGGTTGATGGTGTCCAGTCCGGCGTCAGACGTCAGGCTCTCCAATCCGAACGGCACCTTGAATTGCCCGAACGTGATTTTAATATTCGCCGGGATCTTCACCCCGATAGCAGCGTCGAGCAGCACCGGCTTGCCGAAGAGCGCCGTTTTGAAGGTGTTGTCCGTGACTGCCTTCCGCGCGCCGGACAGGTCTACCATCGTCAGGTAATCCACGTCAGGTGTGGCATCGCCGGCGATGGTCAGGCGCACGCGGCGCGCCTCAAAGGTACCGGGGGTATTCGCCCCCTGGGCATCGGTATAGCGGATCTGCGTGTAGCCGGAGATTCTTACCGGCTTTTTCGCCGTCACCGGCGAGGATTTACGGGCAGCCTCTTCTTCTTGCTGTTGGGTAGCGATGTCGGCGCGAACGGCCGCCGCCTCCTCCTCGGTCAGAATCTGTTTCTCGATCAACTTCTGGATCAGCAGATCGGTGGAATCCACGGCGGCGTATGACGTCATCCCCAGCAGGATGACCGTCAGGATCGCCAGCCATACAAAGATGCGTTGCATGTCATGCTCCTTTCATATTGAGATCGTGTGACGCCAGGGAAAACGCGTGCCGATCAACAATACGGGGAGCCGCCGCTGCCGGCGCTTGATAGCGGCATCCGGATGATCCATGCCTTCGGTAAAGGATGTTGTGAGCGAACTGTTGCCGGGTGATGCACGAGTTGACGCGACGATCCGGTGGCATTCACGCCGGACGTAATACCGGAAAACAGGTTATGCAACTCGCCAGGATTCAAATGCGACATCACAGGACAACACCTAGTAATACTGTTAAGTCTTGGTATTCTTATCAGAATACATGGTTTTAACTGACCACATACTAACTGAAGCTTGCCATCTTTGTCAATAGGTTAACCATGAATTCCGATAGGAATAATTGGTTATTATCAAATTATCTTTCTGGAGTGTCGGCTATCGCCAATTCACCTTCAGGGTTGGCTGTGAATAAAAAAATCGGCGCCGGGAACCCCGGCGCCGATTGGTATTCGCTGTTGCATGCGTGCGGGTTACTGGAGACCCAGCGCTGCCTTTAATTGCTGCTTGCCCTGCTCATACGCTTCGACGTCTTGCGTTTCTTTGCCGCAGGGGTCGCCCCAGACGGAGGGGGCGCGGTGGTCGAGCTTGCAGATCGCCAGCGTGCCGGGGATGCGCTCGAACAGCAGCCGGAACAGCTCGCGCGCCGGCAGCGTGTCGCCGAAGGCCAGCCCGAGTTTCCGCAAAGTGCGCAGGTCGCGCAATTGGTTCGCCAGCCCGCAGATACCCTGGTGGATGACGCAGTTCCCCTCGCCGGTGCGATACGGGCACGGCGCGCACATCATCCAATCCGAACCGGGCGCCAGCGTGATGCGCCGATCCGGCTCCCGCAGCATCAGCGCAAACAGCTCCGGCAGGTTATCCTCCGGGTAGGGCGGACGGATCCCCTGGCCATACTGGCAGACCCCGCACAGCAGGATGTGCGGGCGCACGCGGATCGCCTCCGCTTCGTGCATAGCGGCCAGTGACACCTGCTTTTCGCGCTGCATCTCTTCAGGCACGCGGGGAGGGAACAATGCTTCGGCGCCTTTTTCGCGCCCGCGCTCGTAACACCCGCTGCTCGCCTTTGGGCAACCGGGACAGGCCGGGTCGCCACAAATATCATCGATCTTCTCGATCTGCGCCAGCACGCGATGGACAAGGTTCCGCGCCGGCAAGGTGCAGCCGGGGAAGAGGTCGAGCTTGTGGAGGATCTCCAGGTCGCGGAAGCGGTTGAATTCCGCCGCGCCCGGCGTGTCGTCACCCGTGCCGGGGTCCTGGTAGCTGAACAGATCGCCGGCATTGCAGCGGAGCGTCACCGGCTGGTCGGGCTGCGCGCGCAGGCAGGCCAGCACTTCCGCCGTGGCCGCATCGATCGCCGACGCGTCCTCCTCGCCCAGCGCGCAGATTGCGCAGAGCAACCGGTACGGGCGCAAGTGCAATGCCGAATCGCAGAATGTCATGGTATGTTCTCCTGGGAGGGGTATGGCAATGATGCGGGAGACGGTGGTGCGTTGTCAAGGGGGAATCTTGCTCTTGCTCTAACCTCTTGCTCTTGCTCTGAGGTCCGACTAGTCTGACGAATCTGACATGTCAGATGGTCAGTTTCAGAGCAAGAGCAAGAGGTTAGAGCAAGAGCAAGAAAAAACGGCGGCAGGAGTGATCTCCTGCCGCCGTTCCCTTCTGGTTCCCTCCCCCGATAAGAATCAGAAGGTGATGCCCTGCACCTCGGTGGTCCCCAGGTCGGTGGTGCCACCGGTGGTGACGGTTGCCGTCCCCGGCGCGGGTGGGATGTCGAAGGTAGACGTCTGCTCCAGGTAACTGGTATTGGACGTCACCACGTAATCGGTGCCGGTCGGGACGCCGTTGATGGTGAAGATCTGCGTGGTGGACGCGGCGTTCATCACCACCTGGGTGACCGCGATGGCATCGGTGGAACCGGCGTGATGCAGGACCAGCGATGACACGACATCATTGTTGATTGCCGTGCCGGCGGCATTCGCAGGCAACGCCAGCGTGCCGGTGATGGAACCGGTGTCATTCAGCCTTACCACGCGGACCGCGTTCGGCGTCAACATAAACTGCTTGTTCTGGTGCAGCTTGGACAGGTCGAAGTCGAGCAGCATGACCGTCGTCGCATCAGGCGCGACGGTGAGGTTCAGGTCAACCACTTTAAAACCGGTTTGCTCACCACTCGCGACCTTCAACGGCTCGACCGCGCCGCCTTCCAGCACCACGCTGCTGCCGGCCTCGCTGACGATCAGGCGGAGCTGCGTATAGGTGCCGGGCGGGACGGCCACCAGACCGAGCTGCGGCAACTGCGCCACCGGCTTGTTGGCCAGCGCCAGCAGGTTAATCACCTCGCTGCCTTCAAACAGCGTCACCCGCGGGCTGTCCTCAGCTTCACCGGCAATCAATTCGACCTTGACAATGTCCGCATTGACCTCGGTAACCACGGTCCCGTCGTCGAGATGCAGCGGCGCATCGCCGACCACCAATCGCACCATGCTCTGCCCACTGCTGCTGCCGCCGCAACCGGCCAGCATGAGGAGCATAGTCAAAAGAAGTCCCGCCAACAGAAGTGTGATCGCTCGCATGAGGTTCTCCTTTTCGTTTCCTTGTCTAATTATACTATACCATATTCAGCCCTAATTATAAAAAGTCCAGGAAAAAACTTTATGCTGAGGCCGAGACTTTTTTTATCGTTTGTCTTGTAAGCCGCCCAACCGGCGGTTGGTTCCTGACGGAAAGTGCGGAAATCGGGCGGGCGGTGGCGGTGGTATAATGGGGGAAGACGGATACGTGACAGGAGGGATGGCGGCATGCGAAGGAGCCCTTGTTCAGGGGTCAGTTGGGTCGGGATTCTGATTACAGTTCTTGTCCTGTTCATCGTGGTGGCAATCTTATATCCGGTATTTTTGCCTCATAGTGATGGTCATTCGTTTCAAAATAGATGCATGAACAATCAACGCCAGCTTGCCATCTGCATCATGGCGTATGCCCAGGATAATGACGCGGTTCTGCCTTTACCAGCAGATTGGGTAACGGCGACCAATTTACGGAGTGATCCGAAAGTTTTCGATTGCCCAACAAATACGCATAAGGGTTCACCTGATGATCCGGATTATGGGATGAACGCCTACCTGTATGACAGTAATCCGAAGAACGGTAAGAAAATCGGGGTGCCATGGGGAAATATCAAGGATCCGTCATCTGTTGAGCTTACAACCGATATCTCCGGACCAACCGGGCAAGGCATGGCATCTAATCCCTTCCCCGGAACCTACACCTTCAATGGATTTGACGGCATCGGGGCGAATGCCGATTGGCGGCATAACAAGGGCATCATCGTGTCGTATGTTGACGGGCATGTCAAATGGGTCCGACCGGAAGAGTTGTCGGCGGCCGGCAGGACCAGGTATAACATTCCGGTGGGGAAGAAGCCGGCGGGGAGTTCAAAGCAATGAGTGCCTGGCGGGTTTTCGCTTCCTGCGATTAGGGCGCCGACGTCCTGTCGGCGGGTGGTGAATTGGTGGGCTTGCCTCCCGGGGGTTCCGCCCCGACTTCATCGGGGTAAACTTTCGCTTCACCCCTGGCTATGGGATTTCAGCCCTTCAGGCTGATCCTCCATTCTTCCAACCTTCCAATCTTCCACCGTCAATGCTCGTGCCCATGTTCCGTCTCGTGCTCGTGCCCATGCTCGTGCCCGTGTTCGTGCGCGACGATGTGCTGGTGGGGGTGTTTATGCACCAGCGTGCCGTGGCGGTGGCTGTGGGCGTGGATGAGGTTGACGGACAGCAGCAGGTCCAGGTCTTCGAGGATGTGCAGGGTGGGGGCATCGGCGACCAGGCGGTGTTCCTCGCTCATGACCAGCGCGCGGTCGGCCAGGTGGGGAACCAGTGTCAGGTCGTGGGTGGCGGTAATCAGCGTCATGCCGCCGGCGTGCAGCGTTTCCAGCAGCTCCAGCAGCAGCGACTGGCTGCGGGGGTCGAGGCCGGCGGTGGGCTCGTCCAGCAGCAGTACCGAGGGGTTGACGATGAGCAGCGAGGCGAGCGCCACCCGTTTCTGCTCGCCGGCGCTCAACGTCTGCGGGGCGCGGTCGCGCAGGTGGCCGATCTCCAGCCGCGCCAGCGTCTCGTCGATGCGCGCGTGAATCTCGTCTTTGCGCCAGCGCAGTTGCAGCGGTGCGAAGGCCAGCTCTTCCTCCACGCTGGCGCAGAAGAGCTGCGCGTCCGATTGCTGGAAGAGGAAGCCCACCTCCTTGCGGAAACGCGGGCCGAACGGCGGGCGCTCAAGCGCATTCTCGGTCAATGCCGTGCCCAGCGCGGTGATGCTCCCCGCACTGGAGAAATACAGCCCGTCCAGCAGGTGCAGCAGCGTGGATTTCCCACTGCCGTTCGCCCCCAGCAACGCCAGCCGCTCGCCCGGCTGCACGGTGAAGGACACCTCCCGCAGGCAGGCTGGCCGGCCGGGGTAGGCGAAGGTGATATTCTCGATGACGAACAGGTTGTCCATACTGTGTTTCTCGCAAAGGCGCAAAGACGCAAAGATTGTTTTTCTCCACAGATTGAAAAGATTGAAATGAATAAATCTTTTCAATCATTTTAATCTGCGGATAAAACTATTTACCGCATTATCAGTAATCCCGCCACCACCAGAAGCAACGCCGCCAGGAAAGCCCACTCGCGGGCGGTCCAGCGCGGCTCGTCCAGCAGGTAGATGTCGCCGGTGTAGCCGCGCGAGATCATCGCCAGGTGCACGGCATTACCCAGCTTTTCCGCGCGGCGGAAGAGCGAGCCCATGCCGGCGGCCACCCACGCCTGCTCCTGGCGCAGCGAGCCGGGGGCGAGGGAGCGGCTGAGCTTCGCCTCGTGGATCTCCTCCGCCGCGCGCACGATGACCGCCAGGTAGCGCTCCATCATCAACAGCAGCATGACGAAGATCTTCGGCACGCCCAGCGCGCGCAGGCCGCGGAAGAGCCGGGCCGGCCGTGTGGTGACGGCCAGCAGCAAGGCCAGCGATACGCATACCGCCACCCGCAGCACGAAGCGGGCGGCGACCAGCAGCCCGGGCGTCGTCACCGCCAGCCGCCAGGGGCCGACCTGTCCGAGGTGCCACACAACATGGCCGGGGGTGATGACGTTCAATGTGGCCGGCAGGATGATCAGCGCGGAGAGCAGCGGCGCCGCCAGCCAGGCGCCGGCGAAGCGCCGGGCGGGAATGCCGGAGGCCAGCGCCAGCAGCAGACACAGCCCGAAGAGCAGGCCGAGCGCCGGCAACTCGTGCACCAGCGTCGCCGCCACTACCAGCCCGACCAGCCCCAGCACCTTCGCCCGCGGCTCGATGCGCTGCAGCAGGCCACTCTTCGCCGCCAGCGATTCGTCGCCGACCATCGCTGCCAGCAGCCGCGCCAGGCTATTCAACGTGCGGCGCGCCAAGCCATGTCCGCCAGCGCGCCGGCGCGCCAACCGGCGCAGGCCAAGCAGCAGCAGCACGAGAATCAGGACGCCCAGCAGCGCGGTGCCGGCATACACCAGGCTCAACTGCCACAGCGGCGCCCCTTCCTGCCCGGGCAGCCCGTAGCCCGCCAGCGGCGCCTTCCAGAGGCGGCTCAAGTGTTCGAGCCCATGCGGAAGATACCCCGGTCCTCCCGTCTCGCGGGTGATCTGCGCGGGCACGTCCTGCGCCCCCCACTCGCCCCACGCGCCGCCGGCATGGAAGAGCCGCGGCAGGTACAGTCCCAGCGGCGTCAACACGATCAGCACAACCAGCGCAATACCGAGGCGATGCAGGAGCGGGCGGCCGGATGTGGCGCCGGGGAGCAGTGACGGCTCGATGCGCGCCACATAGGCCAGCACCAGTCCGGTCACCGCCGCTTCTACAAAGCCAAACAGCAGCAGGTGCTCGGCCATCATCACCGGCACGGTGATCTGCAGGCTGAAGGGATTATAGAGCGCCGCGCCGCCGGAGGCATGGGCAATGAGCGGTTGGATGCCCAGCATGACGGCGGTGGCGAGGGCGGCGGCATTCAGTCCGACATACCCGCCCACCGCGCCAGCGACAACCTGCCGCCGGAGGGAGGGCGCCCGCCCGGCGATCAGCCGGTAGGCCCACCAGCCGGTGAAGGACATGACGACGGCCATGGTGAAGCAGTTCGCGCCCGCCGCGGTGATGCCGCCGTCGCCGAAGAGCAGTGCCTGCACGATCAGCGCCAGCGACACCGCGATCACCGCCTCCCACGGGCCCAGCAGGATGGCGATGAGCACCGCTCCTACCGCGTGGCCGGTGGTGCCGCCGGGCGCCGGTACGTTGAACATCATAATGACGAAGCTGAACGCCGCCCCCAGCGCCAGCAGCGGCACCTGGCGCAGGCGCAGCGTTTGACCGACGCGCCGCGATGCCCACGCCCAGAGCGCGGACATCACGGCGTAGGCCGGCAGGTAGGTCTGCGGGCTCAAATACCCGTCAGGGATGTGCATGCGGTACCTGTAAACTCAGAGCGCATGCTTCCCCGGTGGGAGTGGCGCCCTATTCTTTCCGATATGATCCGCAAAAGACGAGATGCAGCGTGAATTCCGTATCGCCGCCCGCGTTGGGGAACAACACCCCGGCAAATACGCCGGTGTTCTCCGTGAACTGGTAATTCACGCCCACCGACGAATAATTCTCGTCACCGTTCGTGTAATCCGCGCAGGCGTAGAGCTTGTCGGTCAGCTCACGATCCACGCCGGCGAACCAGCGATCCATCCCCTCCTGGTGCAGCATGCCCAGGTGCAGGCGGAAGGCCCGCAGGTCGGCCATGCCGGTTACGTACGGCACGGACTTCACACCGTCGGCCAGACTGCTGATGCCGGCCGCCAGCGCGCGGGTGTTATCGGCATTCCGTGCAAACACGTACTTGGCATTCAACAATACGCGCGGATCGGCGTCTTCCGACAGGTCGAAATCGACGCCGGCTTCGAAGCGGTCGCCGATGCCGAATTCGGTATTCAACAGGTAGAAATCGGCCCGCGGCACGGGCAGCGAGCCGTCCGTCTGCAGATCGAGCGAATACTGGCCGGCACCCACCACGTCGGTGGTGGGGATGACGGTCAGCCCGCTATAACAACTCCGAACCGGACTGGTGATGATGACCAGCAGCACGGCAAAGGCGATGGCAACAACAATAGGTTCGCGAGAAGAGAACATTGGTCAACTCCTTTGATGAAATTGCGCCTTCATGTTCTTACTTATCGCACCCTTGCGTCGGAAACTTAAGCTGTTACGTCACCGCCCGCCCCGTCGTCGAGCAGCACAACTCGCCGTGCTTCACCCCCCGTGTGCTAATCAGCGCGTTGGCGATGTCGCGCACCCGCGCGCTCTCTCCGCGCACCACCACCACCTCCAGACAATTGTGCGCGTCCAGGTGGATATGCGTACTGCAGATGATCGCGTCGTGATACCGGTGCTGCAGGTCGGTCAGCACGTCGCCCAGCTCATGTTCGTGATGCTCGTAAACGATGGTCACCGTGCCTACCACCTCGGCCCGCGGGTCGGCCCATTCCCGCTGCACCAACTCCTGGCGCACCAGGTCGCGGATGGCCTCCGAGCGCGAGGCATAGCCGCGCTCCCGGATCAGCGCATCGAACCGGTCGAGCAGGTCGTCTTCAATTGACACGCCGAAGCGCTCCAGGGTTGACATGTGGTCCTCCGTAACACGAATTTTAGAATCGTAGCACTACATGATACAATCGTCAAGTGAAGATAGGACTTATGGGACTTATAAGACGAATAGGAGGATATTGGGCGAAAACCTCGGAAATATGTTGCCATCTCACACGAAATACGGTACTTTAGAACCGCTCTAACGAGAGGAGATCATCAGTCATGCAATATCGTCCCCTGGGCAAGACGGGGTTACAGGTTTCCATGCTGGCGATGGGCTGCATGCGGCTGCCGGTGGAGGACCCGGAGCTGTCGGCGCAGATCATCGACCAGTCGATCGCGAGCGGGGTGAACTATTTTGAGACCACGCGCGGCTATATCGGCGGGAAGTGCCAGCACCTGGTGGGGCCGGGGCTCAAGGGACGCAGCCGCGGGCTGATCGTCTCCGGCAAGGCGGGCATCAGCGCGGACACCACCGCGGACAGTTACCGCCAGGAGATCGAGCTGCAGATGGAGATCCTCGGCGTGGATTACCTGGAGTTCTTCCAGGTGGGATGGTTCAGCGCCGATCGGCTGGAGATGCTGACGAAAAAGGGCGGCGCGCTGGAGGCGCTGGACAAGGCGCGCGCTGAAGGGCTGATCGGCCACATCGGCTGCACCGGCCACGATTCACCGGAGAATTACACGAAGATCGTGGAGAGCGGCATCTTCGACAGCGTCACGCTGCCGTATAACATGATCTCCCGCCAATATGCCCCCACCATCAAGCGCGCGGGCGAGCTGGGCGTGGGCGTGGTGGCGATGTGCTCGGTATCCGGCGGCATTCTTGCCAGCCCCTCGCCGCAGTTGCAGGCGCTCATCCCCGGCGGGGCGACGTCCACCGCGGCCGCCGCGCTACAGTTCGTGCTGGCCAACGCGGACGTGAGCTGCGCCTGCTCCGGCCTGACCAACCTGGAGATGCTGGCGGAGAACGTGGAGACGGTGAGCAATTTCAGCGGCGTCTCCCCCGAGCAGTTCGCCGAGATGGACAAGGTGCTCAACCAGTACGCCGGCATGTGGGACAAGCTGTGCACCAATTGCAAATACTGCATGGACTGCCCGAACGGCGTCGACATCCCGTGGAACTTCCACCTTTACACCTTCGCCAAGGTCTACAGCATCATGGGTTGGCCGAAAGAGCAGTATGCCAAAATGGAGCCCGGCAAGCGCGCCGACGCCTGCGTCCGCTGCGGCGTCTGTGAGCCCAAGTGCCCGAATAGCATCCACATCATGGACCAGTTGGAGGAAGTGGCGCAGCTGCTGGGGTAAATTGAACCATAGAGACACAGAGGCACAAAGAGAATCTCTTCAGGCCAGCGGTGGAAGCGAGACTCTCAGTCTGGAAGGGTGCGAGAGCCCCGCCCGAGTTTAGGTAAGCATACCTATCATCGGCGGGGCTCTCGCACCCTTCCAGACTGAGAGTCTCGCTTCCACCGCTGGCCTGTTATTGGATTACAGACCCAGCAACCGTTCCGCATTCCCCCGCAGAATCAACCCCTTCTCCTCGTCGCTGATCTCCGCGTTGTCGATGCGGGTGCGCTGCATGGGGGCAAAGTAGAGGGGGGAGTCGGTGCCGTAGAGGATATGCCCGGCGCCCACTTCACCCACCGCCCATTCCAGCAGGCAGGGGGTGATGGATCTGGCGCTGGAGGTGTCGGTGTAGATATTGCCGTGCTTGCTCGCTTTGATGGCGCGCACCTGGTGGGATAGGTCGCCATCCCAGCCGCATCCCAGGTGGCTGACGATGAGGTTGACCTGCGGGAAGGCATCGGCGAAGGGCACGAAGTCCGTGGGCAGGCTGCGCTGCTCGCCGCTGTGCGACTGCACCACTGCGCCTACCTTTGCCGCAAAGGTAAATATGACTTCACCATAGTCGGCGATCATGTAGGTGTGCAGCTCGGGGTGCACCTTGATGCCGACGCATTGCGGCTGCTTTAGCATCGCCGCGACCTGGTCGAAATTCTTCGCGTCCTTCGGATCGAGCACCGCCCAGCAGCGCAGGCGGTCGTTGCCCTCCACCGCGCGCAAGGTCTCCTCGTTGCCGGTCACCACGTCGTAGCCGCCCTCGGGGAAAAAGGCCTTCATATGGGAGACCACCGTCCACTGCGTGCGCGCCTTCGTCGCCAACTGCACCACGCGGTCGGCATCGCCGGACATGAAGCGCTGTGTCATCTCGTCGCCGTAATCGTAATGCCCCAGGTGGGCATGCACATCGATGGCTTGAATATTCTCGGTTGACATACTCTCTCTTTCTTCCCTTTGCGCCTTTGCGCCTTTGCGAGAAACAATCGATTTCACGCAAAGGCGCAAAGACGCAAAGAAAGTTAAAGTCAGACGGCGGCCCCGCTCATGTCGAACAATTCGGGCGTATTGACGCGCACCCACTCGCGCACGCGGGCGACTTCTTCCTCGGTGCAGGAGGTGTATGGGCCGCGGCAGCGCAAGCCGACCTTCAGGAAGCCCAGGCAGCGGCCGAGCAGGCGGTCGCCCGCCGAGTCCAGCCCCGGCGTGTCGAGCAGCGCCAGCCCTTCGTAAAAGAAGCGGTGCACCTGGTCGGTCATTGCCTTCAGCGCGTCCCACTGCTTCGCGTAGAGCAGGTCATACATCTTCAGCGTGAAAACGGGGTTCATATAGATCAGCGAGCTGCAGGTTCCGATGGCACCGTATGGACCCAGCTCATGAATACGGTCCTCACCGACGAAGACATTGTAAAGCTTGTTGATCTCCGCGCACCCCTCTTCGGTGTCGCCCAGCGTGTCGGCGTTGCTCTTCACCATCAGGATATTGGGGATGGCGTCGTGCAGCCGGCGATGCACCTCTAACGGGATGGCGCGCTTGGCGCGGGTCGTCTCGTAGACGGAGATGGGCATCCCCGGGATGGCCGCCGCCACCTCTTCGTAGAACTGCACGATCTCATCATCGGTGAGCGCCATCCAGAAGGGTATGGCGATCTGCACGGCGTCGGCGCCCTGCTCCTGCGCGTATCGCGCGCGGCGGATGGCGCCGCGCGTGAAGGTGGAGGTGCAGCCGATCATCACCGGCACGCCCGCCTGCCGGCACTCCGCGATGGCGGCGTCGGCGACGGCGGTGAACTCCTCGTATTCCATCGCGTAAAACTCGCCGGTGGTGCCGCCGGTGTAGACGCCCGGCACCCCCGCGGCGCAGCAGCGCGCCACGTCGCCGCGATAGGTTTTTTCGTCAAAAGTATCGTCGTCATTCCAGGCGACCGGCAACCCGGCCCACGGGCCGCGGAAGGTTTCGCGCGTCAACATATCGTGTCTCCTAATCAGAATGTTCGTTCGAGGGCGGATCATCGGTGTTTCACGTGAAACACGTAGAACGGTTCTCAATCGAGAACGGTTGGCAGGAAAGAATTACACTTCCACCGCCCCCCGCAGCATCGCCAGCTTCTCGCGCACCAGCTCCGCCGTCACCTGGTAGGCCTGGCATTCCGCGTGGAACCCCAGCCGCGGGTCGGTTTCCAGCAGCGGGAGGACGGCCTCCAGGTTGGCGATCTCGTCGGTGGCGATGGCGTCAAACTGTTCGTCGAGATCCGCCGGGCGGTCGCGGCGCAGGCGGTAGGTGCGGTACACGTTCAGCGCACTGCGGAAGCTGTGCCCGATGTAGCGCGCCACGTTCAGCTCCTGGCGGGCATGCGGTTGATGGCAGCCGTTGAGCGCCGCGGTGTAGCGGCTGACGCCGGCTTCCCACTCCGCCACCAGCACGTCCAGCAGCTCGATCACTTCTTCCAGCGTGAATTGCTGGAGGCTGCCCGACAGATCGTCGCCGCGCTCGTCCATCACCCAGGAGCGGCCCATCGGCTTGCCGGTGAGCGGGGCGGTGGTCAGCGGGTAGGCCAGCGCGTAGTTGGCGGGACCGGAGTAGAGGATGGGGATGTCGAAGGGGAAAAAGTTCATCGCCATGGAGAACTGCTCCACCGCGCAGGCCACTTCGTCGGCATCGGCGCCCGGGAAATATTCCTCCGCCAGCTCGGTGACGAAATTCCCCGGCGACGGGCGCGCACCCGTGCGCGCCAGGCGGCCGATGACGGCGGTGTTGAAGCTGAAGGCGTTGCCGAAGTTCCAGGTGGCCAGCATGCCCGCCAGCCCCAGCTCCTCCGCACCCTTCACCTTCTCATACAGGTGATCGATCAAGGGCAGGTTGGGCACGGTGGCCAGTTCGTGGGTGGTGCCGACCTGCAGCTTGGCCATCACCGGCAGCCCCTGCTGCCGCGCTTCGGCGAGCCCGAGCCGGAGGCGCCGGGAGGGGCCGACGTAGGACAGGCTGTATTCGTCGACGAAGATGGGCTTGCCGGTGGGCATGACGATGCGCGCCCCACGCTCCCAGTCGAACATCACCGCCACGTCCTTCGGCAATTGCGCCAGCAGCGCCGGCTGCGGGTCCTCTTCGTAGATCGACCAGCTCCAGTTCCAGGCGATGCAGTGCGCCGCGGGAGCCGCGGCGCGGGTGCCGTCGCGCAGGTCGGTGATCAGCTCCGCCGCCACGTCGGATGGCGGGCGCTCCGCGCAACGCGGGCAGGCCGGACGCCCGCCGGCGAGGTAGTCGAAGGCGTGCGAGTAGCAGTGGGTGTGGTGCTCGCTGGCGGAGATGAGGAACCAGCCGCCCAGGTCCGGCAGCGCGCGGAACAGGTTTTGGGACACCTGCCGCAGCCAGGCGCGCACTTCCGGCGCCGAGGTGCAGAAGGCGAAGGTGTCCGGCCACTCGTCCATGCCCGACTCGCCGCGCGCGCCGCGCGCCTCCGGGTGGGCGGCCCAGAAGGGATCGTCCGCCGGCAGGCACAGCGGCTCGTTCAGGTACAGCAGCACCTGCGCCCCCGCCCGCCGCGCGCGCTCCACCACCGTGCCCAGCGCGTCCTGGTGCTTCGCGATGTCCTTACCCAGCGTCGGAAAGACGTCGGTCGCCGCCAGGTCGCGCAGGATGCCGCGCAGCCACACGGCGTTGAACCCGTGCTCCACCAGCGTCGCGAAATACTCCTCCGGATAAGCATCCGGCCCGGTGAGGATGTCATCCTCGTAATATTTCGCATGAAACGAGCGGAAAATCCGTAACGGGACGGGCGGCATATCGTCTCCTTCTCCCGGGGTAACGATGTCTTCTCTATTATACGCGGTGTTTGATCTTTGGTAGGGGCCGGACGCTATCTCATCTCGGGTTTTGTTGTTAGGCATTGGCCGGGATGGACGCAGGGCACGCTCCCTCACCCCCAGCCCCTCTCCCACTGAGAGGGGAGCTTATCGTTTGGAAATAAATCTAGAATTCGTTAACACAAAAAGGTCCCCCCTCTCAGTGGGAGAGGGGCCGGGGGTGAGGGAGCGTGCCCCGCCCGCCAGAAGCTTCAGCACAACCGGAACTTCAGCCACCGCGCGCCGCCGACGCCGTCCTCCACCGCCCAGAAGACCAGGTGAATCCGGCCATCCGGCAGCCGCAGCATGTGCGGGGCGCCGAATTTCAGCACGGCGAAGTTCTGCGCCATGTTGTCGGAATGGGTGGTCAGGCCGGCGGCATGGGCGCCCCAAAGCGGCGCCTGCTCCTCGACCACCAGGTTGTCGCCGTCGAGGTGGGAGATCGCCGCCCACAGCCCGGGCACGTCGATGCGGCGGTAGGCGCTCAAAATACGGCCGTCCGGCAGCGCCAGCGGGGTGTGCGTCTGCCCGAACAGGCCCATGGAGCGCGGCGCGGTCCACGTCTGCCCGCCGTCGACGCTGATGGCATACTGGTTGGGCAGGTCCTTCGCCGCCACCTGGTTATACGCCCAGGCGCAGGAAAGCAGGCGGCCGTCCGCCAGCTCGACGATTTTCGACTCCCAGTAAAAGATGCGGTCCTCCGGGTCGTGCATGATATCCATATATTCCGGCCACGTCTGCCCGCGGTCACGGCTGACCAGCCCGACCTGGCGCAAGCCGTTTGGCCCGTACCCGTCCCAGTTGTGCCAGGTGGAGGTGGAGAGCACCCATCGCCCGTCCGACAGCTCCTCGATGGGAGCACACAGCTCGAACGCGGGGCCGGCCAGCGGGGGATTGAGCGGAAACGGTCCCTGCCAGCTCTGTCCGCCGTCGCGGGAGCGCAGGATGAGCAGCTCGCAATCGACAAAGCCCACGTTCTCCGGATTGGCCAGCCCGTCCTCCGGATGCTTGCTGCGATCGTGACGGATCATGAAGGCGATCAGCTCGCCGTCCGGCATGGAGGTAATGCGCGACGCATTGGAGGTGAGCTCTCCCGCCGGGCGTTCCAGGATCGGCCCCTGCATCTGCCAGTTCTCGCCATCGGTCGAGCGGAACAGGACCGTCTGCAGGTTGGCCGCCTCGAATGCCTCGCCGACCACCGCGGTCGCCACCATCCCGCCGTCCGGCAGCAGCGCGGCGGAGGGGAAATACGCGTGGATGCTCCGCACGTGCGGCTTTGGGTTGCGGTAGATATAACCGCCGGTCAGCTCGGAAATCATGGCGCCTCCGTTCAATTCACAAGATGGTCAGGATGGCAATGATGAACAGGATAACTAGTATTCAACTAAAATAAGCGTTATCCTGCCGGTCAATCGGCATGCAGCGGCTGGGCTGATATGCTAGAATAAGCCACCACTTTCTGATGGAGGATACCATTATGAATCTCACCCTCTTATCCCGGGTCCTGCTGGTGCTCGGGCTGCTGTGCGCCTTCTCCGCGGCGTTCGCCCAGGATATCTTCGACGCAGCCGAACAGGGCGATGTGGAGACCGCGACGAAGCTGATCACGGCCAATGCCGCGCTCGTAAACAAAAAGAATGAAGACGGTTCGACCCCGCTTATCCTCGCCGCACGCGCGGAGGGAGACGAGCTGGTGAAGCTGTTGATCGGTAAAAGCGCGAATGTCAACGCGCGGAATTACAGCGGCCTGACGCCGCTGCTGTCGGCTGCCGGGGCGGGGAATGTGGCGGCGGCGAAGGCGCTGCTGGCGAAAGGCGCGAGCACGAAGGCGGTGACCGATGCCGGCGAGACCTTCCTGCATAAAGCGGCGGAAGGCGGCAAGCCGGAGCTGGTGAAGATGGCGCTGGACGCCGGCGGCGACGTGAAGTCCGTCACCAGGCTGGGCGGCACGCCGCTGCTGTATGCCCTGGGCGCCGGCGAGAACGTCATGAACGGCATGGGGTTCGATATGTCGGGTGATGCAAAGCGATTGCTGCGCTACATCGCCGTCATGGTGTCCCAGCAAGATGCCGATGCCCTCGCGGAGCAGACCGGAGAAGATACCACGCTGGAGGCCGGCATCGCCGCCATCGTCGACGAGCTGCTCAAGCGCGGGGCGGACGTGCAGGCGCGGAATATCAACGGCACCACGCCGCTGCTGGCCGCCGCCAAAATGTGGGAGCCGCAGGCCGTGAAACTGCTGCTGGATGCCGGCGCGGACGCGAAGGCGAAGGACCGCACCGGCCGCACCTTCCTCGATTATGCGGCGCAGAACGGCGATTACCAGCTCGTACAGTGGGCGCTGGAGCGCGGCAACGACGTGAACGCGGCGGACGACTATCACAATACGCCACTGCACTTCGCCCTCGGCGCTGTCGCGGAAAATCAACAGGATCTCATGAGCTCGCTTGCCTTTGCCTTCGGGCAGGCATTCGGCGAGATGATGAGCATGACGCAATCTCCGCTGGATGAGCTGCTGGAGCAATTGCCGGATGAGCAGCAACAAAAAATCAAGGCGGCGCTCAAAGACAAAGGAAGCGACCCGACGGCGGCGGTGGCCGCATTGCTGATCGAGCGCGGCGCGAACATGAACGCGGTGAACAACAACGGCGACACCCCGCTGCTGGGCGCCGCGCGGAAAGGCAGCCTGCCGCTGGTGAAGCTGCTGATCGAGAAAGGCGCGAAGACGGATGTCGTCAACGATAACGGCGAAGATGTCGTCTACGCCGCCGCCACCACCGGCAAGGTGGAGGTGCTGCAGTACCTGGCCGAGAAGGGCGTGCCGCTGACCGGCGTCACCGAGCGCAACCAGACGCCGCTGCACGCCGCCGCCCAGGCCGGCAGCGCGGAGGCGGTGACTTTCCTGCTGGGCAAAGGCGCGTCGCCGAAAGTGGCTGACGACCAGGGCAACACGCCGCTGCACCTGTGCATGAGCAATGCGTCGGACGGCAGCGACGAAAAGCTGGTCAAGTTACTGCTGGGCAAGGGCGCCAACCCGAACGCGAAGAACAACGAAGGGAAAACGCCGCTGCACATCGCCGCGGAGGGCAATTATGCGCTGTCGATCAAAGCCCTCCTCGCCGCCGGCGCGCAAACCAACATCAAGAACAATGACGACCAGACCCCGCTGCAGGTGGCCAAAGATAACGGGAACGACGAAGCGGCCAAGCTGCTGACCCCGCCGCCGGCGCCGAAACCGGCGCCGAAACCGGCAGCCAAGGGGAAATAACTCCTACTGGAGCGCGGGCGTCTCGCCCGCACGGGTATCTTTTCCCGTGCGAACAGGACGCCCGCGCTCCAATGATGGCACGTGCGGGCGGGACGCCCGCGCTCCAGTTTACGGCACCGCCGCCACCACCGTCGTCACCGGCCGGAAGGCCACCGCCTGGTTGGAGGCGGGCAGGACAGCGATGGAATACGGCGAGGTGGCCACCTGGGCGACCACGTCGTTCGGGCCGGGCGCGGTGGCGCGGTAACGCACCTCGATGCGGTTCGCCACGTCGTCGACTCCGGTAATCAGCACATTGTACCCGGCGGTCGGCTTGCGACCGATGAGCACCACGGCTGCCATGTAGCGGCTGAAGTCGATCTGCGGCACCGGCTGGGTGGTCCCGAAGGTATTCGTCCAGAACGTCTGCCAATCCGCCGCGGTGCGAATCACCCGCGTCTGCGCGTTGGCCGCCTGGCTTTGCTGGCCGTTGTACAGGTCCTGCACGGCGATCGGCTGCGTTGTGGCTCCTTCGATGCGGAAGGCGACCGGCTGCGTCAGCTTCGGCACCACCACCATATCATACGGGTAGGTGATGGTCTGTGCCACGGCTTCACCGGCCTTGGGGCGTGTTTCATTCACATAGGAGACGATATCGGTGCCGGTGGCGCGCACGTCGGCAATGGTGATGTTGTACCCGGCTGTCGGTTGCTGGCCCATCAGCGCGACCAGCACGCTGTTATGCGTGAAGTCTACGGTCGGCGCCTGGCGCCCGGCCCACAGCGCATTCCAGGCATCCTGGCGTTGAATCACGAAAAAGCCGCGATCGGGAAACGGGCCTTGCTGGCCTTTGTATTCGGTCAGGGTCGGCACCTGCTGGCCCGCCCGTTCCTGCCCCTTCTCCGAGCACCCGATCATCAGCAGCGCTCCCATCCAGAGCACTGCCGCCCATGCCACGTATTTCATGAATTCTCCTCCTTCCACCAAAATTCATCGCTACCATAGCTTTGCCGGAGTAGGGAGATCGCATTGTCCTCATTTGAGTCATTGCAATACCATTGGCATAATTTTGTAACGAATCGCAGGTTATTTCTCGAAATCCTAAATTATTTAGAAGGATTTTGAGTAAGCGATGGGGAATAGGGCGACGCAGGGATGTCGTAGGCAGGATGAATCCGTCTCCGGATTGCCGCGGCCCAACTTATCACCGTTGAGAGGAGCCATGTATGGCTATGCAGTTAACGCGAGCAGGCGAATACGCAATTAAGAGTCTGCTGTATCTGGCAGCGCAGGACGCAGATGCTCGCGTGATGGCAAGTGAGGTTGCCACCTCGGAACAGATTCCGGTCAACTTTGTGCGGAAGATTCTGGAATCCCTCGTGAAGACGGGGCTGGTCAAGTCCTACCGCGGCGCCGGGGGCGGCTTTACCCTCGGCCGACCGCCGGAAGATATTTCGATGCGCCATATCATCGAAGCCGTCGAAGGCCCACTGGCACTCAATCAGTGCCTGCTGCCGATCCCCTGCGCGAAATCCACGGACTGCCCGATGTGCCATATCTGGCGAGAGGCACAGGATGCGGTGGAGGGGGTACTGGAGCGCTACAACCTGGCGGACGTGGTGCGCGACCGGCACAAACCAAACGACTGATCGTTGGCTCACTTACCCGTAGGGAACGCCCTCCGTGGCGTTCCTGTTCGCGTTGAACCACACCGGGTGGAATGACGGGAACCGGAACGCCACGGAGGACGTTCCCTACATACCGATCATAAACTCATTACGGTTGGAAGTAATAATGCTCCACCACCCCCGGGCGGGCCGGGCGCCGATGCCGTGACATAATGCGCACGTGCTCCGGCAGCAAGGTTTGCGGCTCCGGCGGCAGCTTGGTGACGGCGCGTGACTGCGCGGCTTTCACAATCAGCTCGATCGCCAGCTCCGGGGTGATGCCTCCGACGTTCAGCAGCAGATCGTATTGCACCGGGTCATCGATGTCCGCGTGAAAATGCTTGCGGGTGAAGCGGGCTTTCTCCTGATCTTCGATGTGAATGCGCTGCCGCGCTTCCTCTTCCGTTATCTCCGGAAACACCGTGCGGAAGATGCCGACGCGCAGGTTGATGGGGGCAACGATGCGCACGTTCAGACACTCGGGGCCGCGCAGCACAAATCCCGCGCCGCGCCCGATGACCACCGCGTTGCCTTCGCTGCGAATGTGCTCGAGCGCCTGGCGAAGGTGGCGCCGGTATATGCTGGCGTTGATCGAGTTGCGCCACTCTGTAAGAATCGAATCCATTGTGCTTAACGTCGCTTCATCAAAACGAGTGACCAACTCTGGATCCGCATGCATGCGCCGCGCGATCTCGTCGACGAGTTCGCGATCATAGACGCGCAGGCCCAGGCGCTGCGCCACCAGCCGCCCGATCAACCCGCCGTTCGTTGCCGCCTGGCGTGATACGGTGATAATCATCCGGCGCCCCCTTTCCACCGTGAACAGACCGATAGTGTCTATATACCATGCTGTTCACGTAATAAAGCAGCACGTTTGCTTCTACCATGTGCGTCCCTGCAGAGGGACGCCCGGCCGTAAGGCCCTCTGACGGCCAGGATGGACGGCCTGCAGCACCGATGTTAATCAGCGCGTATTGCCAAATTTGCGGATAATTCATCACGGGCTCACGCACGACACGCCTTGCAAGCCGGTTGCCAGAATGATCGTTCCCGCGTTAGAATACGAAGGAGACACACACATGAGCGATCAACACGCCCCGGTGCCGCCAGCGGCTGATGTCCCCTGTCGGGACGCGCGCCCCAATACAATCGAGGATTATCTGATGAATGACGATGCGGTAAAGGACGCCTGTGGCGTTTTCGGCGTTTACGCTCCCGGTTTCGAGGTGGCTCGCCTCACCTTCTTCGGCATTTTCGCCCTGCAGCACCGCGGGCAGGAAAGCGCCGGCATTGCCGTTACCAATGGCAAAGAGCTCACACTGAAGTGCGAGATGGGTCTGGTCTCGCAGGTCTTCGACGAAGAAGCGCTGGCCGGCCTCACCGGCTTCGCCGCCGTCGGCCACACTCGCTACTCCACCACCGGCTCCAGCCTGCTGTGCAATGCCCAGCCCATCGTGGTTGACACCGCTTTCGGCCCGCTGGCCGTCGCGCACAACGGCAACCTCGTCAACACCGGCATCCTGCGGCGCGAGCTGGAAGCCTACGGCATTGAATTCGCGGGGAGCTCGGACAGCGAGGTGATCGCGCGACTGATCGCCTTCGAATCGCACAACCATCCCTCGGTGCCTGACGCGATCCGCGCGGCGTCGATACGCATGAAGGGCGCCTATTCCATCGTCATCCTCACCCTGGACAAGATATATGGTCTGCGCGACCCGTGGGGCATCCGCCCGCTCTGCCTGGGCCGCCTGAATGGGCGCAACCACGTGCTGGCGTCCGAATCGTGCGCGCTCGACGCGATGGGTGCGTCCTTCCTGCAGGAAGTGGCCGCCGGCGAGCTGATCGTCATCGACGACAACGGCCCCGAATTTCACGTGCTCACCCAGGACACGCACCCCTCGATGTGCATGTTCGAGTTCATTTACATCGCCCGCCCGGACAGCCGCATTTACGGCCAATCGCTGCACCTGGCCCGCCGCCGCATGGGGGCGGAACTGGCGCGCGAGCACCCGGCGAACGCCGACATCGTCATTTCGGTTCCCGACTCCGGCACCCCGGCCGCCATCGGTTACGCCGAAGCGTCGAAAATTCCGTACGGCGAAGGGCTGATCAAAAACCGTTACATTCACCGCACCTTCATTCAGCCGGACCAGCGCCTGCGTGAATTGGGCGTGCGCATGAAGCTCAACCCGCTGCGCGAATCGCTGACCGGCAAGCGCGTGGTGGTCGTGGAAGATTCCATCGTGCGCGGCACCACCACCCGCGGCACCATGAAGATGCTGCGCGAGGCGGGCGCCACCGAAATTCACCTCCGCATCAGCTCGCCGCCCTATCGCTACCCGTGCTTCTACGGCGTCGACACCTGCGAGCGCAAGCAGTTGCTGGCCGCCCGCATGCCGAACGTCAGCGAGATCTGCGAGCACCTGGGCGCCGATTCGCTGGGCTACCTCTCCGTCGAAGGCCTGAGCCGCGCCGTCAACCTGCCGAAGGGGATCTTCTGCCTGGCCTGCCTCAACGGCGAGTACCCTATCGAAATCCCGCAGGACCTGCGTATCAGCAAGTTCTCGCTGGAGGACCTGCCGGAAGACGAACAGCTCGCGCTGCTGATGCCGTCGTTTTGAGCGTTGGAAGAATGGAAGCGTGGAAGGTTGGAAGGATGGACCACCCAGTAGCCGCACCACGGATGCGGTAATCCGCATCCCTTTACGGGTGCGGTGAGTCAAGGGTGTATGAATAGCCTCTCTCATCCAACCTTCCCTATCGCACCCGTAAAGGGTTGCGGATTACCGCATCCGTGGTGCGGCTACGGGTTGATCCATTCATCTAAGCTTCCCCTCTTCCATTCTTCCAATCCTCTCCGTCGTTTCACCAATCATTGCATTTTCACCAAACACTGATATAATGAATTCTCGGAGTTTGAGTCATGTCGTTCGAGCCCAACGAAATGCCGTTATTGCCGATGCCGGCCGTGCTGTTTCCGGGCACCTTCCTGCCCATGCAGATCGGCGAGCGCGCCCACCGCGACCTGGTGCGTGAGTGCTCGGAACAGAACAAGTCCCTGGGCGTCGTGCTCAATGCCGGCGGCGGCCTCGGTTGCCCGTCGGTGCCGCACACCACGGGCTGCATCGCCTCCATCGCCCTGCTGCTGGAAGACGGCGACAACGAGACGCTGGGCGCGGTCTTTTTCGGCGAGCAGCGCATGCGTGTGACCAGCTTCAACCAGCAGGAACCCTTCGTCACCGGCCACGTGCAGACCTTCGATGATTACTCCGGGATGAACGCCGAGCGTAAAACGAAGCAGGCCTCCAAACTCTTTCAGCATTACCTCGAACTCGTCCGCCAGCGCTATAACGCCCAGGTGGTGAACGTGCCGCTGCCGGACGATCCCATCATGGCCTCCTACTTGCTGGCCGCCGTCCTCTTTCTGCCGCTGGAGACGAAACAGCGCTGGCTGGAATCCGCCTCCGCCGCCCTGCGCCTGCAGGAAGAGCTGGCCTACCTGGACGTGGAGTGCGACCGCCTGAAAACCCTCCTCGCCCTCTCGCAGCAAGCCCAGCGCCAATATACCACCCCGGATTCCCACTTCTTTACTTCACTGGTCTCGCAGAATTAGCTTAGGATGGGAGGGCGAGGCTCCCGCCGAGCCACGATTATGCGCCCGTCCTCGCATCGAATGCTTGTCGAACCCCACCGATCGATCATGTGCATCAACCTGCCAGCATCTATTCGTCAGAGGCGGGTCTCATCAGGCACTAAATGCGAGAACGGGCGCATAATCGCGACTCGGCAGGAGCCTCAATACTGTTCAAATAAGGCTTTTCGTAGGGGCGAGTGGCACTCGCCCCGTAAGAGAGCCGGGTGCGGCATTGCGCCTCAAGACGAATACGGCTCCCGTAACGGGGCGAGTGCCACTCGCCCCTACGAAAAGCCTTATTTGAACAGTATTGGGCAGGAGCCTCGCCCTCCCAACTGGGGGAAAATCCGCTCTTTTTTGCAAAAACAGGTTTAAAAACCCTGATTTTTGGGTATAGAGCATCCAACAACCGCTTCTTTACCTCCACCGCCAGATCCCGAAGCATGCCAATTTTGCGCTCAAAATGTCACCGGGGCCGGGGATCTGCGGGGATCTGCCGGGATGTTCTCTACCCCTCCGACATTTGCGCGCGCACGCGGATTGACGGCGCCTGTGGACAGGTCTATCATATGCCGGTGTTTTCCGGGCGCCCGGTTCCGCGGGCAGACTCACCCGGCATCGATCTGAGGAGTGACGCATCATGATCCACCCGCTGCTGCTGCAGGTGCGCAGTTTACGCCAGGCCCTGCTCGGCCGTGCCCTTCACCAGCAGGCGCCCCCGCCGGATGTCGCCAAAAAGCTCATCGATCTGGTGCCGCAATTCGCCCGCACGGAGCTGGATGACATCCAGTTGGCCCATCTCTGGGGCGAGCTGCAGATCATCCTGGTGGAGTGCGAAGGGCGCCGCGAGGACGCCACCGCCTGGGGACAGGTGCGCAACGCCGCTGATGCCGGCCTGGTGGGTATACTCAAGCGCAAGGAATGGGACGACCTGCAGGACCTGTTCCGCCGGGATATCTTTTCACGGCTGGCCTCCGCCGTGCTGGCCCCGCGCGCCGCGCGCATGCAGGCCTGCATCGAGGCGACGACCCGCCTGCGCCAGTTGGCGCTGCGCCCGGTCGGCCGTCCATATTACTGGCGGCTGCTGCAGATCGCGGAGATGCAATATCCGCGCTTCGGCACCTCCGGCTGGCGGGCGCGCATGGGCATGGATTTCAGCTGGCGGCGGGCCACGGCGGTGACGCAGGCCATCCTGGAATACCTGCAGGACAGCAAGCTGCACGACCGTCCGCTGACCATCGGCTACGACAGCCGCATCAACGCCGACCGCGTGGCGAACCTGGTGGCGGACATCGCCGTGGCGAACGGCATGCAGGTGCTGCTGGCCGCGCGCGAAACCCCCTCGCCCGCGCTCATCCACTACATCACCGAGACCATTGGCGTGGCGAAGAACGCCGGGCTGATCAACTGCACGCCGTCGCACAATCCGGTGCGCGACCCGGCCACCGGGCTGTATCTGGGCACCGAGTATCATGGTATCCGCTACAACATGCCCTACGGCGGGGTGGCGCCCAGCCGCGCCACCGACACCATCGGCCTGCGCGCCATGGAGCTGCTGCTGGAGGACACGATTGTGCCGGTGGACCGCCCGCGCGGCAAGGTGACCCTCTTCGACCCAATGCAAGATTACACCACCGCCGCCATCGGCGACCTGTCCATCAAGGTGGCGATGCCGGATAACCCCGCCGCCGATGCGCTGGCACAGATGCGCGACTTCTGGGGCGCCGACGACGCGGTGGTAGTTATCGATGAGATGCACTCCGCCTCGCGCGGCTATCTGCGCGGGGTCTGCGATCAGTTGGGCATCCGCTACGAGCTGCTGCATGAGGAGAAGAACCCGCTGCTCGGTGAGCTGATGTACGCCAACCCGGAGCCGCCGCACATCGCCCGCTGTGCGGAGAAGGTGCGCGAGCTGAAGGCGCAATATCCGCGCATCATCGGCCTGGGCTTCGACACCGACTCCGACCGCTTCGGCGTGGTGGACGAGAACGGCAACTATTTTATGATGAACCAGTTGCTGCCGCTGCTGGCCGACTACCTGCTCACCGCCGCCTACAACGGCCAGCCGGGGAAGATCATCCGCAACAACGTGACCACGCGCCTGCTGGACCGCGTGGCCGCTGAGAACCGGGAGAAGATCATTCCGCCCGCCGACCCGTCGGAAATCGTGATACACGCCGCCGCGGCCGCCTACCAGGTGATGCTCGGCGATCCCGGCAAGATGAGCGGCTTCCTCACCTTCGTAGTGCCGGTGGGCTTCAAGTATATCGCCGACGTGATGATGGACAAGCTGCAGGACACGCTGAACGCGGGCGAGCAGAATCCCGACCGCATCCAGCAGATCTTCCGCGAGTGCCTGCAGCGCCTGCTCCTCGCCGGCGAAGAGAGCAACGGCATGACCTCGCGCGGGCACACGCCCGATAAGGACGGCCTGTGGGGGGCGTTGCTCACGCTGCAGATGTGCGCCGTCCGCCGCAAGCCACTCGGCGCGTTATGGAACGATCTCATCGCGAAATACGGCAAGCTGGTCTCCGCCCGCCGCGACGTGGAGGCGCCGGACGTGGCCAAGGAAGCGCTGGTGGATGCCTATCTCGACCGCTACGCCGACATGGCGGAGCAGGGCGTCATCCCCGACCCGCTGCTGGCGGACTTCACCCCCATCTACTGCGGCGGTGTGCGCGGGGACCTGGTGGAGATCATCCTGCACGATGCCAACGAGCGCGAGTGCTACCTGACCATCCGCGCCTCGGGCACTGAGCCGCTCAACCGCATCTATGTGGAGTGCCCCGAGGAAGGGCAGCGCGACGAGATCATGCAAGCGGTAGGCGAGGAGCTGGAGCGCCAGATCGTCAGCGCCATCGAGACCGCCGCGGACGTGAATACGATCGTCGACCTGCTGAACGCCGTGCAGCTCCCGCCCGCGGAGGGTGGCGACCTGCCCGCCACCTATACTAACCGCATCATCGGCGTTGCCATCGCCCGCATCCGCGAGATCGGCAACGGCCAGGGTGACGAGATGGTCCTTCTCGCCGATCATGAGCTCGGTGAGCGCAACCCGGCCAAGGTGGGGTCACTCACCTCTGTGGAACCGTATTGAATGAAAAATGCAAAATGCAAAATGGTTACCGGTAAAAGGTAGGCATCACGATTCGATGGCATGACTATCTTTTACCGGTAACCATTTTGAATTTTGCGATTTTCATTTTGCATTTTTCATTACAACTTATCAATATCCTCCGGATGCTTCATCTTCGACAGCGCGATCTCACGGCTGATCTGCCGATGCTTCCAGAGCTCGACGATGGATTTGTCCATGGTGGTCATGCCGTAGCGGGCGCCGGTCTGCATCATGGTGGGGAGCTGCTCGATGGCGTGCTCGCGGATCAGGTTGCGCACGCCCGGGGTGGCGATCATCACCTCGGCGGCGGGCACCATGCCGAAGCCGTCCATCCGCGGGAGGAGCAGTTGCGAAATCACCCCCCGCAGGCTGTTGGCGAGCTGGTACTGCACCTGCCGCTGCTGATACGGTGGGAACACGTCGATCATGCGCTCGATGCTCTGCGGCCCATCGGGCGTGTGCATCGTTGCCAGCACCAGGTGGCCGGTCTCCGCGGCGGTCAGCGCGATGGCGATGGTCTCCAGGTCGCGCATCTCGCCGATGACGATCACGTCCGGGTCCTGGCGCAGCACATGGCGCAGCGCCTCGGCGAAGGAATGCGTATCGGCATGCAGCTCGCGCTGCTTCACTATCCCGCGCTTGTTCTCGTGCATGAACTCGATGGGGTCCTCGATGCTGATCACCAGGTAATCCCGCGTGCTGATGATCAAGTCGACCATCGACGCCAGCGTGGTGGATTTGCCCATGCCCGTCGGCCCGGTCACCAGCACCAGGCCGTTGGCACTGCCGGCCAGCTCGCTGGCAACGGGCGGCAATCCCAGCTCGCTCAGACTGGGAATCCGGGTCGGTACGCAGCGAAAAGCCGCCTCGATGGCGCCGCGCTGGCGATGCACGTTGGCGCGGAACCGTCCCAGGTTGGGCAAGGTAATGGCGAAATCCAGCTCCAGCTCGCGCTCGAACTTCACCTGCTGCTCGTTCGTCAATAACTGATAAATCAACACCTGCAGCTGCGCCTTCGCGCAGGCGGGCAGGTGGGTCCGCTGCAGCGAGCCGTTCACCCGCAGGATCGGCGGCTCACCCTCCGTCAGGTGCAGGTCGGACGCCCGCTCCTTCACGCAGCATTGCAGCAGTTGCATGACATCCAACGGGGGTTCCGACGGCGGCGATTCCACCTGATCCTCCTCGGGTTCAATCGTCTCGATCATTGTCACGTTTGACTCCTTTATGCAGCTCGTGGTTGGTCGGATATAGACTCAGCCTAAACTGTAAAAGGAACCGCATCGTCCTGTGGAGCGAATAATCGCCAATCGCGGAATTGAGTGCAGGCATGTTGGAGGAGAATTACAAAAACGGAGCCTACTGGGAGGGCGAGCGTCCTCGCGAGCCACAATCATGAGCCCGGCCCCGCCGTTAGCGCTTTTCAATAACCGGTTTCGAAAAGCGCTAACGGCGGGGCCGGGCTCATGATCGTGGCTCGCGAGGACGCTCGCCCTCCCTATGCCTTCGCTCCCTGCCACTCCGCGAACCAGGCTCCCGTTTCGCGGATACCGTCGCGGAGCGACCACTGGGGGGTAAAACCGAGCAGGTTTGTCGCCTTGCTGGTATCGGCGCTGGAGTAGCGCACGTCGCCGGCGCGCTCGGGCTCGTAGCGGGCGGGCAGGTCCACGCCCAGCGTCTCCCGGATCGCGGCGAGGAGCTGGTTGATGGTGACGGGGGCGCCGACGGCGATGTTGAAATACTGGCCGGCCGTCTCCGGCCCGCCGAACCCGGCCAGCAGGTTGGCGCGCACGCAATCCGCCACGAAGGTGAACTCGCGGCTCTGCTCGCCGTCGCCGTAAATGGTTGCCTGCTTGCCGGCGCGCAGGATGTTGAAGAAGGCGGCCACCGCACCCGCATACTGGCTCTTCGGGTCCTGGCGCGGGCCGTAGATGTTGAAGTAGCGCAGCGCCACCGTCTCGAAGCCGTAAAGCGCGGCGAACTGGCGCACGTAAAACTCGCCGGCCATCTTCGCGATCGCATACGGCGAGATGGGCAGCAGCGGCTGGTCTTCCCGGCACGGTAGCGGCGGGTCGCCACCGTAGATGGCGCAGGAAGAGGCAAACACCAGCCGACCAACGCCCGCGTCGCGCGCGGCCATCAGCATGTTCAACGTACCGGTGATGTTGACGTCGTTATTGGTCAGCGGGTCTTCCACCGACACCGGCACCGAGACCACCGCCGCCTCGTGCCACACGCGTTCCACGCCAGCGCACGCCTTCCGGCAGGTCTCCAGGTCGCGGATATCGCCGGTGATCAGCTCTACGTCGTCTTTCACTGCCGCCAGGTTTTCTTGCTTGCCGGTGGCGAAATTGTCCAGCACGCGCACGCGATGTCCCTGCGCGAGCAGCGCTTCCACGATGTGCGAGCCGATGAAACCGGCGCCGCCGGTAACGAGTGTGTTCATGATGCATCCTTCAGGTTGTGGTCAAGCCTTATTGTAGAACTTGCAGGAGAGGCTGGCAAGTCGAATTGCGCAGGAGAGCGGCGTTCTGTTGACGAACGGCGGGGTTCAGGCCGTCGAGGGTGGCCGTCACCCCGCGGGCCTGCACCAGCACCTTGGCATCGCCCAGGCCGTTGGGCTCCGTGCTGAGCAGGGCGAGCAGCGCGCGGCGGTTGGCGGCGCGCTCGGCCGGCGGCAGCGCGCGGGTATCCAGCGTGGCCAACCAGCCTTCCAGGCCCAGGTCGAGCAGGAACTGCTGCTGGGTAACCAGGCCGAGGGCGTCCAGCCCTTCTTCCCGCCCCACGCGCACCAGGGAGGAAAAATCGACGTGGGCGATCAGGTCCTGCCGGCCCAGGCAGGAGAGCAGGTCGTCGGACACCCGCTGGTCGCGGTAGGCCAGCAGCGTGCCGCCGGTCCGTTCCGGCCGGTACAGCTCGCGGGCCACGTGGCCGAAGTCGATGGTGATGACGAAGCCCCGCGTCAGCGACCGCGAAACCGCGCGCAGCCAGTCGATCGCCGCCAGGTTCACCTCCGCCTCCTGCCTGTCCGCCAGCGTTACTTCCACGCGCGCGAAGTAGGCCTCAAGCTCCGAAGTGGAGGGCGGTCCTTCCTCCCACTGGAACGCGGTAGCCGTCGCTGCCGGCCCGACGGAAGCGACATACAGCTCGCGCAGCCCATCCGGGCGGCCGATCACGCGGTGCACGGGAAAGGCATCGACCAGCTCGTTGGAGAGGATGACACCCTCAAGGTCCAACGGCAGCTCCGGCGCCCACGCAACCCGCTCCGCGAAGGGTCGCAGCCGTTCATGCTGAATCGCCAACAGGCGCGGCGAGCGGTCAATGAGGAGGTAACGGATGGCGGAAAAGAGTTCGGGCAGCTCCGCGCGGGCATACCCCAGCAGGTCCGCCGCCAGCGTGCCGCGCCCGCCGCCCATCTCCACCACACGAAACACAGCGGGTCGCCCCAGCGCCGCCCAGCATCCCTCCATCTGCCGCGCCAGAAGCGCCCCGAAGGCCGGATGTTCTTCCGGCGCGGTGACGAAATCCCCGGCCGGACCGAGGTTCACATGCGCAGTGTAATATCCCCCGACCGGATGATACAGCGCAAGCTCCATCACCTCGGCAAAGGTGAGCCGCCCGGATTCCCGCATCCGCGCCCGGATCGCGGCCAGCACATCGGGATCATGCTCGCACATCAAGGCTTCCTTTTCACAAAGCTCCGGGGACTGACCCCGAATCTGAAGCACGGCTGTAAATGATAATGCCCAGCAGAGGGTCTGTCCCCATGAACAGGGAAGCTTCCCTACGTGTGGGGACTGACCCTCTGCCGGGTGGAGACTTGGTCACGGGTGCAAATTCGAGGTCAGTCCCCGAAACGTCACTCCCACTCCACGAATTCCGGCTCGACCCGCTGCGGGATGATGCCAGCCTCGAAAGCTCGCGTGAGCAGCAGGCGCACGGCTTGCCGGCCGCGGTCGCCGTAGTCGCGGGTGACGTCGTTGACATACATGCCGACGAAGGTGTCGGCGCGGCCGGGATCGAGGCCGCGGCCGAAGCTCATGGCGTAATCGAGCGCATCCTGGCGGTGTGCCAGCGCGAAATCGATGGCCTGCCGCAGGTAGCCGGCCACCTGCTGCCGGAGTTCGGGGGCCAGCGCGCGGCGGATGCCGTTGCCGCCGAGCGGCAGCGGCAGGCCGGTTTCCACTTTCCACCACACGCCCAGGTCCACGTGCTGCACCAGGCCGTTGTCCTGGTAAGTGAGCTGCCCTTCGTGGATGATCACGCCGGCGTCCACTTCGCCGCGCTCCACGGCGGGCAGGATCTCCTCAAAGTGGCGGATGACGGTCTTCACGCCCGGCAGGTACAACTGCAAGGCCAGCGCGGCCGTGGTCAACTGTCCGGGCACCGCCACCGTCAGTTGGCGCAATGCGTCGCGGGTGAGCGGCTGGCGGGCGATGACCTTCGGTCCGTAATCCTCGCCGAAGCTGGCGCCGCAGGGCAGCAGCAGATAGCGATCGGCAAGGTAGGCGTATCCGTGAAAGGACAGCGCGGTAACGTCGTATCGCTCCTTGGAGGCGAGCTGGTTCAGCGTCTCGATGTCCTGCAGGGTGTGGGTGAACTTCAGGTCGCCGGTATCGATGCAGTCGTTCGCCAGCGCGTAGAACATGAAAGCGTCGTCGGCATCGGGGCTGTGGGCAACGGTAATGGTGCGCATAAAATCTTCCTTTAATAGAGAAACACCATATTGTAGCGGGTGGAGCGGTTCTGGGGAAGAGCGGTTGCGTGACGCCGTTCCCTCACCCCCCAACCCCCTCTCCCACTGAGAGGGGGAGTATTGTTTGGTAACGATTTCAGCATTCGTGAACATAAAAGAACTCCCCCTCTCAGTGGGAGAGGGGGTTGGGGGGTGAGGGAACGGCGTCATGCGTCGTCTTATTCGACCGGCCGCCGGCGCATCAGCTCTTTGCGGGGGGTGAGGACGCCGACCTCTTCATGGCGGGTCTTCAGCAGGCGGCGCCGCCGGAACAACAGCACCCCGTAGACGAGCGCGCAGACGACCAGGGTGAGCATGGACAGGCGCAGGGTGGGGCTGACGTCCAGCGCACCGGCATGCCGCACGGTGGGCGCCGGGGTTGCGGAGGCGGGCGGCGCTGGGGGCGTGACCACCACCGTTTGCTCGCCATCCTTCACCAGGCCCATTTGATGCGCCAACTCATCCTTGCCGTTCGGGCTGCTCCACCACTGCTTTTTGGCCTCCATCGATGCCAACTGGCGCCGTTTCTCCACCACCTTGCGCTCCCACGACTTCTTCTCCGCACTGACGCGGTGGAGGGTGATCAGCGGGCTGACAACGCTGCGGATGAGTAATGCGCTGGCGGTGGCGACGACAAACAACAGCAGTACGAGGACTACTCCGCGCAGGATTGCGCGCAGCAGCAACTGCCGGTGCGAGAGCGGTGTTGTGGATCGGGTGTTGGTCATTGCATATCCCCTGCTGCGACTCGGGTAATGCCAGGACTGCATGGTAGGCGCGACTTGACTATTTGTATGAAAAGTGTGATAAATATGCAGACGCCGACCCGGGTACCGTAAATCAGTATACCAGATTGCCATGCCCCGTCAACGCTATCCGGGCAAGCGATGTGACATCCAGTAAATATTTTTTCAGGAACCATATGCATAGAAGTGGTAGAAGGAGCAATATGACAGCCCGTCACCATTGCCGTCTGATCGCGGGCCTGCTGGCGCTGGCGTTGACCGGTCTGGTTCATGCGCAGCAGCCCGCTGCCGCGCCGTTACCGGAAACGATCACCGTCGAGCAAGCCGTCACCTACGCGTTGGAACATAATCCCTCGGTCACCATCGCCGTGCAGGACGTGCAGATTGCCCAGGCGCAGGCCAATGCCGCCCGCGCCAACCGCCTGCCGGACATCGGCGTGAATGTCAGCGGCACGTATAACCCCTCGCCGACGCAAGTGACCTTCGGCGATTCGACGATCCAGCTTGGGGAGAAATTCAACAGCTCGCTGGGCGTCAACGTGACGCAGCCCGTGTGGCCGAACACCCGCTGGCGCGCGCCGATTGCCAGCGCGACCGCCGGCGTCGGCGCGAGTGCCGAGATCCTGCAGCGCACGCGGGAGACGGTGGTCTTCCAGACCCGCCAGGCCTTCTACCAGGTGCTGAGCGCGCAGCGGCTGCAGGAGGTGGCGCAGGAGTCCCTGCAGGCCGCGCAGACACAGCTCAAGCTGGCGGAGAACACGGTGGCCGCGGGGTATGCCGCGCCGCTGGACATCTACCAGGCGCGGGCGACATTGGCGGACGCACAGGTGACGCTGTCGCGGGCGCAGAACGCGGTCGACCTGGCGCGGGCGGCGCTGGTGACGCAGATCGGGCTGCCTGCCGGCACGCCGCTGCAGGTGAGCGCGCCGGCCGGATTGCCCACGGTGCCGACGAACCTTGACGCCCTGACGCAAGCGGCGCTGCAGCAGCGTCCGGAGCTGGCGCAACTGAATTTCCGCCGCCAACAGGTGCGAGCGCAGATCGACCTGATCCGCCTGGAGCAGCAGCCCATCGTGAATCTGCAGGCGAATTATTCCAAAGACCTGACCACCGCCAGCGCGCTGAGCGCCAGCGGCCTGACCTTCGGCGCCTCGATCGGCCTGGCTGTTTATAACGGCGGGCAGACGAAGGCCGAGTTAGCCGCGGCGCGCACCCAGCTCGCCCAACTCGATACCAACGCGAAACAGATCGAGCTGGGCATCACGCTGGAGGTGCGGCAGGCTTACCTGGGATTGCAGAATGCCCTGCAGCAGCTTACCGCGGCGCAAGAGGGACTGAATGCGGCGACGGAAGCACTGCGCATCGCGCAGATCCGTTATGAGAACGGCGAGGGGATCATCCTGGAAGTGGAACAGGCGCGCGTCCAGCGCACCCAGGCGCAAACCGCGCTGGCGCAAGCGCAGTACCAGGCCCAGGTGAGCGCCGCCCAACTCGCCTTCGCGTTGGGGGAACCGGCGCCGCAGGTGGCGAACAGTCAGTAATTCTACTTCACCGGTCAGCGGTGGAAGGCACATTCTCAGTCTGGAAGGGTGCGAGATCCCCGCCGAATATCGGTCAGCCTACCGATATTCGGCGGGGCTCTCGCACCCTTCCAGACTGAGAATGTGCCTTCCACCGCTGGATTGCTGAGAAAGCAATGAGTAGCCGTTTCCCAGAAAACGGCTACTCACAACTCCCTATTCACGACTCACGGCTCACTCGTCGTCTTCATCCGCCCAGGCGCGCTCGATATTGAGCACTTTGAAGCGGCGTATGCCGGCGGGGGCGTCGAAGGTGACGACGTCGCCGACCACGCTGCCGACCAGCGCGCGGCCCAGCGGGGATTCGACGGAGAGGTGCTCGTCTGCCAGATGCGATTCCTGCTCGCCGACCATCACGTATTCGCTGCGCAGTTGAAAATCAAGGTTCTCCACCACGACACGCGCGCCCAGCATCACCTCGTCGACTACCGCGGGCACTTTGATGATCTCCACCGAGGAGAGCATCTCTTCGAGTTCATGGATGCGGCCTTCGATGACGCCCTGATCGCGTTTGGCCACCTCGTATTCGGCGTTCTCGCGCAGGTCGCCGTATTCACGCGCCTGCACCAGGTCGGCCATCACCTGCGGCCGGCGCACCTGGATCAATTCACGTAACTCGGCATGCAACGTTTGGTAGCCGGCTCGGGTCAAGTGTACTGCTGCCACAGCAACTCCTTTTCATCAGCGGACGACGTGAAGGGCGCATGCCACATTGGCGCGTCCGATCAAGTTTGACTACGATCCTGCTCAGAATAGCGAATACCCCGCTGCAACACAGCGGGGAATCATGATTGACTACTAACAGCAGCCCGCGGGAATATTCTTCCCGCGGACTTATATCTCCAATACAATAACAGCTATCCGGCATCCTGTCCAGCGTGTCCGTCATGAATGCAGGAGCACCATCACACATTTTCCGACGCGTTTGCCGGTGCGAGCATTACCAGCGGCGGCAGGCCAGGCTTCCGATCATCCTTCCCACCCCAAAGGCTCAATTCGAGGTCACCGAGGCTACAGGCGCCGTCGCAGCTTCCTCTCGGGTGTTGTGAAACAGCCAGCAATCAAGGACCACCGCCAGCTGTCCGGACTGAATGGGTTTGGCAATATAATCATTCATGCCGGTAGCCAGGCACAGCTCGCGGTCACCCTGCATGGCGTTGGCCGTCATGGCGATGATGGGGACGCGCGGGTTCCGCACCGGGGCGGTGCTGCGAATGCGCCGGGTCGCCTCGAAGCCGTCCATTTCCGGCATCTGGCAGTCCATCAGTACCAGGTCGTAATCGGCGCGGGCCAGCGCCTCGATGGCCTCACGTCCGTTGCCGGCGACATCCGCCCGGAAACCGTGTTTTTTCAATAATGCCAGGGCGAGGACTTGGTTGGTGGCGTTGTCTTCAACGAGCAGGATGCGCCGGGAGGCCCGCTCTTCAACGTGCCGTGTCTGCGCGCAGGCGCTGGCCGGGACGGGCGCCGGCGCCGGACGATCAGCCCCCCGATCCAGCGCCACCGTGAACCAGAAGGTGGAGCCGCAACCGGGTGCGCTCTCCACGCCGATGGCGCCGCCCATCAGCTCGATGAGCTGCCGGGAGATGGCCAGCCCGAGGCCGGTGCCGCCATATTGCCGGGTCACCGAACCGTCCACCTGGGTAAAGGCCGTGAACAGCGACCCCAGCCGGTCGGCGGGAATGCCAATGCCGGTGTCGCGGATGGTGCAGCGCAGCACGATCTCTTCTCCCCGCGCCTCTTCTCGGCGGATATCCACCGTCACCTGACCTTCCCGGGTAAACTTCACCGCATTGCCGGCCAGGTTCATGATTACCTGGCGCAACCGTCCGGGATCGCCGCGGAGCCAGGAGGGCACCCGCGGATCGATCTGGCAGGTCAACCGCACCGGTTTCTCCCTGAGGCTTGCCGCCAGTGCCTGCACGCACTCGTCCACGGTGGCGCGCAGGTCAAAGTCGATAATTTCCAGATCGAGCTTGCGCGCCTCGATCTTGGAGAAATCCAGGATGTCGTTGACAATACCCAGCAGGCTGTCGCCGCTGGCGCGCACGAGCTCCATATGCCGGCGCTGCTCCGGCTGTAGCTCAGTGTCGAGCAGCAGCTCGGTCAGGCCGAGAATGCCATTCAACGGCGTGCGCACCTCGTGGCTCATGTTGGCGAGAAATTCACTCTTCGCCTGGTTGGCGGCTTCCGCTTGTTGCATGGCCTCCTCGAGTCGGCGGTTCGTGGCCAGCAACTCCTCCTCGGCCTGCTTGCGCTCGGTCACATCCCAGAGGACGCCATGCAATCTCACCGGCTCTCCGGTCTCATCGCAGGCCAGGCGCGCGCGGGCGGTCAGATGGTGGATGCTGCCATCCGGCCAGATGGTGCGGTATTCCGGTTGATACAGGAGATCGTATTTGATGGTGCGTTCCAGCGATTCCAGCAGGATTTGCCGGTCTTCGGGATGTACCGCATGGAGGAACTCCTCTTTGCCCCCGGTAAAAGTCGCCGGATCCAGTCCCAACAGCCGGCAAGCCTGATCATCGAAATAGCGCTGATTCTTGCGGAGATCCCAGTGCCAGACACCCATGCCGGCGGATTGCAGCGCCAGGTTGAGCCGGGCCTTATTTTCGCGCAAGGCTTGTTCGGCCTGCACCCGTTCGGTGATATCGATGGTGATACCGAGTAACCGCTGTAATTGCCCGTTACGATCACGCACGAAACGGCCGGTCGCCTCTACCCAGCGGACAGAGCCGTCCGGCGCCAGGAGGCGGAAATCGATGGAGTAGGCGTCACTCATATGCTTGCCGGTCAGGGAGTCTGCCACAAAGCCACGATCATCAGGATGGATGTGCGCAAGGAAGTCCGCATCCTCGGCAGGATGTGTTCCCTCGGGATGCCCCATCAACTCTTCAACACAGCCCACTTCGGTCAATACGCGATTGGAAAAATCCCGTTCCCAGGCGATGGCCTTGATCGCACCCAGCGTCAATCGCAGCCGCTCTTCACTTGTCCGCCAGGCGGTTTCCGCATGTTTACGCTCGGTTTCATCCTGCGCATACACGACCATCCGCTCCACGGTTCCATCCCCACTCACCACCGGGTAAACAGTATGGCACATCCAGCGTCCGTCTCGCAGATCCTCAAATGTGCAAGCCTGACCAGTGCGCATCACCTTGTCGACGAACATTCGGCGGCTGGCGGCCACTTCATCGGACGTAAAGCTGTAGATCGACTGTCCGACGCAGTCCGCAGGTTTCATGCCCTGGCGTGTCGCAAACGTCTGGTTTGCAGACAGCACGATGCCTTCATGGTCGATGAGGCAGACGCCCTCATGGATGGCATTGAACAGTGAACGAAGATTCGCTTCGTTGATCTGCAGGAGTTCGACAGTCGCCTGGCGTTCGGCTTCGATCCTTTTCCATTCGGTGATGTCGCGGATAGCGCTGAAGGTCAGCCCGCCATACACCGGCAGGTATTGGATGCTCACCTCGGCATCGAAGGTGCTCTCATCCTTCCGCCGGTGCACCGTCTCGAAATGAATCCCACCCTTTTCGAGAATCTGTGTTGTGTTCGCGAATTGTTGCTCGGTGCTGTGACCGATGTTCACCTGGTCGACCGTCATCTGCCGCAGCTCATCCTGGGAGTAGCCGCTCATCCGACAATAGGCCTCATTGACATCAAGGATACGCAACGTCTCGAGTTCGACCAGGAGGAACCCATCCTGCGTGGTGTTGAGGATAGCGCGGTATAACGTCTGGCTGCGCGCCAGTTGTTCCAGCGATTGCTTGCGCTCGGTGACATCCCGATAGTTGATGATGATCGCCTGCACGCCCGGCTCATCGAGCAGGTTCGTCGCCGTCGCTTCCGTCCACCAGAGTGTGCCGTCCTTACGGATGGAGCGATAGACCGCCGTCTCCAGGTGGTGCGGCCTGGCGACGACCCGAGCAAAGGCCGCCTGCACCGCAGCGAGATCGTCGGGATGAATCAGGTCCAGTCCGCTTTTTCCCAGGCGCTCGTCAACTGTGTATCCGCTCAACCCGAGCACCGTCGGGCTGGTATACATCACCGTGCCATCGGCATCCAGCGTGGCAAAGGCTTCGGTGCTGTGTTCAATGAGCGAGGTTAAGCGCGTTTCACTGCGCTGCAGCGCATCTTTCGCCTGTTTTTCCTCGGTGATATCGTGCACCGCGCCAACCAGGTGGGTGCATTGCATCGCATCGTCAAAGATGGGCTCCACACTCACGTCGCCGGTCAGCTCGCCGGCGGGAAAGGGAAGGGTTTGCCGCCAGCAGATTTTCCGTTTCTCGCGAATGGCCTCGGTCGATTTTTCGAGCACCCAGGCCTGTACGGACACGGGGATTACCTCGGTTATCAGCTTCCCGACGACCTGATCTTCGATCAATCCGGTCACATGTACGAAGGCGTGATTGATGAAGGTAACCCGGAAGCCCCCGTCCTCCTCGACCGCCAGTACGAAGACGGCATCGGTGACGGTATTCAAGATCGCCTCGATTGCGTGCTGCGCGTGCGGAGACGCTCCGGTTGCCGTGCCCGCCGGGAGACAATGGTCGACTTTATAACTGCTTATGACTGCCTGTGGCATAAAGGATCAACCTGGTGGTGGAATGGTTACCACCCAACATAATCTTTTTCGACAAAACGGTTGGGTATCTTTATCGAATGTGGCGCTTACCCCACCCCGTCTCATCAACCTTTCCCAGGCATGGGAAGAGCATCACGGATGTTTCAGGTGCCATATTGGTCCTGGACAGGCGTCACGGGGAACAGCCAGCAATCGAGGACCACGGCCAACTGTCCGGACTGAATGGGTTTGGCGAGATAATCATTCATGCCGGCGGCCAGGCACAGCTCGCGGTCACCCTGCATGGCGTTGGCCGTCATGGCGATGATAGGGACGCGCGGGTTCCGCACCGGGGCGTCGCCGCGAATGCGCCGGGTCGCCTCGAAGCCATCCATTTCCGGCATCTGACAATCCATCAGTACCAGATCGTAATCGGCGCGGGCCAACGCCTCGATGGCCTCACACCCGTTGCCGGCGACATCCGCCCGGAAACCGTGTTTTTTCAATAATGCCAGGGCGAGGACTTGGTTGGTGACGTTGTCTTCAACGAGCAGGATGCGCCGGGAGGCCCGTTCCTCGACGCGCCGTGTCCGCGCGCCGGCGCTGGCCGGGACAGGCGCCGCCGGCGCCGGGTAATCAGTCCCCCGGCTCAGCGCCACCGTGAACCAGAAGGTGGAGCCGCAGCCGAGTGCGCTCTCTACGCCGATGGCGCCGCCCATCAGCTCGATGAGCTGCCGGGAGATGGCCAGCCCGAGGCCGGTGCCGCCATATTGCCGGGTCACCGACCCATCCACCTGGGTAAAGGCCGTGAACAGCGACCCCAGCCGGTCGGCGGGAATGCCGATGCCGGTGTCGCGGATGGTGCAGCGCAGCACGATCTCTTCCCCCCGCGCCTCTTCTCGGCGGATATCGACCGTCACCTGACCTTCCCGGGTGAACTTCACCGCGTTGCCGGCCAGGTTCATGATGACCTGGCGCAGCCGTCCGGGATCGCCGTGGAGCCGGGAAGGCACCCGCGGATCGACCTGACAGGTCAACCGCACCGGTTTATCGTTGATGCCCGCCGCCAGCATCTGCACGCAATCGTCCACCGTGGCGCGCAGGTCGAAGTCGATTGCTTCCAGATCGAGCTTGCGCGCCTCGATCCGGGAAAAATCGAGGATGTCGTTGACGATACTCAACAGGCTGTCCCCGCTCGCGCGCATGAGCTCCAGAAACCGGCGCTGCTCGGGATGCAATTTACTGTCGAGCAGCAGCTCGGTTATGCCGAGAATGGCGTTCAATGGCGTACGCACTTCGTGGCTCATGTTGGCGAGAAATTCGCTCTTTGCCCGGTTGGCCGCTTCCGCCTGCCGCATGGCCTCTTCCAACCGGTGGTTGGTTGCCAGCAACGCCTCCTCGGCCTGCTTGCGCTCGGTAATATCCCACAGCACACCATACATTCTGACCGGTTCACCGGTCTCATCGCGGGCCAGTCGCCCGCGGGAGGTGATGTAGTGGATGCTGCCGTCCGGCCAGATCACACGGTAGATCGGCTCATACCGTGCGTGATGCTCGACCGCGTTCACCAGCGCGTCCTGCAGGATGCCGCGGTCCTCGGGGTGCACCACCCGGAAGAACTCCTCTTTGCTGCCGGTGAAGGTCGCCGGATCCAATCCCAGGCGGCGACAGGTCCGATCATCGAAATACCGCGTGTTCTCGAGGAGATCCCAGTGCCAGACGCCCATGCCGGCGGATTGCAGCGCCAGGTCGAGCCGGGTTTTACTGTCATGAAGCGCATCTTCCGCCTGCTTGCGCTTGGTGATGTCGCGATACGTCAACAGAATGGCCTGCACTGCCGGCTCATGCAGCAGATTTGTCGCTGTGGCCTCCACCCACCAGATGGTGCCGTCCTTGCGGATCGTGCGAAACACGGCGGTCTCGGTATGATTCGGCGCGGCAGCCACCCGCATGAAGGCCGCCAGTGGTTTTTCCGTGTCTTCAGGGTGGATCAACCCCAGGACATCGATGCCCACCCGCTCATCATCCGAGTATCCGGTCAGCTCGACTGCCTTCCCGCAGCCATAGATCGCCTTCCCGTGGGCATCGAGCATGGCGAAGGCTTCGGTGCCATGCTCGATCAGCGCACGAAAACGCATTTCGCTCAACCGCAGGGCATCCAGCGCGCGCCGCTGCTCCGTCACGTCGTTAATGATATAGGAAAAGCGCGGCCGCTCGCTTTCCGCGAGCCCGAGATAATTAACGGTGGACGACAACCAGCGTTCCTCGCCATCCATGACATGCGGGTATTCGAAGGTCACCCGCTCGCCGGTCCGCCGGCTTTCCTGGTAATGCCGCAGCCAGAGCCGGATGGCGTCCGGGGGCACGCCCAGCTCGCCGGCGGAGTGCCCGCTGATTTCATGCACGGGGCGTTTGAAAAAGACCGCGGTGTCGGCGTTATCGATGATGTGCAGGATATCATCGTCCAGCAGCTCGACGATGCCGCGCATCGCCCCGGGACTGTCGAAGAAGCATTTCAGGTTCGCCTCATCCTCTCGATAAATCTCACCTTGTATCTCGTTATTAATGCGCATACGATAGGCTACACTTTCAGGACCGGGTTATTCATACGGCGAATGCAGGCATCCCGCAGACAGACGGCGTGTGTGCCGCGCCTCCTGATCGATCAACTTCCTTAAAGGTATTATCTGCTGCTCAGGGCCATTTCATAAGCGTCTCTGCTGATAAAAAATAATAAATATATGTGTATCTGGATGAGTGAAGTTATAGTGTTATTCTGCAAAGTGTGCTTGCGGTATCGTGAGAAACGATGAGATGCTGTGGGAGACATCGGGGGGTGATCGACGATCACCCCCCTTTTCACGCGTGACTATTTGTCCGCCGGCAGGCCCTTCAGTACTTTTTTGTCGTAGGCGGAGAGCTCGACAGGTACCGGGCGCTGCAGGGCGGTCACTTCGGTGACGATGTGGCCGGTGCGCTCGATGCGGGCTTTAGTCGCCGGGTGATCCGACATCCATTCCGGCGACTTGGGGGCGTTGGGCAGCGCATCCAGGCGCTTGAGAAAATCGACCAGGCCGGCGGCGGAATCTCCGGCGTTATAGGCGAGCCGGATGCCGAGGGCGTCGGCTTCATATTCCGCCGTGCGGGAGTGCGGCATATCGATACCGAACTGCACGGCGAGTCCCACGGCGGCGCGCGTCATGTTGTCCGCGCGCTGCAGCGCGATGTCGGATACGATGGCGATGGTCAGCGCCTGCTCGATGCGCTTCACCGAGTGCCGCTGGTTGATATGGGCGACTTCGTGGGCGAGGACGCCCGCCAGCTCGTCGTCGGTCACCTTCATGTCGAGCAGCCCCTTCGTTACGTAAATCGGCCCGCCCGGCAGCGAGAAGGCGTTGGGGTCCTTGTTGTCGATGACTTTGAACGTCCACGGCAGGTTGGGACGCTGGGAGGCCGCGGCGATCTTCTGCCCGAGGCGCTCAATACGCAGCGCGTTGGGATCGTTCACCAACACGGGATTTTCGCGCTCGATATCGACGGCCGCTTCCTTCCCAATGGAGATCTCCTGCTCCTCATCGATGCCGATGATCCCGCCGCTATCGCACCCGCCGGCACCCAGCAGAAACGGCAGACAGGCGGCGATCAGGATGACCAGGCACCAGCGAAATATGCGTGACATAGCGCCCTCCTTTCAGGTTAATCACTCCTGTATTCGCCGGGGAGGGGCTGATTCCTACCGGAGTGGACAAGCCGGGGCAGAGACATTTAACACGAACAAATACTTGCTCCTACGAGGGGCGGATGGTATAATTTTCATACGTCAATCATGAAAAGGAGCCTTCAATGAATGAAGCGTTCCCCCATACATCCTGTGCCTCCTGCGGCCTGGAGTTCAAACCGGGTGACAGCACGGTACATTGCCCCCAGTGCGGAGCGGTCTACCACCGCTTTTGCTGGAAGGAACACGGCGGGTGCACGGTGCCCGGCTGCACAGGCCAGGCCGCGCCCGCGGAGGAGGCGGTCACCGTCTCTCTGCCGCCGGCGGGCCGGCGGAGCTTCCCGCGCGTGGCGGCGCTGCTGCTCATTGTCGCGGTCGCGGCGGTCGGCCTGTGGCTGTGGCAGCACCAGCACCGATCCATCGGCATCGAAGTGGCGCCTCGCTTCGTCTTTCAAGCCTCGTTCAACGGAATGTCCGGCCTGATGACCATGCATCCCGGAGAGAAAACGCCGCGCCAGTTGCTGCCCATCGACATCAGTGCCTTTGCCGTGCGGCCGGGCGGTGAACAGATGGCGGTGGTGCATTACGGCGAGCTGCAGCTGGTGGGCATGGATGGGAAGCCGGCGCAGAAGCTGGGCGAGGACGCCGCCAACGTGAACCCGGTGTTCACCCCGGACAACACGAAGCTGATCTATGCCACCTATAAGAAGGACATCGTGGTGCGCACGCTGGACGGGAGCGCGCCCGACACGAAAATTTCGGCCCAGGGAGACGTGACCGACCTGGTGATGTCGCCCGATGGCCGCACGCTGGCCTACATCGCCGGCAAGCGGCTCTACCAGTCCGCGGTGGACGGCGGCGCGCCGAAGGAGCTGGCGCGCGGCGCCTCCTCGCCGATCTTCACGGCGGACGGGACGGCCATCCTGTATATCGCCAAGGGGTCCGGCGATCGCGCCTCCCGCCTGTACCGCATTGGAATAGACGGCAGCGGCAACACACCGTTGACGGAGGATACGCGCGCCGCGAGCAACCCGGTGCTGGACCGGGACGGCCGCTGGGTGGCCTGCATCATCGGCGGCGAAGTGGCGGTGATCAGCCCGGCGGGCGAAAACGTCCGCTATCTGACGCAAGGCGGCAGCAAGGCGAAGGAGCTCTCCTTCTCGTCGGACGGCAAGGCGGTGGTCTTCACCAATGACCAGGGCATGTTCAGCGTCCCGCTGGCCGGGGGCAAGCCGGAGCAGTTGCTGACCAGCCCGGTCACGCATCCCGACCTGATCACCCTGCCCGTCAAAGAGGACACGCCGACCGCGGCGCTGCCCGCCATCCCGGATGGGTATGCCCTCGCCTTCAACGTCAATGCCGATTTCGACGGAGACGGTAAAGCAGAGACCGCCTACGGCGCCGCCTCGATCATGCCCGCAGATCACTACATGCCGGAGCTCGACGACCCGCCGACATACGTGCTGGTGGCGAAGGACGGCAAGGTGATCTACCGTGAGAAGGATACCGGGCTCACCCTCAAGCACCTTGTCGCCCGCGACCTGACCGGCGATGGCACGCCCGAGCTGATTTACACCTGGGAATCCATGGGCGGTAGCGACGGCGTAGACAGCACGTATGTCTTCCAGTGGAAGGACGGCAAATTCCGCAACATCATCGGCAACAAAGAGGGTACGCTGTCGCATTTCCTGGAGGGCGGGCTGGTCTTCCAGCCGGGCAAACCGGGTAAGCCAAGCACGCTGGTCCTCTACGACTTCATCTGGGCGGAAGACGAATCCCACGCCGACCCGCACCGCTACTGGGCGGAGTGGTATACCCTGAAACAGGGCAAATTCGCCTTGAGCAAAAGGCGCGAGACGAAGAAGCGGTACTATGATGAGGACCCGATGGCGGAGTTTGGGCAGTTTACGGGGGAACGGTACTGAAAAAAGGACAGGGGAAGGTTACCGCTCGGGCTTCGGCATAACTTTCCCCAGCATCGTTTCCGTTGATACGGCGCCTTGCTCGCTAATCGCTTTTTCGGATTGCTGAATGCGTTCTACCTTCGCCTCGCCGGCCATAAAGCGCTTGGCCATCCTGGCGTTAAGCTGGCTTGGCTTCATCGGGTGGACTCAATGTTATCGGCTTTCACCTTAATACAACCCTCCAGTTCATGAATTGTATCACCTCTTTCTGCCTCATGCTGGAATAACAATTCTTTTCAATCTTTTCAATCTGCGGATTCGTTGCCGATCCCCTTCCCATCCACATCAAACCGCTTGCACAGCCCATGTCCCGGGGGGCCGTTGCGGAGGGGGAAGGTGTCGTGGAGGAGGGCGCCGCGCATGACGGTGAATTCGCCGAAGCGGTCGTTGACGGTGTCGAGGGCTTGCTGCAGGTTGTGCTGCTTCACGCGGTCCTCCACCAGGGAGAGCTGCAGGTCGCCGCGGCGCAGGTCGCTCACCGTCACGTTCACCCGCCGCACCGGGCGCTCGAGGCCGGGGCCGGGCATCAGCGATTGGGCGGCGTCATAAATCTGCAGGCTGTCGTCGGTGTGTGCGGGCAGCCGCCGGTGGCCGCCGAAGCCGAGCATGGGCCCGCGCCACTCCTCGCTGTCGTAGCCCACGTACATGGTGACCGTGCGCCCGAGGAAGCGTCCCCCGCGCAGCCGCCGCCCGATGCGCTCGCACAGCCGCAGCAGCACGCCGTCGAAGTTCCGCCGGCTGTTCACCGCTTCCGGCAGCGTCAGGCCGTGGCCCATTGATTTCTCCGCCGGCTGCCGGTGATAAGGCGACACCGGCGCCAGGTCGATGCCGTGCCCCCACAGCCAATACACGTGCCCGAGCACGCCGAACTCGCGCACCAGAATTTCGCGCGGGAGGCGGCCGAGCTGCTCGATGGTATAGACGCCCAGCCGCTGCAGCCGCCGCTCCACGCGCGGGCCGATGCCGCAGATGTCGGTGAGCGCGACCTCCTTGAGCAGGCCGGGGATTTCGTCACGAACTATGTGGGTGATGCCGTCCGGCTTGTGAAAACCGGACACCAGCTTCGCCAGCATCTTGTTGGGCGCGATGCCGATGGAACAGGTGATGCCCGGCCCCAGCTCCGCGCGCAGGTCGTGCTTCATCCGCTGCGCCAGCATGGGCGCGTCGTCCGGCACCTCCAGCAGATCGGTGACGTCCATGTATGCCTCGTCGATGGAGAAGGGCTCCACCTTGTCGGTATAACTCGTCAACACGCGCAGCGAGCGGGTGCAGATCTCGCCGTACATGTTCATATCGGCGGCGACCGCCTCGATCTGCGGGCACCAGCGGCGCGCCTCGTTGATGTGCATGCCCACCTTCACCCCGCGCGCCTTCGCCTCGGTGGAGGCGGCGATGATGGCGGTGCCCTTGGCCGGCCCGCGGATGCCCACCGGCTTGCCGCGCAGCGGTGGATACGCCTGCTGCATGCAGCGGGCGAAGTAGGAATCGTAATCGAGCAGAAAGACCGTGCGCTCCTCCGCCGCCTCCGGACAGAAGGCGGCCTGCGCCTGCGCGTGAATGCTCTGCGCCAGCGATGCGCGAAACCCGGTGACCATGGTGCCCTCCGTCAAATCTCCGGTTCACCAGCGAACCGGGCAGTCCCATCGTACACCCGAAACGCCGGTTTGTAAATACAAACGTTCGCAAATTGTTCCCGGTCGGAAGATGCCAGCGCCGGCAGCGGGTCAGTCCTCACGTTCAGGAAAGCTTCGTAAAAACGGCATCTTACTCTTGCTCTAATCTCTTGCTCTTGCTCTGAGAAGCCCACGGATACCGAATCCGTGGGCTTCTCAGAGCAAGAGCAAGAGATTAGAGCAAGAGTAAGATGGCTGTAGTAGAAACCTTTCTTGTTCGTGGGAACTGACCCGCTGCCGGCGCTGGCATCTTCCGGCCGGGCACTATGTTCGAGGTCAGTCCCGGAGTGTCACTTGTGGTTCCTCGTTTCGCTTGACGAAACAGGGCCTTCACGATACGCTAGGGATGGTAATTGACAGGTCGGGAGCCTTGCGCCGGCCGTGTCCAGCGCGTGGTGCCCTTCCCCGTTCGATTTTGCGGCTCAGCCGCTCGCAGTGAGGAGGACGACTGTGTTTCGACGTCTTGCGAATCTTATCCGCGGCTTCTTCGGTCTGTTCGTATCCGGCATGGAGAAAAGCAATCCGGAGGCGTTGCTGGAGGTGGAAAAGGAGCATCTGCGCGAGCAGATCGCCCGCTACAACCAGGGCCTGGCTTCCCACGCAGCGCTCTGCGAGAACCTGATGTCCCAGATCAAACGCGAAGAGGCGGAGGAGCAGGACCTGCGCGCGAAAACGTCGCTGCACCTGCGAGCCGGCAACCGGGAGGCCGCCGGGCAATACGCCTTGCGCTTGCAGACGTTGACGAGTGAGCTGGCGGAGAATCGCAAGCAGCTCGAGCAGGCGGAGAAGACGTATCAGGAGCTGCTCAGAGCGCGCGACGTGTCGGTGAAGGCGGCCAAGGACAAGCTGGACAGCCTGAAGCGAAGCATCGACGAGATGAAGATCGCCAAAGCGCAAGCCGAGCTGACGGAGATGGCCACCGGCATGATCAGCTCCATCGGCGGCACCGGCGACACCCTCGACCGGCTGCATGAGATGGTGGAAGACGAGCGCGCAAAGGCCGCGGGCCGGGCCCGCGTGGCGCGCGATTCGCTGGATACCGATGAATTCCGGTTAAAAGAAGACGAGCAGAAGGCGCTGGCCGACCAGGCGCTGGCGGATTTTGCGGCGAAGGAAGGCATCGCGCTGCCGTCCGCCCCCGCAGCCGAGGCTCCCGTCACTGCCGTGCCTGACGCCTCCGCGCCGGCCGTCGAAGCGCCCGCCCAGCCCGGCGTAAAAACGATGGGACCGAGCACCGGGGAATCGGCAAACTAACGAATAGCGATGGTAAGGTGGTTGAGTAGGCAGGTGAGCCTCTCGCATCTTTCCGCAGCCTTCGCGCCGTATCGAAACCACCGCCATCTTCAGGTAGACCTTTGTGAACGGGCGCTATATTCGCGATGGTTTCGATACGGCGCGAGGGCTGTGGAAAGATGCGAGAGGCTCACCTGCCTACTCAACCATCGTAGCGGGCAATTTTTTATTACAATATGACCAGGACCTAACCATGATCAACTCCACCGCACAATCCGCGATCGTGCCGCTGCCGGAGTGGGCGGCCGAACTGATCACGCTCTACGAGAGCGACGCGGCCAACCAGTTTATCCTCTATGGCAACGTAAACGACCGGATGGTGCTGCCGCTGGGCGCGCAGGTGGCGCTCGGTACCCTCAACGATTTCCTGCTGCGCGTGCTGATGCCGCGGTTCGACGTGATCCTGAGTTACGACCTGGGCAACGGCATCCGCGTGGAGAAGGGCGGCGCGATCTTCTCGCAGTGGCCGAGTTACACGGAGATCGCCAACCTGCCGCGCACGCCGCTGGCCGCGGTGGAGGTGCTCACCCATTACTTCCGCTACACCGCCAACCTGGCGGCCATCAAGCAGGGACGCTACCAGGTCGGCTGCTTCATCAAATCGGCGGACCTGGCGGCGCCGGCGCTGGGCGGCGGCTGGAGCTATGATCTGAACGCGCTGGCCGTGCTCATCCGCGACTGGGCGACGGAAAGCACGCTCAGCGAGCACACGCTGGCCACATTCCTCATCACCGAGAACCTGAACGATCTCAACCCGCTGCTGGTCAACAACACCCGCGCCGCGCAGATCAAAATCCCGCTGCCCACCCCGGCCGACCTGCTGAACACGCTGCGCCTGCTGACGCCACGATACCCGACGGCGCTGCAGGCATACAAGGATAACCCGCAGACCCCCGCCGAGCAACTGGCCGGCGCCACGCTCTGCGCGGTGGAAGGCCTGTTGAAGACGAAGGAGCACGAGCGCCAGCCCATCGCCGCGGAAGACCTGTCCCGGCTGAAAAAGGAGCTGGTGGAGAAGGACTGCAACGGACTGATCGAGTTCGTCGAGTCGACGCGCACGCTGGACGATTGCTACGGCATGGAGAAGGCCAAGCAGTGGCTGCGCCAGGACATCGCGCTCTGGCAGCAGAACGACGTGCAGGCGATGCCGATGGGCTACCTGCTCTGCGGGCCAGTGGGCACCGGGAAAACCTTCCTCGTGGAATGCCTGGCGGGCGAGGCGGGCGTGCCGGTGGTGAAGCTGAAGAACTTCCGTGACAAATGGGTCGGCAGCACCGAGGGCAACCTGGAGAAGATCTTCCGCCTGCTGCACGCGCTGGGGCGCTGCTTCGTCTTCGTCGATGAGGCGGACCAGGCGCTGGGCAAACGCGACTCCGGCGCGGAGGATTCCGGCATCTCCGGCCGCGTGTATTCCATGATGGCCGCCGAGATGAGCAACCCGCACAACCGCGGCAAGATCATCTGGGTGCTCGCCTCCAGCCGTCCCGATCTCATCGAGGTGGACCTGAAGCGGCCCGGCCGCATCGACGTAAAAATCCCCATCTTCCCCACCACCAAGCCGGAGGAGAGCTTCCAACTCATCCAGACCATATGCAAGCGCCGTGAAATGAAGCTGGCGGACACACTGTTCGACAAGTTGAAGGACAACCTGCCGACGCTGCTGACCCCCGGCGCCGCGGAAACGCTGGCGGTGAAGCTGTACCGCATCGTGCGCACTGAACAGAAAACCCCCGCCGCCGCGCTGAAGGAGTGCCTGGCCGATTATCAGAACCCGGTGCCGTTGGAAGTGCTGGAATCACAGATCGCGCTGGCGGTCCGTGAGGCGAGCGATCTGGAGTTTGTGCCGGCGAGTTTGCGGCCGGGACGGAAGAAGTGAGAAGTGATAAGTGATAAGATTTTTCCGGTGGTTGAGTGGGCAGGTGGTTCATAAAAATCAAATATTGAGTAAGGTTTTGCAGACCTTTGCCTAACCATTAGGCCGTCACAAGGGGTGATGAGAGTGTTTTCCAGCGAAAAGTGCAGTGCTACGCGTGCGCGTAAAATGTATACGGAAGATGGGGGCAGGGACATCATAGTCATGGTAGACGGCATACACAGCGAAAACCGACATCACCGGACCTACCCGAAGGGATGAACCAGTTGCGGCGGGCCGTCCGGAACTCGACCGGAAGGTAGGCACCCCAGGAGCCACCACGTATAATCCGTACAGTACCTGTCCCTGGTCCGGTGGGATTCCGACGGGGAGAGTGCTGATAATATTCGCCGTTATACCAATCCGCACACCATTCCGAAACATTGCCTGCCATGTCCTGTGCGCCGTATGGACTGGCGTCTTCCGGGAAATTGCCGACGGGAGATGGAGACACCTTTGGATGGGCCTGCTCATCGCAGGCGCATTTCGCACCATCCCAGTTATTACCCCACGGATAGGACCGCCCATCAAGCCCCCGCATAGCCTTCTCCCACTGGGCTTCCGTGGGTAACGTCGCCCCCGCCCAGACGGCATAATCGGCTGCATCACGCCAGGTGACATTCACGATGGGATGAGTGTCCTGCCAATCCCATGCCGGAGGTTGCGGCATTTTACGTTTCGTTGCCCGGCAGAAGGCGCGATACTGCTTCACCGTGACCTCGCTTTTGTATATCCAGTAGCCGTTTAAATAGACAGTGTGCAGAGGGGCTTCATTAGATGATAATCCCCTGCCGTGCAAACGAGCCATCAGGACATGGCGGAATCTCGATAAATCACGTTGCTGGACTGCAACCCTGAACTCATCATTTGCCCATTCGTCGCTGCCCATGTGGAACTTCCCGGCGGGCACCCACACGATGGTCGCGCCATCTTTCGGATTGATGCGCTCTCGGATGACAATGCAGGGCTGCCAGGGATGCCAATACCACATCACGGCGGCAATTACTACCGCCAACGGTACCAGCACCCGTGCTCTAAGCAATTTTCGAAGAAGAGGATGCAAATCAATTCCCCTCCTGGTACTCTTCTTTTTCAACGGATAATGGCAACGTCCTGCCGAATTAGAGCCTCACGATTCTGCCTATTTCAGCGGAATATAGCATCCTGCCTTATTACACGATCATGATCATGGTATCCCCGAATTTTCGAGGTATGGTGTCTCCGAATTTAATCGCCGAACCGTGACAACCGGAACGCCGCCATCTCCTGGCTATTGCGCACCAGCAGGATGTTGCCGGCCAGCGCCGGGTGGTTCCAGGTTTTGCCTTTGATCGCCGGGAAGCGCGCCAGCTCGGTGAACTTATCCGGGGTCGCCGCGACCAGTGCCAGCTCTCCCTTCTCCGTGAGCACCAGCAGCAGGTCCTGGTCGGCCAGCAGGATCAGCTGTCCGCCGAAACGTCCGTCGCGCCAGTTGCGCTTGCCGTCGCTGACATCCAGGCACACCAGGCTTGGGCCTAAATAGCCGAAGGCATGCCCCTTGTGCACGACGAAGTCGTTGAAATTGGGGTTCATCCGGGTGGAAGACCAACGCTCCTTGACCGTCCATCCACCCGGTCCGCGTGTGACCGCCAGGCGGCGCAGGCCGACCATGGGATCGCCGTAGCTGATGAACAGATCGCCGTCCGCGGTCAGGGCGGGCTGTACAATGCTCTCCGCCGGAGGCAACGGGTACTCCCAGAGTATCTTGCCATTGTCCGGCGCAACGCTGGTCAATCTGTGCCCTCGCATCAGCAGCACCTGCGATATGCCGTCGATCGTGAGATGTTGCGGCGAGCTGTAGCTTTTCCCGCCAACCGGACCGGACCAGCGCGCTTTCCCATCGGCGAGATCGTAGGCGGCGAGCGTTCCGGCGACAGCGACGATCACGGTATCGCCGACCACTAACGGCGAGCTGGCAAAACCCCAGGTCGGGATCGCCACCCTGGTATCCGACGCGGCGTTGCGCGACCAGAACACGGCGCCATTGTCGGCGTTAAGCGCGTTGAGAATTCCGGTGGCACCGAACGTGTATACACGACCGCCATTCAGCGTCGGCGTCGCGCGCGGCCCGGCGCCGGCATGCGAGTCCCAGAACCGGGCCTTGTCACGGTGCCGCCACACCGGCCGACCGGTCGATACCCGGTAGCAGGCGACGATCTCGTCGTTACCGCGCTGTTCCTGCGTGTAACAAAGGTCACCACGAACCGCAAAGGACGAACAGCCCGGTCCCACAGGTCGGCGCCACAGTTCGATGGGCGGCGATGCGGACCAGTCGGTGTTGATCTTCACGCCGTGAATAATGCCGTCACGATTTGGCCCGCGGAAACCGGACCAGCCGGCGCCGGTCGCGACTGCTCCCGTGACGGACGGCAACATCATCGATTCGTCTCCAACGCGAGCGAGGAGGCGCTGTTCGGGTGTCTCCGCCCAGCGCCAGTTGAAAATGGCGCCGCCATTGCCGTTCAGACCGTCGGAGCGGACGAGTGTCCAGGCCACGCCGGTGAGCAGGAGGGTGGCGACCATGGTCACGTGCCGCGGGACCACGGGCAGGCGGCTGCCGACAACCGCCGAGATGACGAAGGCCAGACAGAAGACCGGGATGCCGTAGAAGAAAAACATCATCCCCATCTCTCCCGTGGCGATCGAGAGATGCACAACGCGGGAGGTTGCGAGCAGGGCGACAAGCAGCAGCATGACTCCACCCCAGCGTTCGATCCTGGGTGTCCGGCTGAAGAACGCCCACCAGACGACGACGGCCACTCCGCCCAACAATCCGCCGAGCATCGCGATCATCATGGCCTCGGGCGTGGTAAAGACGGCAGGGATGCCGAACCTGACCAGCCATTGCAGCATGACGATCACCACGCCGGGGTAGACCTGGAGCGGCCGCGGGGAAGGGCATTCGGCGACGATCACCTCTTGGCCGTTGTTCATCACTGGCTCCTTCTCGACCAACGAACCGAGCATTATACATAACCACTACTCACTATTAACTACTTACTACTCACTTCAGAACTTCACCTGTATCCGATCCAGCGACCGGATGATCTGTTCGGAGTCGCTCATCTCCTTGAGCAAGCGGGCCATGGCGTCGGTTTGGGCGACGGCGCCGTCGATCTCGGCGAGGACGGCTTCTTCCGGTTTGCGCGCCTGCATCACGTCGTTGATGAGGCCGAAGCTGTCTTCCAGCACCTGCAATTGGCGGCTGATATTGTCCAGCGTCTGCGCCAGTTTTTCGATGAACTCCGCGCGGCGGGTGAGGATTTCCACATGCTTGGCCAGCAGGGCGGCGGTGGCTTCCTCTTCGTCGCCGTCCAATCGCTCCCGCAGGGTTTTCAGCTCGCCGGCATATTTCGCGCGGATGCCGGTCAACGCCTCATTCACCCACGGGGCGGCGGGGTCGAGCGGGGAGTTGGTGCGATAGGGATTGAATTCTTTTGACCGGGCGGGCGAGGAGCCGCAGACATCTTCCTGTACGAAAGCCAGGTAATTCAGGAAGGAGGACTGCTTGCTGGCGAATTCGAGGAAGGTGTCGAGCAGGTAGTCGAATTTCCGCGGGGTATCCTCGAACCACTGGTGCGCGTCGCGTGTCTGATCGAGCGCCTGCCGGTGCATGGTTTCCAGCCGTTTATACCGGTCGCGCATTGCCGGACACAGGCTGGGGAGAATTTTCACCTTGTTCGCTTCCCGGTTCCGGCGGATCGCGGCCTCTTCCCGCCGCTGCAGCCGCCGCGCGTACCAGGCGGTGGAGGGCAGGTAGACCAGGTAGCACAGCTCCAGCGCGCCAACCAGCAACAGCAGCAGCGGTTCCCCCATGGCAAGCGGCAGCACCACGCCGATGACCAGGATGGACAGGTTCAGGCGTTCCGTGAAGGCCAATAAATACCGATTACGCTTCCACACGATGCATATCCCGAATGCCAAAGTAAAGTGCACACAGAACTCTATCTATCTTATCCGTTATGCACCGGCACGGATCGGCGAGACCCGATCAAATTGGCAATTTCATTTGGCCGTCTTTTCCATCGCCTGCTGCCCCGCGTATTTGGAGGGTGGCACATCGAGGCTGAAGAACTCCAGCACGTCATCCAGACGGTCGGCTTCCGCTTTGCAGGTTGTCGTCACCTGGGCCAGTTGCCCTTTGGCGGCATCGATCGCCTTGCGCTTCTCGGCGATCTGCGACTGCAGGGTGGCGATCTGCATCTCCGACGCCGCGGTGAAATCTGCCGCCTGTTTCGACATGGCATCGACGTAGGCCGAGAGGGCCGCCACTTTACGGGAGGCATCGGTGACGATAGTTTCCGGGGTAGCGCCGCTGACCTTCCCCATGGCGGTCATGGTGGCTTTCACGGTCAGGCGCTTGGTCTCCAGCGGCAGCTCGCTGGGCAGCGAGGCGAGCATGTCGAGCATCTGCTCGGCGGTAAACGGCACGGTCGGCAGCCCGGCATGCTGGTATAACGCACTGAAACTCACGCTGCCATCCGGGGAGGACACAGCCGCGGCGGCCTGCGGCGGCACCTGGATTTCATCCAGGTTGGGACCGCTGGCCTCCCGCACGATATGTTCCACGGTCTTTGCCGGCGCCGGCTGCTCGATGGCGGCGGGTCGGTCCACCTTGGGCGAAGTCTCCGGGGAGATTTCGACGAACAGTCCGGCGGCTTTACGCAGGTTATCTCGCAGGCTCATAATGTGCTACCTCCCAATCAGCTCTCCCGTCTATCCAGATACCAGATGGTATCGCGCTCCTTAAAAACTGTCTTGAAACCACAGATTACGCAGATTACACTGATTGTTTGCTTCGCGTTTTGCCATCCCCATAAACGGAGATGAGATTGAGAGATCAGCTGAAATTAATATATTTTGCCTCATTATCGAGAGGCAATGCCCTTACTACCCCCTGCGAAGCAAACAATCAGTGTAATCTGCGTAATCTGTGGTTTCAAGACAGTTTCTTACATGGAAACGGGGTTCGAGCGGCTGACGCTCGACACCATCTGTTCATACGGGGCCAGCTCTTCCAGTACCCTGGTCATCGAATCGGTCTGGGAAATGACTTCGTCGATGTCGGCCACGATTTGCTCCGGGGTGCGGGCGCGCAGTTGATCGTTGATCAGGCCGAAGGTGTCTTCCAATAATTGCAGTTGATGGCCCAGGTTGAGCAGCATCTTGCCGATTTTGCCCAGGAACTCGGAGCGCCGCGCGAGGATTTCGACACGCTTTTTCAAGACCGCCTGCGTGCTGACGTCCTGCTCGCTTTCCAGCTCCTGGTTGAGCTCCTCCAGCTCTTTGGTATACTCCGCATGGACCAGTGCAACCGTCTGCTGGCCCCAGCGCTGGGTCTGGTCCAGGGGAAGCGGCAGCGGTTTCGCCGCAGTGTCCTCGGCTGGAGCGGCAGAACGCGCCTTGCGGCCATCCCCATCGGAGGATGACTGGCGCGGGGCAGCGACGGCGCTCCGGTCGCCTCCGCAAACCTCGTCGCGGACATTGCGCAGGTACTGGAGAAACATCGCTTCCTTGCTGGCAAAGACCAGGAATTTGTCCAGCAGATAATCGAGCTTGGGGGTCATATCGCTGAACCACTTCTGCTCGGGTTCCGTTTGGACGGCGATCTGCTCGCGCATGGTTTCCAGGCGGGCATACCGCTGCTGCATCTCGGCGCGCAGCGTGGGCAGTATCTGGGCTTTGAACGCCTGGCGTTGCTTTTCCAACTCGGCCTTCTGGCGCGCGGTGAGACGGGTGCGGTACCAGGGCGAGTCCGGCACCAGCACCAGGTACGCCGCCTCCAGCACCAAACCGGCGAGCAGCGGCAAGGGATTGACGAATGCCGCCGACAGCGCCACCGTGGTGGCGATTCCCAGCAGATTGCCTTTTTCTTTTATCGCCTCACGATAATTGTTCAAGGGCATAAATGCTGCCCCTTATCAGGATAGTTGCGGGAGTGCGGACAGGCTGCCCCGAACTCGGGGCTCGTCCGCGCTCCGGCTTTGCATCATTCTACTACACGGAGACCCGGATTTGCCCGCTTGTCGGGGTTTTCTTCAGTAATTGCAGCAAGGCCTGGTTCAAATTGATGAATTGCTCGTCGAAGACCAGCGACGGCTGGCGCGGCCGGGCGAAGGGCACCGGCAGATCCTGGATGATTTGCGCGGGACAGGGCGAAAAGACCAGGATGCGGTCCGCCAGCAGCAGCGCTTCCGTAATGTCATGCGTGATGAAGATAATCAGGTTTTTCTCTTCAGCCCATAATTCGGAGAGCATCTGCTGCATGCCGGCGCGTGTCTGCGCATCCAGCGCGCCGAACGGCTCATCCATTAAGACGATGGGCGGTTTCATCGCCAGCGTGCGCGCGATGGCCACCCGCTGCTGCATCCCGCCCGAAAGCTGTTTGGGGAAGGCCTTCAAGCGGTCACCCAGCCCGACTTTGTTCAGATACTCGGTGGCGATGCTCCGGCGCTCTTCCGGCGGTTTGCCCAGTACCGATAAACCAAACTCCACATTGCCCAGCACCGTCAGCCACGGAAAGCAGGTATACGCCTGCGGCACGGTGACCGATTTGGGATTCGGACCGGTAAGCACTTCGTCGTAGATCCGCACTTCCCCGGCATCCGGCGCCTGTATGCCGGCGATCATGCTCATGATCGTGCTCTTCCCACACCCGGATGGCCCGAGGAACACGACGAACTCGCCGCCTTCCTGATCGGGGATGGTCAGGTTGATATCCTGCACGGTCACCAACCGGTCCCCGGTCTGCGCGTCGGGAAACCATTTGCTTACGTTGCGTAATTCGACGATGGGCGGAGGATTTGTCACAGTATTCACCAATTCAAAAAGCGTTTCCGCACCGACTGCAGCACGAAGTCGGTCAGGGAGGAGATCATGCCGATCAATAACAGCGTGGCGAACACCTTGCCGGATTCCTGGGTGCGGCTGCCCATGTAGAGCAGATAACCCAACCCGAGCTGCTCTTCGCTGCTGTTGATGAATTCCGCCAGCACAATATACGTCCACATGATGCCGCTGCACACGGCAATGGCATCCCAGATCTGCGGAAGCGCGGCCGGCAGCACGACCCGCGTGAGCATTTGCCAGCGGCTGGCGCCGATATCCAGCGCGACGCGGACGAAATCTTCGTTCACATTCTGCACGGCGTTCTTCACCAGGATGATCATGTAGAAAATGGCGCCGAGGAAGAGGAAGACGATTTTCGCCCGCTCTTCGATGCTGAACCACAGCACGATCAGGCCCACGATGCCGGTCGTCGGAATGCTTTTGCCGGCGCTGATGATCTTGCGCAACGCCGCGTCGACGGGCGCGAAGGCTCCCATCAGCAGCCCGATCGGCACGCCGATAATAATCACCAGCAGCAGCGAGAGCAGCACGCGCCAGAAGCTCTTCCCGATGGCGGGGAGCAGCCAGTGCTGCTGCTGAAACGTCGTCAATCCCTCCCAGATGCCGCTGGGGCTGGGGAGAAACAGCGGTTTCACGAACCCGCCGTAGGTGGCGATGCACCAGGCGGCTACCAACAGGGCGATGCCGAGCAGGCCGATGGCCAGGTCCGCGCGCGGCGACAGCTTGCCCCGGATATTGAAGTTCACCGCCGGCGCCCGGTGCGCCGGCGATGCGGCCGTTTGCTTCTCGTCAGATACCACGGACGAATCTCCCCCGGAATTGGCTGTGTATCCGGTCACCTTATGAATAGCCGAAAAGTGAGAATTATTAAGCAAAACAAAGTGACGAGTGACGAGTGGCTAGTTCTATGTTCACCGCAAGGCTTACCGTATTTCTGCTTGCCTTCCACTTACCCGGAACACTCGCCACTCGTCACTAGGCACTAACGTTTACTTCGGAATAATCATGATGTCGGTGCGGCGATTTTTACTGCGGCCATCCGTCGTGGCGTTGGATGCCACCGGCTTATACGGCCCGTTGCCTTTGGGGATGAACCGGCCGCGGCTGAAACCGTATTTATTGATCAGGTAATTCACCACCGCCCGCGCCCGCGACTCGCTCAAGGTGACATTGGATGCCGCGTTCCCGAGGCTGTCGGTATTGCCTTCCACGCGGATGTACGCATTGGAATAAGTCTGCGCGATGAGGGCGATTTGATCGAGCACCTGCTTGGCGTTCTCGTCAAGGGCGGCGCTCCCGGAGGGGAAGTAGATATTGACCTTCTTGGTCATGACCGGGGTCGCCGTCTTTTTCTCCGCCGGTGCGACGGCCGGGAATTTCGGCGCTTCCGGTTTGGGCACCGGCGCCACTTTGGCCGTTTCGGTATAGATCTGCTTCAAGAACTTGATATCTTTCGCATCCGACGCATAGACGGGCGCGCTGATATATCCGCGGTTGACCCAGGCCTGGCTCGCTTCCTGGAAGATGCCGTCGAACAACGGCTTGCTGCCGTCCAGGCCGAACATCTTGGTGTTTTCCGCCAGGTCCGCCCACTTGACCACCGGCAGTTGCGCAAGCGTCGCTTCCGCGCCCATATCCTTATACAGCGGCTCGTTGTCCATCAGCAATTGCACTACCTTGTCCGGGTTCCGGTTCGCCTCCACCGTGCCGTCGAACCACCCCGCGACAAAGGCCTTGATCACCTCCGGGTGTTCCCGGATGAAATCCTCGCGCGCCACCATCAGGTCGGCAATCAGGTTAGCGGCGGTTTTAGAGGAGATCAGAATATGCGCGCCCGGCCGCTTGTTCAGGGCCTCGGTGACATCCGGTTCCCACACCACACAGGCGTCGACCTTGCCGGCCACGAAATCCTGGCGCGCATCCGGAGAGGCATTCTTGCCCACCAGGCTCTTCACGATGGCGGTCTGGTCCTCTTCGCTGAGACTGGAGTTCGCCAGGCTGTTTTCCAGCAGCCAGTGCGACGGCGTGAACAACGCCAGCGAAACCTTCTTCCCCTTCAGGTCTTCGATACGATGGATGCTTTTGTCGGCGACGATGGCATCACCGCCGCGCGACCAGTCGACCTGCATCACCGTGCGGGCATTCAGCCCGTTCTTGCGGAATCCCGGCAGCTCGTTCGCCCAGAAATCCACCGTCGACCAGACGATATCCACCCCGTCCTTACCGCCGCGGGCGAACGCCTTGGCGCGCGCATCCACGTCTTCCATCAACAGAAATTCGACGAGGAGTTTGTGGTTATTCCAATAGATGCATTCCTTATTCGGCGCGAAGCCGTTATTCGCCGTGATGCCGCCCGCATAGCCCGGCCAGGTGACGATACCCACGCGCAGCGGCCGTCCCAGCAATCCCTGATCGCCCGAGACTTTTTTGTGTTGAGAGGATGAACCGCTGGGACCGAACGCTTTCCCGGTGCTGGAATAATTTTGCCAGAGGCGCCACCCACCGATTGCAATGCCAACAGCAATAAGGAGCAGAACAATCTTACCGAATCCTGTGAGACGCATCGTGATTACCTCCGCTAATGATAAGCGAGTCTTTGCGAAGTAGTCTTCATCCGCAAGGATCTCGCGGCGCACGCGTATACGAGGTATGAGGATGGCCAGTCAGATGCAAGGGAAACGGAATCGCATGTCGCTGGTTCGTGCGGAAACCAGGCGAGATTATCGCAGGGCCCACCTTCCATTGCATCGCCCATCTGGAGCACCTTTCCCATCCTTATATAGCCTTTCCTTCTCGCTTTTGTCAAGGGTTGGCACTGCAATGACAGCGAAAAGAGATGGGGAACCACAAAAGCCTCCGGGGACTGACCCCTGATTCTACTCAGGGACTGTCCCGAGCCCGCAGAACCAGAGACGGTCGCCTTCCCAATATCCGTTCGTATAACCACGGGACTGTCCCCCCGCGAGCGAAAGGCTTACCTTTTTGCGCGGGGGGACAGTCCCGTGGTTATACGAACGGATATTGGGAAGGCGACCGTCTCTGGTCCTGCGGGCTCGGGACAGTCCCTAAGCATTACTTCCGCCGCCACACCGTGCCCTGTGCGGTGTCTTCCAGCACGACGCCGATGTCGGTCAGGCCGTTGCGGATGGCGTCGGCCAGGCCGAAGTTTTTGTCTTTGCGCGCCTGGGCGCGGAGGGTGATGATCAGTTCCATCAACTGCGGGGCGAGGGTATCCTCCGTTTTCTCTTCGGTGAGGAGTTGGATCCCCATCACCTCGGCCAGCCGCAGCACGAGGGCGCGCGCATCGGAAAGGGCGGTGAGGGATGCCTCGTCCGGCACGAAGCCGGGGCCGGTCAGCCGATTCGCCTCCGCCACCACGTCGAAGAGGACGGCGATGGCCCGCGGCGTGTTGAAATCGTCATCCATCGCCTCACGGAAATCGATCTCCGCGGTGTCCAGCAGCGCGCGCAGGCCGGCGCTCTGCCCGGGGACGGCCTCCGTCTCCAGGTCCGCCTTGATGACGCGCTCCATGTTGAACACGCCCATGCGCAGCCGCTCATAGGCGCCCTTCGCCATATCCAGCGCCTGGTCGGAGAAGTCGATAGGCGAGCGGTAATGGGAGGCGGTGAGGAAGTAACGCACCACCGGGGCGGAATAATGCTCGAGGATTTGGCGCACGGTGAAAAAGTTGCCCAGCGACTTCGACATCTTTTCTTTGTTCACCGTCACGAAGCCGTTGTGCAGCCAGTAGTGCGCGAAGGACTGCATGCCCATGGCGCCTTCGCTCTGCGCGATCTCGTTCTCGTGGTGCGGGAAGATCAGGTCCTGCCCGCCGCCGTGGATATCGAAGCCCTGGCCGAGAAACTTCAGCGACATCGCCGAGCATTCGATGTGCCAGCCCGGCCGGCCGGGGCCCCACGGGCTGTCCCAGCTCGGTTCGCCCGGCTTCGCCGATTTCCACAGCGCGAAGTCCAGCGGGTCGCGCTTGATCTCATTCACTTCCACACGCGCGCCGGATTCCAACTCGTCGATATTGCGGCCGGAGAGTTGGCCGTAGGACTCGAACCGGCGCACATCGTAGTAAACGTCGCCGTCCACCACATAGCCGTAGCCCTGGTCGATGAGCGCCTGCACCAGGTTGATGATCTCCTCGATATTCTCGGTGGCGCGGGGATAGACGCTGGCGCGCTTCACGTTCAGCGAGTCCATCTCCTCGAAGAAGATGGTGATGAAGCGGTCGACCAGCGCCTGCCAGGCGATGCCCTGCTCGTTGGAGCGCTTGATGATCTTGTCTTCCACGTCGGTGATGTTGTTGACGTAGGTGACATTAAAGCCGCTGTATTCCAGGTAGCGGCGCACAATGTCGAACGCCACCGCCGACCGTGCGTTGCCGAGGTGCGGGTAATCGTACGGCGTCGGCCCGCAGGCATATATCGAGATTTTCCCCGCCTCGCGCGGCACCAGCGGCTCTTTCTGCCGCGTCAGGGTGTTATAGACATGTATCGCCATCGCTCACGCTCTCCCCAAAGTTGGCGTAATCATACCATGTCGGAGGAATTTCGTGCAGTCCTTGCCTCGGTACACAATGCAGGCACACATACACGAAGGCGGAACGACACGAAGCGCAGCCTTCGTGTCGTTCAGCGGTACCGGATCACGCGTCATCGGAAGAACAGGAACGCCGCGACGGCCAGCACGCCGAAGAGCAGGCCGGCGATGGCGCTGGCGCGGTTGATGGAGGCCAGCCCGACGATGCCGAGCACCACGGCGATGATCCCCAGCGCCAGCCCGCCATACAGCAGAACCGGCCCGATAATCGGCATGGCGCGCAGTATGGGGCTGACCACCACCGCGATAAACCCGAGCAGGCCGAGGTAAAACGACCACGACGCCATGCGGATACTCGGCGTATACGCCGTTGCCGCTCCCACATTATCAGGATATGCCACAGCACACCTTCCCTTCGAGAGAATACATGTGTGCTATACCGCATTCCTGCCGCGGTCAATGGCGGCGCATGACGAGAAGGCTGAACATGGATGCCGCGCGTATGATTCCGGCACCAAGTCTACAGAAAATCGCTACCGGTTGCCTCGTATGGGGGCCACCTTTCCCCAGCCCCTCCCCTACGAAGGGAGGGGGGCACCGGATGAGATTTTCGAGAACGAGTCTCATTAAGTGGTTTAGCTACCCACTATCGATTCATCATATCAGCCCACTTTATCAAGAAAGCCTGCTCCCCTCCCTTCGTAGGGGAGGGGCTGGGGGAGAGGTGGCCCCCATACGAGGCAACCGGTAGCGAAATAACCTTATTCAAAAATCAACTACGCGCCGAACCCCTTGATGATCTCCGCCAGCCTCGTTTTTCTGGCATCGTCCAGCGGGTGGGCGGGCTGTGCCGGCACGGCTTGCACACGCTCGCGGGAGAGCTGGTAGGTGTCCTTCGCCCCGTTTCCTTCCCAGATGGCATAGGAGCCGCGGACGGAGACGCGCGGGGTGAGGTATTCGTCGCTGCGCAGCCAGTTCAAGGTGTGCTCGGTGGTCAGGAAACTCTCGCCGTGTGGGCCGATCTCCTTCACCACGTCGGCGGCGATGGCGTCATCATCGGCGCGCATGCCCTGGGCGATGCGGCGCGACATGGCGGAGATCTCCTCGTCCATGATCAACTGCTCGTGGCTGCAGGTCATGCCGGTGGCGAACATGCCGCAGTTCACCAGCAGGTCGGTGCCGGCGCCCACCGCGGAGAAGGTGCCCAGCGTCTTTTCCCAGGCGTTTTGCTCATCGTGGGCGTGATTGTCGGAATTCGGCGCGGTGGTGTGCGTGGGCACTTTATAAAACCGGCCCAATTGCGTACCGGCGATGCGGCAGATGCTGGTTTCCGTGGAGCCCACCAGCGCGGCGCCGGAGCGCATGTCGGTGGTGGTCCAGGAATTGGCATACATCACCTTCGCGCCGGGATTGAGCAACTGGACCATCGCCAGGCCGGAGAGGCATTCCACGTTGTTCACCAGCAGCAGCCCCGCCAGCGTGAAGGGCGCGGAGACGCCGGCGTTGGGCTCGGGCAGGATGGCCACCGGCACGCCGGTGCCCGCGGTGTCCATGATCGCCTCCAGCACGCCTTCTTCCCAGTACAGCGGGCTGGTGGGAGAGAGCTGGCTGATGCCGTACGCCTGCTCGCGCAGATTCCCCTTGAAAGCCGCGCGCAGCATCTCGATGATCGGGCCGTTCACCGAGTGGCGGTCGGTGGAGAAGAAGATGGGCTTGCGGCTGTTCTCGATGACCGCGCGTACCCCGTAGAGCAGCGTGGCGCGCGGGTTGGGCACGTCCTGCGGCATCACCGGAATGCCGATCATGTCGATGCACTCCAACCTTTCGCAGATGCGCGCGAAGTGCTCGACGTCGCTCACCCGCGACCCGCGCGTCTCGCCGGTATCGGAATCCACCCAGAACACCGCGTTATGCCCGGCGGCGAATTTGGATTCGCCGTCGCCCAGCACGTAACACGGCTGCCCCTCACGGTCGAAAACCTCGAAGGTGGGCGGGATGGTGCTCAGCGCGTCCTCCATCGCCGCCCGCGGGAAGCGCACGATGCGCCGATCGCGGTCGACGGGCAGGCCTTTCCCCGCCAGGAAGTCGAACATGCGCGGGTGATTGATCTCCACCCCGCTGGTCTCCAGGATGTCGAGGGACGCCTGGTGGATATGCCGGATCTCATCGTCCGACAATACGGCGAAGGGCGCGAGTTTCATATGGCTCTCCCGAAAAATCAATCTCTGCCCGAAATATTCTGTCTCCGGGGCTTCCCTCCTTTCTTCCCGGGTAACCATTATGGGAGGGCGAGCGTCCCCGCGAGCCGCGATACTGTTCAAATAAGGCTTTTCGTAGGGGCGAGTGGCACTCGCCCCGTTACGGGAGCCGTATTCGTCTTGAGGCGCAATGCCGCACTCGGCTCTCTTACGGGGCGAGTGCCACTCGCCCCTACGAAAAGCCTTATTTGAACAGTATTGGGCGGGAGCCTCGCCCTCCCATCATAGCCGCGGAAAGAGTGGCGGCGCGACGGCCAGCGGATCAGTGCACAGGATGGCGGTCGCCTTCCGGCTGGTTTCCGGCAGGAATGGCGCCAGCCAATAAACCACGCAGGAAAGCTCGTTCAACCAGGGGACCAATTGCGCATGCAGTGTGGTGAAGTCATCCGCCTTCAGCGCTTTCCAGGGTTCCACCTGACCGATCTCCTGGTTGACGGCGGCGAGTTTCTCAAAGAGCACACCAAGGGCGCGGTCGAAGGCATAATCCCGCAGCGCTTCATGATATCCGGCAGGGGCTGCCGGTTCACCGGCCGGGACACACCACCGTAAGCCGCTGCGCTGCGCTAGCGTCGTCATGCGGCTGATCAGATTGCCCAGGTTATTCGCCAGGTCGGCATTGTAGGCCAGCCGCAACCGTTCATCCGAGTAGTCGCCGTCATCCCAGGGTGAAACATGGCGCAACAGGTAATAACGCACGGCATCTACTCCGTAAATTTCGATCAGGCCGAACGGATCGACGGCGTTGCCCAGCGACTTGCCGATCTTCTGCCCATCGACGGTGAGAAAGCCATGCACCAGCAATTGGTCCGGCAGTGGCAGCCCGGCGGACAGCAACAGCGCCGGCCAATAGATGGCATGAAATTTCCAGACGTTCTTGCCCAGACAGTGAATCTTCCGGCAATCGTCGGACCAGTATTGCCGCCAATCCTCGCCGTCGCCGAAGCCCAGTCCGGTCAGGTAATTGATCAGCGCGTCGATCCAGACGTAAATCGTCTGCGATGGATCGCCCGGCACGCCGATGCCCCAGCCGCCGGAGCGCGCGCTGCTGCGGGAGACGCTGATGTCGTGCAGCCCCTGGCGGATGAAGCTCAACACCTCATTGCGGCGGAACTCCGGCACGATGGTCAGCCGGTCGGAGGTGATGAGTGCATCCAATTGCTGCTGGTAGGCGGACAGGCGGAAGAAGTAATTCTCTTCCTGCACCTCCACCGGCGGGGTGCGATGGTCCGGGCAGCACCCATCCACCAGCTCGCGTTCCAGCAAAAAATCTTCACAGCCCACGCAGTAGCGCCCGGTATACTGCTGCCGGTAAAGGTCATCCGGCCGTAAGCACCCCCACAGGGCGTGCACCGCCCGGTGGTGGCGCGGCTCCGAGGTGCGCACGAAGACATCCGCCGAGATCTGCAGCGCCGTTGCCAGCTCGCGGAAGGCGGCGGTGTTCCGGTCGACGAAGTCCTGCGGCGAGCACCCCTCTGCCCGCGCGCTTTCCACGTTCTTCCAGGCATTCTCGTCCGTGCCCGTCTGCAGGCGCACCGTCTCGCCGCACAGCCGCAGATAGCGGGCAAGAGCATCGGCCTGCACCAGTTCCAGCGCAAAACCGATGTGCGGCCGCGCATTTACATAGGGAATGGTGGTGGTAATATACGTGTCCATGGTAATCTCCTTTCCTGGTGATTGGTCACCGTTCCGAGACGCGGGCCCTCTCCCCCCACCCCCCTCTCCCAATGCTGGGTGAGGGGGAGAAGGCCTTTATCTATATAACAGCAAAACCATTTTTCATTTCCGGTGCTCCCCCTCACCCAGCATTGGGGGAGGGGGGCGGGGGGAGAGGGCCCACGTCTCGGAACGGTCACGCCGACCAAATAAAAAAGCCCGGGGCGATCGTGTCGCTCCGGGCCTGGTCTGCGTGTTGTTGTCGGAGTTAGGTGCGATGAACCTCCGACCCGGCGGCAGACCAGGCCTGAGGCATCATCATGCGCTCGGCATTTCCGCTATTGGTCTGTCGGGTCACTGCGTACATCGTTCCTCCGCTGTTCATACGATACCAAATTATCGATGAAAATTCAAATTGCTTGGTTTGGCAGGAAACGCATTCCCCATCTCGAATACAAAACGGTAGAGAATATGGAATAACTGAACGTCCAGGATACAGGATAGAGCACGGGGCTTCTCTCCAGGTTACCAACGCTCGGCCATTGACCGCACTGATCGGGACCCGAAGCCACTGGCCGCTGCCGCGAACCTGCCGGCGCATTGAATGTGGGATCGATGATGGTCACAACCCGTCAACAATATACTGAGGCGTTTGGTGTCTTTCAGGCGTTCACGCTGGGAACGGTGCTGCTTGTCGGCGCGTGCCTGGCGATGCCCATTCAGATGCTGCCGCTCAGAGCGCTCACCAATCCAACGGCCGACAAGGCGATGTGGATTGCCGAAGCGATACTCTACCTGGTGCTGGCCTGGTGGTTCTCGCGGAACCTCATTGGCGCCGTCACCGGATTGTTGATCGGGTTCGCCACCCGCTTTGCCGCCAGCACGCTGATCTTCCTACTGTCCCAGATAACTTTAACACAAATATTCACCGCGGACGGGAGCAAGGGCGTGCTCCACATGGTGGCGGTGGTCATCGCCGTGTTGGCGCTGCTGCTCTCCTTCCGGGCGCTGTTGGTCAACCTGGGCCTGACGCATACGCAGGCGGCGAAAGATAACGGGAAAAAGACGCGCATGGCTTTCGACAACCGTGTGCTGACCTCGGCGCCGGCAAAGCCGTCGGCCCCGGCGCGCGTTCCGCTGGTGCTGTCTCCGGAGGACGGAATCTCGGAGATCACCGAGCGGCCGGCCACGCATCTGCAACCGCCCGCGGATTTCAATCCCGTCTACGCCCGCGATGACGTGCCCGGCACGCTCACCATCCCGGCCAGCGTCATCCTGGAGTCGGTGCCCGAGGCGAAAACGATCTTATCACCGGGCTACGGCATCGGCATCCGGTTGGCCTACCTTGTGCCGCAACTGCCGCGGGGCACCGCATGGCTCACCTGGAAGCAGGTGTTCGAAAAGGGTGTGCCGCCGATGGCGAACGTGGATACCGCGCGCCTGGAACCGGAGTTCACCAGCCGCTGGATCCGCCTGTCGCCCAAGCATTACGTGACGCAGGTACCGAGCAGTTATTTCAAAACGAAAAAGACGCCGCCGCCCTGGCTGAGCCTGCCGGAGGTCGAGCAGGAAGCCGATATCACCTTCAAAGCATCAACCGGCGCAGCCTGAGCCAAACAGTGAGACAACACTGGAGACGGTGAAGGCGTGTTCTTTACCGGCTATTGCTGAAGATAACGTACAAGGTACGTGATAAATTATGGCATCGATCAACTACGCAACCAAGGAAATCAACTGCAAGCTGGTCTATTACGGGCCGGGGTTATGCGGGAAGACGACGAACCTGCAGATCATCCACCGCCAATCGCGGGATGGTGGGCACTGCGGGGAGATGGTCTCCCTCGCCACCCCGGGCGAGCGCACGCTGTATTTCGACTTCCTGCCGATGCACATCGCTGAGGTGCGCGGCTTCAAGGTGAAATTCGGTCTGTATACCGTGCCGGGGCAGGTGCTGTACAATGCCACGCGCAAGCTGGTGCTGCGCGGGGCGGATGGCATCGTCTTCGTGGCGGATTCTCAATGGAACATCATGCAGGAAAATCTGGACAGCGTGCAGAATCTCAAAGAGAATCTCGCGTCCTACGACGTCAAGCTGGAAGACCTTCCTTACGTCATCCAGTATAACAAGCGCGATCTCGGGGATATCGCGCCGATCTGGTATCTGGATTATCTGGTCAATACCTCGGGCGTGCCGGCGTTTGAAGCGGCAGCCATCGATGGCACCGGGGTCTACGAAACATTGTCGGCGTTATGCCGCTATGTCATCCGCGATGTGGTGAACCGCTTCGAAGCAGGGGTGATATAAAAGGGGGAGATCCGGTGGAACTGCATGATTTGATTCTCGAAGAAGCGGATGCCGCTCTCCTCGACCAGACTCTCTCGCGGTTCGTCGAGGATACCGGGGTGCGCCTGACCATTCTGATGGGACGGGACGGGTATCCGCTCGCCAGGCAGGGCGACTGGGGTAAAATCGAAGTGGACAGCCTGTGCGCACTCTCGGTGGGCGCCTTCGCCTCCTCGGAAGCGCTGGCCCGGTTGGCCGGGGAAGAAAGCTTCAATTCGATCTATCACCAGGGGGTCCGCTCCCATGTTTATATTTCCCTGGTGGGGGAATCACACCTACTGTTGACGGTTTTCGATTATAATGCCAGTGCGCCATTGGTGCGCCTGCAGGCCAGGGTTGCGGCGGAAACCATCATCACCATCCTGACACGGGCCTACGCACGGACGCGCGCCGCGCATTTAACCCCGGTTACTGAATCGAAATAGGCCCGAACAAGCAAATGGCGGGAAAGGGAAGAGACGACGATGGCTGTCAAAGGTTCACTGAGGGATATAACCTTCGTTGAATTATTGCAATTGATGCACCTGTCGCGCAAGACGGGGCGCGTCGAGATCACCTCGGACAAAAAATGGGCGATGGTCGTGTTCCGCGAAGGCGTGGTGTGGCACGTGGAGCCGCGCGGCTTCCAGGGCGCCACGCCCGACGAAGTGGTCTACAACCTGATCAGCATGACCGATGGGAATTTCACCTTCCAGCGCGTGCAGGTGCTCCCCACCCTGGAGCGCTCCGTAAACCAGAGCACGGAAAGCCTGATTCTGGAAGGCACCAAGCGCCTGGACGATGCCAGCGTGGCGGCGACGGAGATGGGCGGCGACTCGCAGCTCGCATACGTGCTGAAGTTCAAGCCCGGCGCCGAGGCGAAGGTGCGTTACGTACCGCAGAATGTGAAGAAGGTGATTCAGCAGATCGATGGTCAGCGCACGCTGTCGGACGTGATCAAGCTGAGCCAGTTGGAAGCCAACGCGGCGGCGCAGATCATCAAAGAGCTGGTCAACCACAACATCCTGGAAGCGGTGGAGCCGACCAAAGAAGGCGAAGCACCGGCCGCGGAACCGGCGGCGACGTAAGCTGCCGTATCAAAGTAATGAAAAGAGACGCGGGGAATGCCCGCGTCTCTTTTCATTAGGGGTTGCGTAACCGTGGTATCTGCGAAGAAAAGATAGCGCCCGGTACGGTGGTCGAGTAGGCAAGTGAGCCTTTTCAAATATCCTCACAGCTTCCGCGCCGTATCGAGACCACCTCTGCGGCGATACTCCGCCACTCTCCTATCAAGCCCGTTCTCGCAAGTCTTACTTAAACGCGCGGTGGTCTCGATACGGCGCGGGGAACTATGAGGGTTTTCGAATAAACTCACATGCCTACTCGACCACCGTACCGGGCGCATCATTTCATTCCTTGCCTCTTCACCCCTTCACCACCGCCCGCTCCATCGTGCACGCTGCCAATCCTCCCGGGTCCGGCTCCGCGCCGGCGCCGGGGGTGGAGGGGGCAGTCATCTGCGACGGGCCGGACAGAACGATTTCCGGCTGCGACAGGTCCTTGCGGTAGAAGCGGCTGCTGGGGAAGACATCGGAGGGGTAGAGGATATTCGGCAGCGTGGCCAGCGCCAGGCAATGCATCCCGCCCAGCGCGGATTCCAGCATGCCGCCCACCCAGCAGGGCACGCCGGCGTCGCGGCAAACGTCGTGCACCGCCACCGCCTGCGTCAGGCCGCCCACCCGTCCGGGCTTGATGTTCACCCAGCGGCAAGCGCCGATCTTGATCGCCTTGCGCGCCGCCTCCGGCCCGGTGATGCTCTCGTCCAGGCAGATGGGCGTCTCCAATTGCGCCTGCAGCGTAGCGTGGTCCACCAGGTCATCATGCGCCAGCGGCTGCTCGATCATCGCCAGGCCGTAGCGGTCCAGCTTCTTCAACATCGGCAGCGCGTCCAGCCGGTAGGCGCTGTTGCAGTCCACGTGGAAGACGGTATCCGGAAAGGCCTGCCGCACGGCATCCACCATCTCCAGCTCCCAACCCGGACGGAATTTCAGTTTCACCCGCCGGAAGCCGGCCTTCACCGCCCCGTCGATCTCCGCCAGCAGCGCATCGATGGTCTCCATCACGCCGAAATCCGCGCCCACATACACCGGGTTTTGCGTCCCGCCCAGCACCTGCCAGAGCGGCCGCCCCAGCGCGCGGGCATGCAAATCCCACCACGCGGTGTCCAGCGCCGCCTTGGCAAAGGGGTTGCCTTTCACGCCGCAGAGCAAATGCTGCAGTGCCTGGCCGGATGCCACTTTCTGCCCCAGCACCAGCGGCGCCAGCACGTCGCGCAGCAGCAGGAAAGTCCCTGCCGCCCACTCCGGGCTGTAGGCCGGCATCCGCCACGGCGCGGATTCGCCCCAACCATACCGCCCGTCCGCCTCCAGCCGCACCAGCACGGATTCGATCGCATCATCGTTCCCAAAAGCGGTGCGGAAGGGGTAGATCAGCGGCATGTTGACGCGGTAAATTTCGATGGCGGTAATACGCATGGCCGGCTCCGAATAGAAAGAGATACCTAAACAATTCGCGCCGATCCGGCGCTTCCCTGCTTCTCTCTTTGCGCCTTCGTGCCTTCGCGCCTTTGTGGTAAGATATTCAGCCGTGAGAGGTGATTCATTGGCGATTCGTTTATTAATTTTCGACCTGGATGATACGCTGGTCTCCAGCCGGTGCTGGGTGCCGGCGGAGACGCGGTTGTTCAACCTGCTGGGGCAGCCGTTCCAGCCAGAGCTGGCCTTGCGCTACAAAGGCATGAATGCACGGGATGTGGCGCGCACGATATACGAATATGCGCACTCGGCGGACTACACGCCGGAGGACTGCGGGCGACTGCTGCGCGAATTCCTGCTGGAGAGCGCACAGGAAGGCACAGTGCCCCGGCCCGGCGCGGACGAGCTGCTGCGCGCGGTGGCCGGAAGATATCAGTTGGCGGTAGCCTCCGGGTCGCCGGTGGAGGTGATCCGCATGATGCTGGATCAGTTCGGCTGGCTGCCGCTGTTCTCGCTGCTCGTCTCCAGCGAGGAAGTCCCGCACGGCAAGCCGGCGCCGGATGTCTTCCTGGAGACACTGCGGCGGACGGACTGCGCGCCGGACGAAGCACTGGTCATCGAGGACAGCCTCTTCGGCGTACGCGCGGCGAAGGCAGCCGGCATTCCCTGCTTCGTGGCGCCCAGCAGCGACGATCCGCGCATCATCGTGGAAGCGGACCGGGCCTTCCCCACCCTGGCAGAGATGATTCCCGCGCTGGCCGGCGGCGAAGAGGCCGTCCTTTGATGATCACGCGATATGGCCTATAATGCGGTGCTGAAATCGAACAGGACGGGAGATTCCACCGTGCAGATATTTTCGCTGAATGGTGACTGGAACGTATCTTCGGAATCGATGGGACCGATGCCGGCGCAGGTGCCGGGGTGCGTGCACGCGGACCTGCTGGCCGCCGGGAAGATCGAGGATCCGTATTATCGCGACAACGAGGACCGCCTGCAGTGGATCGGCGAGACGGACTGGACCTATACGCGTCGCTTCACCGTGCCCGCGGAGCTGCTGACGCATGATCGCGTGCTGCTGCGCTGCGACGGGCTGGACACACTGGCTACAGTCGTCCTCAATGGTCATGAAATCGCACGCACGGATAATATGTACCGCACGTGGGAATTCGACGTGAAGGACGTGCTGGTTCCCTGCGAAAATGTCATCACCGTGCATTTCGCCTCCACCCTCCCGTATATCGCGAGCCGCCAGCAGGAATGCCAGCTCCCCGACTGGTGCCCCCCGCGCGAGCCGAAAGGCCGCGCCTGGGTACGCAAGGAGCCGTGCAACTACGGCTGGGACTGGGGGCCGGTGCTCGTCACCTGCGGCATCTGGCGCGACATTTCGCTGGTCGCCTTCGACACCGCGCGGCTGACGGATATGGAGATCCGCCAGGATCACGGCACGCCAGGCGAAGTGACGCTGGCGGTAGGCGCGACGGCGGAAACAACATTTGCGACGGAGCTGACCGTCAAAATTACAGCGGCGCTCGATGGGAAAGTGGTTACTGCGTCAGACAAGTCCGACTGGTCCGACATGTCGGACATGTCCGATCCGTCAGACTTGTCGGACAACTCAACACTCAACACTCAACACTCAAAATTGACGATCCCCGATCCGCAGCTCTGGTGGCCCAACGACATGGGCGAGCAGCCGTTATATGATGTCACCGTCGAACTGCTGCATGATGGCACCGTCATCGACTCGATGACCCGGCGCATCGGCCTGCGCACGTTGGTGCTGGAACGGGAGCCGGACGCGTGGGGCGAATCCTTCCGCTTCGCCGTCAACGGCGTGCCGTTCTTCGCCAAGGGCGCTAACTGGATTCCGTCCGATGCCATCCTCTCCCGCCTGACGAAAGATGATTACGCCCGCCTGCTGCGCTCAGCCACCGATGCGCACATGAACATGCTGCGCGTGTGGGGCGGCGGCATCTACGAGCAGGAGTGCTTTTACGAGTTGTGCGACGAGTTGGGCATCTGCGTCTGGCAGGACTTTATGTTCGCCTGCAGCACCTACCCGACCTTCGACGATGGCTTCATGCACAACGTGCGCGCGGAACAGGAGGAGGTGGTACGCCGCCTGCGTCACCGTGCGTGCCTGGCGCTGTGGTGCGGCAACAACGAGCTGGAGATGGGGCTGGTGGGACAGGCGTGGAACGAACGGCACATGAGCTGGGAGGAATACGGCAACCTGTTCGACGCCATGCTGCCCGACACCGTCCGTACGCTCGACCCCGACCGCTCGTATTGGCCGGGCAGCCCGCACTCGCCACTGGGCGACCGTGATGACCACAGCAACCCGACTTGCGGCGACGCCCACCTGTGGGATGTGTGGCACGGCAAGCAGCCTTTCGAATGGTACCGCACCTGCGAGCACCGCTTTGCCAGCGAGTTCGGCTTCCAGTCCTTTCCGGAACCGAAGACGGTGTGCGCCTACACGGCGCCGGAAGACTACAACATCACCAGCTTCATGATGGAGCACCACCAGCGCAGCGGCATCGGCAACACCACCATCGTCAGCTACATGCTGGACTGGTTCCGCGTGCCGTCCACCTTCGAGATGACGTTGTGGCTCAGCCAGGTGCTGCAGGGCATGGCGATGAAATACGCGGTGGAAAACTGGCGCCGCCACATGCCGCGCACCATGGGCACGCTCTACTGGCAGCTCAATGACTGCTGGCCGGTGGCGAGCTGGTCGTCCATCGATTACTTTGGCCGCTGGAAGGCGCTGCATTACATGGCGAAGGCCTTCTACGCGCCGCTGCTGGTCTCCGGCGTCGAGGATACCGAGGCCGGCACGGTGGAGCTGCACGTGACAAGCGACCTGCGGGAAGCGCACGCCGGCGCCATCGCGTGGGAGTTGACCGACCTGCGCGGCAACGTGCTGGCAGGCGCGGAACTGCCGGTAGAGACCGCCTCACAAGCGAACACCCTCGCCGCCACGCTCAATGTGAAAGAGGCGCTGCGCCGGCACGGCGCGCGCAACCTGCTGCTCTGGCTGGCATTGACGGTGGACGGGGAGTGCGTCTCCAGCAACCTGGTGAACTTCGCCCGCCCGAAGCACCTGGAGCTACCGGACCCCGGCATCACGGCAACGGTTGAAGAGGCGGAAGGCGGCAATTACCGGGTGACGCTGACGGCGGAACGCCCCGCCCTGTGGGCCTGGCTGGAGCTGGAGCGGGACGAAGCGCGCTTCTCGGAGAACTTCGTCCACGTGCGGCCCGGCCACCCGGCGATGATCACCCTCACCCCCGCCGCGCCCATCTCGCTGGAGCGGGTGCAGGGACAGTTGCGTGTGCGTAGCCTGGTGGATACCTACCGGACGGAACGGGTGATGGCGATGCGATAGCTCAGGGACTGTCCTGTCCCCGCAGGACTGAAGCCCGTTTCTCGAAAATAACGCTCGTAAACATAACCACAGGACTGTCCCCCCGCGTGCGAAAGGTAAACCTACCCACGCGGGGGGACAGTCCCGTGATCTTACCACCGGCATTATATGCGAAATCTGGCACTGGTCCCGCGGGCTCGGGACAGTCCCGGAGCTAGGCTGCTTCCGACATGCCGCCCATGCCCTGTGCCAGCGTCATCATGCACGGCACGCGCAGCAGCACCAGGATGTCGCCCGTATCGCTGTCAACGGTGTCGAAGCGCTCCAGGATGGCATCCTGCACCGGCATATACCCTTTCGCCCGCACGGCGTCCATCAATCGATCGGGATTGACGTCGTCGCGGGCGATGACCTGCTGCGCCTGTTCCGCGTCATTGGTTTCATCGAAGATGCGCTGGGCCTCTTCCAGATCCTGCCGCGGGATGTGATAGGTGATCCCGACATACAGCAGCGGCCCGCCCCCCGTCATCTCCGCCTGTGCCCCATCCGTGACCTGAAAATACACCGCCCGGTACTGCGGTTCCATTTCGTCTGCCATTGCTGCCCTCCTGTATTACTAATCCGCGAATTCTCGCCACCAGGCGCAGATTTCGTGGTTTGCTTGCGGCGCAGCCGCCCTGTAAAACTGTTTTGTAACGATACCCGTCTGCTGATGCGGGATGTTGCCAACCGGCACGAAAAACGGCTAAGATCTGTTCGATGTCAACTCCAATGCGCATTCTCTTCCTGACGGACCGCTTTCCCCCGCAGATCGGCGGGGTGGCCGTGTCGTCCGCGCGGCTGGCCTGCGGGCTGGCGGCGCGCGGGCACGTGGTGCATGTCGCGAGCCTGAATGCCGAGGTGGAGCCAGGTTCCGTGCAGAGCGAGACCGCGGACGGCGTGGTGGTGCACCGGCTGGGCGGGCTGGAGGAGCCGGACCTGGCGCTGCAGCTTGCCGACCGCATCATCGGCCACCTGCACGAGCGCGTCCGCTTCCAGCTCTTCCACGGCCACGGCGTCACCCCGTCCGGCTACCTGGCGGCCTATTTTGCCCGGCGCTTCGGCGCGGTTTCGTATATCAGCGCGCGCGGCAACGATGTAGACCGCGGCATGTTCAACCCGGCGCAATTGCCGTTCGTGCTGTGGGCGCTGGAACATGCGGATGCCATCGGCTGCGTCAGCCGCGAGCTGGCGGAGAAGGTGCGGGCGTTGAGCGGACGCGAGGACGCGGAATATACGCCGAACTCGGTAGATACGGCGCTCTTCCGCCCGAAAGCCCCGGACCCGGCGCTGTGCGAGCCGTTCGGCGACGCGCCGCTGCTCGGTTTTGTAGGCGAGCTGCGCTTCAAAAAGGGCACGCACTTCCTGCTGGACGCCTTCCGCACCGTGCGCGCGGCGGGACCGGCGAAGCTGCTGCTCATCGGCGGCCTGCGCGGCGAGGACCGCTCCTTCCTGCGCCACTACCTGCGGCAATACCCCGACCTGCGGCCGGACATCTACGTCATCGACTACGTGCACGACCGCGAGCAACTGGTCGAGTATTACAACCTGCTCGACCTGGTGCTGGTCCCGTCGCTGTGGGACGGGATGCCGAACAGCCTGCTGGAGGCGATGGCCTGCGGGCGGGTGGCCATCGCCAGTGACGCCGGTGGCATCCGCGACGCCGTGCAGCATGGTGAGACGGGCTTCCTGCTGGGCATCCACGAGTTGCACCGGTTGGGCGAAGGCTGCCTGGAGGTGCTGGCGACTGGTGGAAATATGCGACAGGACATCGGGGAAAAGGCCAGAAGGTACGTGGAAGGGCATCATGCGCCGGAGAGTGAGCTGGCGCGCCTGGAAAAGGGGTACGACCAATGCCTTCGTCCAAACCGATAAAGAAAAAGGCTCGCCCGGCAGCCGCTTCGCAGCACAATTGGAGGACCAATCCGCCGTTGGGCTGGGGCCAGTGGATCGCACTGTACTGCGCGCTGTCCTTCGCCATGCTCGGGGTGGATGCGGCGATGAGCCACCACGACGTGGTTCGCGAGGTGATCTGGTCGTGGACGCCGCTGTTCTACGCGCCGCCGGCCGTCATCTACTCCGTGATCGCGATCTTTTCCGCGGCCTGGCGGCGCGGGGCATGGACGATGGGACTACTCGGCGTCGCGGTCGGCATTGCCGGCACGCTCTTACATGATATCCCCGACATCACCGAACGCGGCGCACGTTCCGTATGGCAGGCGCTGCTGACCCCCGAGCGCCCGATATTAGCGCCGGCGGCGTTTGCGGCAACGGCGGTGTTGCTGCTGCTGCTGGCGTGGGCGGAACGGTGGCGGAGGGGATAAGTCAGGGGTGGGAGTGAGACTCTCAGTCTGGAAGGGTGCGAGAGCCCCGCTCGTCTATAGGTAGGCCTACCTATAGACGAGCGGGGCTCTCGCACCCTTCCAGACTGAGAGTCTCA
>Ga0172368_10000029_pt1 | contig 175005 bp, 139 predicted proteins | sample Lak11m_FD_114540 | JGI IMG/M metagenome (GOLD analysis project Ga0172368, IMG submission 114540) | Freshwater microbial communities from Kabuno Bay, South-Kivu, Congo - kab_022012_11m | ecosystem: Environmental > Aquatic > Freshwater > Lake | place: Democratic Republic of the Congo...
CAATACGCGAAGAACCGCGGCATGTCCGTCGAAGACGTGCGCAAGCACTATGAAGGCCAGGTCCCCCTCGGCCGCGGCTGCAGCTACGATGACATCTGCAACACCGTCGTCTTTCTCGCCAGCGACGCCAGCAGCTACATGACCGGCCAGGCGATCAACGTGACCGGCGGGCAAGTGATGAATCCGTAGGCAGGAAAGCGGCGGAAGATACATTCACAGTCTGGAAGGGTGCGAGAGCCCCGCCCGCATCCCGGTAAGCTGACCTATTACCGGCGGGGCTCTCGCACCCTTCCAGACTGTGAATGTATCTTCCGCCGCTTTACTCACTTATCACTGGTCACTTTGGTCACTCCCCCGCCTTGTCACGCTCCCGCTGATCGGGTACAATTGCCTTCTGGAAAGAAGAGCGCCGACCGGCGCGTGATGTGGACCTCTTGACTGCACACCCCGCTGGCGCCTCACAGGGAAACGCATGGCAACTTCAGACGTGATCATCATTGGCGGCGGCATTATCGGGTTGAGCCTGGCGCGCGAGCTGGCGCGGCGCGGGCGATCGGTGACGCTGCTGGAACGGCACCAGCCGGGACGCGAGGCGTCATGGGCTTCTGCCGCCATGCTGGCCCCGCAGGGCGAGCTGAGCGAAGGCGCGTTTATGCACCTGTGCCTGGCCAGCAACCGCCTGTATCCGGAATTTCGCGCCGGTCTGGAAGCGGAGATCGGCATCAACTGTTACCACCGCGAAGCCGGCACGCTGGCAATGGCCGTCACCGAGGAGGATGAGGCGGAATTCCGTCATACCTTCACTCGGCAAAAGGCCGATGGGCTGGAAGTGGAGTGGATGACCGGCGACGAAGCGCGCAAGCTAGAACCCTCGTTGAGTGACAAGGTGCGCGGCGGCCTCTACCTGCCCGGCGACCGGCACATCGAGAACCGCAAGCTGGTCCCCGCGTTGGAGCAGACCTGCCGGCAGTTGGGCGTCGACATCGTCTGCGGTGCGCAGGCGCGTGATATCCTGGTAGAGAACGGCCGCGCGGTCGGCGTCACCACCTGCATCGGCGACTGGCATGGCGATCTGATCGTCAACGCCGCCGGCTCCTGGTCGGGCGAGATCGGGGTGCCGGACGCAACGCTGCGCCCACCCGTCTTCCCGGTGCGCGGGCAGATGCTGGCCATTACTCTCCCTTCGCACAATTTCCTGTCGCGCGTGGTGCGCTCGCCGCGCAGCTACCTGGTGCCGCGCCATGACGGGCGGCTCTTCCTCGGCGCCACCATGGAGCGGGTGGGCTACGACAAGCGCAACACGGTGTGGGGTATCGCCAAGCTGCTCAACGGCGCGCTGGAACTGTTCCCCGGCCTGGAAGGCTGCGCCATCCAGGAAATGTGGGCCGGCTTGCGCCCCGGCACACCGGACAACCATCCCATCCTCGGCGAGACGCGCCTGCCCGGCTACCTGATGGCCACCGGCCTCTTCCGCAACGGCCTGCTGCTGGCGCCGATCATCGCGCAAACGATGGCCGATCTGGTCACCACCGGCCGCACGCCCGAGTTGATCGCATCATTCAACCTTGACCGCTTTGCCGGCGCCGATGTCGTCGCCGGACGCATTCCCGGAGCCTGATATGCAGATACAATTGAACGGCCAGGCGACAGACTGCCCGGACGGCTGCACGGTGGCGGAACTGCTGGTGCAGTTAAACATCCCCACCGCCGGCACCGCCGTCGCCCGCAACGACACGGTGGTGCGCAAGGCGGAATACGCGTCAACAACGCTGGCGCCGGGCGACCGGGTGGAGATTATACGAGCTGTCGCGGGAGGGTAGGTAGTAAGTAGTGGGTAGTGAGTAGTCTTACGAATGGTTACGGTACGGTGGTCGAGTAGGCAAGTAAGCTTTACGAATCTTTCCACAGCTACCACGCCGTATCGAGACCACCACGTGAATAAGAAAACCTTGCGGGAACGGGCGTTATGGGAGAGGTGGTCTCGATACGGCGCAGTAGCTACGGAAAGATGCGTAAAGCTTCCCTGCCTACTCGGCCACCGAACCGGGCGCTGTTGAATCGACTACTTACTATTAACTACTCACTTATGCAACGGGAGGTCTATCATGATTCACTCTCGTATCGCAGACGAATTGAAGCTCGCGCAATCGCCGGTGGCGATTCTCTTTTCCAATGAGCGTCCCGAAGGCGCCCAGGGGTTCGCCGAGGGAAAGTGGGGCTGCGTGATCGCCTTGCTGAACGTGGCGGCGAAGGGACGGGTCGCCGTGCTGGATGCCAAGTCCGGCTGCGGCGGCGGGCACATCGGCATGGGCTTCTGCGAGGATTACGCGCACACGCCCGGCGGGATCGAGTATTTCCTCTCCACCGGCCGCGGCGAGGGCTATCCGGAAGGTGAACGATACTTTAAAACGTCGGAGTTGGCGCGCAGTTTCGTAGATCAGATGCCGCGCATCACGATCCCATACGAATACATCGTATTCAAGCCACTGGAGCAGGTGACGGAGGGCGAGAAACCGGAGTCGGTCGTTTTCCTGGCCAACCCCGACCAGCTCAGCCCGCTGGTGGTGCTGGCGAATTATGACCGTGCTTTACAGGACAGCGTAATCATCCCCTTCGCCGCCGGCTGCCAGAGCATCGGCATCCTGGTCTACGCGGAAGCGAAGAAGCCGCAGCCGCGCGCGGTGCTGGGCGGCATCGACATCAGCGAGCGCCCGTGCATGAAGCCGGAGCAGCTCACCTTCGCCGTGCCATACCAGCGGTTCCTGGAGATGGAAGGGAACGTCGAAGGCAGCTTTTTCCAGACAAAGAGCTGGGAGAAGGTGCGGGCGCGGATACCGGAACCGGAGAAATAACAAGCCGGCATACCCGGCTGATCACTTGAGAAGGACCACAACCATGTCAACCTGGAAAATCGGCAACCTCGAATTCACCTCCCGCCTGCTGGTGGGGACGGCAAAATACCCGTCACCGGAAGCGATGGAGCAGGCCATTACCGCCAGCGGGGCGGAGATCGTCACCGTGGCCATCCGCCGCATCGACCCGGCCAAGCCGGAGCATTCGTATGTCTACGAGTATATCAAGCAGCGCGGGCTGACCATCCTGCCCAACACCGCCGGCTGCTACACCGTGAAGGACGCCGTGCTCACCGCGCAGCTTGCGCGCGAGGCGCTGGAGACCAACCTGGTGAAGCTGGAGGTGATCGGCGACGAGAAGACGCTCTTCCCGGACAACGAGGGCCTGCTCGTGGCGGCGAAGGAGCTGATCGCCGACGGCTTCATCGTCATGCCGTATTGCATCGACGATCCCATCGTCTGCCGCAAGCTGGAGGAGATGGGCTGTGCCGCGGTGATGCCGCTGGCCGCCCCCATCGGCTCGGGTCTGGGCATCCGCAACCCGTATAACATCCGCATCATCGTGGAGAACGCCAACGTGCCGGTGCTGCTGGACGCGGGCGTGGGCACCGCCTCCGACGCCGCCTTCGGCATGGAGCTGGGCGTGGACGCGCTGTTGATGCAGACCGCCATCGCGCAGGCGAGCGACCCGGTGAAGATGGCCACCGCCATGCGCCTCGGCACCGAAGCCGGCCGCCTCGCCTTCGAAGCCGGCCGCATCCCGAAGAAACTCTACGCCACCGCCAGCAGCCCGCTGACCGACCTGATCAGTGCGGGACGGTAGAAGTTCAGAGTTCGTAGTTCAGAGTTCGAAGTGTTGTCTGAACCTTGATGTGCTTGATTTCAGGATTCTTCGATCAGGCAAATCAAGGTTCATACTTCCTTATCTCTTTGTCTCTGTGCCTCTGTGTCTCTGTGGTTCAATTCCGTTTGCATACCCGCGGGTCTTTCGTCCGGGGTGCGGTTTGTGTATAATAGCTCGGTCCTGTTTGGAGAATTCATTCCGACGAAGGATTTGTATTTATGTTCGCTAAAATGCCCGCATGGGTGAAAATTGCATTGCTCGCACTGGTGGTCATCGCCATCGGCGTCGGCATCTATTTCTTGTTTACGAAGGTCTCCCCGACGGTGGGGTGGATCGTGCTCGGGGTGCTGATCGCCGCCATCGCCATCGTCGCCATCACCACGGTGCCGCCGCTGTTAAAGCTGTATCGCTTCCAAAAATACTTCAAGCAGCATGAGAAGGAATTGAGCATGCTGCCCGGCCTGCTGCAGTCGGGCCATCAGCAGGATGCGGTGGCGCGCTTTGAAGGCGTGATGAAGAATGCCCCGGCGGACAATGCGTATCTCTTTTACATGCGCGCGTTCTTCCTGCAGTCCGTCGGCAAGCTGCCGGAGGCGATGAGCGCGGCCAACAAGGCGCTGGCGCTGGTGAGCCGCGATCCCTTCCTGCCGATGATCCTGCAACAGTCCGGCGGCCAGTTCGGCCAGCCGACCACCGTGGAAGGCTTCAAGCAGCAGCTCGAGGAGCTCCGGAGCAATATTGAGCCGCGCCTGAACCAAATGCGCGACCGCCGCGTGAAAGCGGTGGCAAAGCGGAAGAAAAAGTCGCGGGAGTAGCGCAGGAACTGTCCCGCTCCCACGGGACGCATATAAACTCAGGGACTGTCCCGTCCCCGCGGGACCGAAGCCCGCTCCCGGATTTAGCGCGCGAAACATGATTACGGGACTGTCCCCCCTCGTGCGAAAGGTAAACCTGGTGCACGAGGGGGGACAGTCCCGTTTTTGCTGTCTCCGGCACTAGACTCGCAAAACGGGCATCATTCCCGCGGGGTCGGGACAGTCCCTGAGTTCACTGTGCTCACCCGTCGCCGCAGGACGCGCCGGCGCAGCACGATGCCGAGGATCGTCAACGGCGCCCATACCGGCAGCCAGATGCCGAGCGGGATGATGATGCCGGTGAAGAGCCAGGTGCCGAAGGCCTTCAGCGCGCCGAAGGATTTTATCGTTGACCCTTTCCACGGATTGACCTTCGCCTCCGGCTTGGGCAGTCTGCTGAACTGCACGGTCACCTCCGCCAGCGTGACCCGGCTCTTCAGCTTATACTGTTCGACGCGCGTGCTTCCCGCATCGGTAGCAGCGCCTGCCCTGGAATCCTCGGCTTTCAGCGCTTCGTTCGGCTTCGCGCGGTTCTCGATAGTGGTCAGGTTCTGCTGTGTATCGGCGAGGTTACCCAGCTTCTCGACCTGCGCGATGTTTGAAGCCGTAAGATCTTCGCCATTGACGGTGCGCGACTGCAGCCGGCCCAGGCCGTCCAACTCCACCAGTAATTGTCCCAACTTCGCGCTCGGCACCCGTCCGCTGACAGTGGCGGAGGCATGTTCGTCATCCTCGCGATGATACTCCGAGTTCAACACGAATCCGTCATACTGGCGGAACAGCAGCTCCGACTGTTCCATCGATTTCTGCACATCCGAACTCTGCAGCGCCATGGTCGCGGTGTAGGCGATCATGAGCTTATCGACCAGACCGTAGTTATGCTCTGGCGGGAGAATGGTAGGCGGCTTTGAACCGGGCATATGCAAGTCCGGCATGGTCTCGCCTGGCTGATTCTGGCCGGCGGCGATCGCCGTATTGCGGGCATATTCATCCCTCACAAGCTGAGCGTAATCCTGAATGTTGTGCATGCCGGGATAATACTTGCAATGACCATCACAGAAGCCGAGGATCATGCCATTACTGTGATTCATCGTGCACCAGACAGCTAAGGTTTCTGAGGGTGAAGCGATTTGTGAACCCTTCAAGCCCGAGAGCTCGGGGTTATACAGATAACTCACATGACCTTGATTATCGGTTGGGCAAGTGAACATCGCTCGCGAGCTACCCAGGTATGGCGCGAGCGAGTCCACCCATTTGTCTGCGGCAGGATAGGTATCATGATTATCCTGGGCATACATCTGGATGGCTAATGCTATTTGGCGAAGGTTGCTGTTGCAGGTAGCTTGCCGAGATTTCTCCCGCGGCTTGGCAAATACAGGAAATAACACCGAGGCTACAAGGGCAACAACCGCCAGCCCTAGGCCCCACTGTAGCAAAACGTTAAGCCAATTGCGTGGCGGCTGGCGGTAGGGTTCCGGTTCAGCAGGCACAGCCGTTTCCGATTGCGGTGCCTCCATCGGCGTCACCGCCACCTGAGCCATCACGCGGCTCGCGAATCCTTCACTGGCAGTGCGGGCATGCAGCGCGGCCATGACATCCTGGGCATCGCAGCGGAGCACTTCCGCCGCTGCACGGCAAGTGGGGCAGGCGGCCAGGTGATCTTCGACCGCTTTCCGTTCGATGATATTGCCCTCGCCGTCCAGGTAGGCGGACAGGCGCAGATTCCACTGTTCACAGGGTTTCAGCATGACACACCTCCTTCCACACGCAGACCACGCTCGGCAAACAGCTCGCGCAGCCGTTCGCGGGCACGGCAGCAGCGCACGCGCACGTTGTTGACGCTGGTGCCCAGCGCCTCCGCGATCTCCTCGTAGCTCAATTCTTGCACGTAGCGCGCGGCGAGGATTTCACGGTAGGCGATGGGCAGCCCGTCGAGCAGCTCCGCCAGGTCGGCGCCGGTGTCGACTGCCGGTGAGGGCAGCGCGTCGGCGTCGTCGAGCGGCAGCGGCTCCGGCTTGCGCTGCTGAAGATAGGTGAGGCACTTGTGGCGGAGGATACCGAAGACCCAGGCCCGGAATTTCGTCCGGTCCTTGAGGGCGCGAAGGTTGCGATATGCGTCGACCAGCGCTTCCTGCGCCAGGTCCTCCGCGTCCTCCGCGTTTCGGGTCAGGTGCCGCGCGGACGCGACCAGGATGTGCTGGTACTGATTGACCAGCGTCCCGAACGCCTCCACGTTGCCCGCCAGCGTGGCCTCAATCAGCGAACTGTCGTCCATACGCACCTCCGCGGATTGGGTTACATCCTGGTAGTCACTGCTGACCCGTGAATCATTACAGTAGAAACCGCAGATTACGCAGATGACCCAGATTATTTTATGTAATCCGGGTCATCTGCGAAATCTGCGGTTCCTCGTCTATTCGAACAGGTTCGCCTGATCGCCGGGCGCGGCGCCCTGGCCGGGGATCAGGTTGAAGTGCTGGTAGGCGAGGGGGGTGGCCTTGCGGCCGCTGGGAGTGCGGCTGAGGAAGCCGATCTTCAGCAGGAAGGGTTCCACCATGTCCACCAGCGTGTCCGCCTCTTCGTTCAACGTGGCGGCCATCGCCTCCACGCCCACCGGGCCGCCCTGGTAGAAGTCGATGATCGTCTTCAGCAGCTTGCGATCCAGCTCGTCCAGGCCGCGGTGATCCACGCCCTGCGCGCACAGCGCGCCGTCGGCCACCGTGCGGGTGACGGTGCCGTCCGCCTTCACCTGGGCAAAATCGCGCACGCGGCGCAGCAGGCGGTTGGCGATGCGCGGCGTGCCGCGCGAGCGGCGGGCGATCTCCGACGACCCCGCCGGCTCCACCGGCACGCCCAGAATGGTGGCCGAGCGGTCGACGATCTTGATCAACTCTTCGACCGGATAAAAATCCAGGTGGTAGAAGATGCCGAAGCGCTCGCGCAGCGGCGCGGTGAGCTTGCCCGCGCGCGTGGTGGCCCCCACCAGCGTGAACGGCGCCACCGGCAGCTTGATGCTCTTCGCGAAGGCGCCCTTGTCGATCATGAAGTCGACGGAGTAATCTTCCATCGCCGAATACAGGTATTCCTCTACGATGCGCGGCAGCCGGTGAATCTCATCGATGAAGAACACCGAGCCGGGCTTCAGGTTCGTCAGTAGCCCCACCAGGTCGCCCGCACGCTCGAGAGCCGGCCCGGAGGAGCAGACGATCTCCGCGTCCATCTCATTGGCGATGATGTGCGCCAGCGTGGTCTTCCCCAACCCCGGCGGCCCGTAGAGCAGCACGTGATCCAGCGCCTCCCCGCGCGCCCGCGCCGCGGTAATGGCCGTGGTCAGGTTCTCCTTCAACTGCGGCTGCCCGATGTAATCCTCCAGCCGTTGCGGCCTGAGTGCGGAGGTGGTCGCCAGGTCTTCGAGCGTTTCTTTTCCCGAAATTAAGCGTTCGTCCATCGTATCTCCCAGAGTGACTGGTGACTAACTGTAGTGGTATGTCACGTTGTATCATGCTTACTGATGATAGCACCCGGTCCGGTGGTCGAGTAGGCAAGTAAGCCTCTCGCATCTTTCCATTGCTCTCCACGCCGTATCGAGACCACCGCGTTGACAGGTAAGCCTCACGGGAACGGGCGTTATGGGAGAGGTGGTCTCGATACGGCGCGGGAGCTATGAGGGTTTTTCGAAAAGGCTCCCGTGCCTACTCGACCACCGTACCAGGCACTATGTTTTTGAACCTTTGTACAATGTGACGTACCGTTACCACTACTGACTATTTACCGCCAGCAACACCGTCTTCCCCACCATCTCCAGGCTCGCCGCGCTGCAGTGCTCCCGGACATCCTGCGTGGTGTGCCAGTAGGGATAATCGAAATCGATCAGGTCGGCCATCGGCACGCCGGCTTTGTTGATGGCGATGTGGTCGTCGGTGATCGGATACATATATTTCTCGTCCACGAAACCGGGCTGGTCTTGCGTTCGCAGGTAACCCAGTGCCTTCGCGGCGATAAAAACACGGTCGTTCACCGCTTTGGCCATCTGCTCGGAATTCGGCTCGCGGTAGATATCCAGGTCGGTGTCGCCCACCATGTCGAGCAGGATGCCCCAGCTCGGTTTCTTTGCGGGCAGGTGCTTCGCGTAATATGCGGAACCGAGCAGCATATTGTCGACGTTGGGGCCGTAATCTTCGCCGTCGAAGAGCACGATCTGAATATCACGCGCGACGGGGTGGGCTTTCAACTGGCGGGCGATCTCCAGCAGGATGGCCACGCCGGACGCGCCGTCATTCGCGCCGGCGATGGGCTGCTTCTGCATGGCGGGGTCGGGGTCCTGGTCGGCAGTGGGGCGGGTGTCCCAGTGCGCGGCCAGCACCACCTGCTCGCGCGGTTCCGCGCCGGTGCCGGGGAAGTCGGCGATGATATTCCACATCGCCACCTGGTTCCCGCCCAGTTTGTGGCTGAACGGCTGCAGCGTGACCTTCGCCGCCAGCGGGGTGAGCTGCTCGACCAGCCAATCGCGCGTCGCCAGGTGCGGTTTGGTGCCGGGAACACGATATCCGAAGATTAACTGCGCTTCCAGGTCTTTCCAGGCGCGCTCCTTGTCGAAGGCCGGCTCCGCCGTGGGCCGCGTGCATCCCGCGGTCAACAGGAAGGCCATCGACGCGAAGACCGTGAACATCGCCCGAACCTGCCGCCATTTCGTCATGCTGTTCCCTTCAATCACGCCGTTATAATGGCTTTATCGTAGCTGTTTTCACGGTGGCCGTCAATAGAAATGCAAACCGGTGTTTCGTTAATCGGCAGTGGATTGCTTAACCGGGCAACGGAGGCTGAATCCCACATGGTGAACAGGGAAGGAGAGCCCGACAAGACCGGTGCTCCCGCTCGCTTACACGGCCGGCTCATCGGCCGGCGGCGTCACGCGTTGAAACCGGCGCAGCACTCGCGGCGGGATCAGCAAATGGTGCAGGTTCAGGAAGAATAAACCGCCGGTATAACAGAGCAGGAAGACGATCAAGGCCGCGCCGTAAGCCAGCAGCATCGGCCAGTGCCGCATCACCAGGAAGAACAGCCCGCGGCTGATGCCCCCGGCCACCAGGGCGAGCAAAAGGATGGCGCCGACACGTCGCCAGGGTAAGAAATTGCGCAGTCCGATATCGGTCAGCTTCTGCGAAAGGACATAGGTGGCGATGACCATGTTCAGATAGCCGGCCGTCACGGTTCCCAGCGCCATGCCGGGCAGGCCGAAGAAATGCCCGCCGGTAAAGACGAAGACAGCCCCCATCACCAGGCCGATGGCAGTGATGCCGGCCAACACCCGCGTGGCGCCCAGCGCGACGAAGAGTGACTGGGCCGCAATCAACTTGATCGGAATCACCCAGACATAAACACTGAAGATGACGCCGCTCTCCGCATACCGGGAGGAAAAGAGCAGCCGCATGGTCTCATGGGCCCAGTAAGCCAGGAATCCCAGTGAGGCGAAGATCAACACCGCCGACCGGGTGACGGCACGGTGCCAGATGGCCAGCATCTCACTCATCTCGCCACGCGCCACCCGCCGGGAAAACTCAGCCATCAGCACGGTGGAGACCGCCGTGGTCACCGTGGTCACCGTGGGGATATCGATGGTCGCGTTCGCATAGATACCGAAGGCGGCTGCCCCGAAGGTATTCGAGACGAGAAAGCGGTCGATGTTATTCGCCGCAATCGTCAGCACGGTCACCCCGAAGAGCGGCAGCGAGAAAGTCCATTCATCGCGGAGCATGGACCGCTGCCAGACGGACGGCAGCCCGCGCACGGTGGACAACATGAGCGCGATGGCCGCCACCCACATGACCGCCCCCACGCCCATCCAGATGCGGATGGTCTGCGCCAGCGAGGCGTGCAGCATCGAGGGGATCACTAGCGCGCAGAACATCCCCAGGCGGATCAGGGTATTGAAGATCACCGTGGACAGCGGGCGATTGGCATGCAGCAGCGTGCCTTCCACCGCCAGCGTCGGCAGCATGAAGAAGGGATACACGGCGAAGGTGCGCAGCAGTTCCGGCAGCATCACGTTGCCCAGCAGCCGTCCCAGCAGATTGGCGCCGAAATACATCCCCAATCCCAGCACCAGCCCGGAGAGCATGAGCAAAATAATGGTCTGGAAGACAAAACCGCGGCGTTCGCCACCCTCATACCGGGGCAGGAAGTAATAGGTCGATTGCGGCAGGCCGACCGAGAAGATCTGCGAAAAGACCATGTAGAGCATGAGCAACTGGCCGATGGCGCCGTAACTGACCTTATCCGGCAACACCCGTGCCAGAATCATCAAGGTGCCGGCAGCCACCGCGATATTAAGAAATCGTCCGATGCCGATGATGATGGTTTGTGTCGTTAATCCTGTGCCCATGCTTCTCCAGGTTGTTGTCTGCCGGTGCCCCAGGGTGAAATTACGTTGGCCAGACATGCGCATCAATGCTGCCGGTCAGGAAACTATCACCAGCATACCGCGTGCCCCAATGTGCAATGTCCGCTTGATGTCACGGAGTTACCGTATTGTTTTAACTGGGAAGCAATTGCCGAAATCCGGGTACGAAAAGGCAGGAATACTGACGCTGGGCGGCCAACCGGTCGTGGCACAGCGGCTACAAAATGAGCGGTACCGCCGAATGTTGCCGATTGGGGCGTGTTCCGAAAGCGCCGGGCCTTCAGTGGCGATTTTTACCGTGTTCCAGCAGTTGGAGCATCCGTCTCCGGGTGTAATGGATCGCTGGGTCCACCTTGCCCATGATGGCCGCCGCCACCTTCGAGCGGGCGATGGCCAGCTCCCATTGGGGATATGCTTCGCCGCCAAGCACCTGCTTATACGGCATGGAGCCCTGACCGAGACTGATGCGCGTGGCGCCGCGGTCGATGGCCCAGTTGATGATGCGGCCGGCCAGCGAGATCCCCGGACTGTATTGCGAGGGGAGGGCCCGCGGATGGCGGCCCACGGTGTGATAATAGGCTGCCGGTTGCCCGGGGATGTGGATGCCGGTCGCCACTGCGACCGTCCGCCCCCCCACCTCCAGGCTGGCGATACACCCATAACCTTGGTTCACCGCCCAGATGGTGAAGCGGCGGAGCAGCGCCGCCATGTGTGGATTCTCCAGCACGCTCCGGCGTTTTTCATGCTCCCAGCGCAGCAGGCTAAGCCGGATCAGCGCGTCCACTTCCTGTTCACAGGCCGTGCAGTCGGTATGCAAGTGGATTTTCGCATCCGGGTAATCCGTCATAATCTTGGCTTCCGCATGCCGAATTTTATAACGCGACGGCTTGGGGAGATCCTGCAGATACGCCTCCCAACTGTCCGGTAAGTTGACCCACATGACCGGCATGGCCGGGCGAACGATGGGAGTAAGGCCTTGCCCCCGCGTTAAATCGAGCAGGAACTCGAAGCGCTCGGAGAGATAACGTCCCAGGCGGATGATGGCAAAGGGAGAATTTCGCATCCATTCCGCCAGCACCGGCCACAGCGCCTGTTCCTGGTCGGGCGCAATCACGAACGGCATCACGTCCGGCCCCATCGGCGCACAGATCTCCGCGGTCCAGTGCGTACGGTATTGGAACGGCAGCACCGCCCGCGGCTCATCCCCCTCGCGGAAGATCAGCACGAAGCCGCGGTCTACGGCATGCGTATAGATGGCCATGGCCATCCACTCGGGTTGCAGAAAGATTGGGGTTGTCAGCCCCGGCAGCAGGCATTCCCAGGCGTTGCGGGCCGCTTCCGGCAAAGCGTCCCGATAGGGGATGACTTCGCAGCGGAGATTCGTACATCCGTGATTCGACATCTCTCCACCTCGATTTGTGCTTGTTATGATGGGTTGATATAGATCAGGTATTGGCGTTCAGCGTGCGAGATAAGCATCAGATGAATGACATCACCTTTCCGCATGTCGAGATTCGTCTTCACCAGTGGACAACGCTGCGACAGGGCGAATCGCCGGAATGTGACAGAGGATTCGCGTTGTCCCCGTCGAAACTCATATCGTTTGCCCAATGCGACATGCCTGCTGCGGCATGATGGTGTCATCCGGTAGCGCAGCGGCATCGCACCGGAGCATCCGGCGCATTACTGTTAGAGGAGTCATGGTATGGCAAAAAAGTTGCGTTACGGCCTGATCGGCTGCGGTGGCTGCGGCGTGTATAAGCACCTCACCTCGTATGCCAAATATACCGACGATGTCGAGTTGTTCGGCGTCTACGATTTCGACGCCAACAAGGCGAAGGCGGCGGCGAAGCAGTTCAACGTGCCGCGCGTGTTTTCCAGCTACCAGGAGCTGCTGGCCGAGCAGGATCTCGACGTGGTCTCCGTGGTCACCCCCAACGCGATGCACGCGCCGCTCACCATTGCCGCGCTGCAGGCCGGCAAGCACGTGCACGTGGAGAAACCGATTGCGCTGAACGCCACCGAAGCGCAGGCGATCGTCGATGCAAAGAAAGCCAGCGGCAAGCAGGTGATGGTGGCGCTGAATAACCGCTTCACCGAAGTGTCGCAGTTCGCCCGGCGCTTCATCGAGTCAGGGCAATTGGGCGAGGTCTATCACGCGCGCTGCGGCTGGCGGCGCCGGCGCGGCATCCCCGGCCTCGGTGGCTGGTTCACCACCAAGGCGCTCTCCGGCGGCGGGCCGGTCATCGACCTGGGCGTGCACTTTTTCGACCTGACGCTCTTCTTCATGGGGTATCCGGCGCCGGTGGCGGTGTCCGCCTCCACCTACTGCAAATTCGGCCCCACGCCGGAGAGCAAAAAGACGCGCGGGAAGGGCACCTTCGCGGTGGCCGACCCCAAGGGCACCATGGACGTGGAGGATTTCGCTGCCGGCTTCGCCAAGTTCGACAACGGCGCCTCGGTCGCCTTTGAATTCAGTTGGGCGTCCAACATCGAGAAGGAAGTGAACTACTTCGAGCTGTTGGGCACGAAGGCCGGCATGAGCATGTACAACGGCGAGCTGAAGATCTTCTCCGAGAACTCCGGCGAGCTGGTCGACATCCTGCCGCACGTGAAGAACACCACCGGCTGGGGCGAGAACGAGACGCGCCACTTCATCGACTGCCTGAAAAAGAACAAGGAGCCGCTGGCCCCGCCGGAGGAAGCAGTGAAGATGATGCAGATCATCGACGCCATCTACGCCTCCGCGGAGACCGGCCGCGAGGTGGTCATCACCCCGACAGTGGCCGTGTAAATACCGGTGAACTTGGCAGATTTCGGGGTGCCTGCAAGCGGAGGCACCCCGTTTTTTTTATGGTTGTCGCTCACTGGCAGGCCTTTCATATGGTAACCGTGCGGAGAGACGGGCCCTCTCCCCCCAGCCCCCTCTCCCAATGCTGGGCGAGGGGGAGTGCCGGGACTACAAAATGATACCGTTTCCGTTTGAAAGAAAGCCTGCTCCCCCTCGCCCAGTATTGGGAGAGGGGGCTGGGGGGAGAGGGCCCGTCTCTCCGCTCGGTTACCAAACGAATGGTTTTTTCTGCGCCGGCTACATCAAGAAAACTTAACGAACAATGACCACAAACTTTGGAATCATCCGCAAATTAACGGAATATACGAAAGGCTGAATAGTGACAAACCGTCCGTAATCCGTGGCGGCAAAACGGACGCAATATTTACGAAAAAGGGGGGAATGATGCGAAAAGGATTTACACTGGTCGAACTCATTGTGGTAATTGCCGTTATTGCGATTCTTGCGTCGATTCTCTTCCCGGTGATGACCAGGGCTCGCGATAAAGCGCGTACGGTGCCATGCATGGCGAACCAGCGGCAAATCGCCATCTCGGTGCAGTCCTGGTCACAGGATCACGAGGAGATGCTGCCGGAGGCAGCCACGGTGTGGGACGATCTTGATATCGACCGCAAGGTACTGAGCTGCCCGCAGCGTCCGGGCATGCGGAACGCGTATCTCTATTCCATCAATATCGCCGGCAAACCGCTGGGGGCGTTCACCACTACACCGCGCAGAGGCGTGCTCGACCCCATGAATGAGATCGTGACGCTGGACGGCATACATTCACCGACTGACGAGAACCTGACGGCCGTGCCGCCGGTTATGCAGACGTTTGCCAATGTCTGGTACGGCTCGGAAGATATTCAGTATCGGCATGGCGAAAAATTCGTCGCCTCGTATCTCGACGGCCACATAGAGGTGACCACGGTGACGCCGACCCAGGATATCCGGTGGGGACAGTGCGTGGGCACGACCGTTACCTATCCGATCGTGCCGGCGGCCGGCACCCGCCTGGCGAAAACGGCCGCGGGCGACGGCTGGAATACCGCGGATGCCGTGGGCGATAAGATCATTGACGCGAACGGCATTGTCTCATTCCAGTTCGAGCAGACGGATAAAGCCGTAGCCCTTGGCCTGGTGAAGGCGGACGTTGCCTACAACACCGATCGCGGGTACGGCGCTCTCGATTTCGCGATAATGGGCACGGCGGATGGGAAGGTCCACGTATACGAAACCAATGTCGACAAAGGCGATTTTGGCACGTATTCGACGGAGGATGTCTTCACCATCCGTCACGCCGGCTTGGCGGTGTATTACCTGAAAAATGATGAGGTGTTCTATACCAGCGCGCAGAAATACGGCGGACCGCTGGCGGTTGATACCAGCTTTGACGGATCGGGGGGAGCCATCACCAACTGCCGCTACTGCGGCGCGGGGTAAACGCAAGAATAATCTGTGTTTGTGTGCGGCGATTCAACCCGCATGGCTGACGGATGACAGCCTTGCAGGTTGAATCGCCGCATGCCATTTGATAATGAAAACAGGAATCCGGCAAACCGGGCGCGAATTACTGAACGGACTTTGCGGCAGACGAGGTGAGCACGTGGCAATGACGGTGCAGGAATTTCAACAGCAGATCGAGCGGATCTACCTGGAAAAGGACCGCGGGCGCGGTTGGCAGGAGACCTTCATCTGGTTCGTGGAGGAGGTCGGCGAACTGGGGCGGGCACTGCGCTCGCAAACCCGCGCGGAGAAGGAAGCGGAATTCGCCGACGTCTTCGCCTGGCTGGTGACGCTGGCCAGCATCTTCGAGGTGGACCTGGAAACGGTGGCCGCTGCCAAATACGGCGCCGGCTGTCCGAAATGCGAGAAGGCGCCGTGCATCTGCGGGGAGCGGAAACAGCAGGACAGTTAACCGTTGGAAGAGTGGAAGGGTGGAAGATTGGAAGGTTGGATGGTTGGCTCAACTCGTAGCCGCACCCTTTACGGGTGCACTAGGTAGGCCTGTATGAATAAGGCGGGAAAGCGTGCCGTGATCGAGAAATCAGAGATGTGTATAAGAGTGAACCCTTTATAGGTGCGCTCGGTAAACCGGTACGAAATGCAGTATATACGCATCCATTCATCGAACCTTACCTCACCGCACCCGTAAAGGGTGCGGCTACGGATTGAACCATTCATCCAATCTTCCAACCTTCCAACCTTCCATCCATCTGATATCACCGCGGTATCTCGAATAGGCCGAACCCCGTCGGGCTGGGATAAAAGGCGGTCGGCTTTTCCGGCCCCTGCGGGGCATACTCCAGCCGGAACTGGGCATCCTTGATCGGCGAGAGCTGCAGTTGCCGGAACGGTAGCCGGAACAGCCACAGTGCGCCGTTCTCGCGGGTGAAGACACGCGCCGAGATATTGCGCAAGTCGGCAAAGTCGGCGCCGGGTTGTCCGTCGCGTAGTTTCTGCAGGCGGGGTTTGGCGCCGGCATTCTGCGGATTGCCGATCGATAGCAGGAAATCCAGAAACTCCGGCCCCGCTGAGACGAAGGCATCATCCAGGTCGCCGTCGAGATACAGCGACATCAGCGCAGCCGTACTTACCGGCTCCTTCACCTCCACGGCGATCACCAGCGCGTCCTTCCCCTTAAACGCAAGCAGGAGGGCGGGCATGGCCATGAATTTGATCGCCGTGGCCTTCTCTATGCTCAGGTTGTCCGGCTTGAAATGCTCGAGGTCGGCGGCATCCGTGAAGAGCGGCTCTGTTGCCGTCTGCGCGCCATCAGCGGGGGGAGGGGTTGCCGGCGAGCTGTCGCCCGCGGTCGCATCCCGCACTTCAGCGGTATTCTCGGCATTCGCCGGGCTCCCGACCGATCCGGGCGGGGGCAGCGCCGGAGCGGGCAACAGACTGTCCAGTTTCACCACCTCGAACCCCTCGTAGACGGGGACGCGCACGCGCAGGACGTCCGCCAGCTTGGGGGGAGGCATGGGCTTCGGTTTCGGCGGCGGGGGATGCGGCCAGAGCTGGCTGATGAGCAGCACCGAGACCGCCACCACGGCCAGTGCGACCGCCGCCAGCACCGGCGTCCGCTTGATCATCGCGGGTTTCGGCGGCTCCGGCAGTTGCACGCCGCGCGGTGGGGTGACGATGTTATACGGCAGTTGGCCGACGCCGACCATGTCCATCGGCTCGCTCAAGCCGCGAATGGCCTGTTCCTTCCAGACCTGCCACTCCAGGTCTTCCCGGCCGCCGAGGATCAGCCGCGCGTTATCGTAGACCGCCTCCGACATGTAAGTTTGCCCCTCGTTGGCCATCGAGCAGAGGCGGCAGGCGATGTTGACGTTGTGGCCGAAGACGTCCCGCGACGTGCGGCCGCCGCGGGTCACCAGGCCCAGGTGCAGACCGATGTGAATCTTATACTCTTCGTCACCCTGATTGGGATGCAGCGGCAGTTTGGCCGCGCGCAGCGCATCCGCCAGATACCCATCGGTGATCAGCCCCCCGTGATAATGGTGGATGGCCGCGTGCAGCTCGAGGGCGCGCTCGGTGGCGGTGGCGGGATTGGAAAAGACGGCCAGGATGCCGTCGCCGGCGGTATTGACCACCTCGCCGGCGCGGTCGCGCTCGAAAACCGCCTGTGACAACGCCATGTGCACGGCGAGGATGCGCTGGGAGAGAGAAAGACTGTGGTTGGCGATGCCGGAAAACCCACTGACGTCGGCGAACATCACGCAGAGCAGCTCGGTGTTCGCATTCAGGCGGTAACGTTCGACGCGCTCCAACTCTTCCGCGGTGACGGAGAGCAACGCGCCGCAGCTCTGGCAGACCGGTTCATTATCGAGATAGTACGTGCCGCAGGATGGGCACCGCATGGGGCGTCCTCCCTGGTATTGCAAGAAACGAATCACCTGGTGATCCGGTAAAACCTCAGTTTTACGCTTGTCATTCTCAAAGTAACACACAACACGGTGAATGTCCAGCCGGTGACTCCGGCAAGATGGTCGGCGGCGGCATGGGGTTAACGACGGTCAAAATGTGGAATATAGAGTTGCCGGTCAACAGGATCTCATTCCGATGTCAGCCGCATCTCACACTTTGAAAAGGAAAACGCTTGCCGGCAGCGAAAGCGATTAGAGAGACCTGAGGAGAGCCATGTTTCGCCCGTTCGTCGCGCTTACCCTTGTACTCCTGGCAATGGCGCTGTCCTCCGCGGCGAATGAGCGAGCGTCTGCTCCCATGGCGGCGGAACAGCGCCGCGTCACTGTCTCCCTCGATGCATCCTGGAGCTTCACCATCGATCCCACCGGACAGGCCCCCGCTGACGAATGGGCCACCGCGCTGCCGTCGGCGAAAGACATCCAATTACCGCATTCCTGGCGCATTGCCGGCGAGAGTACCGCCTGGTATGCCCGCGAGATCACCTTCCCCGGCAGCGGGCAGGTCGATGTGTTGTTGAACCTGGACCACCCGGTCGGCACGCTGGACGTCTTCCTGGACGGGAAAGCGGTGGCGCACTTCGCCGGCAACGGCCTGCCGCAAGTCACCCGCCTGCAGGGCGACGGCGGCTCCGCCCACCACCTGGCGCTGCGCCTGGGCCACACCGGTTTGCCGCCTTCCACCCGTCTGGAGCCGATTTACGGGCTCGGTCATATCAGCATGGAGCTGCTGCCGCCGGTCCGCATCGATGCGCTGGCGGCGGTGATGGACCCGCAGCAGAAGACGCTGACGGCGCGCTACCGGCTCTTTTCGGCATCGCCGACGATGGCTGCTTTGAAGATCGAGGTGTTGTCCGCGGACGGCAAGCGATTGATCGACCGGGATCAGGATACGTTTGGCCTTCCCGCGGCAGGCATGAGCGGTGAGAAGGCTCTGACGATCAAGCGCCTGCTGAACTGGTCGCCGCGTGACCCGGGTAATCGTTACCTGATCCGCGCAACGCTGCTGGTGGCCGGGAAGGCCGTTGATACCCGCGAACTGACCTGCGGCGCCTGCGCGGCCACCTTCTCGGGTGACGGGCTGCAGATCGGCGGGCAGGCACTGCAGCTGAAAGGGGTGCGGCTGCCCGGCGGCATTCCGATGCGTTATCAGCCGACGGATGGGAAGAAGGCCGGAGAAGAGCAAGCCGTCAAAGAGACGAAACCGACCCTCGAGGAGACCATCCGCAAGGAGCTGGAGCTGGCGAAGCGGGCCGGCTTCAACGCGATCATGGCCGACGGCTCCGCGCTGCCGGAAGAGGTGCTGGCGGCGGCGGATGAGCTGGGCATGCTGGTGGTCGGCGAGATTCCCCTCGGTGATGGCGCCCCGCAGATTCGCGCCACGCTCGAGGCCTGCGCGCAGCATCCGTGCATCATTGCCTGGAGCTGGGCGGGTTCCGGCGACCAGGTCGCCGACCTGCGCGCGCTGGACCCCAGCCGCCCGATTCTGCTGCGCGATGGAGCGCAGTCCCGCCTCATCGGCCCGCGGGAGACGACGGGGCAGGCCGTCTCCGACCTTGATGTGAACCTGCCGATCGCGCAGGCGGAGTCCTGGTGGGAGCGGCTGCAGCAGCTTGAGGCGGGAAGCCGGCCGGTGCTGGCCAGCGGGCTGGGCATCGCGATGACCGCACCCGCGAACGGCGCCGAAGACATCCGCGGCAATACGGAGGAAGGTGACCGAGCGTTGAGCCTGCTGCGCAGCGTGGTGGAGAGCCTGCGGCGCGACCAGCACTTCCCGCTGCTGGGCTACTTCGTCCGCCTGCCGGAAGCGGAAACACTGACCGGCTTGAGCACGCCCGAAGGCAACCCCACCAATGCGCTGACCATGTCGCTGGCCTACAACTCCTCCTGCGCCATCGTCATGCGCGTTAAGCCGGAGGTGACGGTGGCCGAGCAGACGATCCTCGACGCCGCCATCGTCAGCGATGCCCGCCTGCAGGGCGATTATCAACTGTACCAGGTGGTCACCACCCCGGCCGACGGCAAAACCGCCATCACCACGCATGAGCTGGAGCTGACCGGTAAGTCGGAGCAATACGATTTGCTCAAGCTCCTCTCCTTCACCCCGGATCGCGCCGGCGAATACCGGTTGCAACTGGTGCTCTCGCAGGATGACCGGGTGATTGCCAGCACGCAGGTCGAGCGGATCACGGTGTCGTCCTCGGAAACGGCCTCATTGGCTTCGCGTTAACACGGAAGCGATGCCTCACCCGCGCTCCGGCAGTATGCCTCTACCGCCTCCAGCACCCGTTGCAACGCCCCATGGCGCAGGGAGGGGTCCTGCCAGGTGTTGAAGTTGCCCAGTGCTTCGTCGATGCCGGGATCGCCGAGGGCGGCGAGCGGGGGGAAGAAGCCGTCCACCAGCGGCCCATAGCAGGTGTCGACGAAACCGAGGCGCTGCTGGTAGGCGCGCACGGTGTCCAGCGTTTTCTTCACCAGCGCGGGCGTGACGGGGGAGGCGTTGAGCTCGACCAGTGCGGCGCGTACGCCCAGATTCATCGCCAGGTCGACCAGGAAGCGATCAGCATCATGGAAGAGCAGGCCGGCCAGGGGGCCGGTGCGGTGAAGCTGCCCGACCAGCGGCATGAGGGCATTGATGGCCGCCCACTGGCGGTCGGCGTCGCGTGATTCCAGCGCCTGCCACCCCTCGGAAACATCCTCGCCATGCCCGGGTATTAGCTCATCGGCGAATTTGGGAAGGTCCAGCGTCTCCGGCGAGCCGCCGGTGGCCAGGTGGGAGAAGATGTAGGTGTGCGGGAGCTGCAGGCAGTGGTTCTGCAGGTTGCCCATGGCGCCGCGGTGGCAGCGGTCGAGCCGGTCGGCGGTGATCGCCTGCCCGAGGCGGCCGGGGTCGCAGTTGATCATCGGGAAGGTGGGCTCGCCCTCCAGCAGACCGTAGGGGAACCACATCGCCTTGTCGCGCAGCCCGAGGGCGTCGATCGCCTGGTCATGCTGCGGAAGGCAGTGCAACAGCGACCAGGGTTCGGGCATGCGCGCGCGGAGGGACGTGAGCACCGGCGTGAACTCCTCCGGATTGTCCTGAAAAGCCATGGAGACCGCTTCACCGGCCGCGGTGCGCGCGTGAAAGCTGTTGATGTATTCCCAGCCCAGCCACATCCAGTAGATGAATTCGGCCTTCGGGTTGTGCATGCGCAAGGCAGCCGCCTGGCCCTCCATCAGCATGACTAACTCGTCCACCGAAGAGCCGGGAAAGCCGCCGGGATCGCTGTCGATGATCGCCAGTGCGTCGACATTGGGCAGGAAGGAGAGCTGATTCCGCCGGCCGGAGAAGAAGGAGAGCACCTCCTCGCGGTTCTTCGGGTCGATGCGCTTCTCGCAGGCGAAATAGGGCCGCTTGCTGAAGACGTAGTCAGCTGACTGCTCGTTGCCGATGGCGTTCGCCCCGGCCACGATCGCCACCTTCATGCCGAAACGCTGATGCGCCAGGTCGATGGCCTGCTCCAACGTCGCCAGGAAGAGGCGGTCGGTGATGTTGGGTTGGGCCGGCATGCTATCCAGCAGCGGCCAGATCATGATGAAATCGAACCCCAACCCGTGCAGCCCCTGCAGATACGCCTCCCAGTCGCGGATCGTCCACGTGCGCGCGGCGTAAGGGTGGTTGTAGCCCCAGTGGGTGTGGATATACATACCGAGCATGAGCTCTCCTCCGTTGCTCGAATGATTCTGCGTCGGACGGGTCAGACATGTCGGACATGTCCGACATGTCTGAATTGTCTGACTAGTTCGACTAACGGATCATCTCTGCGATCCTGTTGCAGAACGAGATATCCCCGTCCGGCGGCACCTGGTCCGCTACGCCGATGATGAAGGGGTGGCCATGCCAGGTTTCCAGCAGGCGCTCCAGGTGGCGGCACATGTCGTCCCAGGTGTAGGGCGGGGCGAACATCACGCCCGGCACACCGCCCCAGAGGATGGTCTCCGTGCCGTCAACCAGCGCGCGGATCTCCGCCAGCTCGAGATCGCCGGCGGGCTGCGGGGTAAGGGCTTCCACGGCATCAAAGCCGGCGGCTGCCAGCTTCGGCAGCAGGCCCTTCACCGTGCCGTCAAGGTGTACCACACCGGCGGTGCCGACGGCATGCAGGCGCTGCAGGCGAGCGCGGTGGCGGTCGGCCATGAACTCGTCATACAGGCTGGTGAGATTCTCGCTGGACAGGTTGTCGATGAAGTGCACGATGGGCGGCGCCAGCGCGCAGACGGCGTCGAGGATGGGCGCCTCCTGCTCCTCCAGCAAGGCCATCGCCGCACGCATCTTCTCTTCGCAGTCCAGCAGCAGGTAGATGGTGTGCTCCACACCCGCCCACTCCGCGGTCAGCGCCGCCAGCGGCGAGCGCGGCAGCGCCAGCCCGGGAATGCCGTCCCACACCTCCCACGCCGCCAGGCGTTGCGGGTAATCCGCCAGGTTGGCGGGCAGCAGCCGCCGGTATTGCAGCAGGTCGAGGAAGATATCCAGGTCCCGCTCGTTCTCGACGAAGTGCTTGGTGATGCCGCTGCAGCAACTCTCCGGCATCCAGGCGCTCTTGGAGTTCAGCTCGCCGGCCGGGCAGGTGATGCGCTGGAGGGTGGCATGGCCGTGCACCTGCTGCTCCACCGTCACCGGGCCGTCATACCGAACCGCGAAGGCGCAGAACTTGTCGTAATAGTAGTAGGGGAAGACGCCGTGCTCCCGGTGCAGCTCCAGGAAGCCTTGCTCGGTGAACCACTCCGACCGCGCGACGCCGTCGGCACGCCGGCCCTCCAGCCAGTAGGAGAGGTCGGCGGTCCAGACGATCTGGTCGGTCGGTTGACCCTTTAGCAGGTTGAGAAAGGCGTTGCGCATCACTTTGCTCCACGCGCGGATTGGCAATCCGCGCTCCAGAGATCGTTGAGTATTCCGGTTGTTGTCTCGACGATCATGCCGAGGGCTTCCGGAGCGAGCTTGGCCCAGTAGCTCATGTTCACCTCATGCCCGCCACGGGGGAAGGCTTCGGGAATGGGAATGTAGCCGACGTATTGCGTGGTGCAGTGGGCAACGAAGGTTTCTTTTGCAGGGGAGGCGATCTTCAGCGCGAGCTGGCCTTCCACGAAGGGTTCGCCGGGCCAGCCGACGATGGCGACGTCGCCGATGCGGAAGACCTGGATTTCGTAGTTCAATGTCGCAGAGCGCTTGCGGTGGTACTCGACGCTCATGATGGAGGCGGCGCGGAACCATTCGCCGTCGAGGTAATTCTCTTTCCAGATGGGCTCCGGGTGCTTTGCCAGCATCTCCTCGGCGAAGGCCAGTCGTTCCGGATCGGGGGCTTTGAGCGGGATGGGGATGCGCTTGACCTGCCAATCGATCGTCTCCACGTCGGTGAACTGCATGCGCTCGATCACCGCGCGGGCGGAGGCGGCCAACTCGCGGCCCATGCGCCAGTGGTCGGGTTGGAAGTCCGGCGTGAAGCCCGGCCAGGGATTGATGTTGCCGCAGCAGCCGTTCACCACCAGCGGCATGCACGCCTCACCGAAGGCCCGCTGCATCTCTATCCCCCAGGCGCCCGGCCAGTCGGCAGAGACGGCGCTGTGGCGGGTGGCGAAGACGTTCACCGGGTGGCAGGTGTAGTGCAGCAGCAGCGCCGGGATGCCCATCCCCTCGTCGCGGGCACAGAGCACGCCGACCTCGGGGTCGACCGGACCTTCGTAGTGGCGGTAGTGCGTGTTGCCCAGCGGCGCCTGCAGCGAGGAGTAGAACCAGGGCATCTCCACCGAGCCGTTGCGGGTGATCATGCGCCGGTTGAAGGCCAGGTCGTCGCGCACGGTGGTACCGACGCCTAGTTGCACCGGCCGTTGCGCGGCATTCGCCTTGCCGATGGCGGCGATGGCCTGCTGAGCGGAGAAGTCGAAGTAGTCCGCTTCGCCGCCGCGCATATACTCGAGCTCTCCGTGGAAGCCGGGGAAATCGGGGTCGAGGAAGATGTTGCCCATGCACGGCGCGGAGTGGGTCTGGATGGCGTGCACCATCACCTGCTCCGGGGCAAAGCCGAAAGCGCGGGCGCCCTCGCGCACGCGCGCCGACCAGGCTTCGTCGAACAGCGTGACATCGACCGACAGGATGCAGACCTTCCGCTCTCCTGTTGCGAAGACCACCGCCTTCACGTGCAGCGGGTCGACCACCATCTCCGCGGGCCGGTGTTCGCCGATGCCGCTGCTGAGCAGGTGCCCGCCCGCCTTCGGGGTGATGTCTTCCATTGCCGCGCCGACTTGAAGCATAACGCCTCCTCACTCTCTTGCAGTTATCAGGCATTTCACGCTCAAAGTGATGAAAAAAACATCAATTTGATAGGTAGGATATTCCGCCCCCTCGATCAGATTGCGGCAGGGATCTGAACAGAGCCAATATGGTTGATCGCAGCCGTTTCCGGTCCACGCCGGCCCGTCCCGGCGAAATTATATTCGTTCGTCGTTCTCATTCCGAATTACCTCTGTGTCGTGTTACTTCAGATCGTAGCGCTCGTTTCGGTGGTCGAGTAGGCAAGGAAGCCTTACACATCTTTCCGCAGCTCACTAGCCGTATCGAGACCACCTCACCTATAGCGCCTGTTCACGAAAGGCTTCCCTATACCCGCGGGGTCTCGATACGGCGCGGAAGCGATGAGGGGCTTTTCGACAAGCTTACTTGCCTACTCGACCGCCGTACCAGGTGCTATGTTACATAACTCATGTACAATGTAACGTACCGTTACGCCTCTGAACAACTAAACATCACGCTCGACGTCAGGCCGATGATCGGGTCGAGGGCGGTGATCGTCCATTGACCGGGCATCGCGTTCACCGGCAGGCGCTTGACCAGGTGGCCGTGGCCGTTGAAGACGGTGATCGGGCCACCGAGGCGCGGGTGTAGCTGTCCGGTGGGGTCGGTCACCGTGACATCGACCTGGAAGCGGCCGGCAGCCGGTTGGCCGCTCTCGTCGGTAAGGGTGACTTCGTAGGCCAGCTCATTGCCGGGATGCAGATCAGCCCGCATCACCTGCACCGTGCACTCCGCCGGGCGGACGGGGAAGAGGACGACCAGCGCACCGTGCAGGCTGTCCAGTGACATGTCGAACTCGACCGTCTCGCCGTCATTGAAGAGGCTGACATAGTCGCCGGTGGTCAGGTTGACGGCGAAGGTAGGCAGGTACGGCAGATCGCGCAGCACCACCAGGCCTTCTCGGCGCTCCCAGCCGAGATTGACGACCGACACGATGCAGACGCCGTCGGCCACGCGCAGGCCCGTGTCCAGGTCGTTGTCCGTCGTTTTCCAGCGCGGGGCCAGGCCCAGGCCGGCGAGCAGATCGGCCACCTTTTCCTCGTAACGGGCGAGCACGCCGGGCTTTTCACCCTCCACGGCATCGGCGTAGCTGTACTGCAGACTGCGGGAGAAGCAGAGCACCGCGCCCTGGCCGAACGGGTGGATGCGGTAGGTCAAGCCCGGAACCACCGGCCCTTCCGCTGTTGCCGGTTGCGCGGTCAGCGTTTCGTAGAAGTCGGTGATTTGCCCGGTCTCATCGTGGTTCGGTTCGCAATCCAGGATCAGCACCCCGCCTTGCTGCACGTAGGCGGTGAGCTGCCGCATCGTCTCGCGCATGAGGAAACGGCAGTCGCTGATCACCACCGCCTGGTAATCCAGCGGCGCTTCCAGCATCAGGTTCTCGTCCACCTGGTCCAGGTCGGTGAAAGTCCGCTGGAAGAGCTGGTAGGCCATCATGCGCCGGTTCTCGTGCGGGTACTGCTCGTCGAAGGGCGTGCCGTAGCTGACGCGGTAGTAGCCGTACCCCTCGTGCTCGGGCGGCAATTTGTGCGGTACCGGGTCCATCACCCACTGGCACCAGGGGTTGACGAAGGCCATGCGCGCGCGCGGCCGGCGGGTGGGCGCCAGCAGCGGGAAATGCGGCCGGATCTTATTCATCTCGGCGCCAAACTCGCGCAGGCGCTCGTTGCTCATGCCGAAGCCTTCGAAGCCGAAGGATAGCAAGAAAGTATCCATGCGGGTGACGCCGGCGCCGATCAGCGTGTAAAACTGGCCGACCGACCAGAAGGGCGGCATCCAGCGGTTGGGCACGTCATGCTCCCACAGGTCCATGAACACACCCCAGTGCGCCAGGTCGTAATGGGTCGTCAATCCGCGCACCCAGGCGGCAATCCAGTGGGTTTGACTGTGCGGCATGAGCTTGTGCCCGCGCCAGACGCGGTAACCGAAGGGGTAGCAGGCCATATAGGCCCCACCGTCACCATATTGTACCCAGCGATGCATGCCGTGAAACATGAAGTTACTGGTGAACAGGCGGTCGATGGGCACGTTGTGCAGCCGCAGGCCGGGCGCCACTTCGTCGCGGATCCTCTGCGTCATGGCGAAGGCGCGGGTCGAGTAATCCTCCAGCCAGCGGAAGAAATTCCAGCGGCGCAGGGTCTGGTCGCCTTCCAGCGCGGCGTAATCCGGCAGCTCTTCGCCATAGCGCTCGCGGTACAGGCGCTGACAGATATCGCACTTGCACACGTTGCTCGGATACATATGCGGCTCGTCGATGATCTCCGAGGAGACATGCCCGGCGCGCGCCGCCTGCATCTTCAGCAGGGGGGTGAGCTTCTCGCGCACCGCCGTCTCGTAATCCGGGTGGTGCACGCACGGCTCGGTCGGCGCGTAGTCCTTGGTGGCGCCGTGAGTGCCGAGGATGAGGAACGAGGTGTCGAAGTCCGTCCACATCGGCAGCCGCTCGCCGGCGATGAGCGCGTCGAGATTGCGGATGCGGCGCAGCCGGTAGGTTTCTTCGAGCGAAGACAGCGAGGTGTCGGTCATCTGCTTCGCCTTGCTTAAGCCACTCACGCTGATCAAGTCCAGCCCGAATTCGTCGATGATATCGCGGACGTATTTGCGGCGCTCATCGTCATTGGTATCGCCGCCGGCGAAGTGGCCGACCAGGTGATACGTCTCATCAGGGTCGGGCACGTCCACTGCCTTCAGCGCGAAGCGGAACTCCTCCTCGCCGGCGGTGGTGGGCACGGTGACGGTGGCGGTGTAATCGCCCTCGGTCAGCGGGGGCACGGTCCAGGTGAGATCGCCGGCAACCTGGCCGACTTCCGAGCCCTGCCCGTCTTTCACGGACAGGGTGGGGGAGCCGGCGGCGCCTTCCACCTGTAGCGGCCAGGGTTTGCCTTCCTGCAGCGTGAAGGTCCAGGTGGGGATGACGACCCGGGCGGTGCGCTGATCCGGGAAGCGCAGGTGGAAGCGGCGCAACTCCACCGTCTGCCCCTTCCAACTGTTCCACTGGGGCGGCACCGCCATGCCGAAGCTGGCCCGCGCCAGGGCGCGCGGTGGTTCGTTCATTTCCAACGCCAGCTCGACCTCGTAGAAGCCGCTGGTTTTGCCGGCCAGCGGATCGACCAGCGTGAAGCCTTCCGTCTGCGTCGCCCGGGTGAGCGGGCGCACGTCTTCAATGAGCAGGGCATCGCGCACCGCATCTCCGCCGGAGGCCAGCCGGCCCTCGTCAAGCCCGTAGAACGAACAGCGCAGCCGCGCGCCGAGGGGATCGCCCTCCCGCAGCACGGTAGCCTGCAGCCGGTGCTCTCCGGGTGCGGACAAGCTGGCGCCGGTCTGCATGTCGAGGGCGCCGAAGTGCAGCGGCACCTCCACGCCCATCAGCCAGTTGAGCGCCTGGCGCATGAGGTCGGCGTAGAAGGGATGGCCGTAGAATTGACCGGCGGAGAACGGATCGCAGCACAGCCCGCCGGCGTCCGCCACCGCGAAGATCAACTGGCGGCTGCCGAAGCGCTCGCTGGCCGCCAGCACCGGCTTGCCACCGGCAACCAACAGCACCTGCGCGTCAGCGGCCAGCTCCAGCGGGTGCAGGGCGTTGACCTGTCCGAAGGACTTCGGCAAGCCACGCAAGATGGGATGCTCACCGACCGCCGTGACCTCTGCGGAAATCGCTTCCGGATTTACCGGCGGGATGCGTGCGGGCAGCGCGGGCTCCAGGTCGTGCCAGAGGCGGTAGCTGGTCCCCAGGCCGTTCATTCCGCCGCAGAGCATCAGCGGCAACCCCCGCTCGGTGGCGGAACGCAGGTGCTGCACGTCGCGCTCGGTGACCGATTCCAGGTCGGCGCCGGCCAGCACCATGCAATCGTGCACCAGCATGCCGGTATAGCCCTCGCTGACCACGCCCACGCGCTGGGTTAGCGTGGGGAAGAGGGGCAGCCAGGGAATGGCCTGGTAATACCCGTAGGTGCGCACCTTATACGGCAACGCGCGCGCGATGGCCTCGAGCTGGTACGGGTTATACGCATATGGGCGCATGAGTAGGATTTCACGAATGCCTGCTGGGTCCATAATAACCTCTTCTATTAACGACGGGGACAGTCCCTAGTTCTGTTCCATCGCTTGCCTGTTGCTGTCTCCGGCGCTTGCTGACGGTGGGAGGGGACAGTCCCCTACGCCTCTTCTGGTTGTGACAGGGACAGTCCCCTACGCCTATTTGAAGGCAATGGATAAGATATAACAGATTATCGTTGCCAGCATCGTTACGGCAAGATATGTTCCGGTAATCTGATATTTCAATATCACACTACCGAGTAGATATAACGCCAAAGTGATGATCAACGAGATTGACGCATTTTTGAAATACGAAGAAGCATTCAGCTTGTTTCCCATGTTCACACCTCCTGTTGAACTCCGGCATTTGCACCTGGCGCCGGATCAAAACTGATAGACTTCAGGTTCCGCCGGGTAGACGCCGGACTCATCGCGCTGCCAGCGGAGATATTGTGTCCGGTCAAGCAGCGCCGCCTCGGTGAGCAGAGTATACTGCAGCACGGGCTGTTCGGGATGGAATTTCGATCCCCATTTGTTCAGGCCGTCCGGCGCCGGCGTTGTGAAGAAATCGATGGTTTCGTCGACGGACGGGGTTGACGGACGGTTGAGGAAGCCGGCCAGTTTCTCCTCGTAGACGAAGGCGGAGCTCCAGTAGGCGGCGTCCGAGCAATCATCCGGCTTGTTGAAGAGCTGCAATGCCTGCCGCCGCTTTGCCGCCACGTATTGCCCCTGCGGGGAATCCGGCCGCCGGCAGACCATGCCGCTGATGTAGTTGCAACCGTTCGGCAGCGGGTCGGGCACTTCGATGAAGTTGAAGCTGGTCTTCTCGATAGCGGCGGAACGCTTTTGCTCGTCGTGGAGCAGCAGGTTGGCGCGCCCCCAGAAGGACGAGTAGCGGGTGAGAAACTCCACGCCGCCCGGCACGTCGCCGGCATAGTGGGGCAGCATCACGCGCACCGGCAGCGGGAAGATCTCCGCCGGCTCGTCGTCGATGTGCAGGCCGGAGCCGACGCCGTCAAAGTAAAGCGGGCCTTTCTTCGGCATCTCGGTGACCGGCGGGCGCGGTTTCCAGAAGGTCAGCGGATCGTCGACGTTCTTGATGTGCAGGCGTCCCTGCTCCGTTTCCGGCAGGTAGGCAATCCGGCATTTCTCCGGCGAGGCGGGCGGTCCCGACGGCGCCGTCTGCAAGCTGGCGAAGCCGCGGAAGGCCAGGTAAGAATAGAGGCTGCGGTACATCGCCATCTGCAGATCGCTAAAGCCGGTCAGCGCCTGCACCTCCCGATCCACCACCAGCGCATGATCGACCCACGGCTGCGCCTCCGGATAGGCCGTAGCGGAGGGGATCTTCGCCATCCGCTCCCGGTGGAAGCGTTCCACCCCGGCCTGTATTGCCGCGCGATCGGCATACGGCATGTCGATCAGCACGCGCTCGATCTGTTTTTCTGTCGCCACCGGGTTGCTCGTTATCCGCGCCGCTTCCGCGCGGGCAACGTCGTATGGATTGGGCAGGTTGATACTCACGGGATGGCCTTTCAGAATGTGTAGACTTCCGGCGCACAGGGGTAGTTGCCGAAGGCGTCGCGCTGGTAGTAGTGCGCGATGCCTTTTGAATAGAAATGCACCCGCGTCGTCAACGTGTATTCGGCGACCGCCTGGCCGGGATGGACCTTAATGCCGGGCTTGTTGAGCCCCTTGGGCCACGGGGTGAGGAAAAGGTCGAGAATCTCCGCCACGGTGAGCTTGGGCTTCTTCATCAGGTTGCCCAGCATCTCCTCCGCGCGGTCACAGGCCTTCCAGTAGGTCATGTCGGTGCCGTCCAGCGGCTGGTTGAAGCGGGTCAGGTATTCCAAATGCTTCTTTGCCTGGTATTGTCCCTGCGGCGATTTCGGGTCGCGGCAAGCGAGGCCGCTGCAGTGGCTGCCACCGTTGGCGCCCGGATAAAAGACTTCAATGAAGTTATGGCTGCACTTCTCGATGGCGACGCTGCGTTTCTGCGCGTCATACAGCACCACGTTGCCGCCGCCCCAGAATTGCGAATAGCGGGTGAGGAACTGCACCGCGCCCGGCACGTCGTCGCAGTGGGTTATGCACATGCGGTAATAGGGCAGCGGGAAGATTTCCTCCGGCTCGTCGTCGATGTGCAGGCCGCTGCCCACGCCGTCCCACATCAGGCCGGTGATGGGCTTCAGGTAGGTCGGCGGCTTGGGATCCGGCTTGTAAAAGGTGATAGGATCGTCCACATTCTTGATGTGAAACTCGCCCTGGTCGGTCTCCGGCAGGTAGATGATGCGGCAGCGCTCGGTCATCGCCGGCTTGGCCCGCGAGTAGCCGCGGAAGGTCAGGTAGGTCCACATGCTGCGATGGATGGCCATCTGCAGGTCGCTCATGCCGGTCAACGCCTGCAATTCACGGTCCACCGCCAGCGCGTGTTCGACCCAGGGCTGTGCTTCCGGATAGGTGGTGAAGGACGGGATCTTCGCCATGCGCTCCCGGTGGAACGCCTCCAGGCCGGCGAGCAGCGTGTCCGCATCGACAAAGGGACAATCCTGCAGCACGCGCTCGGGAGCCTTGTCGATGAGCAAGGTTTTGTAGCGCGCGAGATGCTCGGCTTCCTCACGCGCGACGTCGAGGGGATTGGGAAGGGTGACAGGCATGATGTTCTCCAGGATCGGTTCGTAGGGAACGCCCTCCGTGGCGTTCCCGGTTTACGTATTTCCACCCGGTGCGGGTTACCGCGACCAGGAACGCCACGGAGGGCGTTCCCTACGGCGGTGTCGTTCCACACGATGCGGGTTACCGCGACCAGGAACGCCGCGGAGGGCGTTCCCTACGGCGGTGTCGTTCCACCCGGTGCGAGTTACCGCGACCAGGAACGCCGCGGAGGGCGTTCCCTACGGCGGTGTCGTTCCACCCGGTGCGAGTTACCGCGACCAGGAACGCCACGGAGGGCGTTCCCTACTAGAATTGATATACCTCTGGAATACACGGGTAGTTGCCGAAGGCGTCGCGCTGCCAGCGGACGTATTGCTTCTTTTCATACAGCTCGGCGTGGGTGACCAGCGTGTATTCACCGCAGGCCTGCTCGGGGTGCAGCTTGGCGCCGATCTTGTTCAAGCCCTTGGGCCACGGGGTGGTGAAGAGCTGGTAGATCTCCGCCACGGTGGGCTTGGGCTTTTTCATGAAATCGCCCAGCTTCTGCTCCGCCACGTCGCACACATGCCAGAAGGTCATGTCGGCGTTGTCGTGCGGCTGGTTGAACATGTCGATGTATTGCAGGCGCTTCTTCGCCTGGTATTGCGCCTGCGGGGACTGCGGGTTGCGGCAGGCCATGCCGCTGCAGTGGCTGCCGCCGTTGGCGCCGGGCTGGAAGACTTCGATGAAGTTGTGGCTGCACTTTTCGATGGCCACGTTGCGCTTCTGCGTGTCGTAAAGCACAATATTCTGGCCACCCCAGAACGGGCTGTAGCGGGTGAGGAATTGCACCGCGCCGGGCACGTCGTCGCAATTGGCGAAGGTCATGGCGTTGTACGGCAGTGGGAAGATCTCCTCCGGCTCGTCGTCGATGTGCATACCGCTGCCCACGCCGTCCCACGACAGGCCAGTGACCTTCGGTGCAACTTTCGGTGTATCCGTGGTCGGCTTCCAGAAGAGCAGCGGGTCGTCCACGTTCTTGATATGAAACTCGCCCTGGTCGGAATCCGGCAGGTAGATGATGCGGCAGCGCTCGACCATCGCCGGCTTCGCCTGCGCATAGCCGCGGAAGGTGGTGAAGGCGCCCAGGCTGCGCAGCGTGGCGAGCTGCAGCGGGGTCATGTTGGTCAGCGCCACCAGCTCCTTGTCGGTCGCCAGCACGTAGTCGACCCATGGCTGCGCTTCCGGATATTTGGTGGCGGAGGGGATCTTCGCCATGCGCTCGGCGTGGAACGCTTCCAAGCCGGCGAGCAGCGTCTGGCCGTCGATAAACGGGCAATCGTCCAGCACGCGCTCGAGCGGGCGATCCAGGTACTGTTGCGGGGAGCGCATAAGATAATCGGCCTGCGCGCGGGCGGCCGCCATCGGGTCGGGTGTGATACGGGACATCGGTATCTCCTCTCGAACATACTTTACGGGATTCGTGCGAACACTTCAAGCACTTGGGAGCGCGGACCTCTGAGTCCGCGCGTATCAATCATTGATCTCGTAAGTGAAGAATCCGGGCCAATCATCAATGTGAAAGATTCTGCGGAATTCTTCATCGGTAACCAACCTGGTTTCAATAATCTTTCCCTCGCCAAAAGTCATACCGTCAAAAAACGCAGAAAAGGTATTACCTGGTGATAGAAGCGATAAGGTTGGCGCCTTATCCTCAAGGAAGATCGCGACCGGCACCTGTGCTTCTGAATCGAGTGTCAGCCGTTCTTCACAGACAAGTAATATGCTCCAGGCATTAATCGGATCATTATTGAAGGAAGCAGGCTGCAGCAACCGCCCCTTGAATGACGTGAGCCCACCTTCAGTTTTTCGAACGAGCCGAAGAGATGCTTGGGCAACGAGATGATGTTGTTCAGGTATTTTATTTGCCATAATGCAACACGCGCGGACTCAGAGGTCCGCGCTCCCATAATACGCGCGCATTGCGCGCGCCAGGATGTCGGCGTCGGGTTGATACGGGTTCCACAGCGTTTCCGCGAAGAGCGCCACACTCGGTTGGATCTTCTCCTCGAAGATGCCGTCTTCCACCAGGCCGGTGACCAGCATGCTTTTGGGCTTTTCTTCCAGTATCTCCCGGTAGAAGCGCGCGGCGAGGGGGAAAAGGCGGTACCACTGCTGGTTGACGCTTTCCCACAGGCCTGATCGGTCGAGCAGGCGTTCGTGGATGAAGCGGGGCGAGCGCTCGCCGAGGATGAAGGGGCCGTGGAACTCGAACTCGCGGCCCCAGCGCAGGCATATCCAGCCCTTGGGCACCATGGCGAAGCCGGAGGCGGGGCGGAACTGCGCCAATTGCTTGCCATATTCAAGCGTCTCCTCATACTGCCCTGTTTCACCCAGCGAGGGGAAGTAGCTGAACGGCAGCACTCCGGCGTCTTCCCAGGTGATGGTGACGCGCGGGTCGAGCGACTCGAAATCGGTGTAGTGCTCGCGGATGGAGGTGGCGTGGAGGCCGAACTGGATGGACAGCTCCGGCTTGAGCGCGAAGAAGCCCTCGGCCACGTAGTTGACGAAGTCGCGGGCGATGGCAGCCATGGTGCGGCCGTCCTTCACCAGCTCGTTGTGCTCGGTTTGCGTCTGGAAGTAGATGCCGTCGATATCGAGGCCGGCGTATTCGCGCTGATAGGTCTCCAGGATGACTTTGCGCAGTTGCGGCAGGTCGTCCGGGCGGCTGATATCCAGGTTGATATCCGACCCCCAGCCCCAGTGGAAGCCGGCGACGATCTTGACGCCGCGGGCGTGGGCATACTCGATGACCTTGTCCATGTTCACCGGCACGGTGCGGTTCCAGACGGTGAGCATGTTCATCTTCAGCTTCACCATGTTGTCGAGGAAGCGCTTGTAATCGTAAATGACGTAGCCCCACGTCCAGATGCCGCGGTCGTCGATGGCCGGCGCTTCGGTGAGGGTGAAATTAGCCATATTGTCGAAGTCGTCCTGCCGCGGCTCCGCGCCGTCGTTGGACAGCCCGCCGTAGAGCGTGCGCGCGCTGAACTCCTCGGCGCCGTAGAGCGTTCCCCGCGCGTCCGCCCCGCAGATGACGATGGCCCGCTTGCCCTCGCCCCACGGCGCGTCCAGGCAAGCGATGGTGAACCCCTGCGCCTTCTCGGGCGCGGTGATGAGCCCATGGTCGATCAACTGCGCGATCCAGCGGTTGCTCTTTGCCGTGCCGACGAGGATCAGGTGGGTGTTGCCGTCCGGCTCGACATCAGCGGCCGGCGCCACCTCCAGCAGGTATGGCAGGTAATACTGCGCGCAGGTCTGCAGGCGGTTGGCCGCCACCCGCTCCGGGCCCGCGTATTTCCCATAGATGAGCAGCCAGCGCGTGCCGGGGTAACGATCGGCAAATTGGTAGGGCATGGGTGCCTCCCTTATGCTGTGAACCAATGGATGATTTCCTGGGTATCCGTGAAATCCCCCGTGATGGCATGCGCTCCCGCGTTCACCAGGCGGCGGTATTTCGCCGGGTTGATGCCTTCGCGCTTTTCGTCGTCGCTGGCGACACCGAGGGTGACGGCGCCGACTTCGCGGCCGAGGGCGATCTCGACGCGACCGTCGCCGATCACCACCACTTCCAGGCCTTGCAGACCGGCGTCCCGCACCAGGCGGCGCAAGACAGCTTCCTTCGAGCAATCGGTGCTCCCCGGCGGGGCGCCGGCGATCTCGGCGAAGTAATCGGTGAGGCCAAGGGTGCCCACTTCGCGCACCACGTCGGCGTGGTCGGTGCCGCTGGCGACGTAGAGAGTGAGGCCGGCAGTGCGGAGGGCGTCGAGGAAGGCGCGGCTGCCGGCGATCATGAAATCGTCCGGTTGGGCGTGGCCGTCGATGACCTGTTGCGCGCGGGCGGAGACGGGTGCGAGCAGGCGGCGGTTATATTCTGCCTTGTATTCCCACGGATTGAGGACGTGGGAGTGCAAGCCATACCGGATTACCGCCTGCGTCAACCACATCATCTGGTGGATCGTCTGCACGCCGGTGGAGCGGTCGATGTAGGCCTCCACTTCTTGCAACAACGCCGGCGTCGGTTCCGTCGGGCCGGCGATCATCTCCACCATCAGCGGGCTCATGATGGCTTCCCACCCCTGGCGCAGCGTGGAGATGGTGCCGTCGAAGTCGAGCAGCGCCGCGCGCAGGGGCGGGCGGTCGGCCGGGAGCGGGGTGAATACGGTGAATGTCATGAAGCCAGATCCTCGTCGAAACGCTGCAGGATTTCGTCCGGTGTTGCGACGCCGGTGACGCCGATTTTGCGCACCACCACGCCGGCGGCCAGGTGGCCGATGCGCGCAGCCTCGCTGCCATCGGCGCCGGCAGCCAGCGCGGCGAGGCAGGCGGCGGCGAAGGCGTCGCCCGCGCCGACAATGTCGATGGGCGGCGGCGCGGGGCGGGTGGGGATGTGCCGGACCGTGCCGCCTTCCGCCCACAGGCAACCGCCCGCGCCTTGCGTCAGGCAGACCGTCGCGTCGTTTTGCTCCATCAGTTGCACGGCAATCGCTTCGAGCTGCTGAGGGCTCACCTCACGCGGATTGATCGGTAGCCCGGCTGCCTGTACGGCTTCCACCTCGTTCGGCTTGAGTATTACATTATGATAAAGATATATACGCGTCCGGCTGTCTACCAGCACGCGCATGCCAGCCTTACCGGCGGCGCAGATGCGCTCGCGCAGCGGCTCGGTCATCACACCATGCTCGTGGTAATCCGCCACCAGCACGGCATCCACCTGCCCCAGCAGCGTGTCCAGCCGGTCCAGCAGCGCCGCCTCCAGTTCCGGCGGGGTAGGAGTTTGGTTTTCGAAATACAGGTGGGGATCTTCGTAGACCACTTCACAGAGACCGTAGCGCAGTGGTTTACAGAAGGCATTGGTGGTGCGCTCGGGTGAGGTTAACAGAAAGTCGGTGCTCACGCCGTCCGGGAGCAGCAGCCGCGCCAGCTCTCGCCCGCGCCAGTCGTCGCCGACCAGCGCCAATTGCCAGGTCCGCGCCCCCAGCGCCGCCGCGCAGGCCGCCGCGTGGCAGCCCCCGCCCGGGGCCAGCCGCTCGCGCACCACGGGCAAGATAAAGTGCGGGTTTTCCCGAGCCAGCCGGCTCAAGGTCATTTCCGCGTCCCAGTATACATCGAGCGCGGCATCGCCGACCACGCCCACGCGCACCGCGCGCATGCCGGCCAGCAGCGCTTCCAGCCTCGCCCGAGACAGCGTTATCGCACAGGTTTCCACGCAGCGTTAATTCGGGAAATGAAGCGGTGAATCCTTTCATGGGCTGAAAAGGATAAATACTAAATAGATGCGAACCTTACTAAGCATAGCGAGACAATGTTGAAGAGGGCGACATGCAAACGCGATACGATGTGATTGTGATCGGCGGGGGCACGGCCGGGGTGGTGGCGGCGATTCAGGCGGGACGCGCCGGCGCGCGCACGCTGTTGATCGAGAAGAACGGCATGCTGGGCGGCACGATGACGGTGGGGGGCATCAACGCGCCGGCGCACTTCTTCGCCTGGGGGCGGCAGATCATCGGCGGCATCGGCTGGGAGCTGATGTGCCGGACGTGGGAAGAGACCGGCCAGCCGATCCCGACGGCCGAGTATACCCGCGATAATCCCAAGCCGCGGCATCTCTCCATGGATAAAACGATCTATGCCGCGATCTGTGATCGGTCGGTACTGGATGCGGGCGTCGACCTGGTCTTTCATGCCATGCCGGCGGCGGCCGCCTTTGAAAATGAGGGCTGGACGTTGACGGTCTGCACCAAGACGGGCTTGCAGCCGGTGCAGGCGAAGGTGCTCATCGATGCTACCGGCGACGCCAATGTGGTTGCGCTGGCCGGTTTCCCACTGGAACGGCCCGAAGTGGTGCAGCCGGCCAGCTTGCAGATGCAGTGCTCCGGCTACGACGCGGACGCGCTGGACTACCCCGCGCTGAAGGCAGCAGCGGAAGCGGCCATTGCGGCCGGCGAACTGCGCTCGACCGACATCGCCTGGCATGGCAATGCGCCCGCGCCTTTCCTGCGCTGCTACGGCCGCAACGCCAACCATTTCCGGGCACCGGGGGCGGAGACCAGCGAGGGCCGAACCGCCGTGGAGGTGGAAGCGCGCCAGTCCCTGCTGCGCATTCACCGTTTCTTCCGCACACAACCCGGATTGGAAAACTTTCACATCGACTGGATCTGCCCGGAAGCCGGCATCCGCGAGACGGTCAGGATCAAGGGGAAGGCAACCGTCACCGTGCAGGATTACGAATCGGGTCAACGGTTTGACGACGCGCTGTGCTATGCGTTCTACATCATCGACGAGCATCTGAACGACGGCCTGGGCATCAACCAACGCCCGCTGGGCCAAGACGTGCTGCCTACCATCCCCCGCGGCGCCTTGCTACCCGCCGGCAGCCGTTTCCTGATTGTTGCCGGCCGCTGCCTGTCCAGCGATCGCGAAGCGAACTCCGCCCTGCGTGTCGAAAGCCCGTGCATGGCCATGGGGCAGGCTGCCGGCGCTATGGCCGCACTGAGCGCCCGCAGCGGACTCGATGCGGAAGAGTTGTCGCTGCAGGATGTTTACAACCTGCTGCGCGAGCATGGGGCGATCGTTCCTGAATAGGAACGTCATCTCGCCCTCCCACCAGCCGTTTCGCCAATTCCTCGCCGGCATGAGGTTGCTATGTCACCGATTCCGGCCAATAGCATGCTCTTACATGCGATAGAATCGTAATGCCGAATATTGTTCCGATAAAGGCGGGGAACCCATGGATGTCCGTGCGGTTCATGGCAAAGTTGATTTTGCCATCATTACGGTGCGCGAGGATGAGGATAGAGCGGTCCTGCAGCACTTTCCCGTGCACGATCAGGTGGTGGGAGGCCGCAGGCGGCACAGTCTGTGCCGCGTGCAGGTGACGCCGACGCAGTCATACCTGGTGACGGTCACCCGCTGCGTGGAGCAGGGGCCTGGCGAAGGGCAGCAGACTGCACAGATGACGATAGATGATCTCGACCCGCGGTGGCTCATGGTAGTGGGGATTGCGGGCGCGGTGCCGTCTGATGACTTTACCCTGGGCGATGTGGTGGCACCGATCAGAATGCAATACTTCTGCGTGATGGCGGATATCGAGGGCGCTCCGGACCAATATGCCATGGCCGGCGGCCCGATGCATGTCGAGGTGCAGGATTTCCTCGCCAACCTGCCGGCATGCGACGCGAGTCTGCAGGGGTGGAATGACGTCCGGCATATCGGCATGACTCGCCCGGACATTTCCCTTCATTCTACCTCCTTTTACGGCGACACCGACTGGCAGCGCGCCGCGAGAGCCACACTGACCCGGCATTTCACCGGAGACAACGCCCGGCGGGCACCGCGATACGTCGTCGGCTGCATCGCCTCGAGCAACCGCCTGGTGAAATCGGTATCCACCATCCGCGCGTGGCTGCAATATGCCCGCCATGTGCAGGCGGTGGAGATGGAGCTGGCGGGTATCTATCGGGCGGCGCGCCAACGTCACCGGGAGTATCCCATTCTGGCTATCCGCGGCATCAGCGACATCATCGGCTTCAAGCGCGATGACCAGTGGACCGCCTACGCCTGCCGGAGCGCCGCCGCCTTTGCGCGCGCCGTTATCGGGTTACAGCCGATCCCTTTGCGACCGATTGGCGGCGACGGTCAGCCCGGACACGCGCAGTACGATTGCCCGGAGATCATCGACTTGCTCTTTCGCTACCTGGAAGATGCCTGTGACGACGGCAAGTTGGCACAAATCTGCTTGACGTTCCACATCAACACCGGCAATATCGTCATCCCGGGTCAATCCCATACTCGGCATGCGGCCAATCTCGTTGGCCATTTTCACCGCCGGCATGGCACAGTGAAAGCGCTGGTGGAGTATGCCCTGCAGGATTTGCAGGAAAGAGAGCACCCGCTGTATGCCATGTTCCGGGAGACGTTGTCAGCCAATGCTTAGGGAGTGACCGCGTTACCCGGCCAGGCGATAGAAGGGAGGATCCTCCGGCATGCGCGAGGTCAGGTAGAATTCCAATCGTTCGACCAGGATGAAACGGCGTTCGTCGTTATCGGTATATGTATATATTTTGAGACGCTCCGGCACCCACTGGTTTATCTGCTGATATTGCTTGACCTTATCACTGGTGCTGAGTTTTTCCGAAACGAGTAAATCGACATGCACTCCACGATACAAGGCGCTCAGGCAATCAAGATCGAAGCGCTCGGAGATCTCATATTGATCCAAGCATGCAATCAGCACGCGTGATTGCGACAATTGCGTGATCAGCCAGTCATAATACACCTGCTTGGCCACATCAAGCTGATACTGCTCATGGGCCAGCAAAACGCATGCTTTTACCTGCCGTCCCAGCACCTCAATATTTCGGATGGCTTCTTGTATGTCCGCTTGTAATGGAATACTGACCGGAGTAATGCTGATCAGGATGCGTTGGTTGATTGTTGCCACCTGGCCAGCGCCGGTTTTCTTGTGGCCATCGAAAAGACCGCCGGGCATCGGCTGACTTCCATATGACATCGTGGACGGCGGAGATGATTGAAACGGTTTGGCCGGTATTCTGGCAATGACTCGCAGTGGAGGGGTTAACGGCGCCGGAGCTGCCGGCATCTCCGGCGGCATTTGCAGCACGACTTTGCCGTTCAGAATGTGTTCCAGGCGCTCGATGTTTGCCGCGAGGGTGCGCAGTTGCGCACTGCTTTCCTCCGCCTTCTGCCTGAGCTCCATGATGCACGCGTGCACGTTCGGTATCTCATCATCAGGCGTTGGAATGTTATAGTTAAAAAATGCTGTCTCGAATTTCCGCAGCATCCGATGTTTTGCTTTCAGTAGCTTACGATGGATATGCAAGGCGAGCGCATCGAATTTTCCGCATCGTTTCGTCTGCTGGATCAACGCCGCCGCGGACCGCTCAATCCCGTATCCGGCGATCAATACGTTCCCGGACGGAATGTCATACATCTCGCAAAGGCCGGCGATGCCGCCTTCGTCGAAGGATGACAAGTATTCGAGCATGCATTCGATAAGATCGGGCATCATCATGGTATCCCGGCGCGTGCTGCACGTGTTAGCGTTCTCCCAGGATTTCCACCGGCTCGGTTGCCGCCGAAGGCAATCCCAGTGCCTCAACACAGTTGTCGTTGAGCATCCAATTCATCTGGGTGAAGCGTTGCCGGATATGCAGGAGAGTCGCCAGCTTGTCGGCATCGCTCGTATCGGCTTCCACGGCATCCAGCAGGTAGACCAGGACGGCGCTGACAATGATGGTTGTCGAGTGCAGATTAGCACAGAGAGGTAATCCGGCGATCTGCTCCATGGTTTTCGCCAGTTGCTCCGGCGTCGTTCCAAGCAGCAGTACCACATTTGCCAGGTGCAGGCACTGGGTGATGCCGAAGAAGTCGTGCTGCAACAGCGGATGGTCATCGCAGGATCCGTCATCTCCGACGCTGACCAGCGGATCGCCGGTCATCCCCTGGCGCATGGTGCTGCCGACATGCAGCAGTTTTTTATTGATCGTCGAAAGATGCGTGGCGAAAAAGCCCTTCGGATCTGTCCTGCTGCCGATGTTGAGCCAGTCCTTATCCTCAACAATCGACTGATACAACGGTTTCGGTACTTCGGGTTCGGCTGACATGGGATGTGTTCCTCCCGCAGGTAAAGTGATGAATCATCCAGCCTTGATGTCACGCAGCATGGCGTCCTCACCAGGCCGGCCAGCACGGTGCGGCGTCTATGACACGCATGGGTTTCAGTAATTGTTCGTACCAGCAATCATGGCCAACCACATGCAGGGGATCGTGGTGGGGCTGAGCGGAATTCATAAACAGGTGCGTGCATTTGATGTGATGGCCGAATGAGAGCCGCCAGCGCAGGCTGCTCGATTCGCCCACCAGGTTGCGCACGTGGGCATCCGCGGCAAAGCCGTAGAGGTAATGCCGTGGATAAAAATGTTGCTGGATGCTGAAGTAATCCGGGATATGCTCGAGCCGGTGCAGCCCATGCCGGCAGTCTACCTGCTCCATGCAGGAATAAAAGTGTGGCCGGAAGGCGAGCGTAGCACCGTTGTCCGTCTGCACGAACAGGTCTTCCGTGTAGTATGGCTTATGCTGATCGGCATAGACGGCAAAGACGCGGTACAAGCGGCAATTGACTTCGGCCGTCGCCTGTTCGAAGAGCGGTCCGCCCGTGTATCGCAGGGGGAATGCTTCGGATCGTAGCGAGCAGACTGAGCGCAGCGGTCCCACTTGCGCCCACGCCAATTCGTATGTCATCTTCTGCAGCGGGACCCATTGCCAATCATGCGCATCCCAGGGGGACGGCATGAATTGCAGCCCCGTCAATTGTCCCCATCGCGCCGGCGAGTGTTCTCTGAATCCCTCGCAATAATTCAAGACATTCTCCGGTGCGCCGGGAATGTAAATGCTGGTCGCCGATCCGGTGTAGGAAATATCAGGATGATCCTGGCGCAGCCGTCGCAGCCGGAAATACACTTCAAGCCGGGGATTGCGCAGGCTGACGCCGGTGACGGTGCGATTCCGGTCCCAGACGGTGCTGTGCCCATCGTCAGGTTCACCCGGTTGTGCCAACTGGTGGTAGAAATGCTGTTCTAAATCCTGCGCGGGCTTATTCGACCGCGACGAACTGCCCACTTCCAGACAATATTTCGTGCTCGTTCCGCGATAATCGTCACTTCCCGCCGGCACATCATGACAACGGAAGGTCATAATGCGCTTCGCGCCTTCTACACCGGCGATCCGATCGACCTGCAGCGTTGTCTCTTCTTTATAACCCGATGCATACACCCGATACAACCGTAATGACGCGTCATCGACATTCTCAATACCCAGCGCACACAAATCCACCTCAACAAAACCGCTGCGCGCATACGGCGAAGGATTGGCCACGTGAAAAAACCTGCCGGACATTATGCACTCCATTCACAAGTATAGAATGAGGTTAGGAGGTGACTGCAGATATCGCCTTCAGGTAAATCTCAGCACGGATATCAGTAGTATGATTATTTGCTTCCATCTTATCGGGTTACAGACCACTGTCAATGCCAAAATACTCCCTGTCGCTTGCCGATGTGCTGAGTAATCGACAGCTGCCGGCAGGATGGCGCCAGCCATATGCACGAATATCGGTCTCCCAGCATAGCAAAGGCAGGGGCGATTGCTCGCCCCTGCCTTCCGTGATCCGATATCCAAAACGCAAAGGTTACTTGCCCTTTACGTATTTTTCCTTCACCAGTTGCTCGATTTTCTTCTGCAGCGTCTCCTTGTCGGTCGCGCCGATGATCTTATCCACGATGACGCCCTGTTTGTTGATGATGAACTTCACCGGGATGCCGGGGATGCTGCCGAACGGCTTCAGTGACTTTTGATCGCCCATGGCGATGGGATAATCGACCTTCTGCTCTTTCACGTAGGACTGCACATCCTTTTTGTCACGGTCTACCGAGACACCGAGTACCTGAACCGGCAGCTTGTCTTTCGTCGCCTCCTGCTGGAACGCCATCAGCATGGGAATCTCTTTTACACAGTAGGGGCACCAGGTTGCCCACACGTCGAGGACGACGACCTTGCCGCGATAATCGGCCAGCTTCACCGGCTTGCCGTCGATGCCGGGGAAGGTCAGTGCCAGCGGTTTCGCCGACGAATCCGCCGCCAGGGCGCGGAAGTGCGACACGATCAGGGTGCCGGCCAGGAGTAGTGCCGCGATCAACAGCAGCACCAGGTTGCGCTTTTTCATTGGAACAATCCCTCCAAACGTTGTGACAGGGCAAGCAGGAACCCTCCGTGCTCGCTGATGATGGTGAGTTGATTGGTTACGAGCAGGACGCCCATGCACAGCAGCAAGACGCCCGAGGCGATCTCGATCTTCCGCATGTGGCGCGTGATCTTATGCATCGATTTCAAAAACAGGTTGACAAAGACCGCCGCCAGCATGAACGGCACCGCCAGGCCCAGCGTGTAGGCGCCCAGCAGCGTCCACACCTGCGCGTGCGAGCCGGAGGTGGCGGCCATCCCCAGTACGCCTCCGAGGATCGGCCCGATGCACGGGCTCCAGCCGAAGCCGAAGGCCGCGCCGATCAGCGCCGCGCCGGCGATACCGAATTTGTTGTCGGTGAGGTGAAAGCGCCGTTCCTTGAACAGCGCATTGATGCGGAAGATGCCGAGCATGTGCAAGGCGAACACCAGCACCAGCGCGCCGCCGATCCAGCGGAAGGCGGTTTGCCAGGCGTCGCCCAGCTCGGTGATCAGGCTGGCAAACCCACCCAGCATGAGCACGGTCACCAGGCTGAAGCCGACAATAAAGGCCAGCGCGCTGGCGAACAGCCGCCAGCGGACTTTCCGCACCGATTCCGCCTCTGATAACTGCTCGAAGGTGAGCCCGGAGATCAGCGTCAGGTAGGCCGGGATGATCGGCAGCACGCAGGGTGAGAGAAAACTCACCATGCCCGCCAGAAATACAATGCCAAGCGACAGCCCACTCTCATGCACCGGAAGCACCTCCTCTACCACAGGACGTTAAATCATTTCTGATGGTTCCCATAAATGCGATGTTTTAAGACTACACGTAACTCCATAAAGCCATATAATTATATAATATATACCCAGCATTATAGTAAGATATTCATCGTAATGCCTTGCTTTTTTGGCAGGGGCCGAGCAGGGGGTCGCAGAATTTATCGCAGCGGAGGGCTTAATTATGGTTGATTTTCTACGGGGGAGCGTGCAGCAGTACCTGGATCAACTGGCGTCGGGTGACTCGACCCCCGGCGGCGGCAGCGCGGCCGGGTTGACCGGGGCGATGGGGGCGGCGCTGCTCTGCATGTCCGCCCGCTTCACGGTCGGGCGTGAAAAATATGCCGCGTTCGACGCGAATGCCCAGCGCGTGCTGGAGGAAGCGGAAGTGCTGTGCGGTAAATTGCAATCATTAGTGGAGGAAGACGCGGTGGCCTACGGCGCCTATCGCGCCGCTGCCGCCATGCCGAAGGACACCGACGAGCAGAAAGCCGCACGCAAGGCGGCCATCCAGGAATCGACCAAGTCATCCGCGCAGGTGCCGATGCGGATCGCCCGGCACTGCTACCGGTTGCTGGAGCTGGGCGACGTGCTGGCTGGCAACTGCAATCCCTACCTGGTGAGCGACGTGGTGGTGGCGACGCATAACGCACTGGCGGGGTTCCGCAGCGCGGTCATCAATATCCGTATGAACCTGGGGTCGCTGGAGGACCAGGGCTTCGTGCAGGCGATGGAGACCGAGCTGCAGCCGATGATTCATCGTTCCGCGTCGCTGGCGCGCACGGCGTTGAACACCGCCTATGGCGCGATGAACTTGCCGTTGGAGCAGGATGTGCCGCTGGATTTCGCCTGATTTCATAGAGTGAGGCCTATCGTTAGGATTATCGCTTGTGCACGGTGCGGAGACGCGAGCCCTCTCCCCCCAGCCCCCTCTCCCAATGCTGGGTGAGGGGGAGCAGGCTTTCGTTATCATGAAAATGGAATCATTGTTAATCCCTGGCGTTCCCCCTCGCCCAGCATTGGGAGAGGGGGCTGGTAATGCTGTCCTTCCTGGCCAGCAGTGGGGAGAGGGCTCGCGTCTCCGCACCGTGCACAAGCGATAGACCTGATTAACATAAAATAGAGGGGGGATACCTGAATGAGCGCAATCGAATTACGCGGCGCCCCGGTGGCGCAAGCGATTAATGAAAAATTGGCGGTGGAGATTGCCGAGCTACGGGAGTGCGGCGTGACGCCCTGCCTGGTCTCGGTACAGGTTGGCGAGGATGACGCCTCCCGCATTTACCGCAACCAGCAGGAGAAGAAGGCCGCCGCCGCCGGCATCACGTATGAGCGCGTGGATTTGCCGGCGGACACCAGCCAGGATCAACTGGCACAGCGCATCATTTCGCTGAACACGGACCCGAAGGTGAGCGGCATCATCCTGATGACCCCGCTGCCGAAGGGGATCAATCTGAATGCCATGCAGGGGATGATCGCCCCGATGAAAGATGTGGACGGCGTGACGGCGGCCAATCTGGGCGCGGTGATGGCCGGCCGTCCGGGACTCTACCCCTCCACCGCGATGTCCGCCTTCGAGCTGATCCTTTCGACCGGCGTGGACCTGAAGGGCAAGGAGACGGTGGTGGTCGGTCGCAGCGTCATCGTCAGCCGGCCGGTGTTCATGATGCTCATCGATCGCCGCGCCACCGCCACCATGTGCCACACCGGCACGCAGGCCGCCGGCATGTTCGAGTACCACATCAAGCGCGCGGAGATCCTGGTGGTAGCCACCGGCCAACCCGGCCTGGTGCCCGGCGAGTGGGTGCGCGAAGGCTCGATCGTCATCGACGTGGGGATCAATTACGTGGGCGAAAAGATCATCGGCGACGTGGAATACGCCGCGGCCGCCGAACGCGCCGCCTATATCACCCCCGTCCCCGGCGGGGTGGGGCCGCTGACGGTGACCATGCTGCTGCACAACACCGTCACCGCCGCGCGTATGCAGTTGGAGGCACGGAGGTAGTGATAAGTAATAAGTGATAAGTAATTAGTAATAAGTGATAAGTGATAAGAAGTGTTGTGAAAAAGTGAGTAGTCCGATCAGCTATGATAGGACTACTCACTACTCACTACTTACTACTCACTTATCACTTATTACTTACCACTACTGCCCCTTAATCAAGTTGCCCGGGTTGGTGGGGTCGTCCGTGGTATCTTCGGTCACTTCCGGTTTCGCCTGCGGGTCGGCCAGCAGGCGGACGCGCTTCCACGGGATGGTCTTTTCCGCTTTGGTAAACCAGTCTCGATCCTTCAGACGATTTGCGGTTTCGGTGGTGCGCACGAGCATCTGCAGCACCGGCAGCACCTCCTTTTTGGGCGTCATCTTCATCGGCACCATGCCATTGACATATATGATCACATAATTGGTCTCGGTCTGCGTGACCTTTGCCTGGCCATCCACCATTTTGAAGTCGACCGGCCAGTCATACTGAATGACATCGGTGAATTCTCCGGGCTTGAGACCGGTGCCATTGCGCGGAGAGAAGACCGCCTTCGCCAGCTCCGGGTTCATCTGCGATCTCGGCACCCATCCGATCCGGCCTTTAATATTCTTAATGGCGTCAAACGCCGAATATTTCGCCGACAGCACCTCCGGGTTTTCACCGCTCTTCAGCCGTTTATGCAGTTGCCATGCCTGATTCTCATCCGTGCAGACGATCAGTGTCAGGTCGGCCAGCGCCGGTTTGCGGAACGATTCCATGCGGTTGGTATACATCTCGTCGACTTCCTTGTCCATTTCGGCGGGGGTGAAGTCGACGTGCATCAACTGCTCGGCGAGGAGCTCGACGCGGAACTGATCCTGCAGCAACCAGGCCGGCAGCGCATCCATCTGGAGCTTGGAGCCCACGAGCTCGGGCAGGTCGGCATATTGCTGGACCAGATTTTTGTAGTCGGCAATGCGTTGATCAACATCCGCATCACTGACGGTGATGCCGGCGGTGCGGGCGGCTTCCTTGATGAACGCCGAACGCCGGATATCGTCATTGAGCATCCGGGTGCCATACTTGAATATCACCTGCTCCGCCAACTCGCCACGGGTGACGGGCGTCTCGCCGGCCATTGCGACAACCTGGTTGTAATCATACTGGGGCTTGTAGCTGAAGGCGGCGGTCATCAGCGTGCCGACCAGCAGACCGACCAGCAGACCGGTGGTGGTCCAAATGACAGGGAAAATCTGTTTTTTCACGGGGCTGCTCCTCCTCCGGGAATGTGTTTGCGCGTCAACCTGGCGCCGTCCTTCCCCGAGATGGTCTGGGGATTACCATGAGTATTCCCATACCCGGGCAAGGTCTAACCCGTTTTCCGCGTCAGGAGAAAGGCGCAATTTCCCGTCCGCGCCTATCCTGACCAGCCGGGCTATCGGTATGGTAGCGCCGATGGGGGAGGGGGTCAAGGAGGTAGAGTCGTGAGTAGTGAGTCGTGAGTAGTGAATAGTTCGTTGAATAGTGCTGGTCCGGTGGTTGAGGCTCACTTGCCTCCCCAACCACCGGACCAGCCACTACTCACTACTCACTTATTCCAACCCCTTATCCGCTTCCACCAGCATCCAGATGGGCACGGTGGTGATGCGGGGGTCGGGCCAGCCGGCTTTGCAGAAAAGCAAGGCGATCTCCCAGGGTTTGTAGGCGGCCTGGAAGGAGGCGAGTGGCTCGCCGGTGTCGCGGATCTGTTCGGGCACGACGTAGCGGGTGGCGACGGTCATGGCGCCGAGGAAGACGGACGGGACGTCTCGCCGCAAATCCAGCAGCAGCAGGCTGCCGCCGGGGGCGAGTACCCGGTGAATCTCTCGCAGCGCGTTCTCCGGGTGTTCCCAGTGGTGCAGCGAGAGGGTGGAGATGACCACGTCGAAGGCGGTGTCGGAGAAGGGCAACTCCGCGGCATCGGCCACCAGGAAGTTCGCGTTCACCCCCATCCGCTCCGCATTCTCCCGTGCCAGGTGAATCTGCGTGTCGGCCAGATCGATGCCGGTCACTTCCTGCACCTCCGGGCGGCGGGCAAGGGCGATGGCCAGTTGTCCGGAGCCGCAGCCGACATCCAGCACGCGGGCATTCAGGCGCCCGCGCGTGGCATATTTTGCGAAATACCGCTGCAGGTACCGCAGGTGCGGCAGCCGGGTGACGCGATTATACATTCGCGCGGCTTCCGGCTCCTCGATCCCGCTCATGGCCGGGATGCGCTCATGTGCCCGCTGCTGGCGGCCGATCCAGTATAGCGCCCCGACCGCTCCCAGCAGCGCCCACTTCCACCACTTGCTTCCACTCATATTCATACCTCCTGCTCAACCCTATCTTAGGTACCATCATTCGATACGTCAATATAACCGGTGATACAGTGCCGGACCGCGGGCGTCTCGCCCGCACTTATCCATATTACGCGCGTGGGCGAGACGCCCGCGGTCCGGCTGAGGTACAATCAGGACATGCTGATAGGAAAAGAGGAATTGTACGAACGCGCACGGGCGCTGCGCGGGCGACTGGCGGCGTGCGATATCTGTCCGCATGCCTGCGGCGTGGACCGGCTGGCGGGACAAGTGGGACGCTGCCGCACCGGCGCGCAGGCGCGCATCGCCTCCGCCTGCGACCATCACGGCGAGGAGCCGGCCATCTCCGGGCAACGCGGGTCCGGCACGGTGTTTGTCGCCGGGTGCAACCTGCGGTGCGTCTTTTGCCAAAATGCACAGATCAGTCAGGGCGACCTGCGGGAATATCCGGTGCAGACCACCGAGGAGATCGCGGAAACATATTTACGCTTGCAGCGATTGGGCTGCCACAATCTGAACTGGGTGTCACCCACGCACGTGGCGCCGCAACTGGTGGAAGCGCTGGCCGTGGCCGTCGAGCGCGGTTTCGAGCTGCCGATCGTCTACAACTCCAACGGGTATGACAGCGTCTCCGTGCTGCAACTCCTCGACGGCATCGTGGATATCTACCTGCCCGACCTGAAATATGCCGACGGCGCGGTGGCCGAGCGGCTGTCCGGCGCACCCGGTTACCCGGACGCGGCCATCGCCGCCATCTGCGAGATGTATCGTCAGGTGGGCGACCTGGAGATGGACGAAGGGGACATTGCCCGGCGCGGCGTCATCGTCCGCCACCTGGTGCTGCCCGGCAACCTGGCCGGCTCGCGCGTCATCCTGCGCCGGTTGGCGGAGGAAGTTTCGCCTACCGTCACCATCAGCCTGATGGCCCAGTATTACCCCGCACACCACGCCGCCACCGTCCCCGAGCTGACACGGACGATCACCGTTGAGGAATATGAAGACGCGCTGGACGCCTTTGCCGAGGCCGGCCTGGAAAACGGCTGGGCGCAGGAAGTTCGCAGCGCCCCGGAATATTATCGGCCGGACTTTAATGAAGCGCATCCGTTCGAGAATTGAGTAAGCTTCAAATGGGAGGGCGAGCGTCCCCGCGAGCCACGATAATGCGCCCGTTACCGTCAATAATGCCTGTCGAATCCTGCCCATCGAATATTGGCGTAGGCTGATTAGTGTCTATTCGTGAGAGCCAGTTCTCATCAGGCATTATTGACGGAAACGGGCGCATGATCGTGGCTCGCGGGGACGCTCGCCCTCCCATCATTCCGAGACCGTCTTGCCTCTGTTCGGAAGCAGGGATATTTCTTCTCATATAGAAACAGGCATTAACCTGATTCCCTGGAGGAGGCGCCTGTGCGCGAGATCGGTTCCCGGGTTGAGTTGTTTGTCGATGACTGGCTCATCGACCGGATGCGCGGGGCGCGGCGGCAGTTGCATGCGCCGGAGCGGCGGGAAGTGGTGCTGGAGATGAACGCCGTCGCCGAAGACCACAACGCCGCCTACTTCAACTTCTTCGAGGACGAGGGCTGCATCCGCATGTATTACCGGGGATATGCGTCCGACATTGCGGATCAGGAGCAGCAGACCGTCAATTACGCCGAGAGCACGGACGGCGTGCACTTCACCCGACCGAAGCTGGGCATCTACACCTTCGAGGGATCGACGGACAATCACATCGTCTACCAGGGGCATGAAGGGCACAACTTCTGCATCTTCCGCGACGGCAACCCCGCTTGCCCGCCCGAGCAGCGCTACAAAGCGGTGGCGGGTGAGTGGCAGAAGCTCTACGGCTTCGTTTCTCCCGACGGCCTGCACTGGCGGAAGATTCGCGAAGAGCCACTCGACGTCACCGGCGCCTTCGATTCGCTGAACGTGCCCTTTTGGGATGAGCGGCTGGGCTGCTACCGGTTGTTCTCACGCTTTTTCCTGCCGCCGTTTACGCGCTGCATTCAAAGCGCCGTCTCCGAGGATTTCATCCATTGGAGCGATCCCATTCCGCACGAATACGCCGATATGGCCGTCGAGCAGTATTACACCAACGCCACCATCCCCTGTCCGGGCGCCGAGCACATCCTGCTCTCCTTCCCCAAGCGTTTCATCCCGGAGCGCACGAAGATCAACGGCGGTGAGGACTACCTGGAACCGAGCGAGGGCATCTCCGACGCGGTGTTCATGGCCAGCCGCGACGGCGTGCACTGGCAGCGTTTCCGCGAGGCCTGGGTACGGCCCGGACTGGACGAGCGCAACTGGACCCATCGCAACAATATGGTCGCCCGCGGCATTATCAGCACGTCGGAGCGCGAGTGGTCGCTGTATATCAGTGAGCATTACGAGTGGAAGACCAACCGCCTGCGCCGCCTGGCCATCCGCCCCTTCGGCTTTGTTTCACTGCATGCAGATTTCGACCGCGGCACCTGTATCACGCACCCGCTGACCTTCACCGGCGCGCGGCTGCACCTGAATTACGCCACCTCCGCCGCCGGCTCGCTGCGCGTGGAGGTGCAGGAGGATGACGGCACACCGATTCCGGGCTTCCGCCTGCGCGACATGGCCCCGCTGTTCGGCGATGAGCTGGATTCCGTGGTACAATGGAAAGGCGGCGATCTCTCCGCCCTGCAGGGAAAGCCCGTGCGTTTGAAAATGGAGTTGAAGGATGCCGATCTGTATGCGATACAGTTCGGCGAATAGGAGGATTCATGCGCATAGCGATGTTCCTTTGCGCCGCCCTGGCGCTGATGTGGGTGCTGCCGCTGCCATCGAAGGCACAAACCGCAGCGCCGGCCGGCGACACCAAGCCGGTGACTTTTCTCGATCTGATCGGCGGTAAAACGCTGCCGCTGAGCCTGAAGTTGAAGGAACTGAACGGCGACTGGCGGCGCTTCACCGCCAGCGGTATGTCCAGCACCCTGGAGTCGTTCATTACGATGGCGGCTACCGAAGGCCGAGGTATGCCCGGCCCGACGGTCTTTTATACGAAAGGCCTGACGGTCACCCTCAATGGGGAAACCTTCCTCATCGCCTACCAGCAGGAAAAGGCACCGGTCGATCTCCAGCAGGCCATGCAAGGCGAAATCCCGCCAACTCCGGCGGTGACTGCGGACACCTCGCTGAACCTGGCGCTGCTCAACCTGCGCAACGCCGGCAACATCCTGGATATCCGGCCATTCAAACTGGAGGACGAGCTGGCCGCCGGCACCGAAGAACAGACAATCCTCACTAAAGCCCGAGAGAAGGCCTTGCAATCGCAGTCCGCCAACAACATCCGACAATGCCTGATCGCCGTGCAGATCTATGCGCAGGATCATGAGATGACCATGCCGCCGATGGACAACATCGATCAGGTAGTCGCCGTAATGCATTTGCCGGAGAAAGTTTGGAAACACCCGTTGACCGGCGAACCTTATCGGGCGAACGCGAAGATCGGCGGGAAAAAGACCGGCGAATTGGGAGAACCGCAGACAGTTGTGATCTTCTACGAAGGCAGCAACTGGACGAACGGCACACGGGTCGTCGGCTTTCTCGACGGGCATGTCGAACTGCTGCGCGAAGACCGTCTGAATGAATTGCTTGGTCAATAACATTGCCACCAGGAATTGGAAACTCAAAGGAGGAGAGACGATGCGAACCGTGATGTTGCTGTGCGCCGCGCTGGCGCTGATGTGGGTGCTGCCGCTGCCGTCGAGGAGCCAGGTGGTTCCCAACACCGAGAATAAGCCGGTCACCTTTGTCGATTTGATCGGCGGTAAAACGCTGCCGTTGAGCATGAAGCTGAAGGAGCTGAACGGCGACTGGCGGCGCTTTACTACCAGCGGCATGTCCAACAGTCTGGAGTCCTTCATTATGATGGCGGCCACCAATGGGAAAGGCATGCCGAATCCAGTTGTCTTTTACACGAAAGGCCAGACGGTCACCCTCAATGGGGAGACCTTCCTCATCGCTTATCAGCAGGAAACGAAGCCGATCGATTTCCAACAGGTGATGGAGGCGCATGAGGCGCCCAAAGCGCAGCCGCTGACGGGGGACACCGCGTTGAACCTGGCGCTGCTCAACTTGCGCAATGTCGGCAATATCCTGGACATCCGGCCCTTCAAGCTGGAGGATGAGGTGGTTGCCGCCAACGAACAGCGGACCATCCTCGATGTTGCCCGCGAAAAGGCGCTGCAGAGTCAATCGATGAGCAATCTCCGGCAGTGCGATATCGCGGTGCTGATGTATTGCCAGGATCATGACGAAACGATGCCGCAGATGGATAACGTAGAGCAGTTGAAAAAGGACGTGGCGGCGCCGGAACAGGTCTGGAAACATCCGTTGACCGGCGAATTGTATATGGCCAACGCAAAGTTGAGCAATGTGCCGCTCGGGCAGATCGACAATCCGGCGGTCGTCGTCGTGATGTACGAAGGCACCACCTGGTCGGATAAATCGCGTTGCGTGGCCTTCCTCGACGGGCACATCGAAAAGGTGAATGAAGCCCGCTGGAATGAGATCAAGCAGCAGAATGCCATCCCGTAGCCGGAGGCGGAAAGGAAGGACATGATGCAGAGGATACTGCTGTTGTGCTGCCTGCTCGTTGCCATGCCGGCGGCCTGGTGCCTGACCGTGAAAATACCCACGGCATTCGACAACCAGGCGTACCCGGCGCAGGTGAAGCTCGGCGAGCTGAACGCTGAATGGTTTCAGGTGAAGCTGCCGGCCGCCGACGGTTTCGACCCGTCGTTCTTGCTCAGCATGATGACCCACGAGTCGGTGTCGCAATCGGATCTCACCCTCACACGGGGACAGCTGGTCAGCCTGTCCGGACGGCTGTACCTGGTGGTGTATGAGCTGAAGAATAATCTTTTACCGACACAGGGAGAGCAGCAGGTCCTTCCACCGTTGACCGCGGAGACGCCGCTCTTCCCGTCGCTGATCAGCATGAGCGATCTATTGACGCTCACTTATGCAGGTTCATTCGACTTGCAAGGGGTGATCCGCGAGCGTGCCAAGGTGATCGAGGCGCATGAGCGGGCGGTCAAAGAACGCGCCGTACAGGCAGCGGCGGTAGCGATGGGAGGCGAGGTTGGGAATAACGAAACCAGGGTGAAAGCCGCGTTGCAGCAGATGCGGGCGGCCATTGCCCGCTTCAAAGACGATACCGGCGCCTATCCCGCCGTGCTGACCGATCTGCTGTTGCCGATAGCGAATGCGCCTGCCGGCGGCGTCGATGCGGATGGCAAGCCGGTGCCGATTAAAGCCGGCACCTACGCCGGTCCCTATCTGTCGCCGAAAAACGGTATTCAGGAAGCGCCGGGCATTCCGCTCAACCCCTATGTCGACCTGCGCCGAGATGATCCGAATCCCGCGCTGCTTGCCTCCCACTGGCAGTATCAGAACGGCTTTGTCGGCGTGCCCGAGTACCTGTTTGGTATCCTTACCAGTGATGGGAAGATGCTGGGCGAGTTGTAAGAAGGAGAACGAATTATGCGCCTGTTGCTTTACCTGGGTATTCTCGCCATCACATTGTTGCCCGTCATCAGCCATGGTGAAATGACCTTTGCCGAAATGTTGACCGGCAAGGTGCATCCGCTCAGCCTGACGCTGCAGGAGATGGGGCCGGAGTGGCATCGCTTCACCCTGACGGGTGGGCAGAATCAACTGAATGACATGCTCGCGATGATGCGGGTGCGCGCCGGCCAGGTCAGTTCCGAAGGCTATTTCACCCGCGGCGACGTGGTAACCCTGGGGAGCGACACCTTCCTGGTCGCCTACCGTGCGGACACCGGACCGATCGATTGGCAGGCGGTGATGGAAGATCAGGAGGCGCCGCCTCCTGTTCGCGTCACCCCGGAAACCCGGGTGACGCTGTCACTGCTGAATTTGCGCCTGGTGAGCGGGCTGGAATCGATTCAACCCTTCGATCTGAAAAGCGAGATGGCGAAAGTCGACGATGCCGCGAAGAAAGAGGATCAGGAGAAGGTAGTGTCCGGTCTGCGCCAACTGGCATTGGCACTGCAGATGTACGTGCAGGACAATGACGGGCAGTATCCGCCGTTCGCCACCCCCGGCGAGATGAAACACGCGCTGTTGCCTTACCTGGGCAATGCGGATTGGGTATTTACCGACCCGCAGACGGCGAAGCCGTTCCTGCCCAATGCGTGGTTGTCGCGGAAGAAGGAAAATGAGGTAGTCCAACCCAGCGCCGTGGTGGTGATCTTCCAGGAGGCGCCGGGGCCCGACGGGTTGCGCGGCGTCGCCTTCGCTGACGGGCATGCGAAGTATGTCGATGCACAGGGGTGGGAGCAGTGTAAAAAGGCGTCGGGAATCCCGTAGCAGGCTGGAGAGAATGGCGCTGAATATCGCCACAGGAGGTTCATGATGCGTATACTGATATGGCTGGTGTCGATTACGATCGCGCTTGCGGTTTCCGGTCGGTGCGAAACGTTGAATGAGATATTGAGTGGAAAAACGTTTCCGCTCAGCATCCAGATCAAAGCACTGGACGCGGAATGGCGGCAATTCACGCTGACCGGAGCGCAAGGCGGCGCGACGGATATGCTGCTCCTTATGGCAAGAATGCAGATGGGCGCCGGGGGAACATCCACCCTGTATGTCACCCAGGGAAAGACCGTCACCATCGGGAGCGAAACCTACCTCGTCGTGTATCATCGGGAAGGACAAGGTAACGCAGCCATTGCCGCAATGATGGGGCAGGGCGAACCGGTCGCTCCGGCTCCGATCACACCCGACGATCAGATGGTGCTGTCGCTACTCAACCTGCGGGCGATCGGCTGCATGCGGGACATCAAGCCGTTCGACATCAACAACCTGCAGGATGGTTCGGCACAGATCGCGGGCGCCATGGCCCGCGCGCAACGCAAGGCACAGGAGAGCACGCTGAAAGCCAACCTGCACCAGCTGCGCAACGCCCTCGAGCAGTTCCAGGCCGATACCGGATTGTACCCGGAAAAGCTGACCGACCTGACGCTGGCAAAGGCAAATGCACCCAAACGCGGGTTGGATGACCAGAAGAAGCTGGTGGATCTCCCCGCGGGCGCCTACCAGGGACCGTATCTCGCGGGCGGCGGCATCGGCGACACCGGCATTCCGATGAATCCGTTTGCCGATCCAGCGGCCGATGTTGACGCGCACTGGGCCTACAGCATCGATGGTCCGGGATTCGTACATCCGGCAGTGCCGAAGGAAGGCGCTAGCTATGATGGCATTCGGTATGTCGATCTTTAACTAGTGGCGAGTGACCGATAATAGGCAAGCTTCCTTGTCATTAGGGAAGCTTGCCTGTTATCGGTCACTCGCCACTCGCCACTACTCCGGGTTATTGATCATCCCCAAGAACAGCACCGTCCCGGTGGGCACATCGCGGATAGCCAGGAAGAAGGGGTGATCGACCACCATCTCAAACGGTGGGTCCACCGGCATGGCGGTGACGCCGACGATGATGCCGGTGACGCCGGCGGCGACGGTACCTTCCTCGTTCACCTCCAGCACGGTTTTGTGAATGGCGTCAGTGATCCGGGCATCCTTGCCTTCGAGCATGCCGCTGAAATCCGCCTGGTCGGAGAAGGCCTGCCCCATGCCCAACGCGGTGAGGGGGGGCTTCAGCGCGGTTTCGTATTTGACCTTGAAGCGCGGCAGCACGATGGTGCCTTCACTTTGCCGGAATTGCCTTTGCCAGGCGGTCCAGTTCGCGGTGGTCAGGCTTTTGCGGAAGTCATCCATCTTCGCGCCCGCTTTGGGCAGGAAGATATCCATCACCACGTCGCCGCTGCCGTAGGGCAGGCTGATGGCCTGGAACGAATCGTTTTCCTGGTAGGCGAAATGATCGCGCTGCCGCATCATCGGCAGCGTCTTCTTCGTGCCGTCGGGCAGCGTGAAGGGGCCGTCTTGCGTCTGCGCTTTATCGAACGGCGTGGCCCACGCGCCTTTGAAGTAAATGGCGTTGATCAGCACCAGGTAGGCATCTCGCAGCATCGGCGGGCTGACCAGCGTGGGGATCTTTTTTCGCGTGTTGTCGCTCACCCAACCGTTGATGGTGTCCGCGGCTTGCGGCCGGGTGAAGTCCAGCGTGGTGAGCTTCGCCTGATACGACGTCCCTACACGTTGCGAGAAATCCGGCTTGAAGGTGATGCCTTTACGACCCCACAGTGAATTGGCGATGGCCAGCTCGACCTTCGGGTCCGGGTTCTTCATCACGCCGAGGAGCCCGTTGTTGCCTTTGTTCAGGTCATCGACCGTCAGTTCACTCACATCCAGGGCTTTCGCCATTGCCGCTTGCGTGGCGCCGCCGGCGCCGTTGTAAGTCATCGCCAACGCCAGCTCGATGCTGGCCGGCGAGATGAAGACGTTCTCCGGATTGTCCCCAAGTTCGGTGAAGAGGCGGAAACCGAGATCGTTGATGACGGTCACTACACGTGGATCCACCTGCGCCTTCGGGCGCGGCGCCGCTGTCCCACGGGTGTCCGCGGCAAATATCAGCGCCAACAGCAGCAGGCACACCACAAATATCAGCACGCGCATAGGTCCTCCTCCGGGGGTGTTTCTGAATTAGACGGCGATGAGGGGGGAATGTTCCCGCGAAGTTGTCAATACCGATACATGTCATTTCCTCACCGATTGCCTCGTGCGGGGGCCACCTCTCCCCCCAGCCCCTCCCCTAAGAAGGGAGGGGAGCACCGGGTGGGTAATCCGAAAGAGTGGTCTGGTATAATCCGGCTCCAATTTCGGTGCAGGAGAGAAAAATCTGGTTGAATATTACCTGATGAGTTATCTCCAACAAAAGAGCCTACTCCCCTCCCTTCTTAGGGGAGGGGCTGGGGGAAAGGTGGCCCCCGCACGAGGCAATCAGTGATGAAGAGCCTACCCCCTTTGCGAGGCGATTTCCAGCACCAGCGCGGCGGCCTTTTCGCAGGCGTGACCGTCGCCCAGGCTGGCGCGGATGCCGGCGAAGGCGTCGAGCTGGGCGCGGCGGGCAGGGGTGTCGGTGAGCAGCGGCGAGAGAGCTTCGGCAAGGGCGTCGGGAGTGGCAGCGTGCTGCAGTAATTCCGGCACGACCGGCGCGTCGGCGAGGATATTGGGCAGGCCGATGAAGCGAAGCTGGCCGTTGCGCGATGCGATTTTGTATTGCACCCAGGTGGCGAAGGAGCCGCGGTAGGCGATCACCATCGGCACGTTCAGGCAGGCCAGCTCCAGCGTGGCGGTGCCGGAGGCGGCCAGCGCGGCATCCGCCGTCTGCACCTGCTGGTAATTTATGCCGTCAAGCAACCGGATCTCCAGCCCCCGTGTCCCGGCGCGCGCCAACAATTCGCGAACTGCCGGCTCGCTCAGGCTGGGCGCCACGGTCAGCAGTATCTGCGGCGCGGGTGACAGGCGTTTCAGCGTGTCGATGAAGATGGGCAGCATGCGGCGTACTTCCTCACGCCGGCTGCCGGGCACCACGGCGACCACGGGGCGGTCCGGACGCAGGCCGAGTTTTGCGCGCGCTTCCTCACGGGTGTCACCCACCCGCGTATACTCGAGGATGGGATGCCCGACCCATTCGATCCGCGCCGGCGCCCCGGCGGAGCGTAAATTCTCCGCCGACCAGGGGAAGGGGGTGGCGACGGCATTCACCAGGAAGGGCAACTGCCCGGGCGAGCGGTGGCGCGACCAGCAGCCGGGCGGGATGTAATACACCGTGCGGATACCATTGTTCAACCGCCGCAGCAGATGCATGTTGAATGCGCCGAAATCGATGGGGACCAGCACGTCGGGAGGATCGGCGCGCAGGGCGCGCTCGATAGCATACAGCCGGGAGAGCAGATATGGCAGCTTGCCCAGCGCCGCCGCGATGCCGATGACGCCCCAGTGCTCGCTCTCCATCGTCAGCCGCACACCGGCCTGGCGCATGCGCGTGCCGCCGACGCCGATGAGCTCGACCGACGAATTTTGTGCGGCGAGTGCCTGCGCCAGGCGCGCCCCGTGCAGATCGCCGGATGGCTCGCCGGTGAGGATGAAGATGCGCATGAACTATTCCCCGGAAGGGCTTGGCGTCGTGGTGTTATCTACCGCCGGCGCGTCGATCGGCGCCGGCGCGGTGTCGGTTGCTGCCGGCGCCGCGTCGGGCTGGGCATCAGGGGTGGTCGTTGTTGCTGCCGGGTTCGTCGTCGCTGGCGCCGCCGGTTTTGCGCGCCGCCGCCAGTGCCGCGGCTGATCGCTGCTCGGTTCCATCTTCGGGATGTCGGACGGTTTCACGCCCTCGGTCCAGACGTGGGAAGGCTGGTCGTTGGCTGCCGCCCGTGCCTCCGTCGGCGACAGGATGCGCACCGGCGTTGCCATCGGCGTGCCCATCTTGCTCGGTGACAGGTAGCGCGCAGCAATCACATCGCGTCCTACGATGAAGCCGACGATCAGTAAAATAGCCATACAGGGCAACACCCACAGCAAGGTGCCGATGAAGGTGTGGGAGAATGGCCGATATTGGCGGCGATAATTGACGGCAACCTGTTTTCCCATATTACTCTCACTATACCCGGGATGCCTGACGGATTCAACCCCGGCGACTGTCATGATTTATATCAGGATTACCCGCAACGGAACGCTTCGACGCCCATCGCAGTCACGATCTCGCCGAAGAACAGCCCGTGATAATCCTTTGCCGGATAATTGCCGGCCAGCGCGGGGTCGAGGAACTGCGCGGGCGACAGATCGTGGCGGTACAGAATGCGGCATTCCAGCGTCAGTACGCTTTCACCGATGACCGGGGAGTCCACGGACTGCGCGGGCAACGGGGTCAATCCGGTGGCGGCGAATTTATCCATGTCACGCCCGGATTTCGAACCGCACAGCCGCACCGCGTCCGTCCACGCCTCGTCCATCCAGTTGACGGTGAAATCCGGCGCTTTCGTGATGAATTCCCAGGTGTGCCGGGTTGGCCGCACCATCACCATCATCACCGGCTTGCCCCACATGATGCCGAACATACCCCAACTGATGGTCATCACGTTGGCTTTTCCCATGTCGCCGCTCACCAACAGCACCCCTTCGGGCTCGAATGTGGTGAACGGCTGCAGGTTCAACTGCTGGATCGCGATCGGCTGTTTCTCCATCGTTGCCTCCCTGGTCTATTTATCCGCAATCTCCCGCCTTCAGGCGAAAGATTCGTGTTTGGTTACGGCGCAGCCGCCCTGTCCATTGCTGCCTCATATTACGATGTCAGGGGCAAAATGGCAACTTGTCTGAACCTTGATTCGTGGGATTACAGGATGAGCTTGATTTCTTTCTTATCCATCAAGCAATCTCGAAATCAAGAAAATCAAGGTTCAGACATCAAGGTAAACCGGTCATATAGCAGAATTAATCTGTGTAATCTCTGCGGCGGAAGGATGCGCCGCATGCGAAATCTGCGGTTTCACGTCTTTTGAAGGAGCGTTATATGGTTAGACTGGGCATTATCGGGACCGGCGGCATGGCGAATGGGCATGCCGCGGAGTTCGGGAAGATGAAGGGTGTTAAGCTGGTCGCTTGCTGCGATGTGGTGTCGGAAAAGGTGGAGGCGTTCGCGCAGAAGCACGGCATCAAGCACACCTACACCGATTATCACGCCATGCTGGAGAACGAGAAGCTGGACGCCGTCACCAATGTGACGAACGACGCCATGCATGCGGAGATTTCGTTGGCGGCCATCGCGAAGGGGCTGCACGTGTTGTGCGAGAAGCCGCTGGCCAGCAACCTGGCCGACGCTCGGCGCATGGCGCAGGCAGCGGCGCAGGCCGGCGTCATCAACATGGTGAACTTCAGCTACCGCAATTCCTGCGGGCTGCAGAAGGCGGCGGAGCTGGTGCGCAAGGGGAAGATCGGCCGGCTGATCCACGTGGAAGCGAGCTACCTGCAGAGCTGGTTGTCCAATCGCGCGTGGGGCGACTGGCGCGAAAACACCGCGCTCACCTGGCGCCTCTCTACCCGTCACGGCAGCATGGGCACGCTGGGCGACATCGGCTGCCACATCTTCGACATGACCACCTTCCTCTGCGGCGATGAGATCGCGGAGATCACCTGCAACCTGGGTACCTTCGATAAGGGCATTCCCTCCATCGGCGAGTATGTCTTCGATGCGAACGACAGCTTTGTGGCCGCGGTGAAATTCGCCGGCGGGGCCCTCGGCACCGTGCACTCCTCGCGCTGGGCCACCGGCCACGGCAACAGCCTGCGCGTGCGCGTCTTCGGTGATAAAGGCGCTATCGAGGTGGACCTGGACCAAGCCTGGGACGAATACCGCATTTGCGCCGGCAAAGATACCGAGTCCTTCACCTGGAAGTCGGTGAAATGCCCGCCGACGCCTAATAACTTCGAGCGTTTCATCCGCGCGATCAAAACGGGCAAGCAGGACCCCAGCAGCTTCGCCAACGGGGTGAAGATCCAGGCGTACCTGCATTACTGCATGGAAGCGGATAAAACGCACCGGCCGCTGGCGGTGGAGGTCAAGTAATGTGACGGGGCGAGCGCCGCTCGCCCCGTAGCCCCATCGCTTTTTCAGGCGATCGTGAATGTGTTATAGTAGCGGTCGGTAAGGGGGAATCGGTCATGAAACTACAGGGATCCTGTTTTTCACCCGATGACTGTGCGCAATTGCATGAAGCATCGTTGCAGGTCATGGAACAGACCGGCGTCAAGGTACTCAATGCTCGGGGGCGTGATCTCCTCAAGTCAGCGGGCGCCTCCATCATCGACACCAACGTGCGTATTCCTCGTGAATTGGTAGCACAGGCGCTGGCCCAGGCGCCATCGGCCGTGCCCATCTACGATCGATGTGGCAAGCTGGTGATGGATCTGCAGGAGCGCAGCGGTTATTTCGGCGCAGGCGGGACTGCTCCGTTTTACCACGAAGCAAAGGACGGCGTGCATCGTCCGTTTACGCTGGCGGACTGCGCGCGGCTGTCGCATATTTGCGACGCCTGCGAGCAAATCAGCTTCGACATGGCGATGGCGCATTGTACCGATGTTCCCGTTCCGGTCCGTGATCTCTACGAAGTGGCGACGATGATCCGGAACAGTCCCAAGCCCATCGTCTTCACGGCGAATTCGCCGAAAAACGTTTCGGCCCTCGCGGAAATTTTTCGGGCCGCCAGCGACGGGCAGTCAATCGTCGAGAAGCCGTATGGCATTTTCTATGACGAACCGATCTCTCCGCTGGTGCATGGTCCCGATTCGTTAGAGAAGGTCTGGCTCGCGGTGGACGCCGGCTTCCCGCTGCTCTATACGCCCGCCCCGATGGCCGGAGCAACTGGTCCGGCGACGCTGGCGGGGAACCTGGTGGTGGGTAACGTCGAATGGTTGAGCGGGCTGGTGATGACCCAGTTGCACAAACCGGGCGCGCCCGTCATTTACGGCGGTGTGTTCGCCAATCTGGACTACAGCAGTTGCATCATGCCGTACGCCTCACCGGAGCTGCTATTGCAGACCATGGCGGTGGCGGAGATGGGGCACTTCTATCATATTCCGTCGTTCGGCACCGCCGGCTGCACGGACTCGTCAGCCATCGATCTACAGAGCGGTTTCGATGAAGGGCTCTCCATCCTGCTCAACCTGCAGTCGGGCGCCAACCTGATTCACGACGTGGGGTGGATGGCTTCGGCGAATGTCGCTTCCGCGGAGCAGCTGGTCATCACCAATGAAATGATTGCCTTTTGCCGGCGCTTGATGCAGGGCATTACGGTGGATGCCGACGCGCTGGCGGTGGAGGTGATCGCCTCGGTGGGACCGGAAGGGACCTTCCTCGCCCACGACCATACGATGGAGAATTTCCGCCGGGAATCGTTCTTCCCCACGCTCTGGGATCGGCGGCCGATGGGAAAACGCCAGGCGGATGATCCGACCTTCGCCCAACGCGCCGTGGTGGAGACCGCACGGTTGCTGCAGGAGCATACCCCAATCCCCATGACGGATGCACAAATAAACGCGGTGGATGCCATCCTCGCGCAGAGCAGCGCGGAAGCCGGCACGGCAGTGCCTGATTGGACTGCGGTGTAATTATTTAAAGGAGCAGCAATGATGGATATTGTCTATTTGAGTCGAAAAGATGTCGAAGGCCTGGGGATGACCATGGCCGACGTGTTGGAGGCGGTCGAAAACGGCTTTCGCCTGAAGGGGTTGAAGAAGACAGAGATGCCGCCCAAGCCCGGCATTCACCCGCGAAAAGATGCCTTCATTCACGCGATGCCCGCCTATCTGCAGGAGGTAGAAGCGGCTGGCTTGAAGTGGGTCAGCGGCTACCCCTCCAATATGGAGAAGGGGTTGCCGTATATCACCGGGCTGCTGATCCTGAACGATCCCGACACCGGCATTCCCATTGCGGTGATGGATTGCGCGTGGGTGACGGCGATGCGCACGGGGGCCAGCGCGGGCATCTCGGCGAAATACCTGGCACGGCCGGACAGCAAAGTTGCCGGTTTCCTGGGCTGCGGCGTGCAGGCCCGCACCAGTCTCATGGCGCTGGTGGAGACCCTGCCCGAACTCGCGACGGTGCAGTGCAACGACCTGTTCAGCAGCGCGACCGACCGCTTTATCGCCGACATGAGCGCACAATTCCCCCGCCTGACCTTCGTCCCGTGCGCGACCCCTGCCGAGATGATGCGCAACGCCGACGTCGTGGTGACGGCCATCCCCATCGTGAACGACCCCAAGCCGCCGCTGGACGCCGGCATGCTCAAGGAGGGCGGGCTGGCCATCTCCCTGGATTACGATTCGGCATGGACCAGCGCCGCTATGCGGGAATGCGATAAGTTTTGCTCGGATGATATCGACCAGATGCTCTCGACCAAAGAGCAAGGCCACTATTTTGCCGGCATTCCGGAGAGCATCTACGCGGATTTGGGCGAGTTGGCTGCCGGCTTGAAACCCGGTCGCACGAACGCCACCGAGCGCATCCTCTCGCTGAATATGGGGATCGCCGTCGACGATATGGTGACGGCCAAAGTGCTCTATCAGCGCGCGCTTGGCAACGGCGCCGGCATGCGTTTGCCGTTATAGGATCACGATGAAATTCAAGCATATGATCGACGTCATCGACTCGCACACCGCCGGGGAGCCCACCCGCATCATCGTGGGTGGGTTTCCTCCGGTCAGGGGCGAGACGATGGCCGCGCGGATGGATTATCTGAAGACGGATATGGACTGGCTGCGCAAGTCGTTAATGCGGGAGCCGCGGGCGCACCGGGATATGTTCGGCGGTATCCTGGTCCCGCCGGTCGATCCCACTGCCGACGCCGCGGTGATTTACATGGACGGCGGCTTGTATTACAACATGTGCGGCCACGCGTCGCTCGGCATCTGCGCCATGCTGGTTGAAACGGGACGCTTGCCGGCGACGCCTCCCGAAACGATCGTCCGGCTGGAGACGCCAGCCGGTATCGTCGAAGGGACCGTCACCACGAATGAGCATGGCGGGATTCAGGCAGTCAGTCTGGTTGACGTGCCGTCATTCGCCTGGGCGTTAGATCAGCGGATTGAAGTGCCCGGCATCGGCAGCATCATCGTCGATGTCAGCTACGGCGGCAACTTCTTCGTGATCGTCGATGCCGCCCAGCTTGGCATGGCGAACGTCGATCCGCAACACACCGATAAACTGATCCAACTGGGCATTGCCGTGCGCGCCGCCGCGAATGCGCAAATTCCGGTGCGGCATCCGACGAAACCGCATATTACCTCAATCGATATCTGCATGATCACCGCGCCGCCCTCCGGTCCTCACGCGGACGCGCGCAATATCGTCATTCTCGGGGAAGCGCAGGCAGATCGATCGCCGTGCGGAACGGGGACTTGCGCGCGCATGGCCTTGCTGCATCGCAAGGGGCAGCTCGGTCTGCGGCAGCCGTTCCGCCACGAGAGCTCGATTCGCTCAGTCTTCCTGGGCCGGATCCTTGAAGAGACCCGTGTCGGCGATATTCCGGCGATCATCCCGCAGATCAGCTGCCGGCCGTTCATCACCGGCTTTCATCAGTTCGTGATTGACGAAGACGATCCGTTTGCCGAAGGATTCGCGTTATATTGATGAACACCTCGTCGAAACAATCCGTAACCAGCACGATCCTCGGCATGATTGCGATTCTCTTCTGGAGCACCACCATTGCGTTTATCCGTAAGCTGGCGGAGCAGATCGGACCGCTCACCTCATCGGGATACGCCATGCTCATCGGCGGCGTGATCGGGCTGCTCTTCATCGCCGTCGTGCAGCGGAAATTCCGCGAGTTGTTGTCCTTGCCGCGTGCCTACCTGTTCGGCGGCCTGATACTGGTCGTTGTCTACCTGGTCTGCATCTCGCTGGCCATCGGGCGCCCGATGGACAATCAAGTGGTGTTGGAAGCCGGCCTGGTCAATTACCTGTGGCCGGGGTTGTCGCTGGTATTCGCCGTGCCGTTACTGAAGAAACGCGCCACGGCCTGGCTGGCGCCGGGCATCATCATTGCGTTTACCGGGGTGGCGCTGGCATCGCTGCAGGGGACGACCTATTCCTGGCATGGGCTGGGCGGAAAACTGCAGGCGAACTGGCCGTTTTACTTGCTGGCGTTCATTGCCGCGGTGAGTTGGGCGCTTTATTCGGACCTTAGCCGGGTATGGGCCGCGCACGCCGAGGTGAGCGCGATGCCATTTTTCCTCTTCGTTTCCGGCATCGTACTGCTGGGATTGAGCCGGATCTTCCCGGAACCGGCACACTGGACAGCAGGCACCGGGGTTTTACTCGTCATCACGGCGGTGGGGCCGCTGTTGCTGGCGTATATTTTCTGGGATTACGGCATGCAGAAAGGGCATCTGGTGCTGCTGGCCAGCCTGTCCTTCCTGATCCCGCTGACCTCCAGCATCACCACGTCCCTGGTGCTGCGGGTGAAGGTCGAGCCTATCTTGTGGCTTGCCTGCGGGCTGGTCATTGCCGGCGCGGCAATCTGCAATTTCGCGGTGAAGGATCGGCCGGTAGAGGGCAGCACGCAACCTTCTGTCGAAAGCGGTTCATAACGCCTGGTATGCCTCACCTTCGGACGGGTATAGCTTCCGCGGAAGGTGACGGAGATGATTGATTATCTCACGCTGCTGCTGCTCAACCTGGCTGCCGGTTTTCTGCTGCTGATCGCGTATCTTTACTGGGGATTATTCGATCCGAACCAGCAGCGATGGTCGGCGGCCTTCATCATTACCGGGCTGGTGGCCTTCGTGTTCGGCATGTATATGACGATGACCTGGCCGCTGCCCGGATCGTATAACATTGCTTTCGGGGAGATGAGCGTCTTCTTCGGAGCGCTCTTTCTCGGAGCCGGCCTGGCATTGGCGCTGCATTGGGATCTGCAGATCATCGCCTTATACGCCCTGCTGCCCGGCATTGCGGCCATCCTGGTCGGCGCGCGCATTATCAACCTCAAGCTGACGACGGAGCCCATTCTCGCCGGGGTCGGATTCATCCTGTCCGGCTTCATCGGCCTGTTCGCGGCGCCGACCCTCATCTTTGCCCAGCGTTTTCGTATCGTCCGCTGGCTGGCCATCCTCATCCTGGCCGCGGCCTGCCTGATCTGGGTCTTCACCGGCCTGGGCGCGTATTGGCAGCACCTGGCGTCTTTTAAGAGTTGGGTGCCGTTCAGTTTGCGGAAATAGGAGTTATACCGTCTCCCTCCTGGGACGCCTGCGGTCCCAGGAGGGGACAGTCTCGGAGCTAGTACTGCTCTTGCCCTTCGTTATAGAACACGTACAACCCGTCCTTGCCCGGGGCGACGATGTCGAGGCGGCCGATGCCGCGCAGGTCGGCGAGGGCGAAGTGGATACCGAGGCCGGTGGTGACGCGGATGGGGCCATATTCGACCACCTGCTTGCTAAATGACTCGCCGTTCCACTTGAAGTAGTAGATGCCGTAGTCGTCACGCTCGCCGGGGTCATTGCCGTTGTGCGCGCGGTGGCGCTTGCCGGTGACCAGCTCCATCTCGCCGTCGCCGTCGATGTCCGCCCAGATCAGGTCGTGATATTGTGCGTTGTACGGGTCGATGTGGTGGCGCTTCCAGCCGCCTTCGCGGGTCTGCTCCAGCCAGTCCAACCCGAACCCGTGCGCATTGCCGACGATGAGGTCATTCAAGCCGTCGCCGTTCACATCCACCACCAGCACCGGCACGCTCGATGCCCACGGCATTAGCTCGAAATCGGGGTGGAAGATCCACTTGCCGTTGTACGGGTCTGCCGGCGCTTCCAGCCAGCCCTTGTTGAGGATGAAGTCGCCGCGGCCGTCGCCGTTGATGTCGCCGAAGCCCAGGCCGTGGCCCTGGGGCTCGTCCCAGATCACATGCTTCTCGAACTGGCCGGGCCCGGTCATTTTATACACCGCCAGCGGCCCGCCCGGGGTATTCGGCACGATCTCGAGCTGCCCGTCGCCGTCCACGTCCCACGCGCGGGTGGTCTCGATGCTGCCGGTTTCACCGATGATATGCTCCGGCCACTCGCCGTCATCCTGCGGATTTTCACGCCAGCGCAGCGTGTTGCCCCACCAGCCGCCGGTGATGTAGTCCAGGTAAACGTCGCCGTTGATATCCATCGCGATGGTGGAGAAGTCGTCGAAATACTCGCCGATCGCCTGAACGTCGCCGATACGGTGGACTTTCTTGAAATCTGGCCCTTCGTACCAGTAAGCGCCGGAGATAATGTCCGGGTGGCCGTCGTTATTCACGTCGAACACGCCCGCGGACTCATAACGCTCGTCCGCGATGAGCACTTTACGCCATTTCAAAGGCATAGCAACCTCCAATATTAATCATAGAACTGGACTCGCTTTTAACAGGATTTAAATGATTGAAAAGATGATTCAAAGATTACTGTTATTATTTTTTGCAAAAAATATTAAAAACAAATCATTGATTAATCATTTCAATCTTTTTAATCCTGTTGAAGGCGAGTCCCGTTATATGTCTAGACCGTCACCGAGTAGCAGAGGGCTTTGATGCGTTCTGCTGCATACTCGAACAGCTCCCACTTAGCGTCGGGTGGGACCAGGTGGTCGAAGCCGGGGACGTAGCGGCCGAGTTTCATCATCGCTTCCGCGCGGTCGATTTCCTCATCGACTGCGGCTTTTGAATCAGCAAGGGCGCGCTTGTCCAGGCCGCCCCAGATACCCAGCTCGGGATACTGGCGGCGGTATTCCAGGATGTCGTTGCCCGCCTGCACCTCGAAGGGCATGAACATATTCACGCCGTGCTCCATCATGATGGGCACCAGTTCGTCGCACTTGCCGTCGGTGTCTACCGAGAGCAGGCGGACGCCGGCGGAGCGCGCGAAGTCGTAAATGCGGTCGTAACAGGGCATCATGAACTCGCGCACCATGGCCGGCGAGATGAGCGAGCCTTGCCGGCCGGACATATCTTCCCAGATGTGGATATGATCGACGGGGACAATCTCCGCCACCTGCTCGTAAAGAGAAATCCACAGACTGGTGAGGTGCTCCATCATGTCGCGCACCATTTCAGGCTCGGTGTAAAAGCTGACCAGCAGCTCTTCATCGCCCATCAGATCGCGCGGGGTGCCGAACACGCCGTAGGGGAAGCCCCCAAGCTGCACGGCGCCGCCGGTCTCCTGCGCCAGGTTGCGAAATGCATCCCAGTCCTGCAGGATGCGGCCAGGCTGGTCGATGCGCAACCGCTCCGCCTTCAGCCGCTCCCAGTCGTCGGGCGTCTTCACCGGATAATCGAGGAACTCCGGCATGGAGGCGCCGTCGCGCCGGTCGCGCTTGGTGATGCCCAGCTCATTGCGCCAGATGATGAACTCGTCGTTCTCTTCCAGCACCTGCCGCTCGAAGGCCGGGAAGATGCCGTAGGCCAACTGTGGGTGGATGAAGTCGTAATCGTACCCGAGCCGTTTGCGAAGGTCCAGCTCCGGATCGCCGCTGTCCCGCCGCCAGTGGTCCATGGCGTCTCCCCAGGGAACCCAGCCGATGCCGGTGCCGAAGGGCACGCGGTCGACGGGCTCCCCGAGGAAACAACGGACGATGCGCTCGCCACAGGTGAGTTGATACATGGTTTCCTTATGCTCCAACTTTGTTTATTTCTCGTTAGGGCTAAAGTCTGCTCCGTAGGGTACTAATTCGCTCCAGATATGCCCGGACCATGTGTCCAATATGAATACATTATCGTCGCCGGTAACTACCATCTGGTACCGTTGCCCAACGTCCGGTATTCGGGTGATAATCGCTGCGATAATGATGCATATCCCCAGGATGATGAGTCCCCCCCGATCCATTGTTATACCTTCTGTCCTCGATAATCGAGTCGCTCAAACTCAAATGATCGCGCTCCCAGCGTTATACCTTCGCGCCTAGGAACAAGTCCAGATATTGCTTGGCCACCTTCAAATCTTCCAGCGCTTCCGCGGCCTGGCAGAGGGGGGGCATCTCCCCACGCAGGGCGGCGACGAAGTTGAAGGCTTGCTGGCGCATGGCGTGCACCCAGGGCAGGGTGGGGGACATGGTCGTCGGGACGGCGCCATCGCCGGGATCGCGCATGATCTCCACGTTGCCCGGACGATTGCTGGCGAGCGGGGAGGGCAGATCGAGCTTCAACCAGCCCTTCTGGAAGCAGACGAAGACCTGCTCCTGCCAATCGACGGTGTTGTTATAGGGCGACATCTCGATCACACCGGCGACGCCGCTGTCGCTGGTGACCGCCAGCATGACGTCGGACGGGTGCACGTAACTGACCTTGTAGTTTTCGCCCAGCATGTAGCGCATGAAGTTGACCTGGTGAATGTAGTAATTCACGAAGGCGATATACTTGTCATACGCGTCTTTGTCCATATCGGTGGCGGCGGGGTCCCACTCCAGCTCGGGCGCCTGCTCGTCGCTGCGGAGCAGATCGTTGAAGCCGCCGGCTACCCAGTCACCGGCGGGCATGATGATGCGCACGTAGGTCATCTTGCCCAACTCGCCGGTCTCTTTCAGGCGGTCGACTTCTTTCTTGACATACATGGAAGCGGGGTCGCTGCGCTTGTGGTAACCGAGCATGTGCCAGGAGCCGCCCGCGGCAAGCGCTTTGAGAATGCGCTCGCCCTGCTCGATGCTGCCGGCCAGCGGCTTCTCGGTGAAGATGGGGATGCCGTATTGTGCCAGGTCGCTGATCAGCGTGCCATGGCGAGTGAACGGCTGCGAGGCGACGATGCCGTCCAGCTTCTCGCTCTTCAGCATCTCAACGTGATCCTTATAAACCTTCGGGATGCCATATTTCGCGGCGACGGCCTTGCCCAGGCCCTCGCGAACCTCCGCCAGCGCCACCACTTCGCAGTCGGGCACGGTGACGTAATTCTTCAGGTGAGCGCACTGCCCCATGCCGCCCACGCCGACGAAACCGATACGGGTTTTTGTCATTGGTTTTCTCCCTTGGTGGAGTGATGAGTAACAGGGAGGGCGAGGCTCCTGCCGAGCCGCGATCATGAGCCCGGTCCCGAATTGAGCGCTTTTCGAGAACAGGTTTCGAAAGGCACTATTGGCAGGGGCGAGCTCATAATCGCGGCTCGGCAGGAGCCTCGCCCTCCCTGTTACAGATCACTTATAACTCAACAAGCATTGTACTCGCTACTATACCAGCCCCATATGGACAACTGCAATCCCACTATGGATTATCTTGCTGTTCTGGCTGCCCCCTCATCGCCGTTGGGGTGCCGCCGGTAGCCTGTTTGAACAGGCGGCGGAAGTAAAGCGGGTCGGAGAAGCCGGTACGGGCGGCAATTTCGTTCACGGTCAGCTCGGTGGTGGCGAGCAGGCGGCGGGCGTGCTCCAGCCGGATGCCGCGCAGGTAGCGCATCGGGCTGACCCCCAGGCGGGCGGTGAAGAGATGGGCGAGATGAGTGGGGCTCAAGCGCACCACCTCCGCCAGCGACGGCAGCGAGATGTCCTCGGCATAATTGGCATAAAGGTACTGTGCGGCGAAGTCGACGGCGTCGTGCTGCACCGGGATGCCACTCTCCCACGCGCGCTCGACCAGGTAGAGGAAGGCGCGGGCATAGGTCTGCGCCAGCGGCGTCATCCCGAATTCAGTCTGCTCGCGCAGCATCTGCAGGCACAACCAGCGCATGTCGCCGTGCGGATCGGGTACCAGCAGGTGCGCCCCCGCCGGCGGATTGCCGGGCACATCAATGGAGAAGAAGACCGTCTCCTCCAGATCGACGGGGTCGGTCACTTCCGCGTGCGCCAGGCCGGGCGGATAGATGAGCAGAAAATGCTGCCGCGGGTGCAGGCTGGCCGTCGGGAAATCCACCCGCCCCCCGCCTCTGAGGTAGTAGATGAACTCCCAGCAGGAGTGGCTATGCGCCGGAAATTGCCATCCCGCGTCGGCGTGAACCTGGCCGACGTTGAGCAGGCGGGCGGCGTCGATGTCGAAGATGGTGCTCATGTAATTCCGTCTGAACCTTGATTCACTTGATTTTAGGATTTTGTGATCCGATATTTATCAAGCAATCCTTTAATCAAGCAAATCAAGGTTCAGACAATCAAAGTCAGACCTTCGTCGTATCCTGCGTAATCAACGTCCCGAACCGCTTGCTGATGGCCAGCGCCGGGTCGAGTGGGGCTTCCACCGGCTGGACGTCGGCGGGGATGCTGATCATCGGGGTGGGGCGGAGGCGCTTGCCGGCGAATTGCGGCAGCCACTGGGCTTCGGCGTCGAGCATCTCCTGGGTCATCGCGCGGATCTCTGCCAGCGTGCAGCGGGTGCTGGTGAGCGGGTCCATGGCGATGGCGTGCATGGCGAACTCGGGGTCGCCGGTGAGGCCGGCTTCCACCGCTAGCGTCTGCACGGTGACGTTCGATTGGTTGAGGGCGGCGCACTGCGTGGGCAAGTTGCCGACGCGCAGCGGGTGCAGGCCTTCGCGGTCCACGTAGATCGGCACCTCCACGCAGCAGCCCTGCGGCAGGTTGTCGATGTAGCCGTCATTGCGGATGTTGCCGTTCAGGCGGAACGGCTTGCCGGTCAGGTGCGCTTCCAGGATGTAGGTGCAATATTCCGCGCTGCGCGGCTGCAGTTTCGCGGTATCGAACTCCAGCGGGTCGACCTGCTTGTACTTCTCCGCCAGCGCGGCGCAGTAGTGATAATAGGCGCCTGACTCGCCGCCGAAGGCCGGCTGATCGCAGTAGAGCTGCAGCCCGCGGTCGCTGCTGCGGAACCATGGCAGGTACTCGGACAGGTGGCCGGTGCTCTCCGTCATGAAGTAACCGAAGTGGCGCATGGCCTCGATGCGCACCTTCTCGTTCACGTAGTATTCCGGCTTTTCGCAGTTGGCCTTGAATTGCGGGTACAGGTCCTTGCCTTCGTGCTGCAGCTTGAGGAACCAGGCCATGTGGTTGATGCCGGCGCAGAGGAAGTCGATCTCCTTCTTCGGCACGCCCACGTAACCGGCGATGAGGTCGAGGGTGGTCTGCACGCCGTGGCAGAGGCCGATATATGGCACGTTGGAGACACGGCCCAAGCCGAAACATACGGCGGCCATCGGGTTGGTGTAGTTGAGCAGAATGGCGCCGGGTTTGGCCAGCTCCTCCATGTCCTGCACGATGCCTGACATCACCGGCATGCTGCGCAACCCGCGCAGGACGCCGCCGGGGCCGAGGGAGTCGCCGATGCACTGGTCCACGCCATACTTCATGGGGATCTCGTAGTCATACTTGAAGGCATCCACCCCGCCCACCTGCACCATGCTCACCACGTAGTCGGCGTCCTTGATGGCGTCACGCCGGTCGGTGGTGGCGTAGACCGAGGCGTTGAGCCCATTCTCCGCAATCATGCGCTTCGCGAAGGCCTCCATGCGGCGGAGCTTCGTCTCCGTGGGGCTCATCAGCGCATAGGTCGAGCCGTCCAGCGCCGGGGTGCCGAGCATATCGTTGAGCAGCGTCTTGCAGAACACCACGCTGCCCGCGCCGATCATCGCAATTTTCGCCATCTGTGCTCCCTCCAAAGTTGATCAGATTGAAAAGGATCACCCGCAATCGGGAATAATACCAGTATGTCGTTGTACACCATACGACATCCGGGGCAAGAGTCCTTTACCGGCTGAACGGTCTTTTCTCTCACCGGCTCTTATTCAACGAGTAAAAATATGGTACACTGTTTAACGGTTGGTCCAAATCCGTTATACTAATAGTGTTAGGTACCGAAAATCGTGCGACCGGCGTTGAGCCGATAGGAGCTGCAGCCGACATGGCTAAACCAATTGCAATAATTCTCGTTGTTGATGATGAAGAAAGCATTCGCCGCTCCCTGCAAGTTATATTGTCGTCAAAGAACTATGAGGTGTTGCTCGCGGAATCCGGCGAAGAGGCGATCAACCTGGCTACGGCATTCCCTCCCGACCTGGTGATCCTTGACCTGTGCATGAACGACATGAGCGGGCTGGAGGTTTGCCGCCAGTTGCGCTCCTGGCTCACCGCGCCCATCCTCGTGTTGTCGGTGATCATCCGCGAAGCCGATAAGATCGCGGCGCTCGACTCCGGCGCGGACGACTACCTCACCAAACCCTATTCCATCGGCGAAATGCTGGCGCGTATTCGCGCTCTGCTGCGCCGGACGGTGCCGGAAGCCTCGCTGCCGCAAACCGTGACCTTCGGTGAGCTGCATATCGATTTCGGTAAGCGCTGGGTGACACTCGCCGGTGCGGAAGTCGACCTGACACCGAAGGAATACGACATCCTGCTGCTGCTCATCCGCCACGCCGACTGCGTGGTCACCAATCGCCAGTTGCTGGAGTATGTCTGGGGCCCGGAATATAAATACAAGGAAGATCTGCAGAACCTGCGCGTGCACATCAGCAACCTGCGCCGGAAGATCGAGCCCAATCCGGAGAGCCAGCACTTCATCCGCAACGAGCCCAGCGTCGGGTACCGGTTCCTGAGTGGGACACCGGAAGAATAATCTACCGGTTGTAGGGCGCGGAGGCCTCTCCGCGCCCTGGCCGTCGAATTTCTGCACGCCATCGAATCTCAAAGGGTTTGGTGGCGTGTAAATATTTGGTGGGCTGAGGCACGGCCAGGCGACCGTGCCCTACGAACCTTCCTTATCCAGCAGCGTCGCCAGCTCGGTGATGTCCTGGTAATGCAGCAGCAGGAAGTGCTCGGGCAGGGGGACGGTGGAGAGGGCGAAGGTGTAGAGCACGCCGTCCGGACCGGTGATCTGCAGCTGGCGCTCACCGCGGACGAGATCATGCCGTAATGGGCAGTCCTCCCCGAAACAGCGCTGGCAGGAGATCGCTGTGGCGCAGGCTGCCGCCTCCGTTTCCGGTGGAAGGGAAAACAACCAGGCCGCGGCGTGGTTGCGGCGAAGCACCCGACCGCTCTGATCGGTCACCACGATCGGGTCGGGCAAGGCATCGAGGATCGCCTGCTTGAGCAATCCGTCGCGCCGCAGCTCCTGTGTTTCCGTCTCCAACTGCTGGGTATACGCGTCCAGCCGGCGCGTAATGGCCTGATACGACGCCAGCTCTCGCTCCAACCGTGCACAGTGCTCGTTATTGTCCTCGACCATATCACCTGTGTAATTCGCTAGGCGCGGGGCGCGTTCCTTCCCTGGGTGCAATGGAGGAGGAGGGGTAGTTCGCGGTAGTCGCCGTCAGCGGAAGGCTGGGGCTGAAGGGGGATCAGGCCGATAGGCTGGTAGGTTAGCGGGAGCAATAGGAAAAATGGGATGAATGGGAAAAATGAGATGGGAGGAATGTGAAACTTCTGTTAAATGCACCAACACATTTTTCCTATTCTTCCCATTTTTCCCATTGCCTTCGCCAATATGGTAGCCTGCCGACCCTATCCTTGCCAGAAACAGCCTTCCGTAACCCGAGTTTTCGTTTTCATTCCTCACCAGCGTCAGCTTCGTCACCGGGCGAGAATGCGGTATACTGGTGCTATGCAGTATACGCAAGGCAACCTGGGCCGGGTGTTCGTCGCCCGCCTGCAGGACGGGGAGTCGGTCTACCAGGTGGTGGAAGAGATTGCCGACCGCGAGGGGATCGCATCGGCGGTGGTGTATGCCATCGGCGGCATGCGGTCGGGGAAGGTCGTCACCGGGCCGGAGCAGCCGACGGGACCGATCGTACCGCACATCGAGTCGTTCGACGATGCGCGGGAATTGGTGGGCATCGGCACGGTCTTTCCGCAGGACGGTAAACCCGCGCTGCACTTTCACGCCGGCATCGGGCGCGGGCAAGGGGCGCTGGTGGGCTGTCCGCGCGAGGGGATGTCGGTCTTCCTGGTGCTGGAGGTGATCATCCTCGAGATGACGGGCCTAAATGCCGAACGTGCGATGGATGCCTCCGGTCTGCACCTGCTGCAGCTGTCCGGCGCCAGCGCTGAGTGACCGGTTCCCGCAACATCGGCAGTGCGGCCATCACGCGGGCGTCCGCATCGGTCCACACCTGCACGCCGTTGCGCTCGATGCTCACCGGCAAGGTATCGTAACCGACGTGGCGGAGAGAGTCCATCAGCGGCTGGCGGGCGTCCGGCGGGCAGAGCAGCGTCAGGCTGCCGCCGGAGCCGTTCACCTTGCCGGCCTGCACGCCGAATTCACGTGCTACCGACCAGATGCGCCGCGCTTCCGGCGAGTTGAGTGACGGGCAAAGCTGTTGCTGCAGGGCAGCCTGCTCGTTCATCACCGTCCCCAACGCGGTGAAGTCGCCGGCCGCCACCGCCTCGTACGCTCGCACCGGCAGCGCGCGCAGTTGCCACAGCACCACGCGCGAGCGGCGGTCGCCACGCAGGAAACGCCGTCCCACCTCCGCATACAGGTTCGGCGCGGAGGCGCGTCCGGTGTGCACCAGCAGCAGACGGCCTTCCAACTCGTCCTGCGCCTGCTTCGGCAGCGGCGTGGCGAAGAAGCGCGGGTAGGGTTCGATGCGATAGAGGGCGGCACCGCCCAGCGCGGCAGCCAGGTAGCATTGCAGCCCGCAGATGCGTCCCAGCTCTTCGCACTGCACGTAATGCGCGATAGCCGCAATCCGCTGGGGCTCGATGGCATGGCCTGCAAATTCCGCCACCGCCGCGGTAAGCGCCACTCCCACCGAGGCGGCCGTGCCCAGCCCGGCATCAGCCGGTGCATCGGTGTGCACCTGCGCCTCGAACCCATCCACCTCAAAGTAGCGGGCAACGGCATGCAGGAACTCCTCGGACACCAGCTCGGCGCGTTGGGACGGAGTGAGTAGCGAGGTGGTGCCATTCATGCGCAGCAACACCCCCCGGCGCGCGTGCGGTTGCAGTGTGACGTGCGAGAAGACGTCAATGGCACAGTTCAGCGCTGCGCCGTATTCGGCGAAGGGGGTGTCGGTCCAACTGCCGAAATCGAGAATGCGGTTTGGCGCACAAGCGTGAATAATCATCGCTCACACGGTACCGCAGCGAGCTGTCCCCCGATAGGCCATCAGAAAGACAAGTATGCAGGAAATGATGGGAATGTCGCAATTGCAGGCCAAACGGGGGCGAACCGTTCTTATTCCGTCGGTCGGTTGCAACTGCCGCGCAGCACGGCGGCGACACTGGCCTGGGCGGCCACTTTGCCGGCGATGGCGCGGAAGGCTTCGGCTTGCGGGGAATTCGGATGGGCGATAACGCTGGGGATGCCGCGGTCGCTGTCCACCACGATCTCCGGGGTGAGCGGGATGCGACCGAGGAAGGGCACGCGCAGGCGCTTCGCTTCCTCTTCCGCGGCGCCGTGGCGGCCGAAGATCTGCGTCTCCTCTTTGCAGTTGGGGCAGACGAAGGTGCTCATATTCTCGATGATGCCGAAAATGGGTACGTTCATCGTCCCGAAGAGCCGCATCGCCTTGGTGGCGATGGTGAGCGCGGCGTCCTGGGCGGTGGTGACGATGACGACGCCGGAAAGGGGCACCAGTTGCGCCAGCGAGAGGGGCGCGTCGCCGGTGCCGGGCGGCAGATCCACCACCAGGTAATCCAGCCCGTCCCACTCCACGTCGCGCAGCAGTTGCTGCACGGCGCCGGCGACCATCGGCCCGCGCCAGATCACCGCCTGGTCTTCATCGAGCAACAGCCCAAGGGACATGAGGTGGACATCGTGCCGGACAATGGGGATGAGCTTCTTCTTTTCCTGGTCGAATTCCGGCTGTTCGTGGATGTCGAACAGGAGGGGAATACTGGGGCCGTAGATGTCCAGGTCGAGCAGGCCGGTTTTTGCGCCGGATTGCGCCAGCGACACGGCCAGGTTGGACGCAACGGTGGACTTGCCCACGCCGCCTTTGCCGCTGGCCACGGCGATGACATTGCGCACGTCGCGCAACAGCTCTTCGCCGCCCTGGTTGGCGCGTACCCGTGCGGTGACGTTGATCTCGACCGCCGTCACGCCCGGCAATGCGCGCACCGCCTCCTCGGCGGCCTGGCGCAATGTCTCACGCAAGGGGCAGGCCGGGGTGGTCAACTCAAGGGTAAAGAAGACCCGACCGTCATCGACCCGAAGTTCCTTGATCATATTCGCTGCAACCAGCGAACACCGGAGCTCCGGGTCGATGACAGTGTCAAGTGCTTCAATAACCTGCTCTGTTCGCAGGGATGAGGTCATGCTTTTACCTTAAACGGTGACCAACTCTTCCGTGCAGGTCTCGGGCACGAGGTCGGCCAGCGTGGTCTGGTCCAGAATGTCCAGCATGGCCACGCCCGCGCGCTCCAGCACATCGCGCAGCAGGCAGTTTGCTTTGATCGTACAATCGATGTTGCGGCTTTCGCAATCATACAATTGCTGGCGTCCCTCGACGCTCTCGACGATCTGCCGCACGGTGATCTCTTTCGGATCGGAGGCCAGCTCGATGCCGCCGCCGTACCCGCGGATCGTGCGCACGAATCCCGCCTGAATCAATGATTGGAGCACGGTCGGCAGGAACTTACGGGGGATTCCCTGGCGTTCTGCGATCGCGGGGAAAGTAGTCCGCACGTCGGGGTGCATGGCCAGGTCCAGCATCGCCCGCAGTGCATAGTCTGTCTTAGCTGATAAACGTACCATAGTGTTTGACCGCCATTGTGTTTGGGAAGACGATGATCCTTATCCTCTTTCCCGGATTGGTGCTATTCTACCATCCTGAAGTATAAGCTGGCAAGCGAAAATTCCGCTTACCTGAAACCCTTATCTTTTCAATCGAGAAGGCGCAGCATCTCGGGTATCGCCGGCAACGGGAAGTCGATACACCAGAATCGTCTTTCCCACTCTCCTCACGGGGCGTTGCACTAGCAGCCTGCGGTAGTCAGCACCGGCATACGCTTCTCCGCCATAGAGATTCGTCACGCTAATGGCGAGATATCCACGCATCGTTGACCAGTTGGGGGGAGACGCTTCACGCATCGCACCCAGGCCGGCCAGCGGATGATACGATAATCCGTAGGCTTCGGGCGCGGCGGTGCCGAAGTAACTAAAATATACAGTACCCCAATGATCTTGGCGTTGAAACTCCGCCAGGCGTCCCAGATCTTGCCCCCAGTCGCAGTTCGAATCGATGAGCACCGGATGCGTCGCGTTCATCAGGCGTCCCGGCTCATTGAAATAGGCGATGAAGTCCGGAAACGCGAACAGCACCGACGCCAATTGCGCCGCCAGCAGGCAGCCCAGCACCAGGGCGCGGGCACGGGGGTGCAACACCACCACCCACCCGCCGGCAAGCACCAACAAAAACGCATACAGCGGCATAATATGCCGGATTCCCAGGTTCAGCGAGATGCCGAGCACCCCCAGCGCGGCCAGGAAGTAGACCCCCGCCGGCAGCAGCAGGAGGAGCCACTCTCCATTCGCCAGGGCTAACCGGGCGCGAATCTTCGGCAGCAGCGCCAGCAACAGGATACCCACGATCAGCAGCAACTCCGGCAGCGGCGTCTTCATGGCGATTGCCACCGGGAAATAATACCACCAGCCTTTGCCGGTGCGGTCGACCTTGCCGAGCAGGTAGGCGCGGTGTCCCTCCGAATCGGTCATCACCGTCTTCACACCACGCAGGTACTGCAGCGCGGGCACCGGCAGGCGATCCATCCGCGAGGCGTTCGCCGGCAACGGCTGCCCCGGTTTCGCCCCTAACGGCTCGATTTTGAAACCGTAGATGCCCCACACGACGATGCCGGCCACCAGCAGCAGCACCGCATACGCGCCCGCGGCACGCAGGAACCGCCGCCAGCGCGTTGCCGGCCAACCCGCCGGAAATGCCGCATCCTTTGCCGGCCGCAAGGCGATCACCAGCAGCACCAGTCCCACGATGGGGAGCAAGATCAGCATCGAGAACTTCGACGCCAGCGCCAACCCTAATCCGACGCCGGCCAACAGCACGCGTCCCCACGATGGACGCCGCAGGTATCCCCGCAGCAGATACATCGCCAGCAGCATGGTGCATGCCGCCGCCATGTCAGTGGTGGCCAGCCCGCCGTGCGCGATCATGGTGGGGTCCAGCGCATACAGCGCCAGTGCCAGCATACCGCCCCAGCGCCCAAACAGCGCCGCCGCCCACAGGAAGATCAATAACCCCAGCCCGAGGGTAAATAAAAGCACCATCGGCCGGGCGCCGCGGATCAGCCGCAGCCCGTCCGCGGGGTTAGCCCACACCGTCGCCCGCGCCGCCCGCCAGGTCTGTTCCGTGCGCCAGGCCGGCAGCTCCGACGAGAATCCGCTCGGTTGCCAGGCGACCGGCAGCGCTTCCAGTATATTCGCCAGCGGCGGGTGATCAAGGCTCAACCGGTAATCACCCGTGCGCAAGATGGCGATACCACGCGTCACGTGGTTCGGTTCATCAAAGGTGGGCGACATCCTGAGCTGCGCCAGCGTCACGACCGCTGCGAGCCAGACCATTAGAAGAATGACCAAAACCGGAATCACCGCGGACGGGCGGGTATTGTGGGCGAGCGGAGTTCTATTCGTATCGACGTCCTGCATAGATGTGATTATAGACACTAGCAATGGAAAAAAGTTCGCTCGCTTAAGTTCCCATCTTTTTATTTACTGGCTTGTCAGAACAAATCCTCCTAATACGTTACAGAAAGTTAGCAATTTCTTTTTGATGAGGAACGGGCATCTTCTTCGTAACCGGTTTCCTGCTCAGCGAATAGACAAGACTGCGATTGGACGATATGGTTGCTTCCCCCCGATCAATTCCGCGGCAGGCTGGAACGCACTCCTCTTTCACCTTACCTGCTTGCAGCATCTTTGTATCACACTTTTACCGAGTGCGAGTGTCAAACATCATGCGCAGCGCCTGGTCCAGGGTCGCATGGGCAGTCCTGTTTGCACTTATCGTACCGGAGGCATGGCATTTGTGAATACATGGTTACGTGTGCTCTTCCTGCTCAGCGGGCTGACGCTCGCTGTCTTTTTGCATGCTGCCGAGGTGGAGGGGCAATTCAGCAACGAATTATCCGGGACGGACTATGACTGTCTGTTGACGCTGCAGCCGGCTCCGGCGTTAGGCTCCCGTCCCATGGTGCGCCTCGCACTGGAGTCAGGCGAAGGGAACGCGTCTACGCTGCTTGTCGTCACCCGGGACTCCCTTAAATTGTCCGCAGTGATCCGTGGCCAACGTAAAGTGATCGCACAGGCCGCTTCCGGCGTCGTACCCGGCACGCCTTACCACCTGACCGTCATGCGGCGCGCGGGGGTGATCAGGCTCATGCGCGATGATACACTGCTCTGGCGTGGCGACGTGCCGCGTCCCGCGGGAGCGCTGGCCACTGCGGTTGCCGACAAGGGATGGGAGATTCGCGATACGCGCATTCAGCGCATCGAACCGGTCCTCTTTTCCGATGACTTCATGCGCGACACCGGCGATACCAGTCCGTGGACGCAGGTCAGCGGGCGCTGGGTCATCGCATCCGCCTGGGACGCCATTCCGCATGGCACCGGCGTCGCCGCCACCATCATGAACCACAGTCACGAGGAGGGTAAGAACCAGGCGCAGAATCCCTTCGCCTGGGTAGGGAGTAGTGATGCCGGCCTCCCGGCCATCTGCACCACCGGCAACGCCTTCTGGGAAGATTATACCTGCAGTGTTGCGGTGAAACCCGCTCCGCAAGGCGCCTGCGGCCTGCTGGTGAACGTCTCCGGCAGCACTGCCCTGCTCGTGCGCTGGACGCCCGCCAACGACCGCACCCCCGGCGGCAATGCGATGACGCTCTGTCGTTATGACCTGAAATCCGGGAAGAGCACGATGCTGGATAGCAGCGCCGGCGGGTATATCCCCGAGCAATGGCACCGGCTCTCCGTCGTCTCCGCGCCGGACGGCGTGCGCGTCCTTATCGATGGGCAGGAACGCCTGGCGAAACAGCATGCAACGCCCTGGCGCGGGGCGGTCGGCCTGTATGCCGAGGGCAGCGGTGGCACGATCTTCGATGATGCCGCGGTCTACGGCAGGACATTGAATACCGACCTGCTCTTCGAGGCGACACAATCACAAATCACCCAGCGCTTCATCACTGACGTGGGCATGAAGGATTGGGTGAGCAATCAGCGCGAATGGTCCGCCGACAACTCCGTCGCGAATTTCTACTGGCGACGCCCGGCGTTATATGGCGATCACACCTGGATATCGCTGACGATCAAACCGGCGGCCAATACCGACGGTGAACTGTGGATGACATTAAACGGCGATGGGACAAACCCGAACAGCGGGTACCGCGCGATAGTGACGATAGACGGTATTTCAGAGAAAATCGACTACACGCTCTTGCGCGATGCTACCACGCTGGTGAAGAAAACCGGGGAATCGCTGGATATGAATACCGAATATGCGCTGACTTTCCGGCATGTCGGGAACCGCATCTCGCTGGAAGTCGATGGAGAAACGGTGATCGAGGCGATAGACAAGGCGGCGCCGTTACCCGGTCTGCACCCGGCTTACCGCACTGGCGGCGCGGCCTTCGCCAACGCCGGCGGCGTCAATGCCCGGGGATACAACACGCTGGATTATTCATTTTCTGAAGCCCCGGCGGACTGGCTGACGGAAGGCACCTGGCAGCCGTCCATTCGCTGGTCGTGCTCGCCGGACTGGTCCTTCCTGGCCGGGTGGAGTCGTGGGAATGCGGTACTCTGGCATAAAAAACGCTTCAGCGGCGATCACACGCTGCAGGCATACGTCGGCACCAAGATGGACTACAAGCGCGAGACCAACACCTATCTCAATAATGCCCGGCAGGGCTACTTCGCGGTGACGCTCTGCAGCGACGGCAAGGATCCCCGCAGCGGGTATGCCGGCATTTACGGTTATCCGGATGAAAACGGCACGCCGGTGGGACGGGCGGTGATCCTGCGCAACGGCGTGGTGGTTGCCTCCACCCCGGTGATTGCGCGGAGTTGGGCGAGCAACCACCGCAATTGGTTTTACCTGCAGATGGAGAAACGCGGCAATACCGTCAACTTCACCGCGATCAATGGCGGTGATAACTATAAATTGTCCTATACCGATGATAAGCCGATGACCGACGGCATTCCCGCCCTCTGGACCTTTGATAACGCCATGACGGTGGCCCGCGCCCGGCTGGACTTCGCGAACATGCCGGCGCCGCGCACCGATCCGCGGGTGGTGATCGCGGACCCCTGGTATCCCGAGTGGGCAGACCAGGGTGTCCCGATGACGCTCGACTTGTCTAATAGCTGGTCGGCGACCGGCAAACCGGTCACCTGGACGATCACCCCCGCTGATGTCCCGCAGGGTGATGCCGGAGCGGTGACCATCAGTAATGGGCGCCTCAACTTCCTGCCGACGCAGCCCGGTAAGCACTGGTACCGGATCACGGCGGTGGACGGAACGGCCCAATCGCCGGATTTCCACCTCAGCCTGCCGGTGTTCAACCCGGCGCTGAAGCGGGACGACTCGCATGCGTTGGTCCTCTATCGCTTCGAGGAGGGGGACGGCGCCACCATCCATGACCGCAGCGCGGTCGCGCCCGCGCTGGACCTGACCCTCACTCCGGACCCGAAGTGCGTCCAATGGCTGCCCGGACAGGGCATTAATTTACGCGGCGGGGCGATAGCCTTCAGCAGCAGCATCCCCGCTGACAAATTGCTGAACCTTGCCACCACAAAAGCGGCCACACTGGAATGTTGGGCCTCTGCCGATACCCTCTTCAGCCCTTTCGGACGCTCGAGCGGTTTCTTCTCGTGGGAGCCGCTACAGCCTGACGTCAGATTGCCGCAACCGTATCTTGGCTTCTGCTCCGTCCAGGATTATCTGCAGTTGGCGACCGGCGGCGCGCCGTTCGCCAATCTGACCCCCGGATTCATGACCAGCCTGCACCACCTCGCCGTCACCTGGAACGGCGCCACCACCACCTGCTACCTCGATGGGGTGAAGATCGCCGAATCGGCGCTCCCCTGGCGCCCGGAGCAGTGGGCGGCGGGCGCGAAACTCTACGTGGCGAATCAACAGAACGATATGCGGCCGCTGATCGGGCAACTCTACCTGCTCGCGATTCACGATCGCTGCTTCAGCGCGGATGAAGTACTGCGCCACGCGAAAGCCGGGCCCGCAGCGCATTGATGGGTGGGTGATGGACGCAGGACGGCTTCGTTGCAACCAAACACGAAATCTGCGCGCAGTGGCGAGAAATCGAGGATGAGTAATACAGGAGGGGAGCAGCACTGACAATCAGCAGTAGCGATGGTGATCAGCAGCACCCCTCACTATCCTCGCTGTTCCCCTGCTCAATTTGACATGACCATGGAATCCTGTTACCGTGAACTATCATTATTGGAACTGGGTGGCTGAGATGCTGCCACCACCGCGACTACCCTGACCGAAGATGACGATCGCAGGGTGTTGCATAATTGATTCCATTCTTCTGCACGTGCAATGCTGTTCCCCGCAAGGGGAGAAGCTTCCCTCTGATCTGTCTTCCGTCGATCGAGAGCATTCACCTGCGCATAAACGCGTCAGGAGGTAACGATGGAAAAAAAACGCACCAGAACGACTAAGGCGAAGGTCACTCAACCCGTCAGATCCGATGCCCCGCTGGACATCACCACGCGCGACACCGAGGGACGCACGCCGTTGCATCTGGCAGCCTTCTTCGGATATTCCGAGACCGTGCACAAGATGTTGCTGCAGTTGGCTGATGTCAATGCCCGCGATGATGGCGAACGGACTCCCGCGCATTGGCCCGCCTACAAGGGGCACCTGGAAATAATCAGGTTGCTGCTGGAATCCGGCGCCGATGTCAACGCACGCGATACCGGGGGACGCACCTTGCTGCGCATGGCCATTATTGGGCGGCAGGAGGCTATGGAACAGTTGCTTCTCGGGCATGGGGCTGTGCTATAGGCCGGTAGCACGGCACCAACTTCATCAACGCACTCACTTCCGGCGCACAGCCGGGGGCCGGGGGGAATCACTGTAACGGATCACCCCCACGCCCATCCTTCACCTGACCACCACTGACCTCACCTCGTTAATCCGCGTCATTTTCCCGTGGAGAAAAGAAGGCGTGGAAGTCATCGCGGTCCGCATCTTCCTCATGGGCGATTTGATAAATATATCCGGTCGATTCGTGATTGACCAGCTTGAAGGTGATGGGAGATTGTTGCGAAGCGGCGATATCGATGTTCATGACATCCTGCAGAAAGGTCATGACGTCGTCGATCTCGGCATAGTCGTAGACATACACCTGATCGATCTTCTCGGTGTCGATGACCACCACGTCACGATTGGTATGGCTGCGGCGACAGCGCATGGAAACCACCTTGCCGATGGTCGAGTCATTATAACGGGTTGTTCGCATTATTACCTTTCGCGCCTGTATGTGGCGCCTGGTTACTTGAGCAGTCTTTCCAGCAGGAACCGCGCGGCGGCTTTGTCCGGGATGCGCCCGCGGACGGCGCTATTGAGGTCGGGATAATGAATATATGATCACTCGGTAAAAGACAGATTTCCTAATTCGGCTTCGATCTCTTCTACGGAAGGCAAAGCAGGCCGAAGATCAGCCGGCAATTCAGCAATAAGTTGTGATTGCCAATCGGCGACGCCGATCGGTTTGGCGAGATCGCGTAAAGCATATTCTACCACCAGTTGATGCTTTCCTTTGCATAACAGTATTCCAATGGTTGGCTGGTCTTCCGGAATACGTTTCTGGTCATCAACCGCCGACAGGTAAAAGTTGAGCTTGCCTGCATCTTCCGGAATGAACTCGCCGGCTTTCAATTCAACGACCACATAGCAATGCAATCGCGTGTGGTAGAACAGCAGATCAAGATAATAATCCTGTCCGGCTATCTCCAGATGGACTTGCCGTCCGATAAAGGCGAATCCGGCTCCCAGTTCGAGCAGGAATCTGGTAACATGTCCGATTAACTGTCCCTCAATCTCACGTTCCCGTGCGGCTTCTCCGATAGTCAAAAAGTCGAAGATATAAGGATCTTTCAGGACTTGCTGTGCCAGGTCAGACTGAGGCGGCGGTAGGGTGTTCTGGAAATTGGTTACAGCCCGTCCTTGCCGGTCGAAAAGATTGGACTTAATTTGCATGGCGAGAATATTACGGCTCCAGCCATGCTCCAAGGCTTGCTGTGCATACCATTTACGATGCTCATTATCCTCCAACGCATTCAGAAGTAGTAAAATATGTCCCCACGGTAATACTGCGACAACTTGTCGCAGTATTTCATCCTGACAGACGGTAAGGTAAAATCGCCGCATATCCCAAAGGTTACGAGGCGAGAAACCAGAGACACCTGGGAACGCCACTTGCAAGTCATGTGCAATGCGTTTGATGATCGATGACCCCCAACCATCTCGCTCCTGACAGTCTGTAATTTCCTTTCCGATATCACAGTATAACTGTATGAGTTCGTGGTTTGCCGCCAGCGCAGCGCGGGTTTGGGCAGCTTGTATACGAGCCTTCAGTGCGTCTAGCAATTCAATGTATCCGGCTGGAAGCATCCCTTCTGTTCTATTCGTAATTTTACGCATTTTTCAACGCTCCTATATATTCGACTTCAGTCACCGCAGCAGCTTCTCTAGCAGGAATTTTGCCGCCGCTTTATCCGGGATGCGGCCGCGCACCGCGCTATCCAGGTCGGTGAGGGCGAAGGCGGGGACGGCGGAGCCGACGCAGGAAGGGCAGCCGTCTTCGCAGCCGCACTCGCGGATGACGGTGGCGACGGTGGTCATCAGCGCCTCGATATGCTCCAGGCAGCGCTTGGCGTAGCCCATGCCGCCGGGGTAGCGGTCGTGGAAGAAAAGGGCGTCGCGGCCCAGGCAGTTGGCGTCCACCACCACGCCGACATCCTGCGTGTCGCACATGACGAAGAAGGGCGCCACCTCGACCAGCACGTTGGCGATGCCCACCAGCGCCTCGCCGACGATGAGCTGGCGCCCGGTCATCTCCTTTACGATCTCCTCGGAGGGCACGAACCAGAAGGCGACCGTCTCCAGCTCCTGCGGGGGCAATTCCAGCTTCTCGAAGCCGAGGCTGTCCCGGGAGTGGAAGCGGATCTTCTTAAACATGGGGATAGTCGTGGTGACGGTGACGTCGCCGAAGCCGAGGGTCGCTTCGCGCCAGGTCGTCTCCTCTTCCGTCTCGTCGATGCGAATCTGCGACGCCTGCACCGATTGCGTGTAGTAATCGAGGTCGCGCTTCTCCACAAAGGCGATCTTCTGCTCCAGGTCGAGTTTGTTGACGAAGTAGGTTTCCGCGCCGTGCAGGTAGACGGCGTGGTCGTGCAGTTGCGCGAGCGCGCTCACCTCATCCAGCGTGCCGATGACACGGGAACCGCTGGTTTCGTCCTGGATGGTGTAGACCGGGCCGGAGATATTGCGCAGGCTGACGTCGCTGGCCGGGTAAGAGGAACTGGACCAGTACCACCGGTCCTGGATGTGCTTCACGAGCTGGTCCTCCTCCAGCAGCTCCATGATCACATCGCTGTAGGGGCCGAAGCACGGCAGCTCCGCATCCTGCAGCGGCAGCTCGAGGGCGGCGCACTTGAGGTGGCCGACGGAGATGTGCGGGTTGTCCGGGTCCACCACCGCCTGCTCCGGGTTCTGCGCGAAAAGGTAGTCGGAGTGCAGCATCAGGTACTGGTCGATAGGCGTGTTCTGGCCGATGAGCACCACCAGCGCCTGGTCGTGCCCGCGGCCGGCGCGCCCCGCCTGCTGCCAGAGGCTGGCCACCTGTCCCGGGTAGCCGACCAGCAGGCAGGCGTCCAGGCTGCCGATGTCGATGCCCAGCTCCAGCGCATTGGTGCTCGCCACGCCGAGGATTTCCTTGTTGACCAGCCGCCGCTCGATCTCCCGCCGCTCCTCCGGCAGGTAGCCGCCGCGATACGCGTGCACCGACTCCGCCAGCTTGCGCGAGACGGGGCGCAGGCGGTCGCGGGTGTTTTTGAATATCAATTCCGCCGCCAACCGCGTGCGCATGAAGGCGATGGTCTGCACGCCCTCCTGCACCAGCGCGCTCATCAGGTTGACCGCTTCCCACATCGGGCTCTTGCGGTCGCCGCCCACGCGCCAGTTGTCCATCTGCCCGCGCGCGGCGGTCTCGATCGGCGGCGGGTTCCACAGCACGAACTGCTTGGGCCCCCTAGGCGAGCCGTCGTTGTCGATCAGCGTCATCGGGTGGCCGCTGATGTGCTCCGCGTGCTGGCGCGGGTTGCCAATGGTGGCGGAGCAGCAGATGAACTGCGGCTCTGCGCGGTAGTGGGCGCAGATGCGCTCCAGCCGCCGCATCACGTTGGCCAGGTGCGAACCGAACACGCCGCGGTAGGCGTGGATTTCGTCGATGACGATGTATTTGAGGTGGCTGAAGAAGCGGTTCCAGCGCGTGTGCTGCGGGAGAATACCCGTGTGCAGCATGTCCGGGTTGGTGAGGATAATGTTCCCGCCATCGCGCAGCTTCCGCCGCAGGCCGGTCGGCGTGTCGCCGTCATACGCCCCGGCGAGGAACTTCACTCCCTGCTGCTCGAACTTTCCTAATCCGCGCAACTGGTCCTGCGTCAGCGCCTTGGTGGGGAACAGGTACAGCGCGCAGGCCAGCGGATCGTCGATCAGCGCCTCCACCACCGGGATGTTGTAGCACAGTGTCTTCCCGCTGGCGGTGCCGGTGACAATCACCACGTTCTCGCCTTGCCGCACCGTGTCGATGGCCGCCGCCTGGTGGCTGTATAGCAACTCGATCCCCTGCAGCCGCAGCGTATCCTGCACCGCCGGCCGCAGCCCGCCCGCCACCTCGGCGAACTCGGGCTGCCGCTCCGCCATCTCGCGCACGTGCACGATCTGGTTGTCGAAGTAGTCGCGGTTGCGTATACGGGCCAGAAATTGGGCGGTGTTCATTGTAAGCTATCTATTCGTCGGAAAATTCTGTTTGCCTTCTATTGATATGTTTTGCTGGGACAAATTGTTACATTTTGCGGTACGAGATCGTTGGACTATTTGTGAATCGCGTTGACACACCTTGGCTCTTTAGCTCCGGGTGGGGACGTATCGCGTGTTTGCAGGCATGTCGAATCCCCAATATCAAGACGAGTCAATCTACAACACAGAGGAGAATGCACATGACCCGTGAAGAAATTTATGCGGACGTGAAGAAAGCGTTCGGGCTGGTGCCCGAATTTATTACACGCATTCCCGACAACGTGCTCGAATATGAATGGGGCACGATCAAGGCGGTCCTGTTCAGTGACACCGCGCTCCCCATCAAGGACAAATACCTGATGTGCCTGGCGGTCGCCGCCTCGCAGCAGGACCTGTATTGCGTGTATTTCTTTCGCGGCGCGGCAAAACTTGCCGGCGCGACCGAGGATGAACTGAACGAGGCCGGTAACCTGGCGATGCTGATCGCCGGCTTTGGCACGCTTTTCGCCTCCACCGGAATGACCCATGAGGAATTCCGCCAGGAAAACGACAGGGCCTTCGAATATATGCGGCAGCAGGGGCAACAGAAAGCCGCGTGAGCATTACGGCAGATAACGCCGTATTCCTTTTCTTTGCGTCCTTTGCGTTCTCTGCGTGAGACGAATAATTTCACGTAAAGGACGCGAAGGACGTAAAGGAGGAATTTAGACCGATCTCTTCCCCCAGTTTACGCCTTTCGGCTGCGCCACCAGCCGGCCGACTTCCGCATCCATTGCATGAACTTCCAACCGGCGTACGAGTAGCCGGACGAGCCAGCACTTGACCGGGGTGAATTCACCCAGGCGGCGGTGGATGTCTTCGGCGAGGAGAGTGGCGGCGGATTGCTGCTGCCACCAGGCGCGAAGGGCGGTCAGGTAGTCCTGCCACCAGGCGGCGGCTTGCGCGGGGTCGGGGCAGGTGTCCTCGGCCTGCAGGAAAGGCGGCACCTGGGCGGGTAGATAGTCGGGGAAGGCAGGCAGCTTGAATGGCTGGCCTTTACCGATGGCCCACAGCAGGCGCTCGAGGAAGCGAAGGGCTTTCGGTGCGCACGGCCATGAATACGGGCCGATGACGTCGCGGAACCACGGCCAGTCGGCGCCGAGTAGCTCTTCCAGCCGGGCATTCAGGCGCTGGATGCGTGGAGAGGACTGCAGGTTGATCATGGGGGCGCGAAGGGCGCGGTTGCCGTTGTCGGTAGCCCAGTTGGCGTGCTCTTCGTAATCACCCAGGTATTCGTCCCGGCCAAATTTATCTGCCTGATCATCATCCCAGACCATCGTCTTGATCCACCAGCGCGTCTGAACCAGCACGCGCTCGATCAGCAGGTCTTTCGGCTCAGTGTGCTCGCCCAGCACCTGCCAGAGATCAGTGCAGACGGTTGGCCAGTCGATCTTCCGGCTGCCCAGCATCGCCAGCTCCTTTGCCGGACTCTCCGGCGGTGCGCCGGCCAGCCAGGCGTCCAGGCAGAGGCAATAATCCTGCATTGCGCGCTTGCGCGCCGGGTCCACGGTATAGCAGGTGTGGATCAGCGCCGGCCGCTCCCCCGTGCCAATCGCATTGAGCAGCAGCAGGTACGGCTCGGGAAAGGTGGAGTGTCCGCACGGCGGCGGGTGGTTAATCACCGTCTGCACTATCTCCGGCACCCACGCCGGCAGCCCGCCGAGCGCCAGCTCCATCTCCACGATCTGCCGCAGTTCGTCATCTGGCTCGATCCCCGGCCCCCACTGGCTTTTATCCCAACCGGCGTCGTAAGCCGTGTAGTTCCAACAGCGGCTGGAGAGGCTACGCTCGTAGGTTTCTTTGCACCAGGTGATGGTCACGATTCACCTCTTTGGGAGCGCGGACCTCCGAGTCCGCGCGAGTTGATGGCAACGTCACGCGCGGACTCGGAGGTCTGCGCTCCCAGAGTTAGTCGCCGTCCCGTTGCTTCTTCAATTTCCTCGCCCGCGCGGCCAGGGAGTCGCCCATCTCTTTCGGTTTCGGTGTCTCGGTCTCCTGCCTGACCGGCGGGCGGCCGGGGAAGGCGGTGGGGCTATTAACACCGCCGTGGGGACGCATGGCAGGCGGGACGACGGATTCCGGGGGGCGCTGGAATTGTGTTTCGTTGCGCTCGGCGATGCGCTTGCGGAGTTCACGGGCGAAGTCGCGGCGCTTTTCCAGGCGGTGGGCGACGTCCGGATTCTTCAGCGTCTCTTCAGATTGCGCCTCGGGGTATTCGGTCGCCGGGCGCGGCTCGATGGGGTGGGGAGTCTGCGGCTCGCGGGTGCGCTCCAGGCGGCGGCGGACGGCGTGATCAAGGTGGAAAGCGGTGGTGTCATCCGTGAAAGTCTCGCCCTCGGCGAGCAGGCCGTGCAGGATCATCTTCGCCGCCGTCTTGTTGGGGATAGTGCCTTCACCGCGCTCCGGGTTCCAGGTCAATTCGCCGCGCAGGGGTTTTCCGACGCAGCAGGGACAGCCGTCCTCGCAGGGGCAATCCTCGATGGCCTGCAGCGTGGCGGGCAGGATCAGGTGCAGCAGGTCGTAGGCCTTCTGTGTGAAGCCCAGGCCGTGCGGGTAGCGCTCGTAAATGAACACGGCATTCCATGGCGAATTGACGCTGCCGACGGTGTGCGAGAAATCCATGGTGTCGCAGGTGATGAACAGCGGCAGGATCATGCGCGCCGCGTAACCGATGCCGCGCAGACCGTTGAAAGCGTCCAGTCCGGCCTCCACTACTTTCTGCATCAACGACTCCGGCGGCACGATCCACACCGCCATCGTCTGCAGCTCGTAATGCGGCAGTTCCAGGCCATGGCGCGAGATGGCATCCAGCTCGTAAAAGCGTATCTTCTCGAAGGCCCAGTTCCGGAAGTGGGTGGTTACCTCGCCCCAGTACGCCCGCCCGGGACCGAAGGGCTTTTCGCGCAGCGGGGCGTCCACGTGGTGCACGTCGGTGCCGCCGATCGGCTGCGTGTAATAATCCACCTCCACCTTCGTCACGCGGCACAACATCCGCTCCAGGTCCAGCGAAAGCACGCGGTAGGTGTCGCCCTGGTGCATGTAGATCGCCTCCGGATGGAGGATGGGCGGCGCATCGAACTTGTCCAACTCGCCGATGACCAGGCCGGTGTCTACGTCCTCGATCACCACGTTGGCGTTGGAGGTGCTGCGCAGGGAGATTTCGTGCTGCGGCAGCTCGGTCGCGGTGTGGTACCAGCGGCCGTCGATGTGTTTGACCTTCAGGTTCTCTTGCAATATGCCCAGCGCCATCTCCGCGTGCGGGCCGAAGAGCGGCGTTTCCGCGTCCGGCAGCGCCATCTCGTGCGCCGCGCAGCGCAGGTGGCCGGTGACGACGAAGGGGTTGTCCGGGTCGATGATCGCCTGCTCCACCGGTCGGCCAAACAGGTACTCCGGATGGCTCATCACATACTGGTTCGTGGGCGTATCCAGTCCGACCAGCACCACCAGCGCATCGTCCGTCGCCCGCCCGGCGCGGCCCGCCTGCTGGAAGAACGAGGCGAGGGTGCCCGGGTAGCCGACCATGAGGCTGGCATCCAATCCGCCCACGTCAATGCCCAGCTCCAGTGCGCGGGTGGTGCTGACGCCCATCAGCTCCCCGTTGAAGAGCTTGCGCTCGATCTCCCGTCGCTCTTCCGGCAGGTAGCCGCCGCGGTAGGGGCTGATAGCTTTCGCGAGCTGCGGAGTGGTGGTCTGCAGCTTCTCGCAGACATACCGGTGGATCATCTCCGCGGTCATTTTCGCCTTGGAGAAGGTGATAGTGCGTACGTCATGCTGCACCAGCATCGCCATCAACTCGTGCGCCTCCACGTTGGCGCTGCGGCGCGAACGCCAGGCGGTGCCGCGCAGGCGGGGCGGGTTCCAGAAGACGTAGGTGCGCTTGCCATGCGGGCTGCCGTCGTCGTCGATGGTCCGGAAAGGCTGCCCGGTCAGCCGCTCCGCCAGCTCGCCCGGGTTGCCGATGGTGGCGGAGCAAGTAATGATTTGCGGTGATGCGCCGTAATGCCGGCAGAGGCGGAAGAGGCGGCGGAACAGGTTGGCGGCGTTGGAGCCGAAGATGCCGTTGTAGACGTGCAGTTCGTCAATCACCAGGTAACGCAGCCGCGCCAGAAATTGCGCCCAGCGCGTGTGCTGTGGCATCATCCCGGCGTGCAGCATGTCCGGATTGGTGAAGATCACCCGCCCGGCATCTCGCAGCTTGCGGCGCAGATTGGAGGCGGTGTCGCCATCATACACGCCCACCAGCGCGCCGATGCTTACCGTCGTCAACACCTCGTTGAACCGTTGAAACTGGTCCTGGGTGAGCGCCTTGGAGGGGAAGAGCAGCAAGGCGGTGGATGCGGGATCGTCGGCCAGCATGTCGAGCAGCGGTGCGGTGTAGCAGAGCGACTTGCCGGAGGCAGTGCCGGTGGCGACGGCGATGTTGTCGCCGTCACGGACGGCATCCAGCGCCTGTGCCTGGTGGCTATACAGTTGCTCGATGCCGCGGGCTTGGAGCATAGTTTCAACGGCGGGAGAGAGTTGTGTTGAGGCGAAACGCGCTTCCCGCGCCGGAGATTCGCGGATGTAGACGATCTGTCCGGCGTAGGAGGGGTCGGATTGTATGTCGCTTAAAAACTCTGAAAAATCCATGCTTTTGGGAGCGCGGACCTCTGAGTCCGCGCGTGGGGTCAACTCGCGCGGACTCAGAGGTCCGCGCTCCCAGGCTATTCGATTGGCGGTAATCGGCTCATCAATTCGGCCAGCGTAATCAAGTCGAGCATATTATGACGGATGATGCGCACGAGCTCGGCGGCGTTGGCGGTGCGGACGAATTCGTGGTAGGCGTCCGGGATGCGCGCGCCGGGAATGTCGCCGTGGCGGGGTGGGCGGCCGCAGATGCATTGCTCCAGGGTCTGCAGGCGGCAGTTGGGCAGCCGGTGCCGCCAGGCGCGCCGGCTCTCGTGCAGCAGGTCGAAATGCTCCATCTTCAGCGACCAGGGCACGGCGTTGGCGGCGGCGCGGGCGCGCAGGTACGGATAGTCGAAACTTTTGCCGTTGAAGGAGACCAGCAGCCGTTTTTGCCGCGCATGCTCAAGGAAGAGGTGGGTGACGGCGGATTCTTCGCCGTAATGCCGCGCCAGGTACTGGCGGACGACCAGGTCGTCACCCTCAAGCGTCATCGCGCCGATGAGGAAGAGCGGCGAGTGCCCGAGGCCGGTGGTCTCCAGGTCGACGAATATCAGGTCCTCCGGTGCCCAGTCCGCATGCGCGCACGTGCGGGCAATACGGGCACACAGGCCGCTTTTCTCCGTAAACGCGCGGCAGAATTCTTCACGAACCAGCGTGAAATCGTCCTCCAGGTTATGCAGCGCGCGGGTGATCAGGTAGGCTTCGCCGCGTTCCGGCACCTGCACCGCCGTGCCGTCGATGGCCTCTTCCAACAGGACGTGCTCGTCGAACGGGGTGAAGGTGGGTAGGGGCGCGATGGGACGCGGCAGGTCGCGCAGGCTGCGGATCGGCTCGATCGGCTTCTCGTGCGGGCGCCGCAACGTCCGCCGAACCGCCTCGACGTCAACCTCCGCCGGGCGCTCCTGCAACGGGCCTCCGTTCATCGCTTCCAGTCGTTTGAGGTAATCGCGGGGTGTGCTCACGCCATCTCGCTCCGGTAATGAGTATACACCGGAATAGGCCGGACGGCAAACACTTGCTTTAATGAAAATAGGACAAATGGGACGAATAGGAAGTATGGTGTATCGTGCGGATTGGCAATCCGCGTTCCGGATCATTCCTCCGGCGGGATCTCTTCCGGCGGCAGCGCCACCGCCCGCATGCGCTCGGCGCGGTTGTGGGAAACCTCCAGCACGGTGAAACGGATGCCTTCGATGATCACTTCATCGTTCAGCTCGGGGATGCGGCCGAGGATGTCCGTCACCAGTCCGCTGATCGTTTCCGCCTCGGTGGTCTCCTCGGGGATTTCGATGTCGAAGGTTTCCTGAATTTTATCCAGGCTGGCGCGGCCATCCACCAGCATGGAGCCGTCCGGCATTGGTACCACTTCCAGGCGCTCGATGTCGTATTCGTCGATGATATCGCCGACGATCTCTTCCAGCAGGTCTTCGATGGTCACTACGCCGGCGGTGCCGCCATACTCGTCCACCACGATGGCCATGTGCACGCGGCGGCGCTGCAGCTCGCGGAGCAACTCGTCGCTTTTCTTGCTTTCCGGCACGAAGAAGGGTTCGCGCAACATCGCGCGGATGGCGGGCGGCGGCGCGCCGGCGGTCTCCGCCTTCAGACGCACCAGGATATCCTTCACGTAGAGCAGGCCGAGGATATCATCCACCGATTCGTCGTAGACCGGGATGCGGGAGTGGCCGGACTGCATGAACTCGGCCACTGCTTCTTCCAACGTGGCATCCACCGGCAGCGCTACCAGGTCGGTGCGCGGCACCATGATTTCGCGGGCGGTGGTGTCGGAAAACTCGATGACGCCGTGGATCATCTCGCGCTCGCTGGTTTCCACTTCGCCGCTCTGCTCGCCGGCGGTGATCAGGTCTTTGATGTCCTCTTCGCTGAAGGCGGTGGGCACCGCGTGCACGCGGCCGGGCAGGATACGCAGGCCGGTCAACAGGTAGAGCATGCCTTTCCCGAGGCCGTTGAAGAGGATCGCCAGCGGCAGCATGATAATGTTGATCACGTAGACAAAGCGGGCCGTGCGCAGCGCGATGGATTCGGCGTAGTGGATGCTGATCGATTTCGGGGTGATTTCACCGAGCACCAGCAGCACGAACAGCACCACCAGGTTCGCCCAGACCACGGCGGGTTCATTCCACAGCTCGCGCGCGGCGGCAGTGGTCAGGTTCGCCGCCAGCAGCACGAAGCCGTTGATGAGGATGATGAAGGTGACCAGCAGCTCCTGCCGCTCGCCGGACAGCCGTTCGACCAGCCGTGCGGTGGGGTGACCCTCATCGGCCATCTGGCGGATGCGAATATGATTGACGCTGACCAGCGAGACTTCCATCAGGCTGATCACCGCCAAACCGATCACCGAGATGATGACCCCGATGATTTCCCAGATTATGATTGGCTCAGGCATAGACTCTCATACAAAGACAGGAAAGGCTTTCATCCCTTCACCCCTTCATCTCCCGCGGGTAGGGTGATGCGTACTTTGGTGATGCGGTGGCCGTCCAGGCGCTCGGCGGTGAAGTGGATGCCGTTTTCGGTGAAGCTCTCGCCGAGCGTGGGCACGTCGCCGAAGCGGCTGTACAGAAAGCCGCCGATGGTATCGTATTCGCCGTGCGGCAGTTCGCGGTCGATCAGGTCTTCCACCTCTTCGATCAGCAGCTTGCCGTCGACGATCACGGTGTGCGGGTTGACCCATTCGATCATCGCCTGCACCACGTCATACTCGTCGTAAATCTCGCCGACGATCTCTTCCAGCAGGTCCTCCACGGTGACCAGGCCGGCGGTGCCGCCGTATTCATCCAGCACGATGGCCAGCGTCTGCTTGGACTCGCGCATTTCACGCAGCAGCTCGCTGATGTGCTTGGTTTCCGGCACGAAAATCACCGGGCGCATCACGTTGCGCACGGGCAGGTCCAGCTCGCCGCGGATCTGGTGGGGCAGCAGATCCTTCACGTTGACCAGGCCGATGATGTGGTCCAGGCTGCCCTGGTACACCGGCAGGCGGCTGTAATGGCGGTCGATGAGCAGGTCGATGGCTTCATGCAGGGGAGCAGCGTCGTCCACCGCGGCGATGTCGATGCGCGGGCGCATGATCTCGCGCACCACGGTGTCGCTGAACTCGAAGATGCTGTGGATCAGCTCGCGCTCTTCCTGCTCCAGCACGCCGCGCTCCGTCTCCATCTCGACGATGGTCATCACCTCTTCGCCGGTGACCAGCGGGCGTTGGTGCGGCTGATGCCCCAGCAGGCGCAGGATGAGCGTGGAGAGCGCGGTGAATACCGAGACGATGGGCTGGAATACCCGCGTGCTGATACTGACCAGCGGCGCCAGGCCTGTGGCGACGGCTTCCGGGTTGGCGGCGGCGTAGCTGATGGGCGTCACTTCGGCGAAGATCAGCACCAGCACCAGCAGCGCGACAAAGGGAATCCACTCGGGCAAGCTGTGCAGGTTATGCAGCCAGAAGGTCACCGCCGACTCATTAGTGTAATTGATGGCGGTGATGAGGATGAGGATGACCGTCAGCATGCGCGACGGCTGTTCCAGCAGGCGTTCCAACAGGCGCGCCCGCCGCGAGCCGTCCTCCGCCAGTTGATGGATACGGAAGCGGTTCGCGGACAGCACGCCGATCTCCGCGGCGGAGAAGACGGCCGCCAGCAGGAGCAGCACCACCGAGATGATTATGAATGTCCAATCGAGGGCATCAAGTGCCATAACTAACTACGCAGTATACCAGTTTGCACGCTTGCTTAGGGAAGGGAAGGGAGCCATCGCAGGCGGACGGACGGACGGAATCAGATCCTGATGAGAATGAGTAAGGCCATCACCAGAATCGCCACCGTCGCGCCCCAGAGCACTTCGGCGACCGTGTGAATCTTTCCCTCGACACGGCTCTGCGCGACCAGCAGCGCCAGTACGAAAGCGGGAATGGAGATCAGCGGATTGAATTTGCATTTCACCGTAATCGCGGCGAAAAGCAGGAAGGCGACCGCGGAATGCGCGCTGACGGCGCCGCCGCGCATGAGAGTGCCGTGGCCGACTCGCACTTTGAACACCGGGATGATGATGCTGACCACGGCGATGCCCAGCAGGATGATGACGGCCAGGTCCGGCTGCGAGACCTGGCGCATGTATTTCCCTTCCGCCATCCACTTGCTGATCTCGGCGACCGGCACGAAGACGGTGATCCCCACCAGGAAGGCATACATACTGGCAATGAGCACGCCAGCGGCCGCCACGTCCTTGGCGATTTTCGCCAGCGGGTGGTAGGCTTCGGTGATCATATTCACCACCACCTCGATGGCGGTGTTGAACAACTCGGCCATCATGACGAGTGCGGCTGCGGAGAGGACGAAGAGAAGCTGCTCGGGTTTGATGTGCATCACATACGAGAGCGTCAGTGCCAGCGCGACGAGAATGAGCTGCACGCGGACGTGCCGCTGCGTCCAGATGGCGTGCGACAACCCCTCGAAAGCGTGATAAAAGCTTTCGCCCAGGTGCTTGTTACTCATTGGACTGACGGCTTCATGCATCCGATGCGGCGTTGGCGGCTTGGACTGCCCGCCAGATTTCTTCGCCTTTTCGGACCATTTCCGCAAAACCCTCGGTAGTGGCATCATCATATCCTAGCAGATGTAGTACCCCGTGAATAGCGAGGTGACACAATTCTTCATCAAGACTTCGCTGGGCAACTGAAGCGGCAAGTTCGCCGCTGGCCTGCCGCAGCGCCGTATCCATCGAGATCACCACGTCGCCCAGCAGACGCGGGGCGCCCGGCACGGCCACGTCCTGCTCCATCGCGAAGGAGAGGACATCCGTCGGCGTATCCTTCCCACGGTATTGTTTATTCAACCCGTGGATCGCGGCGTCGTCAACCAGCGCTATACTGACTTCGACCGCGCGGTCATTGACGCCTTCCGACGCCAGCGTCATTTTTACCGCTTTGCGCAGCAAGCGCATGCTGGCGCGGCGCGGATGTTGTCGTTGAATTAAGATGGGCACAGCTTTTATATCCTTTAGAAAGATGGAAGGTTGGAGAAAGGGAAGGCCGGATGGTGACTCATTCTTCCATTTTTCCATATTTCCAACGTATTAGCTCGCCTTGTTCACGCCGTTCGCCGTTCCGGGAATATCGATGCCCGGGGGAGGCGCAGGTGGCGTCGTGGGACGGGAGGGCGCCTGGCCGTTGCCGGGGCGCGTGCCTTCCGCCTGCACGCGGGTGCCGGCTTTGATGTCCGGATATTCCAGCCGGGTGTAGGAATACAGCCCGGAGAGCATACGCACGAACACTTCGCGGATGCGGTGCAGATCGTGCAGCGTGATGTCGCAATCCTCGAGCTGGCCATCCTCCAGCCGATTGTTGATGATCTCCTGCACCATGTTCTCGATACGGCTGGGCAGCGGATCCTTGATGGCTTTCACCGCGGCCTGCACCGAGTCGGAAAGCATGACCACCGCCGCCTCGCGGGTGGAAGGCTTGGGGCCGGGATAACGGAACTCGTGCTCGGAGATCGGATCGCCCCCGGCCTCACTCAGCGCGCGATGGTAGAAATAGGCGGCCAGCGTGGTGCCGTGATGCTCGCCGATAATGGCGATGACTTCCTCCGGCAGCTTGTAGCGCCGGCCCATCTCCACGCCGTCGCGCACGTGGCTGGTCAGGATGAGATAGGACAGCTTCGGCGACAGGCGCTGGTGCACGTTTTCCAGCCCGAGCGGCGCCTGGTTTTCCACGAAGAACGCCGGCCGTTTCAGCTTGCCGATATCATGGTAGAGCGCGGCGACGCGGGTGAAAAGCGGGTTGGCGTTGATGGCGTCGGCGGCCGCTTCCGCCATATTGGCCACCATCACGCTGGAGTGATAGGTGCCGGGCGCTTCGATCATCAACCGGCGCAACAGCGGCTCATTCGGATTGGACAGCTCCATCAGCCGGTAATGGGTGGTGATGCCGAAGGGGCGCGCCAGCATATAAATGGTGCCGACCGCGAAAAAGACCGCGCCGAGTCCGCCGGCGCCCGCCCACAGCGTTAGATCTCCCATGCTCATCAGGATCGACTGGAAGCCGCCGCCCGGGCGCAGACCTTCAATGATGAGGAGCAGCCCCAGATTCACCGCGACCAGCGAGAATACGCCGGGGATGGTGCGGCGGGCGGGCCAGATGGCGGACACGGCCATGATGCCGGTCAGCGAACTGCCCAACATCAGCAGCGTCATCGGGAATTGCTGCCCGGCGGTGAGGCCGGCGGTGATGGAGACCATCATCGCGGTGACGGTGGCCACCGGCGCGCCGAGCAGACCGGCGATGGCCATAATGCCGGCAGGCACGGCGATGAGGCCGACCAGGAAGGCATGCTGTTCATCCGCGCCTAGCGTCATCGTCGCCCACAACGGCGCAATGATGAGCAGCGCCAGCAGCACCAGCTTGCGGTTATTCTCATACACCGTGCCAGAGAAGGTGCGCAGGTACACGCCAAGCAGGAGAAGGCTGAAAAATACCAGCGCGGCAACCGGCAGCAGGCGCCCCAGCGGCGACGGCGTCAGCAGCTGCTTCTCGCGTAACTGGTCATATTCCTTCGGCGAGACGATATTGCCCCGGCGCAGCACAATTTCGCCCCGCTTCAATATTGTGACGATGGGCTGGACCTTGGCCTCCTCTTCCTTCCGAAGTTGCTGGGTCTTCTCGACATCCTTGCGGTAGACGGGATGGAAAGCGGCTCGGGTGACGGTGCTCACCACCCGGATGCGCAGCGGTTCCGTTTCGCGCATGGCGGCGAGGGCGTCGATCTGGTCATACGCCTTCTGCTCGTCGACACCTTCCTTGAGGGGCATATCAATCATCTCCGGCAGAATGTCGGAGGCGACATAGCTGAGCTGGTTCCAGGTGGCGGTATCGAATGAGCGTGTCTCTTTGATCAGGTCGAGCGGGACATGCATGGCATCGAGACGCTGCAGGTCGACGCTCGATAACGTTGGACGCTCGAGTAAGTTGAAGATGACGCCCAGGTCCTTCAGCGCGTTGGAGCGCGTCGTGGGGTCCTTCGTATACTGGATATTCACCCGGTTGGCGGCCTCTTCCATGCGCCGTTCGGTCTCATTCCAGTCCGTCCATTCGATGCGGTGCGGCGCGTAGATATCGCGCGGGGCGGGCTGGTTGGGCTGGAAGCGCTCGGTGCTGGCGCCGATGCGGGTGTAGTCGAGATTGAAGAACACCAGCAGGGTCAGCAGCCCGGCCGTTAGCAGCAGCAACGCCGGCTTCGCCAGCATACACCAGCGAAACCATTGCGGCAGGCCGCGCCAGGGGCGCGGCCACTGCGGCAGCCGGGTGGCTTGCTTCATGAATGTGATCCCTCTTGACTACTCATGCTCAATTACTCGCTATTGTGCGCAGATTTCGTGTTTGGTTGCGGCGCAGCCGCCTTTGCGCCGTTTTCATGCACGTCGTAGGCCTTCACGATGCGCTGCACCAGCGGATGGCGCACGACGTCGGTGTCGTCGAAGGTCAGGAACTTCAACCCCGGCACGCCGTCCAGGATGCCGCGCACTTCGATCAGTCCGGAGCGCTGGCCCGCGGGCAGGTCGATCTGCGTAATGTCGCCGGTCACCACCGCGCGCGAGCCGAAACCCAGGCGGGTGAGGAACATTTTCATCTGCTCGGGCGAGGTGTTCTGCGCCTCGTCCATGATGATGAAGGCATCGTTGAGCGTGCGCCCGCGCATGAAGGCGAGCGGCGCCACCTCAATAACCTTTTTCTCCAGCAGGCGATCTACGCGCTCCATCTCGATCATGTCATATAAGGCATCATACAGCGGGCGCAGGTAGGGATTGATCTTCTCCTGCAGGTCGCCGGGTAGGAACCCCAGGCGCTCACCGGCCTCCACCGCCGGGCGGGTGAGGATGATGCGCTGCACGATTTTCGCGTTCAACGCGGCCACCGCCATCGCCACCGCCAGGTAGGTTTTCCCGGTGCCGGCGGGACCGATGGAAAAGACCAGCTCACTGTCGCGCATCGCGGCGACATACTCGCGCTGGTGCGTCGATTTCGGCTTGATCTGCTTGCCGCGGTGCGTGGTCAGTATGACCTCGGAGAAGACCGCCTGCGAGGCTTCCGCCTTCCGGTGATGGATCGCCTTCGCCGCATAATCCACTTCCGGACGCGTGAGGACGTGACCGCGCCGCACCATACGCTGCAACTCCTCAATCAGGCTGTGTACCTGTTCGGTGTTGTGCGGATCGCCCTGCAGCTCAAGCGTGGTGCCGCGAAGAATGAGGGTTATGTCGAATTCACGTTCAATCAATCGGAGATGCGCGTCGCTTGGCCCGAGCACCGCAACGGCTTCGTCGTAACTTGAAAAGTTGATATTCCTCGTCACGTTCACGGAGATATCCGTGTCTGCGATCAGGTTGGCCGTGGGGATTTCCACGTTCGGCAAAATACGTTTGGCTCCTCTCAGAAAACTGCGGCCCACGCCGCATCCATATTATACTCCAAAACTAATAGAAAACGATATAGATAGACTTAGTATTGTGCTCGACTATGCCGTTCATACCTTCGGATCGCTTGCCGGATCATGATCGGTCTGACGTTTCCGGCTGGCTGAAAGATGCCCGAGACGCAAACGGGGTGGCGCATGTGCTGCGCCACCCCGTTCAGTGCTTACTCAGCAATGGACTGGTTCCGTCTCATGCGCCGCGAGGCAGTGACGGCCACTCGGCGACGGTATTCGCTGGGCTTTTCGTAACGCTCGTGACGGCGCGCCTCATCCAGCACACCGGCTTGCTGTACCTGGCGTTTCAGGCGGCGGATGGCGCTGTCCAACGATTCCCCATCGCGGACTTCAATCATCACCATGGATTGATCAACTCCTTCCGTCCACGCACTGCAGGATGCGCCTGATCATATTTCGCGCAGATTGAGCCGACGAAGCATCTTTCGCGTGCAACAGCAGGTAGCCGCAGATGAGAGTCCATACGCAACCGCGTTGCCGAAATACAAAAAGCATTATAGGCACCGGGTAGATAGCTGTCAACGTAAAAAGGCACGCTGACTTGACCTGCAGCGCCAAGACACAAAGGCACGAAGAGCGTGATCAGTGAGCAGCCCCATCGTATCACTGATCACGCTCTTCGTGCCTTTGTGCTGAATGAGTTAGTGTCTCATCACACCGGTTGTTTGTCGCACAGGATGGTCTGCTCGCGCTCGCTGCCGACGGTGACCATGCCGATCGGTACGCCGGTCAGCTCGGTGATGCGGTTCAGGTACCCCTGGGCGTTCTTCGGCAGCTCGGCGATGGTGCGGCAATCGGCGATGGATACGCGCCAGCCCGGCAGCATCTCGTAGATCGGCTTCGCGCGCTCCGCTTCCCACAACGCACTGGGGAAGGTCTCCACGCGACGGCCGTCGATCTCATACGCCACGCACAGCGGGATCTGCTCGAACTCGCCCATTACGTCGAGGTGGGTGAGAGCCATCGAGCTCAAGCCGTTCACGCGCACGGCCTTGCGGATCACGCACAGGTCCAGCCAGCCGCAGCGGCGCGGGCGCCCGGTGGTGGTGCCGTATTCATGGCCGAGCTCGCGGATGCGTTCGCCGACTTCGTCCTTCAGCTCGGTGGGGAAAGGGCCCTCGCCCACGCGGCTGGTGTAGGCCTTCACCACGCCGATCACCTGGTCCAACTTCGTGGGACCGATGCCCGCGCCCACCGCGGCGCCGCCGGCGGTCGGGGTGGAGCAGGTGACGTAGGGATAGGTGCCGTGGTCGATGTCCAGCATGGTGGCGTTGGCGCCTTCGAAGACGATCTCGTCACCGCGCAGCATGGCCGCCTCGATCATCGCCGCCGTGTCGCGGATCATGCCGCCGATCTCGGTATAATAGCCCATGTATTCGTCAAAGATCGCGCCGGCATCGAAGGTGTCCGCGCCGTAGATTTTCGAAAGAATCGCGTTCTTTTCCTCTACGATGGCGGTCAACCGTGCGCGGAAATACTCGGCGTTGTGCAGGTCGCCCGCGCGCAGGCCGTGCGTACGGCTGTATTTATCCACGTAGGCCGGCCCGATGCCCTTCAACGTGGTGCCGATCTTCCCTTTGCCCATCGCCCGCTCGGACGCGCCGTCGAGCGCCAGGTGATAGGGCATGATCAGGTGCGCGTCTTCGCTGATATAAATATGCGGGCGCACGTCCAGGCCGCGCGCTTCGAGATCGGCGATCTCTTTGAGCAGCGATTTTGGGTTGATCACCATCCCGTTGCCGAGGATGGACGGCTTCTGGCGGACAATGCCGGACGGGATGAGATGCAGCGCATAGCGCTGGTCGCCGATAATGACGGTATGCCCGGCGTTGTCGCCGCCCTGATACCGCACAACCATCTCGGCGTCCGCGGCGTAGACATCCACCACGCGCCCTTTACCTTCATCACCCCATTGAGTTCCGATAACAACAGTGCTGCTCACGCCAAGCCCTCCGGCAGAATGATATGTCTGAGACGACAAAAAAGGATGCTGGGTGTAACCGCCCAACATCCCTTATCGCAGTTACAGTCTAGGATATACGAGGCGGAAGGGGGTTGTCAAGAAAGTCCGGACGTAGATTAGCGGGTGGGCAGCCGGTCGGTTCTCTTCTCGACATCCTTCGCGCGGAGCATCGCGTCCAGGGTGACGAACTGGTAGCCTTCTCGCTGCAATCGCGTGATGATGCGCGGCAGCGCGTCCGCGGTCTGATAGATGCCGTCGTGCAGCAAAATAATGCCGCCGTTGCCGAGATGGGACAGGATCCGCTCCTCGATCGGCATATCGCCCGGCATCTGGTAATCCTTGGCGACGTCTGTCCACAGGACGGTAGTATAACCCTGATCCGCCGCTGTTTTGAGAATTTCCCTGTTATATTGCCCGCCCGGCGGGCGGAAGTAGCGGGGCGCGCTGCCGGTGATGTCGCGGATCACCCGGCCACACGCACTGATCTCCCCGGCGGCTTGCTCGGATGGAATCTTCAGCAGATTGGCATGGTGCATGGTGTGGTTGCCCACGGCATGCCCCGCGTCGACCTCCATGCGGATCAGGTCCGGGTGGAGTGTCGCTTTTTCGCCGACCACGAAGAAAGTGGCCTTCACGCCGTATGCCTGCAGCACGGAAAGCAGTTTCAATGTCGCGTAGGGGTGAGGGCCGTCGTCGAAGGTCAATGCCACCTGCTTCAGCCGCGGGTTGCCGCGGATGAGCAGCGACTGCCGGTCAGCGCTTGCCCGCGGCGCCGGCGGTTCCTCGCGGTACCGGGAAAAGGCCGCTTGCTGTTTCCACGCGAACGTCGCCAGCACCAGCAGGGAAGCGCAGCACAGCACTGCGCCTCCCACTGCTCGTTTCTTCCTCATGAAGGCTAGCAACCTTGCGAAACGATCCATCATTTCGGAGCGCGGATAGCCAATCCGCGCGTATTTATGATCTCGCGCGGATTGGCAATCCGCGCTCCGACGTGCTCAATACGGCCCGGCGATCGACACCACCAGCTTGTCCGGGTTCAGGTACTTCTTCGCCGCGGCATTGACCTGCTCCAGCGTGATGGCGCGATACAGGCCGGTCACGCGCTCGGGGTAGTCCAGCCCGAGCTTGAAGTATTCCGTATCCATCAGTTCGCCGGCGATGGCTGCATTGGTCTCCAGTGTGATGGCGTGGGCGCCGGTGACGAAAGCCACCGCGTCGTCTACTTCACGCTGGGTGGCGCCGCCGTCGCGCATGCGGGCGATCTCCTGCTTCACCAGCTCCACCGCCTTGTCGGTATTCTTCGGGTTCACGCCCAGCGCCACGTACCACGGCCCGGCGCCGGTGGAAGCATGGAAGGAGCTGTAGATGTTATACGCGAGCCCGTTCTTGTCGCGCACCACGTCGCCCAGCCGGCTGTTCAGCGCCCCGCCGCCGCCCAGGATCAGGTTCATGATCTGCGCCGCGTAGAAATCGGGGTCGGTGCGCTTTAAGCCGCCAGGGCCGCCGATGTAGATGTCCACTTCGGACTTATCCGGGATCGACTTGACCACCTTATCCGATTTCGCGGACACTTCCGGGAAGGTGAGCGGCTTGAATTCCGGCCCCTGCCAGTCGCCGAAGTAGCGGTCCACCAGCGCGCGCACTTCGTCCACCTTCACGTCGCCCACCACCGCCAGCACCAGCGTCTGCGGCGTGTAGCGCGCCTTGTGGAAGGCCATCAGGTCGTCGCGCGTGATCGACTTCAATCCGGCCTCCTCTTCGTCGAAGGAGGCCACGCGGTACGGATGCCCGGCGGGCAGCACCGCGCGGTAGAACTCGCGGTAGGCATTCTCGCTCGGCTGGTCGCGGTCCATCTCCAGCCCGGCCTGCACCTGCTCGCGCATCTTCTCCAGCTCGTCGGCCGGGAAGCTCGGGTTGCGGATGAGATCGGCCAGGTTGCGCACCAGTAGCTCGGTGTCGCCGCTCAGCGCCTTCCCGTGGATGCCCACTGTCTCCCAACCGGTGCCGGCGGAGATCTCCGCGGCGGCGCCTTCCATCTCCTCCGCGATCTGGATGGAGTTGCGCGTGGTGGTGCCGCGGTCGAGCAGGTTGGCCACCATATCCGCCACCCCCGTCTTGCCGGCCGGGTCATATGCTTTACCGGCGCGCAGGCTGGCGCTGACGGCCACCGTGGTGTTGGCATGGTTTTCCTGCACGATGAGCACCACCCCGTTCGGCAGTACGATGCGTTCGCGTTTGACCGCCGGAGCGGCAGGCGCGGGCGCCGGGGCAGTGGCCGGTTTCGCTCCGAGCGGGACGCGCTCGACCGCATTAGTCGGCCGGTAGGCTGCCGGGGTCGCGGCGGGAACCTGCGCCATCTGCTGGGCTGACGCCGTTTTTTTGGCCGGCGCTATCGGCTGGAAGATGCCGACCGTGCGGCCATCAGCGGTCAGATAGGTCTTCGCCACCCGCGCGACATCCTCCGGGGTGACGGCTTTCAGCAGCTCCGGCAGCTTCTCCAGCAGGCGCCAGTCGCCCGCGGTGGTTTCATATTCCCCCAGCTGGTCGGCCTGCTGCGTCACGCTGTCGCGCGCGAAAATAAAGGAGGCTTCCGCCTGGCGACGCGCGCGGTCCATCTCCGCCTTCGTCGGCGGCTCCGACTTGATGCGCTCCACTTCAGCCAGCAGCACATCCTCCACCGGCTGCAGCGGCTGGCCGGGCGACACCGCGCCGCCGACCATGAACAGGCCGCTGTCGCGCAGCAACAGCGAGCCGGCCCATGCATCCACGCCGATCCGCTTCTCGACGATCGCCTGGTAGATGCGCGACAGGCGGCCGCTGCCCAGGATCTGCTCCAGCATCAGCAGCGCCGGCACGTCCTTGTCGTTAATGGCGGGCACGTGCCAGGCGATCTGCTCGATGGGCACGCCGCCCTGCCGCTGCACCGTCACCCGCCGCTCGCCGCGCTGCACCGGCTCCGGCGTGCCCCACTGCGGCGGGGGCGTGCCGCGCTTCAGCCCGCCGAAATCCTTGCGCACCAGCGCCAGCGTCTTCTCCGTGTTCACGTCACCGACGATCACCAGCGTGGCGTTGTTCGGCATGTAATAAGTTTTATAATACTGCCGCAACTCGGCGGCGGTGACGTGCTCCACGTCGTCACGCCAACCGACTACCGGCCAGTGATATCCGGACACCTTGTACGCCGAAGCCATCAGCTCGTTGAAGAGCACCGAGCCCGGAGAATTTTCCCGCCCCTCCAGCTCTGAGCGCACCACCACGCGCTCCTGATCCAGCTCCTTTTGCTCGATCAGCGCGCTGCTCATGCGGCTGGCTTCCACCCGCAGCGGCAGCTCCAGCCGGTCACTGGCGATGGTGGTGTAATAATGCGTGTAATCGTAAAAGGTGGCGCCGTTGTCCAGCGCGCCGTTGCGCTTGGTCAGCGTCTTCATCTCGTCCTTGCCGAACTCGCGCGTGCCCTTATACGTCATGTGCTCCAGCAGGTGTGAGGCGCCGGTTAACCCAGGCCGCTCATTGCGCGAGCCGACTTTGTACCAGACGTCCACCACTACCACTGGCGCGGCGTGCACCTCTTTGATCAGCACCTTCAGGCCGTTGGGCAGCACCGTCTCCGACACATCGGCGGCAAATGAGGCCAGTGCAAGGCCCATGAAGAGCGCGAAGGTGAGAATCCCTCGCAAGGCTAAGCTGGAGCGCATCGATATCCTCCTCGATTAAATCTTAAGCCGTTATTCCCAGATTCTCTTGCCATCATACGACATGCCGGTAGAATTTCACAACGGTTAAGCCGCTTTGCCCGAGAAAGCAACCCTCCCGCGAGGGGGCGAAATTTGGTACAATACGCAGGATATGAGCTTCGGGTATTCCGGTTGCTTGTCGATACCTATAATTATAGATAGCCCTCAGAGCTGATACTCATGTTCGAAAGTGCCGTAGGGGCGATTGGCAATCGCCCCTCGCATTGAATGCCCGTTTTCGTGAATGTGATCGATACTCGGGAGCGATTGGCAATCGCCCCTCGCATTGAATGCCCGTTTTCGTGAATGTGATCGATACTCGGGAGCGATTGCCAATCGCCCCTACGGCACTTTCGAACATGAGTAAGAGTCAGAAGGGAGAAGGAGAACGTCCGTGGGCAAGTTTTATGTGACCACCCCCATCTATTATGTGAATGACGTGCCGCACATCGGCACCGCGTATCCGACCATCGCCGCCGACATCGCGGCGCGATTCCACCGGATGATGGGCGACGACGTCCTCTTCTCCACCGGCACCGATGAGAACGCGACGAAGGTATCGCGCGTGGCGCAGCAGCGTGGCGAGGATCCGCGCGCGTTCGTGGATAAGATGGCTGCCGCCTTTGAAGAGACCTGGCAGCGCATGCACATCAGCTACGACGACTTCGTGCGCACTACCGAACCGCGCCACCACAAAGCGGTGCAGACGCTGATCGAGCTGCTGTATGAGCGCGGCGACATCTATTACTCGGAATACGAGGGCTGGTACTGCATCCCCTGCGAAACGCACTTCGTCGAGGGCCAGTTGCAGGACGGCAAGTGCCCGGATTGCGGCCGCGACGTGGAGCACATGGTGGAGCCCGGCTACTTTTTCCGGCTCAGCAAATACGCGCAGCCGCTGCTGGACTACATCGAGGCGCACCCGGACTGGCTGCAGCCCGAGTTCCGCAAGAATGAGGCGGTCCAGTTCATCAAGGGCGGCCTGCGCGACCAGTATGTCACCCGCAAGTCGGAGTGGGGCATCCCGGTGCCGGCGTCGCTGCCGAATTCGGAAGGCCTGGTCATCTACGTCTGGTATGACGCGGTAATTAACTACATCACCGTGCCCGGTTTCCCGGATGACATGGGGCGCTTCAACTGCTGGTGGCCGGTAGATAGTCAGATCGTCGGCAAGGACATCTTCACCCGCTTCCACGCCACGCTGTGGCCGGCGATGCTGATGGCCGCCGGGCTGCCCGTGCAGGAGACGGTAGTCGCGCACGGCTTTTGGACCATCGGCGGCGAGAAGATCAGCAAGTCCAAGCATAGCGGCAAAGGCTTCCGCATCAACCCGCTCGACCTGGCGGAGGAGATCGTCAACAGCTCCGGCGCGAATATCGACGTGGCGATCGACGCGGTGCGCTACTTCGCCATGCGCGAGATGCCCTTCGGCTCCGACGGCGATTTCTCGCTGGAGGCGCTCTTCCGGCGCTACAACAGCGACCTCGCTAACGACCTGGGCAACCTGCTTAACCGTTCGGTCACCATGCTCGGGCGCTACTGCAACGGCATCGTCCCGGCGCCGGCCCCCGTGCTGCCGGAAGCCGAACACGCCGCACGCCAGGTGGAAGCCTTGCTGGGCGGGCGCCACATCGAGTATATGGAAGCGCTGAAGTCGGTGTGGGAGCTGCTGAACTACCTGAATCGCTATATCGAGGAGCAGGCGCCGTGGAAGCTGTTCAAGGCGGGTAAGCAGGAGGAAGTCGACGCGGTCATGTATACGCTGGTCGAAGGACTGCGCTTCGCCGCGGTCATGCTCTACCCATTTACCCCCTTCATAGCCGAGCGCATCGCCGAGCAGATCGGCTGGGCGAAGCCGGATTGGGCGTGGTCGTCGCTGGCGTGGGGCCTGCTGCCGCAAGGCGCGCAGACGCAGCCCGCCGGCCCGCTCGTCCCGCGCATCGTGGAGAAGGCGGAAGGCGAGCAGCCGGCTGCGCCCGCGCCGAAGGCCGAAGCACAACCCGTCCCGCCCGCGCCGAAAGCGGAAGAGAAGCCCGCCCCGCAGGCCGAGGAGCAGCCCGCCGCGCCCGAGCTGATCACCATCGACGACTTCGCCAAGGTGCGGTTGAAGGCCGGCACCATCATCGCCGCGGAGAAGCACCCGAAGGCGGATAAGCTGGTCATATTGCAGGTGGATCTTGGCGAGGAGCAGCCCCGGCAGATCGTCGCCGGCATCGCCGCCTTCTACCCGCCGGAAACGCTGGTCGGACGGCAGATCGTCGTGGTCGCCAACCTGCAGCCTGCCAAGCTGCGTGGCGAGGTGTCGCAGGGGATGCTGCTGGCCGCCGACATGGGCGAGACCGGCATGTCCGTGCTGATGCCGGATCAGCCGGTGCCCAACGGGAGCAAAGTGCGTTGAAGATTCCCTACGAGCGCATCGAGCATACCGCCGACCTGGCCATCCGCGTGACCGGGGAGGACCTGCCCGACCTGTTCGCCAACGCCGCCGCCGCGCTGTTCGACCTGATGGCCGAACCGCCGGCGGCGGTAGACCGACGACACGAGGTGGTGGTCGAATCCATCGACCTGGAAGGCCTGCTCGTCGACTGGCTCAACAAGCTGATCTTCATGCACGAAGTGAACGGCGAAACCTACACCCGCTTCGAGATCACCGCCCTCTCGGAGACAGAACTGCGCGCCACCATCTCCGGCGGCGCCACCACGCGCAAACTGAAAACGATTAAAGCCGCCACCTTCCACGAGCTGATCGTCGCCGAAACCGAAGTCGGCGCGCAAGCACAGATCATCTTCGACGTATAAGCTCAGGGACTGTCCCGTCCCCACAGGACCAGCGCCGTTCGCCTTCCTCAATGCCCGCTTGCAGAACCACGGGACTGTCCCCCCTCGTGCGAAAGGCCACTCTTTCGCATGAGGGGGGACAGTCCTGGTTCTGGTGAGGATTGGGCCGGTAAGCTAACCGATTGGCGAAAGCATTAGGAAAAATAGGATGAATGGGAAAAATGGGATGAGAAGAATGGGAAAGCTTCCCAATATTGCACCAACACATTTTTCCCATTCGTCCCATTTTTCCCATTGCTTTCGCTAACCTACCAGCCTGCCGCCTTGATCCTCGCCAGAATAAGCCTTCCGCTACCGGGGGGGGGCCTCATCCAGCTTTTCGTCGCTTGCCTTCGTCCGGTTTGATGCCCTCCGGCCTGATCTCCGGTGCACCTTCAGCGGTTGTTCTTTTTCTTTTCAATTCCTGCCCGGTTTCCCCAGCCTCCGCCCGGCGCTCGCTGGCGGTGGCCGGGAAATAAGCTGGCGGCGGGGTCATATTCTGCTCGGCCGCGCTGACGGACTTCATGATGCCTTCCTGCTCGGTCTTCTCTTCTTTCTTGATCTCCTCTGCCGCCTCCCGCAATACTTCGAAAGGTTCCTCCTCCTCACGCGTGGGCGGAACGACGTCTTCCGGGATCTGCGGCTCGGTGCCGCCTTCAGGCGAGCCGGCTTTCCGCTCGGTACCGGGACCGCCTAGTCCCAATGCTTCATCCGCCGGCGCCGGATGCGCCTCGCCCGGCTCTTCGTCCGGTCCCATCGCGCTGTCCATCTCTTCTCGCCGTTTTGCCATCGCCGCCTCCATCCATCCGCAACATGCCCGGCCTGTTCCATGCAAAACCTTTAGCATGATGCGAGTTATTACGTATGATATAATGATGCTCCCGACCAGGCGGTCGGGATGCGAAGAGGAAGGTGCGTTATGATCAGGAAGCAGGATTTCCAGAAAGTCGCGGATTACGTCTACGAAATCCCCGCCTCGTTTCGTGCGGGCATGCGGGTGCCGGCGCGGATCTATGCGGATGAACAGATCCTGGAAGCCGCGCTGCAGGACAAGGCGGCGGAGCAGTTGGTCAATACCACCTCGCTGCCCGGTGTGACGAAATACGCGCTGGCCATGCCGGACGTGCACCAGGGCTACGGCCCGCCCATCGGCGGCGTCATCCCGGTGGATGAGGCGACGGGCGTCATCTCCCCCGGCGCCACCGGCTACGATATCAACTGCGGCGTGCGGCTGCTGCGCTCCGATCTCTCCGCGGGCGAGGTGATGCCCTTCATGCAGGAGATGGTGGACAGCCTCTTCCGCGCCGTGCCCAGCGGCGTCGGCAAAGGTGGCGATATCCGCCTGAAAACGGACCGCGACATGGACGACTTGCTCACCCGCGGCGCGCTGTGGGCCATCGAGCGCGGCTACGGCGAACCGGAGGATGCCGAACTGACCGAGGAAGGCGGCAGCATGCCCGGCGCGAACCCCGCCATGGTCAGCGCGGAAGCGAAAATGCGCGGTGACGACCAGGTGGGCACCCTCGGCTCCGGCAACCACTTCATCGAGGTGGGGCGAGTCGACGAGATTTTCGATGAAGGCGTAGCCAGGGCGTTCGGTCTTTTTCACGGGCAACTCGTGTTGTGGGTCCACTCCGGCTCGCGCGGGATGGGACACCAGGTGTGCACGGATTACGTGAAAAGCTTTCAGTATGCCATGCGCAAATACGAGATCACGGTGCCGGACCGCGAGCTAGTGTGCGCGCCGTTCAACTCGCCTGAGGGGCAGGCCTATTACGGCGCCATGGTATGCGCGGCCAACTACGCGTGGGCAAACCGCCAGGTGCTGGCCAACCGCGCCCGCCAGGCGATCTACCAGGTGCTGGCCAATCATAACCTGTCCACCCACCTGCGCATGGTCTACGATGTGGCGCACAACATCGTCAAGCGCGAGACGTATGTGATCGACGGTCAGCCGCTGCCGATGATCATCCACCGCAAAGGCGCCACCCGCGCCTTCGGCCCCGGCCAGGCGTCGGTGCCGGAGCGCTACCGCGCCATCGGCCAGCCGGTGCTGGTGCCCGGCGACATGGGCACCGCGTCCTACGTGCTGGTGGGCACGGAGGGGGCGATGGAGCAGACCTTCGGCAGCGCCTGCCACGGCGCCGGCCGCGCCATGAGCCGCTCGGCGGCCATCAAGCAGATCCGCGGCCAGGATCTGCAAGCCCGCCTGAAAAGGCAAGGCATTACCGTGAAGGGCGGCAGCTGGGAAGGCCTGGCCGAAGAAGCGCCGGAAGCCTACAAGGATGTCGACCGCGTGGTAAACGTCATCCACAAAGCCGGCATCGCCCGCAAAGTGGCGCGCACGGTGCCGCTGGGGGTAATAAAAGGCTAATCTCAGGGACTGTCCCGTCCCCGCGTGACCGGTGCCGTTCGCCTTCCCCAACGCCTGCGGGTATGACCACGGGACTGTCCCCCCACGTTCGAGAGCTCTGAGGGGGACAGTCCCGTGGTAATGCTAACCATCCCCAAATAGGAGAACCCTTTCCCATTTCCCACCCCCATTTTTCCCATCCCCCTCGCCAACCAACCGGCCTGCCGACCCGATCCTTCCCTGCATCAGCCGTCGGCCGGTCGCCCGACCCTTTTGGGGAAAAACTGACCGAAAAACGCCAAAACAGGTTTAAAACCCCTCATTTTTGGGTATAACATAAGCGTTAACCTGGGGTAGAAACCGCCTGTTACGCTCAACTGCCAGATCCCGAATTATCCTGAATTTACGCACAAAATGTCACCGGAGCCGGGGATCTGCGGGGATCTGGCGGAGCGACAAAGTCATGGCCCGCCCTTCTACCTGAATTGCTTTCTATGCTATACTATCGCCGGAAAATACCGTTCACAGGATGGATAGGATGCGGATATTTCTCGTTCTCCTCGTATTATGCATTGCCGTCGCGGCGTTGGCCGTTCCTGTTCCCGATGAACCGGCAACTCCCGTTCCCGACGAACAGGTCGCTTCTGTTCCCGGCGAGTTCGGCGACGGGCTGGATTGCGACTCGTATGATTGCCTGATCACCGCGCGGCAAGCGAAAGGCCTGGCGCCCACCAGCGCACTGACGATCTATCTTGAATGGAGCAACGACGCGAATCATACCGCGGTGACGCTCACCCCCAAAGGAATTACCCTCGCCACGCTCCGCGACAACAAAGAACTCAAACGGAAGCAGGTCGACACGTCGCTGCCGGTGGATACACCGTTCAACCTCACCATCATGCGCCGGGGCGGGAAGCTGGGTCTGGCGCTGAATTCGACGTTGATCTTCCGCGAAGAGATGCCTCGATCGAGCGGAACCACTGCCGGCATGACCGTCGGGCAAGGCTGGACCGTCGATGTGACGCGCGTGCAGCCGCTGGAGCCGGTGCTCTTCTCCGACAATTTCATGCGCACGCAGGATGAGCCGGGCCCGTGGAGCGTCGTCAGCGGGAAGTGGGGGCTGCAGTCCGCCTGGGATATCGAATCGAACGGCCGCAGCTTGCGCTTCGCCAACCAGGTTTACGCGACGAACCCCTTCGCCTGGGTCGGCAGCAACCCCAAGGGCGCGGCGGTCTGCACCGTGGGGAAGCCGTTCTGGGAAGATTACCTGCTGTCCGTGGCGGTCTGTCCGCCTGTGGCCGGCGCGGCGGGGGTACTGGTCAATCTGGCCGATCCGCAGCACGGCTTGCTCGTCCGCTGGAGCCCGGCCAACGATCGTGCGGAACACGGTAATGAGCTGGCGCTGTACCGGCTGGCGGACGGAAAGCGGGAGTTGCTGGCCCGGAGTGCAGGCGGTTACCTCCCCGGGCAATGGTATAAGATCAGCGTGGAATCCTCGCCGGACGGCGTGCGCGTGCTGATCGACGGCGTAGAGCGGTTGACGCATCAAGACTCCGGCAACTGGCGCGGAGGCATCGGCCTGTATGCCGAAGGCGCGGACGGAACCGTCTTCGACGATCTGACGGTGTATGGCCGGCGAGTGAATACCACGCTCTTTATCGAGGAACAGCAGCGCGGGCTGAGCCAGCGCATGCTGAACGATCCGATTATGGCGCGCTGGTCGCGAGATTGGCAGCCCTTCCCAGGACAGCAATTTGCGCGCGTGAGCACCCGCGAGTTCTACGGCGACCACAACCTGGCGGTGACGCTGACCCCGAGCTTTACGGAAGACGGCGAGCTGTGGCTGGGCTTGAACGGCAACGGGCAGGCGCTGACCCGCGGCTACCGCGTGGCGATCAAGCGCGCAGCCGGCAAAGAAGGCATCGACTACACCCTGTACCGCAATACCGTGCAGCTCGCCGCCGCCACCGGCGCGGTGCTGCAGCCGGGCGAAGAATATCGCCTGCGCTTCCAACGCGCGGGGAAACGGATCTGGCTGGATGTGGACGGCGAGACGGTCATCTCGGCCGAGGACGAGAGCGCGATGCCCGATCTGCTGCCCTATTACTGGTCGAGCGGTTGCTTCGTCGCCGTGCGCGATCCAATGGCCAGCGGCAGCAACGTGCTCGATTATTTCTTCACCGATGCGCCGGTCGACTGGATCGGCGAAGGCACGTGGGCGCCCACCATCCGTTGGGCGTGCGATCCGAAGTGGTCCTTCATGAGCGGTTGGGGCCACGGGCTGGCGGTGCTCTGGCATAAGCGCGCATTCCACGGCGATCACTCCCTGGAAGCCTACATGGGCGTGAAGATGGAGTACCCGCGCTACCGCGAATTCTACGATTTCCGCTACCGCGACATGGCAATCACCATCTGCAGCGACGGCCATGACCCGCGCACCGGGTATACCGGCATCGTGGGGGCGGCGGACGAGCAGGGAAATCCCAACCGCCGCACGGTGCTGCTGCGCAACGGCGTGGTGGTGGCCTCCGCCAACGTGCCGCTGCCGCTGAAGGACCAGGGGCACAATGCCTGGTTCCTGCTCTCGCTGCGCAAGCGGGGCAACACGGTCGACTTCGTCTTCGACGGCCAACCGCTGCTCCATTACGTGGATGACCAGCCGCTGGCCGGCGGGGTGCCGGCCATCTGGACAAAGAATAATGGCATCTCGCTGGCGCGGGTACGCCTGCAATTCGCCGAGCCCTCACAGCCACGTCCGGGCCCGCAGGTGGGGATCGAGGAGCCGGAGTATCCTGACTGGGTTGATGCCGGTAAGACGCTGACACTGGACTTCCCCGCCGCCGGCTCCTCGAACGGCAATCCGGTGCGGCTGGAGGCAAAGCCAATCGATCTGCCCGGCAAAGAAGCGGCGCCGGTGATCAAGGATACGCAGGTATTGCTGACGCCCACGCAGCCGGGCGAACACTGGTATAAGATCAATGCCGTTGATGACGAGACGGTCTCTCCCAGCGTGCATGTGGTCTTTCCCGTTTTCAACCCGGCGCTCGGGCGCGATGACAGCCACACGCTGCTGCTGTACCGGTTCACGGAGGGGAAGGGCGCCGTGGTCAAGGATCAATGCACGATCGGCAAACCGCTGGATCTGCACATCCCGGCGCCGCAGTCCGTCCGCTGGATGCCCGGCCAGGGACTGCAGCTCCTCGAGCCGACCATGCTGTCGAGCAACGAGGCCGCCGATAAACTGATGCCGTTGAGTCGCGGCGGCAGCTTCGAGTGCTGGATCTCCGCCACCACGCTGTATCCGCAGACCGGCACGTATTGGGAGGGATCATTGTTCTCCTGGGACGCGACGGAAGGGGCCGTCACCCGGCGCAACTTCGCCGTGGGATTCCACAGTTGGATGCTGCTGCTGGCCGCCGGGCCCGGCTCAGTGCTCAATACGACGAGTCCCTTTACTATGCAAGTTCCGGGTTTGCGCCTGGGCCTGCGCCACATCGTCATCACCTGGAACGGCACGAAGACGGTGACCTACCTGAACGGCGCGCGCGTGGCGGAGTATAATTTCAACTGGCGCCCTGACCTCTGGTCGAAAGGCGCCGTCATCCATCTCGGCAATCAGGTCGAAGAACCCCGCACCTATCTCGGCGCCTATTACCTGATGGCCCTCCATGATCGCCCCCTCTCCGAGGAACAGGTGCTGCGGCACTACCAGGCAGGACCGTCGGGACGATAAGACGAGAAAACCGTTCAGGGGCTGCCCCGGCAGCGGGCATTGTTCTCTTCCCAACGGCTTCAGATGCGGAGACAGTCCCCGAAAGGCTGGATCGCCAAAGCGAACACGCCCGGAAGGTTCTTCCGGGCGTGTTCTGTGGAGGACAACCGATCACGAATTATTTGTTACCGCCGAAGCGATACACGAGCTGCAGCAATACCGCGTTCTCGCGGACGCCGCCCGGTTCCGCGCTGCGCTTGAGCTGCAGGCGCAGGTAGTTGGCGTCGCTCAGGTAATGCGTGCCGAAGATGGAGGCGCCGGTTTCGCGATGGCGGCCGACGTTGGGAATCTCGCTCCAGTCGTAGCGGGCGCCGATCTCCCAGTTTTTATCATGCTGATAAATGCCCATCAGATAATAACCGAATTCATGCCGCCAGCCGAGCGGTTGGTCGCCCCGCCGCCGCCGGATCGCTTCCGTCTGCAGCAGCAGGTTGCTCTCGTCTTTCAGATCGAACTTCCAGGAGCCATCGAGGCCGATGAACGACAGGTCGCTATCTTTCGCCAGCGCGACGCTGGCGCCGATTTTCATGCCGTTCACATTTGCGCGCTCGTCACTGATGCCCTTCCCGCTGAACGAGAGGCGGCCCACGACGAAATTGTCGGTAAAGACCGGCCCGGCATCCGCGTCCGCGTCATGCGCGATATGGGTGGTATACTGCCCGGCGCGCACATGCACGTGGCCACGCAAGGTATTGGAAACCAGTTCATAACCGTCGCCGGTGAATTCATCACCGAGCAGATTATGCATCACGGTGGGGGTGTCCGCGAAGGGAAGATGCCGGGGCTGCACGGGATTGACCAACCCGAATGGCACCAGCATGGTGCCCGCGCGCGCCTCCAGTTGGGGCGATAACGGGCGGAGGGTGGCAAAGGCTTCCTTCACGTCAGCATCGACATCCTGCGGGTCCAACGTCAGGTCCAGGTATCCCTGCAGTTGTGAAGCGAGCTGTCCGGTCAGTACGAACTCCTCACCGGAGAGGGTGTGACGCGGGGCGTCGAGGCTGCCATCCTGCGGGAAGCGATGAACATCGTCGATCATCATTACCTGTGGCACCGGCGATGTCGGCTCCGCAATAGCCTTAGTCGCAATGACCCCAGGAACGATTTCCTGCGCAGGCGTCTCATCGCCATACGCGGCGGCTGCCACCAGCAGCAGACCAGCCAACAGGAAGCCGAGCTTCTGCAAACTCATCAATGAAGAATCCTTTCGAACAAAAAGTACCCAGGGGCAAGCAGCGGTGGTGTACTGTGATGCTGGCTATGTACCGTGCTGTAACTTACTCCCTCTGTAACAATAGCACTTTTCCTGGTGGGAAAGGTTAAGGGTTTGTTAAGGGGGTTAAGATAAGTTCAACAATGCTTTAAAATGCGAGATTTATTTTTAGAAGTGAAGTGTAGGTATACGTTGTTTCAAAACTGGTCGTTTCTCACGGGGGCACCTAACCCCCCAGCCCCCTACCCTACGAAGGAAGGGGGAGCAGGCTTACCCGAAAATAATATCCGCGATTCATAAACCCACTCGGTGCCCCCCCTTCCTTCGTAGGGAAGGGGGCTGGGGGGTTAGGTGCCTTCGGGAGCAGCGATCGGCAAGGTAAAAGAGAATGTGCTCCCTTTTCCGACGGTACTCTCGACCCAGATGCGTCCGCCGTGCGTCTCCACCAGGCGCCGGGTAATATACAGTCCCAGGCCGGTGCCTTCGGCTTTGCGCATCCGCTCGACGCGGTAAAAGCGGTCAAAAATATGCGGCAGGTCTTCCGGAGCGATGCCGATGCCCTGGTCCGTGACGGAGATGACCACCTCCCCGTTTTGCCGGCGGGCATCCACCCGGACGGGAGTCTCCGGAGCGGAGAACTTCAGCGCGTTATGCAGCAGGTTAACGAGGATCGTCTCCAGGCGTTCCGGATCAACGCGCACCGGCGGCAGGTCAGGGGGAAGGCCGAGATGAATCCGCGTGGTGTCCAGTATGTGACTGTAGCGCTGTAATATATCGCGCAGGCAGGCTTCCAGCGCAACCGGTGTGGGGTGAAGGCCGAGATCACCCTCCTCCAGGCGCGTCACCAGGTAGAAATCGTCGATCATGGTGTTCATGCGATAGAGCCCGCGCCGCAGGGATTGGACGAGATGACCATAGGCTTCGATCTGGCCGCCGGACTGCAGCACTTCGAGCAGTAGCTCCAGATTACCACTGATGAGGGTGGCCGGGGCGCGCAGGTTATGCGCCAGTGTATACAGGTAGCGGCGCTCGCGGTCCTGCAGCTCGTGCAGCGGCGTAATATCGGTAAAGGTCAGTACGGAACCGGTACGTGTGCCACCAGGCAGCAGAATGGGCGCTGCACTCAAGGACAGCCAGAATGCGCGATCGCGGCGGTGAATGACGACCACCTCGCCCCGCACCGTATCACCCTTGATGGCCCGGTAAGGAAGGGTCTGCTCAAACGGCAGCAGCATGTCATTGGCATCCGACATGCGAATCTCGCGCATGCGAGCCTCCAGCGAGAGCGTGCGCTCTTCCGAGGTATACTGGAGAATGCGCTCTGCCGCAATATTCATATACAGCAGCTTGCCTTCAAGGTCGTAAATGATCAACCCATCGGCAATGGATTCGAAAGTTGCCGTCAATTCCGCCGCCCGGTGCTGCACTTCATCCAGCAGGCGCTCACGTTCCGCCTGATCCAATTTCGGCACGGTGACATCACGCACGATGCCCACCCGGTACAACGGGCGCCCATCACGATCACGAATAAGCGTGAGATGGTCAGCGAGCCAGACGTAGCCGCCGTCCTTTTTCCGCAGCCGATATTCGATCATGCCCGTCCCTGACGGTGACGCCATAATGCGGTCCAACTCATTCATGACATGGTTGCGGTCATCAGGATGCATGCGCTCCGTGATTTCCGTCTGCGGCATCCGGCTGAATTCTTCCGCGGTAAATCCGGTCAGCCGCTCGATGACGGGACTCATGTAGTCGTAGGAATCTGTACGCAGGTCCCGCCGGTAGGCGGCGTCGAGCGACGATTCCAACACGGAGCGGAAGCGCTCTTCACTCTCACGCAAGGCTTGTTCCGCGCGGCGCCGTTCCCGCCGGTTTTCCGCTTCCCCCAGCTCACGCCGCACCGCCGGCGCCAGGCGCAGCAGGTGGTCCTTCAACACGAAATCGCCGGCGCCCGCCCGCATCACCTCGACGGCCACCTCCTCACCGATGGCGCCGGAGACCAGGATGAACGGCACGTCGGCATCGACCGCGCGCACGATGCGCAGCGCAGCCAGGCCGTCGAAGCGCGGCAGGCGAAAGTCGGAGATGACGACATCCCACGGCCGGGCCAACGCATCGCGCAGCTCGGTTTCCGTCTGGATGCGCGTCACCCCTACCGCCAGGCCGCCGCTTTCCAGGGCGTCCTGCAACAGCACGGCGTCATCCGGGTTATCTTCGATCAACAGCACGTGAAGCAGTTCGCTCATCACCCTATGCTTTCTTCGCGGGCGGCGGAGGCTCGTTGAGGACCATCCAATAGACGCCGAGTTGGCGGATGGCCTCCAGGAACTGACTGTAATCCACCGGCTTCTGAATATAGCTGTTGGCGCCCAGATTGTAACCGCGAATGACGTCCTGCTCCTCCTTCGACGAGGTGAGGATCACCACCGGCAGTCGCCGTGTGCGATCGTCGGACCGCAATTGCTGCAGCACCTCCAGTCCGCTGATCTTGGGCAGTTTCAGATCGAGCAACACCAGTGACGGCACCAGGCACGGCTCGCGGCCGACATGCGTGCCGGCACAGAACAACCAATCCAGCGCTTCCTGCCCATCACGCACGATGATCAACTGGTTCGTCACGTGCGCCTCGTCGAGCGCAATGCGCGTCAGTTCCGCATCGTCAGGATTATCCTCGACCAATAAAATGATCGGTTCACTCACCATCTTTTCGCTCCCAGCGTAAAAGTGACCGTCAACCCATCGCCTTTCATCCCTTCCATCCAAATCCACCCGTCATGCCGGGCGACGATGCGCTGCACGAGCGCGAGACCGATGCCGGCGCCGGAACTTCTCCTCTTCCACATGATGCTCCGCATCACGCCGGATAAATCACACTCCGTTGGCCGAGTCCAACACTCCCACACTCGCGCCCTGTTTTCAGTATTCCGCCCATGACACCGGTTCATGTGGCGAAATTGCATAACGCACAAGACGACCGAGCAATACGCATAATGCCTCGCCAGCCGAAACCGCGATGTCGGCAAGAAGATCAAATAGAGCAGATCGGGCGCGTTTGTCACAAAGACCAAGCAATCGGCGAGATAGTGGACGAAGGCTTCTTCCTCTGTTCAGGTTCCGCGACAAGGTGAACAACATGCCATCCGTTATTATGGAATCATCTCAAAAAGGCGATTACACTGATGAGCAGCAGCAGATCGGCTCCCCGCTCGGGGAGATCCATGCGCATATTCCGAAGGAGCAGGACATGTTAGAGCAGGTAGAGATGCCGACTCGCGCCATCATGCGTATCTTGATCGTTGATGACTCTCCCATCTTTCGGCGGGGTATTCGCGCGTGTTTTGAAGAGCAGCTTGATTGCCTGATTGTTGGCGAAACGGAGAATCGCCGCGAGGTGCCGCGGTTGTGCGAGGAGTGGGCTCCGGATATTATCCTGTATGATCCCTGCCTGTCGAGCTCCGATGGTCGCGCGCTGATCAATACGCTCTGGGACCGCTTTCCCCACATCAAGCAGGTGGTGTTCATCGCCGCTGAAGATGAAGAAGGCCTCGCTACCTGCATTATGCACAACGTGCACGGTTATCTGCTGAAAAACGCATCACCCGATCTGATATTGAAGGCCGTGCGCAGCGCCGCCGACGGTGACTGCTGGATCCAGCGCGAAATGACGGAGATGGTGCTGAATCAATTCCGCCGCAGCCGGCTGATCAAGCGCGAGCGCCTGGAAACGAACCTGTCCGGGCGAGAAGTGGAAGTGATCAAGCTCCTCGCCCGCGGCATGCGCAACCAGGAGATCGCCAACCAGCTCTTCATCAGCGAGCACACAGTGAAAGTGCACGTGACCAATATCTTCGACAAACTGGGCGTGCGCGACCGCGTGGAAGCGGTCTGCTACGCGATCCGCAGCGGGATGGTGCCGGTGTAATCAACAGCTCAGGGACTGTCCCGAGCCCGAAGGACAGAAGCCCGTTCCCGAATTATCAACTCGGGGATATGACCACGGAACTGTCCCCCCTCATGCGAGAGGAAAGCCTATCAACGCGGGGGGGACAGTCCCGTGATCATGTTCAGCGGTGGAAGTGCGACTCTCAGTCTGGAAGGGTGCGAGAGCCCCGCCGATGACAGGTAAACCTTCCTGTCATCGGCGGGGCTCTCGCACCCTTCCAGACTGAGAGTCGCACTTCCATCGCTTGTCTAGATGCGAGCGGGGTTCACCTTAGCCTCGACGATGCGGGACCCTTACTGCTCATTTTCCCAGCACCTTGAAGAGCTCGACGAAGCGGATCACCCCCGGTCCGAGAATGACGACGAAGAGCGACGGGAAGATGAAAAAGACCAGCGGGAAGAGCAGCTTCACCGGCAGCTTCGCCGAGGCCTCGCGGGCGCGCTGGCTGCGGCGCTCGCGGGCGGTGTTGGCCTGCGTGCGCAGCACCTTGGCGATGCTGATACCCATCGTTTCCGCCTGCGTCACGGCCGCCACGAAGGAGATGAGATCCGTCACCTGCGTGCGGCGGCCCATCTCGCGCAGCGCTTCGGCGCGCGATTGCCCGACGCGCACCTGTTCCAGCACCCGCGACAGCTCCGACTCCAACGGGCCGGTCTTCTTCTCCACCACTTTCTGCACGGCGCCGTCGAAGCCGACCCCGGCTTCCACGCTGACCACCAGCAAATCGAGGATATTCGAGAGCGAGCGGCGGATGGCGGTTTGCCGGTACTCGATGATCCGCTGCAGCACAATATCCGGCAACCAGACGCCGACGGCGATGAGCAGCAGGCCGGCGCCCCAGGGAATGATGACCGGGTCAAAGTGCACGCGGAAGACGACCCAGAGCCCGAACGGAACCAGCACCACCGCGGAAAGCAGCCTGGCGCCGATATACTCCAGCGGGCCGAAATTGCGCGGATTGCCGGCCATGTCCAGCTTGGCGTGGATTTTCGCCAGTGCACCGGTCGGCGTGATACCCGCCAGCATCTCGCCCAGTGCATGCAGCGCGGGCAGCAGTACGCGGTCGGCGAAGGAGCTGCCGGCGGCCGTTGCGGTCCGAGGGGATGACAGCAGGTAATCGTCAATCCGTTCCGGGTTCACTTCCGCTTTCGTACGCAACAGGATCAGCGCGAGAAACACCACCAGCAAAAAGACCAGGATACAGATAAGTAATGGCATCATATTCGCCTCACAATCAGAAATCGATCTCCAGCATGCGCTTGATGACAAATCCCCCGAGAAGCTCGAGACCGATGCCGCAGAAGATCAACAGGTGCCCGATGGACGTTTTGAAGAGCGCTGACATGTAGCTAGGATTCAGCACCATGATGACGATGCCCATCACGATCGGCAGGATGAAGAGAATGATGCCGGACAGCTTGCCCTCCGCCGTCAGCGTATCCACTTCGGCGCTGATGCGCTGCCGTTCGCGCACCGTATTGGCCACGATCTCGATCACCTCCGCCAGGTTGCCGCCGACATCCAACTGGATGAGGATGGCGGTGACGGCGATATCCAGGTCGGGCAGCGGCACGCGCTGCAGCAGGTTGAACAACGCTTCCGGCATGCCCAGGCCGACGTTCGTTTCATCGAGCACTTTGGCGAACTCGATTGAGATTGGCGGCCGCATTTCATCCCGGATCGCCTGGATCGCACGCTGCAGCCCGTACCCCGAGCGCAGGGAGGAGGCCATCAGCATCAGCGCATCCGGCAATTGGTGCTCGAATTGCCGCAACCGGTTCTTCTGCAGCAGATCGAGCAGGAGCCAGCTACCGGCTAAAGCCAGCAAGATGCCGGCCACCGCGGCGAGAGGGCCCAACAGCAGCCAGCCGACGACCGCCAGCACGACCGCCGTCGCGACCCACGCGGCGGTGAATTCATCCGGGCGCCAGTTAAGGCCGGCCTGTTTCAGCCGGCGCTCCAGGGCACTGTACCGGTTGACGCGCTCCAGCATGGTGGTGACCACCGGGAAGTGTCCGTTCTGATCCGGCCCTTCCGTTCCCTGCCCGGCAAGCACCTCGTCCTGATTGATCATGCGCAGCCGCCGGCCAACACGCCAGAAGGCCGTGCTCACCAGACTCAGGATCAGCGCGGTCAGCGCCGTCGTTGCGGCCATAACCAGCGCCGAGATACCCCATGTATGCATTAGCTACCTCCCGGCGTAAACATCTCGGGGGACAGGTAAATACCTTTGCTCTCCAGGATCGGGACAAATTTTGGCCGCAATCCGGTGGCGACGTGCCGGCCGATGACCTTCCCATCACGGTCCACGCTCTGCTGGCGATAGGCGAAGATGTCCTGGAGGATGATCACATCCCCCTCCATCCCCTGCACCTCGGAGATGTGGGTGATCTTGCGCGTGCCGTCGCTGAAGCGCTGCTGGTGGACGATCAGATGCATCGCCGACGCGATTTGCTCGCGGATTGCCCGCGAAGGCAGATTCATGCCGGCCATCAACACCATCGTCTCCAACCGCGCCAGCGTGTCGCGCGGGCTGTTGGTATGCGCGGTGCTGAGCGAGCCGTCGTGGCCGGTATTCATCGCCTGCAGCATGTCCAGCGCCTCCGCCCCGCGCACCTCGCCGACGATGATGCGGTCCGGCCGCATGCGCAGCGCATTGCGCACCAGCATGCGGATGGTGATCTCGCCCCGGCCTTCCAGGTTGGGCGGGCGGGCTTCCAGCCGCACCTTGTGCTCCTGCTCGAGCCGCAGCTCCGCGGCATCCTCGATAGTCACGATGCGCTCGCTCTCCGGAATATAGGACGAGAGCAGGTTCAGCGTGGTAGTCTTGCCGCTGCCGGTACCCCCGGAGATAAGCATATTCAGTCGACCTGTCACGCAGGCCTTGAGCAAGGCCAGCATCGGCGCGGTGATGGTGCCGAAGCGCAGCAGATCTTCCTCCGTGAAGGGGATGGCGGAGAATTTACGGATGTTGATGCACGGCCCGATCAGCGACAGCGGCGGGATGATGGCGTTGACGCGGGAGCCGTCGGGCAGGCGGGCATCCACCATTGGGCTGGCTTCGTCGATGCGGCGCCCGATGGGCGTCACGATGCGATCGATGATACGCAGCACATGGGCGTCGTCGCGGAACCTGATGTCGGTGAGGAGCAGCTTACCATCCCGCTCCACGAAGATACGGTCCGCCCCGTTGACCATGATCTCCGTCAGCGTCAAGTCCTCGATCAGCGGCTGAATAGGCCCGTACCCATTCACCTCATCGTAGACCTCTTGTACGATACGATGCTGCGCCCGGCTGGTCAGCGGCGGGATGCCCTCCATGCCGACCTTCTCCAGCGCGGCGCGGATCTTCTCCAGCATGCGTTCGCGCGGCAGGCCGGCCAGCAGCTTGGGGTCCACCTCATTGAGCAGCTTGATATGGACCCGTTCCACCAGATCCAGGCGCTGGTCGCGCGTCAATCCACCCATGCCGTCAGCGCCTTCGCCCGCTCCATACACGGCCTGTTGCCCAGGCTCGGTGATACTTTGCATCAGTTCGTTCCTCTTCCTGCCCCGTAGGGTCCTTATGACACGCCGTTCGACAGCCGGTCCGCCAGTTGCTGGATGCTGCGCGAGATCGGCGCCTGCGGATTGGTCAACACGAAGGGCACGCCTTCATTGATGGAGTTCACCACCATCCCCGATGCGTTGGGAATGGTGCCGGTGGCCAACCGGCCGAAGGTGCGCTGGATCTCGCCTCCCTGGAAGCGGTTGCGCCGGTCGAGCCGGTTGAGCACCAGGTGCACGCGCTCCATCGGCACCGACCAGTCCTGCAGCATCTGATACAGCTTGCGCGTGTCGTGCAGCGTGGTCAGGTCGAAGAGATTCACTACCAGCGCCACGGCGGTGGCGTGGGTCAGCGCGTAGGTGGTCGCCTCGTAGAGCACGGGCGGCACGTCCATCACGATGAGGCGGTATTTTCGCTTGAGCATGGCCAGCACCGTGCCCAGCATCTTCGAGCTGAGGGCGGTGAGATCCGTCGGCGTATTGCTGCTCACCAGCACCTTCAGCCCCGATTTGTGCTCGGTCAGGTGCGCTTCCACCAGCTCCTCGTCGATGTCGTCCACCGACGGCAGCATCTCCAGCAGCGTCCGCTTCGGGCGCAGGTTCAGCATGAGGGCGATGTCGCCGAATTGCGAATACAGGTCGAGCAACACGGTCTCGCCGGGGTATTTTTGCGCCAGCGTCACCGCCAGGTTGGTGGACAGCGTCGATTTGCCGATGCCGCCCTTGGCGCCCGCCACGGCGATCACCCGCGGCATCAGGTGCGGGTCGAGCATAACGCGGTATTCCTGCGTCTCGCGCTTGTTTCCCAGCGTCTGGATGGCGCCCAGCACATCGAGCAACTCGGCCTCGTTTACCGGCTTGCCGATGATCTCCTTCACGCCCGCGCGCATGGCTTTCCGCAGGATGGCGGCCGGTGATACGCTGATCAGCACCGTGGCGACCTGCGGGACGGCAAGCCAGATCGTTTCCGCCGCGGAGAGCCCGTCGATCTCCGCCAGCTCCTCGTCCAGCAGCGCCACCTCCGGCTTGAGCTCCACCGCCATCCGGCAGGCCTCCGCCCCGTCTTCGGCCATGCCGATGACGCGGAGACGGGGCTGCTGCCCCAGTATCGCGGCTATCCGTTGACTTTCCGCGCTATCGCCGCAGGCCAGCAGGACGCGCGTGATTTCTCCGTCATTCCCTTCAGTCATCGATGGTTTCTCCTGTTTCCGGCTGTTAAAGCTGCCTGTTTGCACATATTCAAAAAGGCTCACCTCACCGCACCCGTAAAGGGTGCGGCTACGGGCAAGTTATGCATACAACTACGGAGTGGTGACGGCGCTGGTCTCCCCCATCTTCTGCAGCTCAAGCTGGGTACGTGCCGCGGAGGACGCATCGGTGACGATCTCCGGGGTGACGAAAACCACCAGCTCGGTATCACGCGATTGCTTGTCCGTGCGCCTGAAGAGCTGGCCGACCAGCGGAATATCGCCCAGCAGCGGAATCTTGCGCTGCGTTTTCGACCGCTCCGTTTGGTACAGTCCGCCGATGACCAGCGTCTGGCGATCACGGATGGTGAGCACGCTGTGTACCCGCCGTGTCTGCAGGGCGGGCAGCCGCAGGCCGCCTACCACGATGGCATTGCCGAAGTCCAGGTTGCTCACCTCCGGCGCCACGTCCAGGTTGATGCTCTGGGCATCGGGGCTGATGATGGGTTTGATGCCCAGTCTGACGCCGAATTCCTTCCACTCCACGCTGACGGTTCCGGTGCCCGTGCCCACCGTCTGCGCCACCGGGATGGGGATTTCACCGCCGACCAGGATCTCCGCCAATTGCCCCTCGGTCACCAGCAGGTTCGGCTCGGCCAGGATGCGCGCCTTGTTCGTGGTGATGAGCGCCTGCAGCCGGGCGCTGAGGCCCTGCCGGCGGAAGGGACCGAGTTGATCCACCGGAATCAGGCCGTCGGCCACTTCGCCGAAGATGATCGGCTGGTCGGTGGCGACGCCGTCAACGATGCCGCCCCAGTCGACGCCAAGCTCGTTCAAGGCAGAGCGGTTGATCTCGACCGCCTTCACGCGCACCAGTACCTGCCGCGCCGGCGCCGTGGAGGTGGTCACCATGTCGATGGCGGCGATGCGGTTCCCCAGCGCCGTCAATATCTGGTTCAAGCGCGCTCGCTCCTCGGGAGTGGCCACGCCTTCGAACAGCAGAATGCCGTCGGCCAGCCGGCTGATGCGGATGCCGGTGCCCATCACGCGCCGGATCTCGTCAAGGTCCACGATGGGGACAACCACCTGGCGAACGCGGATCAGGTTTGTCACTCCAGGCACGTAGGCGCGGGCAATCACTTCGGCGCGCTTGAGCTCAGCGTCATTCTCCACCTCGCCTTCCAGCAGCACCATGTCGTTGTGCTCGCTGACGGTGATGGCCGGGCGGGCAATCCCCGCCGAAATCTGTTTGACCAGCTCCGGCAGGCGCGAGGGTGGGGGAGCGATGGTGACATGATAGAGATGCGGCCCGAGCTTATCCCAGACGGTCAAGTTCGCCTGGCCGGTCTTCTTCGGCACCAGCAGCAGTTGAATCTTCGACAGCTCCGTGCAGTCCAGCATCGCCGGGTCGGAAACGGACAGCCGCGCGATGCCGCGGAAGTCCAGTGTATCCGTTCCCCCCAGCGTCAACGTCTTTTCGACCGGCGGGCCGGCGGCGACCGGTTCCTCCCAATCGCTGACGGGCACGTTCACCACGTGTACCAGGTTTTCGACTTTCGGCGCGTAGGCGCGGGCAATGGTGTCGGCGCGCTTGACTTCATCGGCGCTGGCCACCTCGCCCTCCAGCACAATCACCCCGTTGTGCTCACTGACGCTGATGGACGGGCGGGCCAGGGCTTGCTTGATGCTCTCCACGAATTCGGCCATGCGCGAAGGGGGAGGGATGACGATGATGTGTAAATGCTGCAGCTCCGCCTTCGTCCAGACATACAGATCGCCTTCCCCGGCCTTCTTCGTCACCAGCATGAATTGCGTTTTATTGAGGACCACATAATCGACGATGGTGGGGTCGGAGACCGCCAGGCGCTCGATCCCCTCCTTGTATTCCATTAATTCCGATCCACCGAGCGGCATGGTCTTTTCGACTGCCAACCCGGCGGCGTCCACCTGAGTCCACCCCCGAGCGGTGATCAGTAACAGGCCGGCGATGCATACTGCCAGCAATAACCGGCAAATCACGTGCCACGTTGAAAGATGTCTACCGTTCATTTTGTTTCCTCTCTGCCCGCCGCGCAAGCAGGGCCTGATCTGTGTCACAACAGCACGTCTTCTCTGCTACCAAGAAAGCCTTTTCCGGCGTGCATGTACCTGATCGCAGAGGAGGTATTGTTTCTGGGTATGCGTTAGTTCTCGCTCACATCAACAACCGTTGAATGTACGCCTCGGATGGTTTGCACCGTGTCGTGGGAACGCACCGGCGGAGGCGTATTCCGCGGCTTCGAAGCGGGGACAGAGACCAGCTGGTGCGTGATCGCGTTAGTGTGAGCTGCTGGTGGATTCGGTCGCGCCGCCGATGTGGCGGATGTGCGGGCAACCGACGCGGGCCGGGTGCCGATGAGGGCATCGCTGCGTATCCCGGTTAACTGGACGATGGTCCGGTCATCCGCCGGCCGTAGGGTGAGGCGCAGCCGTCCGCCCGCTTCCGCCAGGATGAGCTTCTCCGCCTGCGTGGGGGAGACGGCCAGTGTGGCGTTGGCCTGCTCCCGCGGCCGCGCATTACTGACGGAGGCGGTCCGCACTTGCTGCTCCGGGCGGATCTCCGGCCCGATGGCCAGCAGTGTGACGTCCTGCAGCACGGTTTTCGTCACTTTGATTTCGTCCACGGTGAAGGTTGCCACCACGTCAACGCGATCGCCCGGCTTGAGGAAGCCGGCCACCCCGATGATGGGATCCAGCGCCACGGCGACCGCGCGCATGCCCGTGGGTACGGCGTAGGCCATGCCCAATGAGGCGGTGCGCGGTGCAATCGCCCCGCGCGCGATCGGTTCACCTTCCATCAACGGCGCCATCGCCACCTGGCCGATCACTTCATCCACTGACGTGGCGCAGTTGGGCGGCAGTGTCGCGGCCGGCCGCGCCTGCACGCGGATCGCCGCCGGCTCAATCACGGTGCGTGCGGCAATCGGTTTCGTGGCCACCACCACCGTCACCGGCCGCGTCATATGCGCGGCACGCGTTCGTTCTTTAATCAGGTACCGATAAGTCAGCAGCGCCGCCAGCAGCCCTGCACACAAAGAGATCAGTATGATGCTCGTTCTCGTCAAGCGCATCGTGATTCCCCCAATCATCTGCGTAGCGTTCGCAGGTTATTACCGTCAATCACTCTCTCGTTTCGCCGCCTGTCAGACGATGAGAACTGCCGTCATTCCCACCTCAAGCAAGCTCCGAGCACGCTGACAGGCCGGAGCCTGTCGCGCGCAAGGAACAGCGGGTGCGGTGTTACCCGCTCATTCAACTAGCCGGTAGGTCGAGAGACCATAATCCGTGTCGTTACCGCCGGCATTGGGAACGGTATACTCGATGAAGTAGCCCTTCACCGTCTGGCCCTGCACGGATTGCACGTAGAAGGCGGCAAAGCCCAGAATCTGCACGGTCGTGCGGCCATTGCTCAGTGGACTGATAAGCGGCACGATGACAATCCGCGGATTGCCGTAGTCATAATTGCTCCAGGTGTCGTCCGCCCAGGGGTCTTCGCTTGCCCGGGCAAACAGGGAGTCCGAGTCCGAACTGACGGCCTGTTTGGTCGGGCCGACCATGTTTCCCGGCTCGGTGGAGACGGTATCGCCTACCTTCACCTCTCCATTGAACCCCCATTTGATGGTTTCGTTATACACACTGCCGCCGCTGCCGCCGTCGCCCAGGCTGCGCTCCAGCGCCAGCGGGTAGAAATTGCCGCCGACTTTACCCACCGTGCCGCTGGAGAGATCGCTCTGGCTGCCGACCTTCAGCGTGTAGAGCACCCCGTTGCCGAAATAATATGGATTGCCGTATTGGTCGAAGAACGGGATCCCCCAGGGCACCACGCGCCCGTTCACCCAGCTGATATTGGTGCTGCGCTCCACCACGGAGTGGGCGCCGACCGTTTTCGAGGAAAAGCCCAGAATATTCGCAAAGCAATATTGCACGTTCAACTGGCCGTCGACGCGAATCCTGGTCGCGCCCTGCGCAGTCAGGCCTTCCCGCGGGTAGGAGACCTGATAGGTCACCATGGTGTTGGCGCCCGCACAGTCGGAGGCCCTGGCCGTGGCTGTCACCTGGTCCGGCAGCTCCATGCCGCCGGCCAGCGCCGACGCATCGCACGACGTCACCAGGAATTGGCGAGTGACATACAGCCGGCTTAGATCCACCGCGAAGGCCATCATGCCCAGCAGCACCACCAGCATTATCGCCACCAGCACCAGCACCGTTCCTTTTTGTTTTCTCGGTTTGCCTGTTCGCATCATGCCGTCCTCCCTCGCTCCTTACTCCCGGCGCATCACCACTTCAGCATGCAGCGGAAGGGTGTTGTTCCGCGCGCCGGTCAACCAGCCGAAGAAACTCCCCGTCACCAGGTGATGGGGCAAACTCAACGACACCTGTATCAGACTTCCCGTGGGGGCATCGTTCACTCCGCCTCCGGTATCTTCAAGGGTATACGGGTAGGTGAGCCCATTGTCAGTCGAATAGGCCATCGAGATTTCGAGCTCTGATCCATTCGGCAGCGTTGCGATGGAGTTGGTGATGCGCTCGACGACCTCCGGGGTCGGATTGCGCACCGCCGCCAGCCGCGACCCCTCGCGGGCAGCCTGTTCCAGGGTCAACTGGTGCATTACCACGATACCGAACTCGATGATGCCCAGCAGCAGGAAGATGAGCAGGGGAACGATGAGCGCAAACTCAATCAGCACCGCCCCTGTTCGCTTCACGGTTTTCAGCCGTTTCATGATGCAGCGCTCCTTCATGCCCCGATAGCCAGCGCGGCCAGCACCCCCACGGTGATGGCCAGCGCGTATTGGATCTTCCCCAGCGCAGACCCCGCTGCCAGGTCGGTCGGCACACCGGCGGACAGTGATACCATATTGGTCACCATATTGGCCGCCGTTTGCTTCAGCAGCCGGCGCCTGGCCACCGTCAGCACCGCCAGCAATCCGCCGGCCACGCCGGTAAAGAGCATGGCCCAGAGGGTGAAATGCATGCCTTGCAGCGCCCCGACGGCCATCAGCAGTTTGATGTCCCCACCACCGAGTTTACTGAACGGGGAGAGCAGCAGCATAACCATGAATACCATGACCATCGCGAGCAGCCGCTCGGCGATCGCCGCCGGTCCCCCGGCCAGGGCACTCAACGCAAGGCCGGCCAGCGCGCACGGCACGGTGACAACGTTGAAGATCTTCCCCGCGCGCAGGTCGGTCAGGATGCTGACCGCCAGCATGGCCAGCGTAATATCTAAGGTCATCGTCTCAAACATGACATAGCCGTTTCATGATTCAGGTTGTCTGGGCAGGGCCCCGAGAAGGAGCACCGATCGAGTGCGAAAGAATCCGATTTCGCGAAGCCCTGGCCCGTTTGCCGGTGTCCCGCTGTTACGGTGTCACCGGGACTTGCCCATTGCCGGCGGGCAATTGGGACTGCGCATTATCGAAGGTCTCGCCGGCCTTCTGTCCGAGCGCCGTCACCACCAGGATACAGACGATGGCGATCAGCGCCAGCATCAGCGCATACTCGACCATCGTTGCCCCTTCCTCATCACGCCATAAAGCCTTGATCCGGTTGATCATTTCGTCACCTCCTTTCGTATGGAATAACTGCTGACTATGTAACCACAGTGGGTTTGTCAGTCTTTTATAACAAAGAGCGTAGTGCCTTTGTGCTTTCAGGAATAATACTTGAGTCTGACCGAGCGAATGAGAAGGTCCGTGGAATGGGCAAAGATTGTTGTCGAGATGCGAAACGTTATGTCGGCAAAGATGTAGTATCGCTCCCTTGTAATCCACTCGTGTTATCAAAAGTCTATGCAGATTATTACGGTCAGTTCCGCATCTGCCAATTGGTCAGAAGATGTATAAAGCACAGGGTGTAAGTATTAGTACTAAAGGCCTAGACGATAAGACGAAGGTCGTAGGTCGATGGAGATTTTACGCAGAACAGGAGGTTGATCGGCGATGTCGCTTGCTCTGCCAACAGGCTGCCGACCACCGGTATCGATGTTGTATTGATGGCACAAAGCAAGAAGTGAGAAGTGCCGTTGAACTGACAGCGCTCCGGCAGGGAGGGTGATGACAGGTCGCATACAGACCGAGAAGCCGCAGATCGTTCGCGAGCCAGGGATTCTGTGATAAAATGCCGGTGATCTCCGCACCCGTAAAGGGATGCGACTACAGAAACGGTGGCATCCGCACCCGTCAACAGTGCGGCGACAAAGACTCCCGGGGCTGGAGAAGAGGAAATTATGCCTGACAACGCAGTCGTGCTGCTAAGCGGCGGTCTCGATTCCACAACGACGCTGGCCATTGCCCGGCAGATGGGATTCACCGTATCGGCGCTTTCCTTCCGCTACGGGCAGCGCCACCACGTCGAGATCGCGGCGGCCGAGCGGGTGGCGCAGACGATGGGGGTGGCCCGGCACATCATTCTGCCCATCGACCTGCGGCAGTTCGGCGGATCGGCGCTCACCGACGACATCAGCGTGCCGAAGGGACGGGATTTCGCGGAGATGGCGCATGAGATTCCGGTCACCTACGTGCCGGCGCGCAACACCATCTTCCTCTCCTTCGCGCTGGCGTGGGCCGAGGTCCTGGGCGCGCAGGACATCTTCATCGGGGTCAATGCCCTGGACTACAGCGGCTACCCGGATTGCCGGCCGGACTATATCGCCGCCTACGAACGAATGGCCAACCTTGCCACCAAAGCCGGGGTCGAGGGACGCACGTTGCATATCCACACCCCGCTGATCGCGCTGACGAAGGGCGAGATCATCCGCAAAGGGCTGGAGCTCGGTGTCGATTATGGGCTCACCAGCACCTGCTACGATCCCGCGCCGGACGGCGCCGCCTGCGGGGAGTGCGACTCCTGCCTGTTGCGCCTGAAGGGCTTTGCTGAAGCCGGCGTTCCCGATCCGGTGCCCTACCGGACGGCGACGCCGTTTTAAACCGGCCGTTCGTCTTCCGCCGATGTGCGGAAGGATCGCAACCCTTTCAGATAGTTGCGGGCATAGACCGGCGCGCGTGTGGCTTTGTGCAGCAGGCGGTCAATGGGAGGGAGCAGGGCGGCGCCCAGCGGCGTGCGGGCGATGGCCAGGTGCCAGCGCGGGTGGGGGCGCCCGTTGAAGAGCAGTTTATACGGCCGCACCCCCTGACCAAGGTTTACGACGCGAGCGCCGTGCGCGATGGCATAGCGCATCACATGACAGAGCAGTACGATACCGGTGCCGTAACGCGGCTTGATCGCTGTCAGGTCGCGCGCCACCAGTTGTGCGGAGAGCATGCCGCCGTCCGGTGAGCGGAACAGGGTCATCACCACCTGCGTGCTGCCGGCGGCGCGCAGCACGGCGACCGCCGCATGCCCCTGCCGGACGGCCCACTCGACGGCCTGCTGGTAAAAGGTCCTGTTCCGCGGAGGATCGAAGATGCACCCGCCCCCACGCTCGCCCCAGCGGCGGCGGAACAGGCCGATCATCTCGTCGAGCGCCTGGCGGCAGGCCGCGGGGTCGGTCAGCATGGCGACCTCCGCCTCCGGGTAATCCTGTGCCAGCAACCGTTCCGCCTTGCGTATGTTTTTGCGCGCCTGCGCATCGAGCGAAGCCAGCAGCGCCTCCCAACTGTCCGGCAGGCTACACAGCACCACCGGCGAGGGATCGGGCGTGACCAGCGGGATGACGCCTTGCTGCCGGCAGGCCGCGGTGAAACGGGCGACGCGCGCTTCATTGCTGCAGACGCCAAGCGTGAGGCACGCCGCTCCCGGCAGCGCACGCACCCAGCCGGCCAGCGCCTGCCAGGCCGCGTCTTCCTGCTCCAGATCGATCAGCACCTGCAGGTCGTCCAGCGCAAAAGAGTTCACCAGGCGCCACGACCACAGCAGGCGGCGCTCGAGGGGGAACAGTCCGATGGGGCGGTCATCCTGCCAGGCGATGAACAGGCCGGCGGGAGCAATCACCCGCTGCCCATATGCCAGCTCCAGCCAGGTGCGATGATTGAAGACCGGCGCGGCGGCATCCACCGCCGCCAGCGCATCCCACGCCGTGCGAGCCTGCGGCGGAACGTGCTGGCGCCAGCGCAGCAAGGCGCCTTGCCAGTGTGATGAGAGGGCAGCATCGATCGACATCATGCCTATTACCCGGCATCGCGGCCGGGATGGGCGAGGAGAAACTGCGACAATGCGGTGCGGCCGGTCGGCCCATGTTCGGAAATGCAGCCAAGCGGGACCGCCACGTTATCCGCTGAATGATTCCGGTGGACGTTCCGTTTCGGTTGCCGGCGCGGGCGGAGTATCCTGCGCCTGGGCTTGCAACAGATCGGCCAGGTCGAGGGAGGCCGTGTTTGTTTGACCGGCGGCCGGTTGCAGCCCGGTATCGGCGCAGGGGGGCTCGTCCGGCACGACATACGGCGCGGGCCGCCGAATGACGAAGCTCACCAGGCAGCCGAAGAGGGCGCCGGAGACCAGCAGGACGCCGAACGCTTTCAGCGGATCGGGAGAGACCTGTTTCTTCGATGGCCGGGCGTCGGTCAGGATGCGTGCCGCCGGCGTCATCTCCTGTGCGATCGCCATCAGCGCGGCATCTTTTTTCTGCAGCAGGATGCCGGTCGATTGCAGCACGGCTACCTTCCGCAGTTGCCGGTAATACTCCCCTTGCGCTTGCGGCAGCCTGGCGAGCTCACGCTCGTTGCGCTGCAACTCGGCGGTCAGCGCGTCCACCCGCAGGGCGAGCGCGGTGATCAATGCGGCATCGGTGGCCAGCGCATTCAGTGCGGCGCGCTCGGCCGGGGTGGCGGCCGCGGCCTGCGCCCGGGTACGCGCCACTTCACGCAGGCGCATCTCCAGCGCGATGATGCGGTCGGTATCCCGTTGCACCACGCCGGGATTCGGACCAGACCGGCCCAGCAGGATCGCCCACTCGGCGTCGCGCGTCCGCAGATCGGCCAGGAGCTGTTGCGCGTGCACATCCTGCATCATCTCCGCGGCATTCATTGGCGGACGCGTGCCGGGCCATTGCTGCAAGAGCGCCTGCTGTGCCTCACGGGCGATGTCGCACTTGGCGCGCAGATCACGGACCGACACGTCGAGACGGGCCAGGCCCACGGTCAAGGCGGACAACCGCGGATCGATATGCACGGCCGGGTTGCGGAAGATGAGCGACCACTGCACGTCGGCCTGATCCACGGCCTGCCGGACATCCTGCAGATTGGCGGCAATATCCTGCCGGGTGGAATGGATGAGCTGTTGCCGACGCGCGGTATCGCGCTGGATGGCCAACTCGGCGATGCCGTTGGCGAGCGCGGTTGCGGCGGTCGGCGTATACGCGCGCACGGTCACCCGCACGGTCTCGCGACCGGCGTCCTGCCGCACGCGCACCGCCCAGGGCGGCGGCGATTGCGCGTTGAAGCCCTGCTGCCGCACGGAGGGCGTCAACTCCGCGCACGCATCCTGCCACACATCGGCGCTCGTCAGCAGCGCCAGCAACGCCTCGCCACCGTCCTCACGCAGGCCGATCTGGATCTCGGTCGCCAGCGTGCTCGACGCCGTGTCCGGGCGGGGCATCAACTGCACCACCGCCGTGCTTTCAAACCGCGGCCGCTGCAGCATCACCAGCAGGATACCGGGGATGACGATGATGACGGTGACCTGCAGCACGGTGAGTATCGAACGCCGGGCGCGGTTCGCGCGCATCCGGCGGGGTGGCGTTGCTGCCGTCTGCCGTCCGCGGGCGGGCGCTTCCCGGATATTCACGATCTTCAGTTTCACGTTGCTGCCCTCCGAATTCGCTGAGATACCGCCGTGGCCGCAACTGACGGGTGACTCTCACCATTATCAACAAATCAAACGTTGCTGCGCGGTTATGCATCCGACAATTCTCTTCTACAGTAGACAAGAGCTCTGCCTGACGGCGTGACACCGCACTTTTTGTCACCGGATGATGACAATCGCTTGTCTATCGTGCTAATGGCGTTTCCGTCGCACCGAGATCGTCAATAGCCATGCTACACTCGATCCGGAAAGTGACTGAAGTTATGAGGGAAGTAACATAATAATATAACTTACGAAAGCTGCGCGATTACTCCTGTGCCAGGCCTATCACAAGTCATGACTCTTGCCGGGTAACCGAATATGAGATACCGGCGTCCAACCGGCACCGCGGAGGCAGCGGCGTGCGACGCCTTGGAGACTACGGCGTGCGACGCCTTGGAGACAGCGGCGTATGACGCCTTGGAGACAGCGGCGTGCAACGCCTTGGAGACAGCGGCGTATGACGCCTTGGAGGACAGAGCGATGCTCTCGGACATCGAGACAGCGGACCATGTGCCGGAATCTGGCACGATGGAAGCCGATCATCGCGTATTGCAGCAGGTGAGCGATGCCGCGAAACTGCTGCAGCAGATGAGTGCCTTGCTGCCGCCGCAAGCGGAATTGCAGCGTCCGCTCGAGCAGGCGCAGGCACGCCTGCTGGAGACCCTCGTCGTCGGGTTCGAGGAGCTGTGCGCGGAGATCGTTCTCGACAGTCACGCCGGCAAGCGGCCGGCGGGTGAGCAACCGCTGGGGGTCTGCGAGGCCGCCATGGCCCGCTATGAGACCGAAGTTAAACCACGGCTGCCGCGCATTGTGCAGTTCGTCGGCGATCACGGCGACCTGGCTCGCCGCCTGTGGGATGCCTCGGCGTATTGCCTGTATTTCCTGGTGGTGGTGCTGCCGTGGGACGATGTCGACGCCCGCGCGCGTTTGCTGGTGGAGTCGATCAAGGAGCACCTGGCGCCGGAGTCCGTCATGCTGCGCCGCATTGTGAGCACGCTCGGTGCCGACGCCGGCGAAGCGAAGACGGCGGTCACGCTGCAGCGCACGGCGGGGCGCCGGCGCCTGGCAATCATGAGCGGTCTCTTTCTGGTCGCGCTGGTCGCGTTCTCCGCGCTGCTGGGCATGCGCTCATACAGTAACCCGCAACACCGACTGGCGGCATATCAGCTTCAAATTCAGCAGGACAGCCGGCGGGTCAGCGTTCTGCAGCAGCAGGTCCGGACATTGAGCGTGAAAAAGCAGGCGCTCGATGCGGAGATTCTGCAAGCACGCCGTATGATTGCCCTGTCCGAAAATAAACGGCGTTTAGGCATTTATTATGATGAAGAGGCGTATCAAGATGCGGTACGGTCGCTCGAAGCGTTGACGCCGGATTATAACCGCCAGGTCATCGCGTATAACGAGGCTGTCCGCACCCTGGCCGGCATCGTGGAGGAGCACAACCGCCTGGCCGCGTCCTACAATGCGGTGAACGCCCGCATCAGCACGCAGCCGCCGGCCCAGGTGATGCCCCTGCAGGTGCTGCCGGAATAGCGTATCACCCTCGCGACGCTGTCTGCGGCACGGCGGCGTCACGCAGCGGATGCACCGTGCGGTAGTGCCGGCAGAGCTGCCGATACAGGCGAAATGCCTTCCGCGAGACCGGCCGGCGGTTTCCACGCAGCGTGCACAGGTCGAGCAGCAGGCTGCCGAGCACCTGCGCGGGCATGGCGACATCCCCGTAACGCACCAGCGCCCACAGGGCATACCCCAGGTTTACCAGCGGCCGCAGCGCACACCAGGGAAACGGCCAGTGGCGCAGGCCGGTCTTATTGGTGTTGCGCAGGGAGTAGAAGGCGATGAGGTGGTTGTTTGCGCGCACTGGGCTCGGTTCGTGGTACATGATTGAGCTCGGTTCGTGAAAGCAGACAAAGCCGCGGTCGAGCCAGCGCAGCGCCAGATCATCTTCCTCCGCCTGGCGGAAAAAATCATCGGGATAACCGCCGGCGTCGAGGAAAGCCTGGCGGCGGAGCAGCACCCCGCCGCCGGCAAAGGAACCCCGGTAGCCCGGCTCCTGCTGGTCGGCGGGCAGCCGGGTGACGATCCGCTCCTCCGCGACGATGAAGAGGCTGGAGAGTACGGCGGCGATGGTGTCGTCCTCCCGCGCGCGGGCCACCGCGCGCGCCACTGCGTCTTCATGCAGCCAGCCGTCGTCATCGAGCATGTAGATGAGCGATCCGCGACAATTCGCCACGCCCAGATTGCGCGCGGACGGGCAGCCCAGGTTGCGGTGTGTCTGCAGCAGGCGCACCTGCGGGTAACGCTCGGCGACCATCTCCGCGCTGCCATCAGTGCCGGCGTTGTCCACCAGCACGATCTCCAGCGGCGCGTAGGTCTGCGCCAGTGCCGAATCAAGGCTCCGGCAGAGCGCCTGCCGCCTGTTCCAGGTGATGATCAGGATACTGACAAGCGATCCGTGCATGCTTCGCTCCCATCCATTGCGTTTATCAAGCGTTCGCCGGCTTCCGTACGGGCAGCAGAGCCGGCGGCCTGTGTGCGAGCGGCGGTGCCGATGCCCAACCCGAGGGTCGCCCACAGCCAGGCGGCGATGGGGGCGTTCGAGCTGTGCACGTGCAGCAGAAAAAAGTGACCGTAAGAGAAGAGTATGCCCACACCGGTCATCAGCAGCACGCCGGCGAGTACCAGGCGATCGTCGGCTTCTGCCCGTGGCAACGCGACGCCGAGAAAGACCAGGATCGCCAGCACAAACAGGCCGTAGAGCAGCAGCGCCGGCAGTCCGCTCTGCTGCAGCACCCAGCCAATCTCCGAATCGAGGTAGACAAACCGATACGGCCAACCGGGCGGCGCGGGCGTGGCGGCGGGCGCCTGGATGCCCGTTCCGAAAAGCAGCACGTCGGGATGCGCCAGCACCTGCTCGATGACGCCCGGCAGTTGGTTGCGCGCTTCCGCGGCCTGCGCCACGGGGTGCCGCAGCGAATCCATATACCGTTGTATCAGGAAATGGCCGAATACGGAACGGGACAGGGTCTGCAGCGTGAGTGCGCCGAAGACCACCAGCATGCTCAACAACAGCGCAGCCTTCACCGCCATTCCCGCTCGCCGGCCCGCCGGCGGCAGCCAGGGGACGGCCAGCAGGGCGACTGTCAAGCCCAGCACGCCGAAGAGAATCCCCTGCCGGCTGCCGCTGATCAGGATGCCGGCGAGCAGGAGGACGGCCAACGGCAGCGAGAGCATCCACCAGCGGCGGCGCGGAAGGAAGACGATCGGCAGCACGGTGAGGCTGACTGCGCCCCAGGCCCCGACGGCTCCGCGATACAGGCCCATGAAGCCGGCGCCGAAATTGCCGGAGAGATTGCCGGCCACCGGCTCGCCGATGGCATCGTACAGGTCCAGGTCGATTTGCAGTTGGAACTGCAGCACGCCGCAAAGACAGATCAGCGCGATGGCGACACCGCCCACCATGAACATGCCCGACAAAGCATTTCGCGTGCGCCCCACCGAGAGCAGCAACAGAAAGACGCCAAGGTAGGCCATTCCGCGCATGAGCGCCAGCGCGATGAACTTCGGGTCCATGATCCCGGTGCGCAGGATGCCGAACAGGGTCGTGGTCAGCGGCCAACCCACCACCAGCAGCCCCGCCGTCAGGAAGAAGCGCCGGCACGCGGCATCGCGCCACACGGCGCCGAAGCGGCTGAAGCCCAGCAGCAGGCAGACGGGTCCGAGCAGGTCGAAGGCATAGAGCAGTCCCGCGCCTCCGGCGGTGGCTTTGCCGATCGGCACGGACATGGACAGCACGGCCGCCAGGTAGGCCAGGCGACGCGGCAACGCGGTAGCGGCGTGCCCGATCTCCGCCGCGACGACGTTAATACCGGCCTGAATCAGCAGCGCGACGATCCACAGGTTCATGTGGGACGCTCCCGCTGCCGCCAGGCCAGGTAGCTCCACTGGCACACGCCTTCCAGGCTGACGGCAAGCAGCCCGGCCATCGCCAGTCCCTGCGCCCGGTACGGCCGCACGAGCAGCAGGCTCAATATTAAGTAGCTGACGCTCCATATCCCGGTGAAGGCCAGGTTGGTGGCCACCGCCCCCTGGCTGGTGATGGCGCGGGAAAACGTGTGGGTGACCGCAATGATCACCGAGGAGAAGATCACCAGCAGAAACACCGTCCGTCCGGCGAGGAAATCTTTGCCGTAACCGAGCAGGATGTAGCGCGAGCAGAGAGCCAGCCCGACTGCCAGCGCCAGCGACACCCCGCCGTTGATCAGCAGTCCATACCGCAGCAGACGGTAAAACGCCCGGTGCTTACCCTGTCCACTCAGGTTGGCGAGTATCGGCAGCATGACGGTGAAGACGGTGTTGGGCAGGAAGTAGATTGCCGCCAGCCACTGGTTGGCGGCGTTGAGCAGTCCCATCTCGGCATAACCGTTCGGCAGGCGCACCAGCAGGGCATTGCACATCCAGCCAACGGGAGTGACCATTGTGCTGCTGATCACCGACAGCAGGCTGAAGCGCCAGATGCCGCGCAGCTCGCACCAGCATCCGCGGTACCGCAGCACCACCCCCGCGCGTTCCGCCAGGCGGTGCAGCGTGTGGTAATTCAGGCCGGTGGTCACCAGCAGCGCGGCCAGCAGCGCCCCCACCGCGCCCGGCAGTCCCCAGGCCCACACGCCGAACACCAGGAAAAGGAAGGAGCAAAGGGCGGAGAGGAGATTGACGCGGGCCATCGCGCGGAAGCCCTCGAAGGCACTGATGGCGCCGACCTGCATCTCATTGATGGCGCCGAGTACGATCAAGCCCATGCTCAGCCGCAGCAGCGGACCGAGTTGCGGCGCCGCGAGCATCCGGCTCGCCAACCAGGGCGAAAGGATGAACAGCACGATGGCAATGACCGCGCCGGTGATCAGTGACAACAGCCGCGCCAGTCCAATGATGCGCCCGGTGCGCTCCGGATCGCTTTGATGGAGTTCGGCCGCGTATTTCGTGATGGTCACGCCCAACCCGGCGCCGGCGAAGGCGCCGAACATGCCGGCGGTGTTTTGCAGCATGCCCAGCGCGCCGAATCCTTCCCGGTGCAGCATGCGGGCGATCACGATCGACGCACACAGGCTCAATCCCCGCGCGGCCACCCCGCCGGCCAGGCTCCATCCCACGCCCGTGAGAAAGCGCATGCCCAGCGGAGACGCGGCGAGTCGCCGGGTATAGGGTTGCACGAATGACAGCATGCCGATGTATCCGATCTCCGGAAATGCCCGTGTTGCCCGCGATCGAAGAAGTGACATCTCCGATATACACTATCGCCTCGCCCGGCGATGTTGACGGCCTCACGCAAAATCGCCGGCATAGTGCATTTTCCAGACAACAAGCACCGATTTTTCGAGATAAAACCCCTGTTTCTGGATGTGGGTCGTGGGTAGCTGTTTCCATGCTGTCTAGCCTATGGTATGGCGAGACAACATAAATGTCATGACGTGTTGTCATTAACCGACATGGTGATTGCCTTGTGTCGGTTTTTTGTCCTCATGCATATGAAGTGCCAGCACAATAGAGGCGAACGAAAGCCGTTCACTCGCCACACCTGTCCGTGCGCGCGGCTATTCCGCGTATGGATGGTATGGCTGCTTTACCGTTCCACCGGCGCCGGGTGAGGATAGTACAGATGACACCTCCCGGACCATGTGTCTGCCGGGCCGGATGCCTGTGAACGGCATGGGGGAGCTGGATGCTTGAGCGCCATCTGACCATGTCGCCGGTCAATTCATCGCAAGCCATTGCCCGGGAGCCTGCGCTGGCGCCCGGCTGGCATGACATTACGCTGACCGAGCTGCCGGAGCACCTTCGTTCCGACATGGAGCCGCTGTCCACCTCATGGTTCAATTCGTTGCCGTTCAGCATGGAATACGCCGATCCGGCTGCCGTGCGCCTGGCCTACTGGGTTGCGGCCGACAGGCAGCTCGTTTGTGCTATTCCTTATTATGAACGGCGCTGGCTCGGATGCTGGCGGATGCTGCACCTGTTCGGACCGGCGTCGCTGCCCCTCGCCTGCTGTCACGACCTACTGGTCCAGCGGGGAGCAGATCTGGCGGTGATTCACCGCCAGGACGAGGTTACCGCACGCACCTTCTGCGCCGGGCAGCCCGGGGTGGCGTGCCAGCGGGTGTCGGAAGATTTTGTCATTACATTGCCAGCGACGGTCGAGCAATACCTGGCCTCACTCGGCGCCCGCACGCGCAAACTGACGCTGCAGCACCAGCGCCGCCTGGAGCGCGAGTGGGGCGAGGAATTGCACGTGCGCATTGTGGAAAACGAGGCGATTACCCGGGAAATGTGCACCGAGGTGGTGGAGCTGAACCGTGCGCGCCGCGCCGTTCGCGGAGCGCGCCACCTGTGGACGCCGGAACTGCTGGACCGGCGCTGGCGGCTGGCGCAACAGCAGGGGGTATTTTGCGGCGTCTACCATGGCGAGACACTGGCGGGCGGGACGGTGAGCTTCTTTTACCGGGGCCAAGCCTACACCGGCATGTTGGGACATGACCGGGCATACGACCGGCTGAATGTCGGCAAGCTCGCACTCTGGTTGACCATTAAGCACTTCATCCACTGCGGTATTCGCCGCCATCATCTGCTCTGGGGCAACTCGCCGTATAAAACGCGCTTCGGCGCACATGAAGAAACGCTGTATGACGTGGCGTTGTTCCGCTCACCGGTCGCCGGATGGCTCTGGCGGTTGGGCGGCTTGCTGTGCCGCCTCTGTTCCAACGGCAAATTGCTGTTCTGCCGCGCGCTGGGGCCGCAACTGGAAAAGGTCGTCCGTCGCATCTTCGGCGCATGTGCGCCCGTAGTGAAGGAGTAACCGGGTGGTGAAGCCTGCCGTCTACGAGATTGCCGCGAAGGAATCCGGCGCGTTTGTATTGGCGCCGGGTTGGCATGAGTTGGTTGTGGATGACCTTACCAACTCACAGACTAAAGCGTTACAGGCGCTCGATGTCAACTGGTTCGGCTCGTATGATTTCAGCCTGCTCTTTCTTCCCCGGCCATCTATTGCGACGCATGTCTCCATTTTCCTGCTGCCCGACGGTCAACTCGAACGCGCCATCTTCTTTACGGAAACACACTGGCTGGGGCGACGGCGGCTGTTGTCGCTGTTCGGACCGGCCCCGATCGAACCCGAAGAGGTGCAGGAGCTGCTCCGGCGCCGGCAGGCGGATGTCGCCGTGCTGCACCACCTGGGCGAGGAGGAGACGCATGGCGCCACAGCTCCCTGGCGCCGCGCCTTCGTGCGGCGCATGAGTGAAGATTTCGTGATTGACCTGCCGGAGACGATGGAGGCCTACCTGGGGAAGCTGGGTCGGTCCACGCGGAAAAACATCACCCACGCGTTGCGGCGGGTGGAACGGGAGATCGGCCCGGGGTATCGTGTCGTGCAGACCGAGCGGGAAGAGATCGCCTACGCGCATTTTACCGCACTCATCGAGCTGAATCGCCGCCGCATCGAGCGGAAAGGTTTGTCCCATGGGTGGGATGCCGAACTCACCACCCGGCGCTGGCAGTTGATCCGGGAACGCGGCGCATTCGTCGGCTTCTTCGACGGTGAACGGCTGGTCGGCGGCGCCATCAACCTGCTCTACGCGCGCGGCATGGTCGGGTTATTGATCGGACATGATCCGGCGTTCGACCACGCGCAAATCGGCCATGCCACGACCTTCTACTCAATCCGGCAGGCCATCGAGCGGCGTCTCCCGGCTTTCCATCTGCTGTGGGGCTATTCGCTGGCAAAGATCCTGTTCGGTGGTCGGGAAGAGCGGCATTACGACGCCGCGGTATTCCGCACGCCGTGGGCCGGGTGGCTTTGGCGCGGGCATTGCATGCTCACCAATCCGGGTTATGCGCTGCGTGCATGGCTCCGGCAGCAAATGCATCCTGCATATATCGAGCGCTTCCGCCGGCTGCGGCGAAAATGCGTGCAAATCATACAGGTTAATAACTGATGAATCTGATCACCATCTGGCATAAAGCGCAGAGCGGATTCCGTCGGCTCCGGCAGGAACTGTGCCCCGGACCGCGCATTCTGCTTTACCACCGCGTCGCGGAGCCGCCGTCCGATCCGCAGCGGCTGGCCGTTTCACCGCGGCATTTCGCCGAGCACCTGGAAATATTGCGGAGCACGGCGCACCCGATGAGCCTGGCAGCATTCGCCGCGAGTATGCGCGAGGGTACGCTGCCGCCGCGCGCGGTGGCGATCACCTTTGATGATGGGTATGCGGACAACCTGCTCGCCGCCCGGCCGCTGCTGGAGCGTTTCGACGTGCCCGCCACCGTCTTCGTTGCCACCGGGCAGACCGGCAGCGAGGAGGAATTCTGGTGGGATGAGCTGGAACGCGCGGTGCTGTCCCCCGCAGAGTTGCCGGAGGTGCTGTCGTTGCGCATCGGCGCGCGAGACTACGGCTGGCGTTCGACGCCGCGCACACGTCTGTATCGCGAGCTGTGTACGGCGCTGCGCACGCTGTCCCGGGAGGCGCGCGCTTCCGTGATGCAGACGATGCGCACGTGGTCCGGCATCGAGGCCGCGGGGCGCACCACCCACCGTACGCTGAACGCGCCGGAGATCTACCGCCTGGCATACGGCGGGTTGATCGATATCGGCGCCCATACCGTCTCGCATGCCTTCCTTTCCGCACAGACGCCGGCAGTGCAGCACAACGAGATCGACGGGAGCTGCCGCCGCCTGCAGGCCATCCTGGGGCGTCCGGTCCGCAGCTTCGCTTATCCCTACGGCACGCCGGTTTCGTTCTCGTCGGTGGCGATCGATTGCCTGCGCGGCGCCGGGGTGCCGCTGGCCTGTGCGAATTATTTCACGCGCGTGGGGCCGCGGACCGATCCCTACCGGCTGCCCCGCGTGCTGGTGCGCAATTTGGACGGAGAAGATTTTTCCCGCCATTTTCAGGCCTTTCTCAATGGCTGACGGGCGATGACCCTGATGAGGTATTGATGACTGAAATCGTGGTGTGCAATACCAAGATCGGCCCATATCATGCCACCCGCCTGGGGGCGCTGGCGGTCTTTTGTCCCGGCATGCTGGCGGTGGAGGTTGCCGGCACGGAGGCGCGTTATCCCTGGTGGCGGGGTGGGGACGGCGCCGCATTGACGCACGCCACCCTGTTTCCGGGGCAGGAGCTGACCGGCATTCCGGCCGACCGGCAGATCGCCGCCATGGAAACGTTACTGGCGCGCGAACAGCCGGCCGCCGTCATCGTCGATGGGTACAGCGAGCCGGTGATGCGCGCGGCCGCCGCCTGGGCGCGCCGGCATGGTCGGCGCGCGATCCTGTTGCTGATGACCTGGGCGGGCAGCCGGTGGCGGCTTGCGCCGAAGGAATGGGCCAAAGGCTTGTGGCTGCGGCGGTCTTTCGATGCCGTTGGCGTCGGCGGCGAGTGGCATGCCGCCTACCTGCGGGGGCTGGGTTTTCCGCCTGACCGCATCTGGAAGCTCTTCAACGTGGTGGATAACGACCACTTCGCGCGCGGTGCGGCGCAGGCACGCGTACAATCCGCTCAGTTGCGGGCCCGCCTGCACCTGCCGGAGCGGTACTTCCTTTTTGTCGGATCGTTCGAGCGCTGGAAAAACCTGCCGTTACTGCTGAATGCCTTTGCACGCTACCGCGCTGTCGGCGGCCCATGGGACCTGGTGCTGGTGGGCGGGGGGGGAGAAGAAGAGGCCTTGCGGCATCTCATACAGGAACAGCGCATCCCCGGCGTGCACTGGCCCGGCATGCAACCTTATACGGAGCTGCCGGCCTATTACGCCCTGGCGTCCTGTTTCGTGCTGCCCAGCACCAGTGAAACCTGGGGGCTGGTCATTAACGAAGCGGAAGCCTGCGGGTTGCCGGTGCTGGCCAGCACCCAGTGCGGCTGCCTGCCGGAGCTGGTGCACCGTGGGATCAATGGTTACCCCTTCCCGCCGGATGATCCCGCGATACTGGAGGCGCTGCTGTGGCGTATGTCCGGCGGCGCCGTCGATCCGACGCGGCTCGGACGGGCATCGGCGCAGCTCATCGGGTATTACACCCCGGCGCGCTGGGCGCACGCACTGGCCGATGGCATCGCCACCGTGCTCGACGGGCGGAAAGGAGTTCCCACATGCGTGTCCTGATCGTGCTGCAACACCGGTATCTGCGCACGCCGGACGGCGCCGTCTGGACGCATACGATGTTCCCCTGCGCGTACTGGCAGCGCTACCTGGACGCCTTCTCGCAGGTGCGCGTGCTGACGCGCGTGCAGGACGTGCCCGCGGCGCCGCCCGGCTGGCTGCGGGCAGACGGCGAGGGTGTGCAGGTGCTGCCTCTCCCGCACTACCTGGGCCCGTGGGAATGCCTCTGCCGCGCCCGGCAGATCCGCCAGGCCGCACTGGCTGCGCTCGATTTTCGCGATGCGGTGATCCTGCGCCTGCCCGCCCACCAGATGGTGAGCTACGTCGGGGAGGAGCTGCGCCGCACGGGGCATCCGTATGCCGTCGAAGTCGTCGCCGATCCCGATCACCTTTTCGCGCCGGGCGGCGTCCGCCATCCGTTGCGCCCGCTCCTGCGCCGGGTGCTCACCCGGCAGCAGCGCGCGCTGTGCGCCGGTGCGGGCGCCGCGCTTTACGTCACGCAGGCCAGCCTGCAGCAAGGCTACCCCTGCCCGGCCTTTACCGTCGGCATTTCGGACGTCGAGATCACCGACGATGCACTGTCGCCGGCCTCCAGACCGGCCCGCCCGCTGAGCCGTGCCCGCCTGATCAGCATCGGCACCATGCAGGAGATGTATAAAGGCTTTGATGTGCTGATCAAGGCGGTGGCGCAGGCGGAAGCCCGCGGTGCGCACCTGCAGTTGACGCTGCTGGGTGACGGCCGGTACCGGGCGGAGCTGGCGGCGCAGGCGAAGGCGTTGGGAATCGACGGCAATGTGCGCTTCACCGGTGAAGTGCCCATGGGCGCGCCGGTTCGGCAATACCTGGATGACGCCGACCTGTTCATCCTGCCGTCGCGCAGCGAAGGTTTGCCGCGCGTGCTGGTCGAGGCGATGGCGCGCGCTTTGCCCTGTCTCGGTTCGGCGGTGGGCGGCATTCCCGAGTTGCTGCCGCCCGAGGCACTGGTGCCGGCCGGCGACGCCGGCCGGCTGGCACAGCGCATCACCGGCGCCGTTGCGCAGCCGGCGTGGCTGGCCGCCATGTCCGCCCGCAATCTGGCCACGGCACGCCGTTACCACACCGCCGTGCTGCAGCAACATCGTGTGGCGTTTCTTCGATATGTACGTGAAATGACTGCCGACTGGCTGGCGCCTTCTCGTCAGGCGCTGGCTGCCTAAGAAAATCCGGCCGCAAAAGAATATCAAAATCTGAACGGAGGGGCAGGGGACCATGAGGGTCTGTATGATCTGTGAATACTTCGAACCCGAAGGGGCGGGCGGCGCGTCCACGACACTGCCGGCATTGGTGAAGGAACTGCGCGCCCAGGCGCCTGACCTGGAAATCGATGTGGTGACCAGCCGCAACCTGTATCATGGCGACCGCACCACCCACCTGCCGGCCAGCGCGGAGTGGGAAAGCGCGCAGATATATCGCGTCGCCAGTCCGCATTCCGGCGGGCAAGGTCTGGTCAAACGGCTGATCAGCGGTGTTTTCTTCACCCGCGCCGCCCTGGCCCGTGCGACAAGCCTGCCACGGCCCGACCTGGTGTTAATCAGTACCGCGCCGCCGACCGCACCTATTGCGGCGCGGGTGCTGTCTCGCCGGCGCAAAGTGCCGTACCTGTATCTGCTCTATGACATCTATCCGGATGTTGCCGTCGAGCTGGGCATGCTGCCGCGTTACAGCCTGACGGCTCGTATGTGTTTTGCCCTGCAGCGCTCATGGCTGTGCGGCGCCGCCGCCGTGGTGGTGATCGGCCGCTGTATGCGGGAACGGTTGCTCAACCATTATCGCCTGTCGCCCGCGCGTATCACCACGATCCCCTGTTTCGCCGATGCACGGGAGATCACACCGCGTTCTCGCGACACGGCCTTCCGCGCGCGTCACAATCTGCACGGCTTCGTCCTGCTCTACGCGGGCAACCTGGGGCGGCTGCATAATTTTGACCTGGTGCTGGATGCCGCGCAGCATCTGCAACCGCTTCGTCCGGAGATCACCTTCGTCATCGTCGGCGAAGGGCCGAAGCGTGAGGATATCGCCCGCCGGATTGCCGATGACGCGCTGACCAATGTGCGCCTGCTGCCATTCGTCCCGCATCATGAGCTGCCCGACCTGCTGGCATCGGCGGATGTCTCGCTGGTGACGCTCGAGCCCGGCATGGAGGGGATCAGTGTGCCCAGCAAGCTCTACAGCATCCTGGCCTCGGGCCGGCCGGTCCTCGCCATCACGTCTCCCGCCTCAGAGGTGGCGCGGGTGGTACAGGAAGCCGAGTGCGGTGAACAGATCGACCACGCGGACCTGCCACGGTTGATCGACACGCTCACCCGCATGGCCGACACGCCGGAGTGGGTGGAGCGCATGGGCCGTAATGCGCGCAGCGTGCTGGAGACACAATATAGCTTGAGCAGCGCGGCTGCGCAATTTTATACCTTATTTAATAGGCTGACCGCCCGCGAACCATGTGCCGACGGTGTCGCCGTCCTGGATGACTAGCATCCGTTGTATTTGTCGTGCTTTTGCCGTTGCAAGTCACCGGCCGGGCGATTACCATGCGATCAGGAGCGGCAGTCGGCTTCTCGCCATCTGCCGATCGATGGCCGGGGGAGTCAGTGAGGAGTGATGCTGAGACGAACGTATCCGCCGGAGGCAACCGCGGTTGTGCCCGCCGGTATTCCTGCCGGTGAGGAGTTATACGCCGCCGAATTGCCGGGTCGCTACCGACTGCTGGCCATCCTTTACCGCCGGCGGGTGGCGTTTCTTGCCACCCTGACGGTGGTGGTGCTGCTGGGCATGGTTTACACCCTCACCCAGCATCCGCTGTATCAATCCGTGGCCACGGTGCTCGTCACCTCGACGAATAGCATGACACCGGAAAACTTCGGCGTCCTGTCCGACCTGGAAGCGCTGACGCAAAACCGGTCGATCGAAACGCAGGTTGCCCTGCTGAACAGCCCGACGCTGCAACGGAAGGCCTATGCGAAATTGAGCCGCGAGAACTGCATCGCCGGCTTCGGCAGCTTGAAATGTCCCACCTGGGCCGTCAAGGTGACGCCGGAGAAGGATGCGGATATTATCGATATTGCCGTGCAATCCTTCACGTCGTCCGCCGCCGCCGCCTTCGCGAACAGCCTGGCCGAGACCTATTTCGAGGAGGACCTGGCGCAGATTCACACGGCGACGGCGCAAGCCCGGCGCTATATCGAGACGAACCGGGGGGAGATCGGCACGGAGCTCGACCGCCTGAACGAGGAACTGGCGCAGTTCAAAAAGGCGAGCGGTCTGGTCGACCCGGAAAAGCAGTTGTCGCAGCTTGCCGAACATATCATCACGCTGCAGAGCGATCTCGACAATGCGCGCGTCCAGGTGCGGGCGAACGAGCAGGCGCTCGCCATGCTGAAGAGCGGATTGCACGCCTCGGAGCGCACCGTCATCGCCAATACGGTCACCGCCGGCAATCCGCGCTTTGCGGCGGCCCTCAGCGAGATCGACAGCCTGCAAAGCGAACGCGCCAAATTGCTGGAGGAATATCGGCCCACATCGCCGGAAATTCATGAGATCGACCAGCGCATCGCCGCGGCGGAGCTCCGCTTGAAGGAGATCAGCACCACCATTGTCACCGCGGAAACGCGCGAACGCAACCCGTTGCGGGATTCCTATGCGCAAGACTATGCCGCCGCCCTTGCCAACCTGTCGGCCAGCAAGGCGCGCGTCAGCGCATTGGAAGCGACCGTCAAATTGTGGGAGCGCCGCGCGCAGGATATGCCCGAGCATGAGAAGCAGTATACCTCCCTGCTGCAACAGCGCCAGTTGCTGCAGGGCACCTACGACATGCTGACGCAGAAATACCACAACCTGGTGCTGGGCGAGCGCACCATCCCGAACGGGCGCGTAGTGAGTAAAGCCGAAGCGCCGATCCACACGGTGATGCCGGGCAAACTGGTCAGCCTGATCCTCTGCCTCCTCCTCGGCCTGCTCTGCGCCGCCGCGGTCGTCGGCATTCTCGAACGGCTGGACGACCGTGTGCATGACCAGGAGACGGCGGAAGCGCTCACCGGCCTGCCGGCACAGGGGTGCATTCCTGAAGTGCCGCCCGGCATGCCGGTGCTCGTGCAAGCCATGGGTGGCTATGAGCCGCTGCGGGAGGCGTTCCGCATCCTGCGCAATAACCTGGCCTACTCTACAGAAGGTCATTCCCCGCAAATCCTGGCCGTCACCAGCTTCGACGCCAACGAGGGGAAATCCCTGGTCAGCGCCAACCTGGCCATCGCGACGGCGCTGGCCGGCCGGCGCGTGCTCATCGTGGACTGCGATTTCTACCACCAGTCCGGGCGCGCCGCTAAATCCCGCGGGCTGACCGACCTGCTGCTGGGAGAGGCGACGCTGGCCGAGGTGGTGCGCGGCACGCGGATGGCGAACCTGTCGTTCCTGCCGTCGGGCCTGCCGCCGTCGAATCCCGCCGAAGTGTTGAATTCACCGCAGGTCGACGCCCTGCTATCGCAGTTTCGCGAGGCTTACGATACCATCGTGATCGACTGCCCGCCCTGCATCCGTTTCGGCGACGTGCAGATGATCTCCCGTTGGGCCGACGGCATGCTGCTCGTCACCCTGGATCATCGCACCACCCGGCGCGGTTTACACGCCATCACCCGTGGCTTGCGCCGGATCGGCGCGCCATTGCTGGGAATCGTCATCAATCGCGTGCGGGATGTTCGGTACGATAATTACTATCCGTATTATCAGCACAGCACCGGCGCCCACACGCCGAGCACCGGGGGCATGACGACGTTGATCGAATCGACCATGCTCGATGACGACCGGGAGCAAGCACGGTGACCCCGGCAGCTGATAGGTGACGCCGCGTCGCCGGCGAATTCGCTGACCGCGCTACCCCATATGCGTCAGGTTACAGCTAGCACTCGGATTTTCATGCTCTTGCTCTTCAATCTTGCTCTTGCTCTGGAAGGTCACCGGTAGACAATTTGTGACCTTCCAGAGCAAGAGCAAGATTGAAGAGCAAGAGCATGAACCCGTTCTCTGACACCCTTCACGTCCCACAGAAGGATGTCTAGCCTGTGGCGGTACTCTGTCGCATCAACATTCCTGTAAGGAATTCCCGCTCTGCAGCACCGATTTCCAACGGCACAAACAGGACCGGTTACCGTAACCTGACGCATATGCCGCGTTACCCCCGCCAGGCGCAACAGCCATCTGCATCCACTCGATAACGATCCGCATTTTTCGATCACGCGCGGCAGCCCAATGTCGACTCTCCGGCCAGCCAACGCATCCCCTGCAAAGCGATAAGCCGTCAGCACCGTTTGTCTGCCGATCTTCTGCTTTGATAAAGTTAGATTTCTCCACTAAAGTCCGCTTGCCAAGCCGTCGATAAGATAGACGGCGCCGCAATTGCACCATCTTCGTCACTGATGACAACGGCGGTTGGCACGACCGGCGCTTGCGCTCGTTATCGATATTTCCACCGTCAGCAAAGATAGAGGTATAGATGTTTTGCTTTCATAAAGACTCCACGGAGAAAGATCTCGGGAACGGTTTGTGCGTCACGGAATTGGGCGCCGGTGAGCGGTTGAGTGTGCTGCATTGGAACCTGGCCGATGGCAGTATTGTTCCGACGCATCAGCATGAGCACGAACAGTTCGGTTATGTCATCAGCGGTGGTTTCGCTATGACCGTCGGCGACGAGCGCGCCACGTTGGCGGCCGGCGACAGTTACTTCATTCCGGCGAATAGTCCACATGGCTTTGTGACGATCGGGCAGACGGAAGCCATCGATGTCTTTGCCCCCGTGCGAACGGATTATCCCTGGGCGGTCGTGGAAAACGCTGACCGGGGCTGAATGCCGGCGCACTTCCCGTCACCTGTACGCGTTCCGGTGGGACGATGGGGGCACACCCCATAGTTCCCCTCCCTGTGGAGTATCAGCATGAAGCTCACACTCGCCATCGTCACCTTGCTGCTTCTCGCTTCGGCGCATCACGCCGCCGCGGCGCCGGCCGCGGTTCCACATGTACTCGTCCAATCCTCAACGATTGAGGCGCTCGCGGCCGGCAACTTCGAGGGCGTGTTGCCGCTGGCCACGTTGAAGGGATACGGGGATTTCGGCCTCGGTTCCGTCGGTGATCTGGACGGCGAGATCACCATGCTCGATGGTGTCTGCTATCATACCGATGCCGATGGCAAGGTCACCATCGCGGAAAACACGCTGAAGATGGCGTTTGCGGAAGCGACGTTTTTACAACCGGCTACCGCGGTCGCCATTCCCGCTCCCCTCGACCACGCCGCGGTGTTGGCATGGCTCGACCGCACGCTGCCGTCCCCCAATTATTTCTATGCGATTCGCATTGAGGGCGAGTTCACCGATTTGGTCCTCTGGAGCGGTCGCAAACTGCAACAGACGCACGCGGATATCGCTTCGGTGTTGAGCGGGGAGAAGACGACGAACGTCCCGCGACAGCGGGGAACCATCATCGGCTTTTATGCCCCATCGTATGCAAAAGGCATCAACTTACCCGGTTATCATTTCCATTTTTTGAGCGAGGACAAGCAACTCGGTGGACACCTGCGCGATTTTCACGTCGCCAATGCCGCCGCCTGCCTCGAGATGATCCCGACCCTCTCCCTCTGGTTGCCGACCACGGAGCGATTTGGGCAGAGCGACCTGACCACGAACCAGACGGACCGCATGATTGAAGAGGGGAAGAAGCCAGCCCGGTAAAGCAATCGACGGCATTATGCCGGAGAGCAACTCGGAAGAGCCAAAGCAGCGGCTGTACAGACTGCGCAGCCGCGAAAAAGGAGAACAGCATGAGTAAGAAAATTCTAGTTGCCGCAACGAATTACGGCGTGTGGGCAGAAGAGCTGCAGGCGCCGTGGGACATATTGAAAAAGGCCGGGCACGACCTGACCTTGACCACGCCGCAGGGCAAGAAACCGCTGCCGCTGACCATCAGCATCGATCCGACCTTCGACGATCCGATCCAGCATTACTGCACGAATCCGCCGGAGGTATGCGAGCGGGTGAAGACATTGCTCGCCGGCGACGAGTGGGCACAGCCGCTGAAATTCGAAGACGCGAAGATGAGCGACTACGACGTGCTGGTGCTGACCGGCGGGTTGGGCGCCATGCTGGATATGGCCAACAATGCGGCATTGCACCGTCTGCTGCTGGACGCGTATTACGCGGATAAACTGATCGGCGCGTTGTGTTACTCCGTCGCCACCCTGGTCTTCACGCGCGATCCCAAAAATAATTATCAGAGCATCATTCACGGCAAGTCCGTCGCCGCCCATCCGCGCGCGTGGGATTTCGACTTCAACCTGACCTACGATCTCTTCGGAGAAACGGCGGATAATGTCGGCACCAATGTCGTCACGCCGGGATTCCTCTACCCGCTGCAGGATATCGTCACCGATGCCGTCGGCCCGCAGGGGAAATGCGTGTCCATCGAAACGGCCAACCGCGAGCATCCGCATGTGGAGTATAGCTGGCCGTTCGTCACCGGCACCTCCGTCGAATCCTCCATCGCGTATGGCGAAAAGCTGGCGGAAGTCATCGCCGACATGGAGTGCGCGAAGGCCTGAGCCGTTGCTGATCAGCGCATCCTCCCCCGGCGCCCCCGCGCCGGGGGAGGCACACCGTCGATATTTCTCTCCCACACGGGTGGGAGGCATCCTGGGGAATACTGTCATGAAGCTTGCACAAGCCATTGTAAAGAATCTGGAATCGATCGGCGTGGATACGGTCTTCACCGGTTCCGGGCAATCATGCGTCGAGTTTCTGTTTGCGCTGCATGAATCGGAACGTATTCGCACGATTGTGCCGCGCCATGAGCAAGCGGCGGCATTCGCCGCCTGCGGGTATGCCCAGTATGGCCGAAAACTGGGTGTTTGCCACGCGGCCTCGGGGCCGGGCGAGATCAATCTGCTCTCCGGTCTGGCCGTCGCGCTGAGCGATTCCCTGCCCGTGCTGTCCCTCAGCACCTATTGCACGAAAGATTGGACGGGCATGGGCGATCTAGGGGAATGTACGGGGGTCAACCGTACCCCGAACGGGCGGCTGATCTTTTCCTCCATCACTAAAAAAGCTTTTCTCATCGAGCGGGTAGAAGACACGTGTGATATCGTCGAAGAAGCGGTCAATCTGGCGTTTGCGGGACGTCCGGGGCCGGTCCATATCCACTACCCGTATGATATCTCCGCGCGAGAGGTGCCGAACTATCGCGACATCGCGTTGACGATTCCTCCCGTCCTGCCCGCCCCGAAACAAATCGAGCTGTTCGCCGATGTGTTAGCGCGCGCCATCACCGAGGGGAAGAAAGTGCTGCTGCAGTTGGGGTATGGTTGTGTGCGCAGCGAGGCGGCGGCGGAACTGCGGCAACTGGTGGAGGAATTCCAGCTCCCCTTTATCACCACCATGGATGGCAAAGGCATCCTGCCGGAGAACCACCCGCTGTCGCTCGGCATCACCGGGGTGTCCGGCGATCCGGGGGCGAAACGCGCGCTGCTCGACGCCGACCTCGTGCTGGCGATGGGGAATTCCTTTGCCAAGTGGGCGACCTGGCGCTTTGCCGGGGAAGTCTTCGCCAATAAGACCCTCATGCATATCAATATCGATCCGCATGAGATCAACAAAGTCTACGCCGCCGATTACGGGATGGTTTCCGATATCAAACCGGCGGTGACCGGCTTGCTGGCGGCGCTGCGCACGCGCGTCACCGCCGTGCCGCCGGCGACGCCGGAGATTGAAAAGTACGCCTTGCAAACGGTGGAATATACCGGCGCGAAAATCCACCCGGCGCAGTTGGTGCAGGAATTGTCGCGGAACCTGCCGGAGAATGCGCTCGTCTTCGGGTGCGCCGGCGCGCATATGCTCTGGATGAGCGCCTATCTCCAATTGAATGCCGGACAGCGCTTCCAGAATCCAGGCAGTTTCGGTCCGATGGCGTCCATGGTCAACGGCGCGCTCGGCACGTGCCGCGCCAACCCCGATCGACGTGTCATCGTCGCCTGCGGCGACGGCAACTACCAGATGAGCGGTTTTGAATTGATGACCGCGCTGGAACATGAGCTGCCGATTATCTGGATCATCTTCAACAACGGCGGAGAATTCGGCATTATCAAGCAACTGCAGAGCTTCACTCACAACGGGCACCAGGTGTTCAATCAGTTTCTCAATCCTGATTTTGTCGCCTTCGCCCACGCCTGCGGCGCTCAGGGTTACCGTGTCGAGACGCTGGCGGAATTCGCTCCGGTGTTTCAGCAGGCGCTGGCCTCGAATGCACCGGTCATTATCGACGTGCAGATCGACCAGGAACCGGGGGCGCCGTTCGTCACCTTTGACGGGAAGAGCTCCATGGTGCTGGCGCATTGAGGAGATGGCCAATGGATAACCAGCGCGCAACAATAGCGCGGCAATTCAAGAAGGGCTTGCCGGTTTTCCGGATCATCGCCGGCCTGCTGGTCTTTTATCTGGGGATTGTCGCCTGTTACGTCGGCGCACAACGGCACTGGCCCTGGCTGGGTCCGGTCGTCGTGGGCATCATCGTGATCACCCACCTTGCGCATGCCGAACGTCCGGCGCAGGAGGCCATGCTCATTGCGCTGGTGGGTCTCTGCGGATTTCTACTGGACTCCGCGCTGATCTCGCTGCAGGTTTACGCGGTGACGCCGGACACGCGCTGGCTGTTCCCCGCGCCACTCTGCCCGGACTGGATCCTGGCCTTGTGGGTGAATGCGGCTACCCAGCTCTCGCGGACATTGCCGATGACGCGGCGCAAATACCTGCGTTCCGCCATTATCGGCCTGGTCTTTGGCGTGCTGGTATACAAGCGCGCCGCGGCCGTGCACCTGTTGACACTGCCCGATGCGATCGTCACTCTGCTGTTGATCGCCGTCATCTGGGCGATGGTATTACCGCTCTTTTCCAAATTTGCGGCACTCATCATGCCGCCGGCCACCGGCGAGGCGCAACCGCGCCCGCTGGTCGCGCAAACACCATGATATCTATACGAAGGAGGCGGCTGGTATGAACCATGCTCGCACAATTTTATGGAGCCTGGCACTGCTGGGCGGATTGATCACCGTGATGGTGATGCTGGCGGGATGTTCGGAAGATTCGTCGGGTCCGGCGGAGATAATGACCCCCGTCGTAATGCTTGATGTCGACGCCGGTTGGTTTGAGATGGGCGCGCTGGAAGCCGATTCGGTCGCCCTCGCCGCGGAAAAGCCGCGCCACCAGGTCTACCTGAGTGCCTACCGGCTTGGCAAATATGAAGTAACCAACGGCCAGTATGCCGAGATGTTGAATTGGGCCAACGCGCAGGGATTGCTGGAAAACATGGACGGCTCACCCTATACCGGTGGGGACATCTACGCCTACGGCAAGCTCCTGATGCAGATGACCAACACGACGCGCGCCAGCGATTGGGACCTGGAATACTGCATGATCAAATACGTGGACGGCGCCTTCTTCGTCACCAGCACCAATGGGCAATCGCGGTTGAATCATCCGGTGACCATGGTGTCCTGGTACGGTTCGGCGGCCTTCTGCAACTGGCTGAGCGAGAGAGAAGGATTGACGCCGGCCTATGACACCGCCACCTGGGCGCTGCTGCCCGACGAGGAGTCGTCGATCGGCGGATATCATCTGCTCACCTCCGCGCAATTCGAGCGCGCTTCCTGCTGGGAAGTCAGAGGCGAGGCGAATGCGGCGCTGCCGGTGAGCTGGGACACGATGCCCGACGAGAGCGAAGGATATCACTGGAGGTATCCCTACCGCTCCGACACTCCTGATGAGACACGGTCCAATATCGGTCCGGACTGGAACCCATTGAATCCCATGCATATGTCGTGCCCGCCGCTGACGGTGACGGTCGGATTTTACGACGGCATGCACGGCGAATATGTGGACAGCCCGTCACCGGTCGGCGCCTACGATATGGGAGGCAATGTCTGGGAATGGTGCAACGATTGGAACTATACCTACACCAGCGAGCAGGCCATTGATCCGAGTGGACCGGCAACGGGGGGAACGCGCGTCTTCCGCGGCGGCTCGATGAATGACATCGTGCCGATGACCCGCTCCACACATATCGTGGCGCAACTCCCGAACGTGTGCGCGTATTATTTTGGATTCCGGATTGCGCAGTAACGCTGCGCATCCGTGAACAGGAGAGATTTGATGCTGGAAACACGCTGCAAAATTGATTTCACCTTTTCCGATACCATTGCCGGCTATGTGACGGAGTATAACCCCGACACCAAGCGTTTCGGGCTGCGGACCAGCGATGGTCGCGTATTCGAAGCATCGCTCACGCCGGCCACCTTTGCACGCATCACGCAGAACCTGGGCGAGGGGTATCTCGATTGCACCGAGCGGCTCGGCGAGCTGCTGGCGCCCGGGCAGATGGTCTATGCATACGGAGTGTTCTTCCCGGAGAGTGAGACGACCTTCGAGGCCAAAGCGCTGGTGTTCCCGGGCGAAGCGCCGGGACAGTATCGTCATGAAGAGCCGGACTGGTGGGTGCGGCAAGCCCGCTCCATCGGGGACAGCTACCTGAAATGGCAATTCAACTACCCCGAGCAGGAGATCGATTATCGTCACTACCGCACCTTCCTGCATCTAGCGGGCGCCAAGCAAGGCGACACGTTGCAGGAGACCGACACGATCTCCCGGCTGGTGTATGGCCTGGCCTCGGCCTATCTGCTGACCGGCGAAGAGCGCTTCCTGGATGGTGCGGAAAAGGGCACGGCCTATCTGCGCGACCATATGCGCTTTTACGATCCGGATGAAGACATGATCTACTGGTACCACGGGGTGCTGCTCTCCGGTGACCGGGAACAGAAGCTGCTGACGTCCGAGTTCGGCGATGATTATGATTCCCTGCCGATGTACGAGCAGATTTACGCGCTGGCCGGACCGACGCAGACGCTGCGCATTACCGGCGACCCGCGCATCCTCTCGGATATCGAAAAGACGATCGAGCTCTTTGATAAGTATTATAAGGACCCCGAGCACGGCGGCTATTTCTCGCATATCGATCCGATCACCTTCGACCCCCGTTCATCGACGCTCGATAAGGGCAATAACCGGGCGAAGAAGAATTGGAATTCGGTCGGCGACCACGCCCCGGCGTACCTGATTAACCTGTATCTGGCCACCGGGGAGCAGAAATATGCCGATTTCCTGCTCGACACGGCGGATACCATCGCCAAATACTTCCCCGATTACGAACACAGCCCGTTTGTGCAGGAGAAGTTTTACGAGGACTGGAGTCACGACACCACCTGGGGCTGGCAGCAGAATCGCGGTGTGGTCGGGCACAATTTGAAGATTGCCTGGAACCTGATCCGCATCGCGCACCTGCAGCGCAAACCGGAATACATCAGCCTGGCGGAAAAGATCGGCGCGTTGATGCCGGATGCCGGCGGCGATCGCCAGCGCCACGGCTGGTACGATGTGGTGGAGCGCCTGCTCGAGCCCGGGCAGCAGCATCACCGCTATGTCTGGCATGATCGCAAAGCCTGGTGGCAGCAGGAACAGGGTATTCTGGCCTATCTGATCCTCCACGGATCGTTGGGCAACGCCGAGTATCTCAAGCATGCGCGCGAATCCGCGGCATTCTACAACGCCTTCTTCCTCGACCATGATGATGGCGGCGTCTACTTCAACGTGCTGGCGAATGGCCTGCCGTATCTGCTGGGCAATGAGCGATTCAAAGGCAGCCACTCGATGAGCGCCTACCATTCCATCGAGCTGTGCTACCTGTCCGCGGTGTATACCAATTTGCTGATCACCGGGCAGCCGATGAACTTCTACTTCAAGCCCAAACCGGACGGGTTTAAAGACCGCAAATTATTCGTGGCGCCGGACTTGCTGCCGCCGGGCTGCGTCACACTGACGGCCGTCGAGATCGACGGCGTGCCCTACCAGCACTTCGATGCACAGGAGTTGACGGTCACGTTGCCGGAATCGGCGACCGACTTGCGCGTGAAAGTCACGCTGACGCCGGTCAGCGCCAGGGAGAACCGCGATGTTGATTGAGCACACGATCGAGAGTACTGCGGTGCTGGCGGTCATCACCGGGGAGATTGACGGCAAAACCGCCCCGCAAGCACAGGCGGAATTGCTGCCCTTGCTCGGGCACGCCAATAAACTCCTGCTGGATATGCGCGGGGTGACCTTCCTATCCAGCGCCGGACTGCGCATGTTGTTATTGCTGTATCGGCAAGCCACCGCGCATGACGGCAAAGTGGCGCTGGTCGGCCTCTCCCCGGAGATCACGGATACCATGGCGATGACCGGTTTCCTGGATTTCTTTATCATCGCCGACACGACCGAGGCCGGTCGCGCCGCGTTAGCGTAAAACATAACCGCGGAGGTGCAGTGACATCTTGCCGCGCAGGGTGGGGGAAGCCATGCTGACCCCGCTGCGCCTTTGCGGTGACTAACTGTCCGCACCAGCTTGACGGATCATGGTTGCAGGAGTTGATGTAATGGAACAGGTGATTGAATTCTCCGGCACGGGATTGAATGTGTTGGATCAACGGATCGATTTTTACCCGACCCACACATGCGGCGCTTATCGCTTGCGACCGGGCAAGCCGTTTCCCTTCGGGGCGACCCTGGTGCCGGGTGGGGTGAATTTTTCCATCTTTTCCAGCCATGCCACCGCGTGCACGCTGGTGCTGTTTGAGAAAGGCTCCGAGGCTCCGCTGGCGGAGATTCCGTTTCCCGAGGCCTTCCGCATCGGCCATGTCTGGAGCATGGTGGTCTTCGACCTGGATTGTGAAACCATCGAATATGGTTATCGCATGGACGGCCCGTTTGATCCGGCGGCCGGCCACCGCTTTGACAGCGGCAAAATCCTGCTCGACCCGTGCGCCAAGGCGATCGGTGGGCGTGATATCTGGGGGACGCCGCCGGATTGGAACAACTGTTACCCGCACCGCGGCCGGCTGGTGTTCGAAGATTTCGATTGGGAAGATGACCGGCCGCTGGAGATTCCGCTCGAAGACCTGGTGATCTACGAAGCGCATGTCCGGAGCTTCACCCAACACCCTTCGTCCGGAGTGAAACACCCGGGCACCTTTGCCGGTATCCGGGAGAAGATCGACTACTTGAAGGGACTGGGCATCAACTGTCTGGAATTGATGCCGATCTACGAGTTCGATGAATGCGAAAACAGCCGCCAGAACCCCACCACTGGCGAAATACTGGTGAACTACTGGGGGTACAGCACGGTAGGATTCTTTGCGCCCAAGGCCGGCTTCGCCGCCACCGGGCGCTTCGGCATGCAAGTCGATGAGCTGAAAACGCTCATCAAGGAATTGCACAAGCACGGCATCGAGGTGTTCCTGGATGTGGTGTTCAATCATACGGCGGAAGGCAACGAGCACGGCCCCACCATCTCCTTCCGCGGCATCGACAATCAAACGTATTACATGCTTACGCCGGAGGGCTATTACTTCAATTTCTCCGGCTGCGGCAACACGCTGAATTGTAATCACCCGATCGTGCGTAACATGGTGCTCGACTGTTTACGCTATTGGGCCTCCGAATATCACATCGACGGCTTCCGCTTCGATCTCGCCGCGATCCTCGGACGCGACCAGTGGGGAGCGCCGCTGCAGAATCCGCCGCTGCTCGAATCGCTGGCCTACGATCCGATCCTCGGTAAGTGCAAGCTGATCGCGGAAGCCTGGGACGCCGGCGGGCTGTACCAGGTCGGGTCGTTCCCGGCCTACGGTCGCTGGGCGGAATGGAATGGGAAATATCGCGACGATCTGCGCAAATTCCTCAAAAGCGAAGCGGGCGTGGTCGGCGGTCTCGCGCAACGCCTGCAGGGGTCGCCGGATCTCTACGGCGCCAATGGGCGAGGGCCGACGGCGTCGATCAATTTCATCACCTGTCATGACGGTTTCACCCTTTACGACCTTTTCTCTTATAACGAGAAACACAACGAAGCGAACGGCGAGGGCAACAATGATGGGGCGAATGACAACCTGAGCTGGAATTGCGGTTGGGAAGGCGACACCGACGATCCCGCCATCCTTGCGTTGCGCAAGCAGCTCATGAAGAACGCGCTGGCGTTGCTGATGATCAGCCAGGGCGTGCCGATGGTGCTGATGGGCGATGAAATGGGGCGCACTCAGGGCGGCAACAACAACACCTACTGCCAGGACAACGCGTTGAGCTGGCTCGATTGGTCGTTGGTCGCGAAAAACGCCGACCTGCTCCGTTTCGCGCAACTGATCATCGCCTTCCGTCACGCGCACCCGGCGCTGCGCCATTGCGACCATTACCGCAACCAGGATTATCTGGGCAGCGGTTACGCCGACGTCTCCTGGCATGGCACGCGCGCCTGGCAGCCGGACTGGTCGGAAGAATCACGGGTGCTGGCCTTCATGCTCTGCGGCCGGCATGCAAAAGGCGGCGCCGCGCATGATTGCTTCATCTATGCCGCCATGAACAGTTATTGGGATGCGCTGCCCTTCGAGCTGCCCGCGCTGCACGCCGGCGTGCAGTGGCATGTGGCTGCAAATACCGGCATGCCGTCCCCTGAAGATATCTTCGCCGCCGGCGAGGAACCCGTCCTTGCCGATCAAGGGCAGGCGCTGGTCGGCGGGCGCTCAATCGTTATTCTCGTGGGGAGATAACCGTCCCCAGGCTATATGGAGGTAATACCATGGCATTGACAACGACCTGCGCGATCACCAATGATGTCGCCAAAATCCACCTCAGCGGCGAGCTGGACGCCAGCGTTGCCGGACAGTTCAAAGACGTCGTCGAACAGGCGGCGGCGCAACGCCCGCAAAAGCTGGTGCTGTTCATGCACGAGCTGGAATTCATGGCGAGCGCCGGCTTGCGCGTGCTCATCTTCGCCAAGCAAAAACTGGGCGCCGGGGTGAATATCTATCTCATCGGCTGCCAGGGACCGGTGCTCAGTACGCTGGAGATGAGCGGTTTTCACCAGAGCGTTTTCCTGCAGGATGCCTATACCGATTAGGCGGTCGTGAAAGGATGAGGCGCTGTTTATGGAGCGTTTGATTGTGCCCGCCACGCTCGATGCGTTGAGCGTGATCGGGCAATATGTAAAGACCGCGGCCGCGGAAGCCGGGCTGGATAAATCCGCCGGTTATGCGCTGCGCCTGGCCATTGATGAGATTGCCACCAACATCATCCTCTATGGCTACGAACGAGCGCAGTTGCAGGGGGAGCTGACGGTCGATGGCGAGCTGACCGATGCGGCATTGACCATCACGCTGGAAGATACCGGCATCGCGTTCGATCCTCGCGCGCAGGCGCTGCCGGACGAGGAAGACCTGGCTAAACCGCTGGAAGAGCGCGTCATCGGCGGGCTGGGGATCTACCTGGCATTTAAAGGCGTGGACGGTTTCGATTATCAACGCGTGGACGGGTGCAATCGCAATATCTTTGTGATGCGGCGCCCGGCTGAAGGGATGGGAGCATGAGCACATTAGCAGGCGTGAAGATCGGCATCCTGATGGAAGCCGATTACTACGAGCCGGAGATCATGTATTATCAGCGCCGGTTCGCGGAAGAAGGCATCGACACGCATTTCCTCACGCGCCTGTGGGGACAGCCCATGCTGACCTTCAAGGGGCATGAGTATCAGATTCCCTTCGAGTGCCGGGAGAGCTTCGAGACGATGAGCGATGACGAGTTAGCGAGCTACGCGGCGATCATCGTCCCGTCCGGCATGGTAGCCGACCGCCTGCGGTATACCGAGGACATCGCTCAACTGCCGCCGGCAACGGTCTTTCTGCAGCGCGCCTTCGCCAATCCCCGGATCGTGAAAGGGATCATCTGTCACGGGCTGTGGCTGGTGGCTCCGGCGCCGGCATTGGTTCGCGGCCGGCGCCTGGTGGTGCATAATAATCTACTCGGTGACGCGAAAGCCTACGGCGCGGAATATGTCGATGAAGATGTGGTCATCGACGGCGATCTCATCACCGCCCGTTCCGGCGGGCATTGCCATCTCTTCGCACGCGCGATTCTCGACCGCCTGCAGTCAGCGGAACGGACGAGGTAGCCATGCACGCGTTGGTCTTGCTGATGATTGCCGCGCTCATTTATGCGATTGCCTATCGCTATTACAGCGCGTTCCTGGCCGCTAAAGTGCTGGTGACGGAATCCGAACGACCCACGCCGGCGCAACAGCGCAATGATGGGCGTGATTATCTGCCCACCAATCGCTGGGTGCTGCTCGGGCATCACTTCGCCGCCATCTCCGGCGCCGGCCCGCTCATCGGGCCGGTGCTGGCAGCGCAGTTCGGCTACATGCCGGGTTTTCTCTGGATGCTCATCGGCGTGGTGCTGGCCGGCGCCACCCATGACATGATGTTGCTCTTTGCGTCGGTCCGCCACAACGGTGAATCGATGCTCGGCATCGCGAAACGGGAGCTGGGACCGTTTGCCGGGTGGATCACCTCGATCGCCGTGCTCTTCCTGGTCACCATCACCATGGCCGGCGCCAGTATCTCCATCGTCAACGCGCTGGAACGCAGCCCGTGGGGCACCTTCACCGTCGGCGTGACGATCCCGATCTCCATCTTCATCGGGCTCTACCTGAAATACCTGCGCCCGGGGAAGATCGTCGAGGCGACCATCATCGGCGTCACGCTCATCCTCGCCGGGGTCGTCTTCGGCGCCTATATCCCGCAGACTCCGTTGGGGCATCTGTTGACGCTCAACCGCCAGCAACTGAGTATCATGATCCCGACATACGCCTTTCTTGCCGCCGGCCTGCCGGTCTGGCTGTTGCTTTTACCGCGCGATTATCTCAGCAGCTATATCAAAGTCGGCACCATGGTGCTGCTGGTGGTTGGCATGGTGGTGGCCAATCCGGTCATCCTGATGCCGGCGATGACCAAGTTTGCCGCCGGAAACGGCCCGATCATCTCTGGCTCCGTCTGGCCGTATCTGTTCATCACCATCTCCTGCGGCGCGCTCTCCGGCTATCATGCCATCGTCTGCAGCGGAACCACGCCGAAAATGGTGGCGCGGGAGACGGACATCCGCCTCATCGGTTTTGGCGCCATGCTGATCGAAAGCCTGGTGGCGCTGACCGCGTTGCTCACGGTGACGGTCATTGCACCGGGGGATTATTTCGCCATCAATGCGACTCCGGCTGTCTTCGCCAACCTCGGCTACCAGGTGAGCCAACTGCCGTTGCTGTCGCAACTCACCGGCGAGCAATTAGCCGGCAAGCAGGGTGGGGCCACCGCGCTGGCGGTCGGCATGACCAGTGTCTTCAATAAGATTACCCGGCAACCGGTGCTGATCAGCTTCTGGTATCACTTTGCCATCGCCTTCCAGGCACTCTTCATTCTCACGCTGATCGATGCGGGCACGCGCGCCGCGCGGTATCTGCTGCAGGAAATCGGCGGGCATGTCTGCAAGCCGCTGCGCGATCATAACTGGCTGCCCGGCGTGCTGGCCACCAGCGGGCTCTTCTGCCTGGCGTGGGGTTATCTGCTGAACGGCGGCACCATCTCCACCATCTGGCCGCTGTTCGGCGTCAGCAATCAGATCATCGGCGGCATGGCACTGGCCATCGGCACCACCATGCTCATCCGCGCCGGCAAAGTCCGTTATTGCTGGACCACCGTGATTCCGATGGTCTTTCTGTTGATCACCGCCAGTTATGCCGGCGTGTCAAATATACTGCGCACCTACCTGCCGGCGCATAACTACCTGCTGACCGCCGTCTCCGCGCTGATGCTCGTCATGGGCGTATTGGTCATCGGTGATGCGGTGCGCACCTGGATCGGCCTGCTCTCCGCAAAGCAAGAGCAGCAGACCACGGCGCCGGCGGCCGTGCCGTGCGCGATCGATGCTTGATGCGGCAAAGCTGGAGATTCTTATGAGTAATGGTACTATCATCGTGAATATCCTTGTGATGCTGATCAACAGCATGGCCATGGTGCTCGTCGCGGCCTATGTGCTCACACGGACCAGCCTCTTTCTCGAGATATTGGAACAGCGGTTGTCACGTAGAAATCAACTGGTGCTCACCATCGTCTTTGGCCTGTTCGCGATATTCGGCACCTACAGCGGCGCGGATGTGCACGGCGCCGTCGCCAATACACGCTATATCGGCCCGGTGATCGCCGGGCTGGTGGGCGGACCGCTGGTTGGACTCGGCGCCGGCTTGATCGGTGGGTTGCATCGCTTCTTGTTCCCGCTGCTGTCCGGCGCCGGCGTCTATACCGCCTTTGCCAGCAGCCTGTCCACCGTGGTGGCGGGATTGGCTGCCGGTTTTTTCTGCTATTTCAGACGCGAGAAAGCCTTATCGCTCATCGGCGCGACGGTCTGTGCAGCGGTCGTTCAGGTGTATCACCTTGGGCAAATCCTGCTCATCTGCCCCCCCTTCACCAAGGCGTGGTCATTGGTCTCGCTGATCGGCTTGCCCATGCTGTTGGCGAACGTCGGCGGGGTGGCGCTCTTCATCTTTATCATCCGGAATTTAATCTGCGAACGAAAAATACAGGCGGAGCGTGACACCTACCTGCAGACCAAGGAACGCATCGAGAGCGAATTGCGCGTGGCGACCGATATCCAGATGAGCATGGTGCCGAAGATCTTTACCACCATGCCCGCCCGCTGTGAGTTTGATATGTATGCCTCGCTGAAGTCGGCAAAAGAAGTCGGCGGCGATCTGTATGATTTCTACCTGTTGGGGGACGACTACCTGTTCTTCACCATTGGTGACGTGTCGGATAAGGGTGTGCCGGCGGCGCTGCTGATGGCGGTCACGAAAACACTGTTGAAGAGCGCCGCCGGACCGGAGGTGTTGCCCGCGACCATTCTGAGCAAAGCCAACCGCGAGATTGCCGCGGAAAACGAATCGCTGATGTTCGTCACCGTCTTCTACGGTATCCTGAATCTGCGCACCGGTGAGCTCGCCTACAGTAATGCCGGGCATAACCCGCCGCTAATCCTGCGCGGGGACGGGCAGGTGGAATGGCTGAAACTACCGACGGGGTTGGTGCTCGGTGTGGATCCGCTGGCGCCGTACCAAACGCGGACCATCACCCTGAATCCCGGCGATGCCATTCTCGCCTATACCGACGGGGTCACCGAAGCGATGAATCCCGCGCGCCAACTCTTCTCGGAAGCGCGATTGCTGGAGACCGTGCAACAGCAGCAGCATGCTTGCACGGCGATGTGCCTGGTCAACGAAGTCGCCAACGCGGTCACCGCCTTCGCGGACAGCGCGCCGCAATCGGATGACATCACCATCCTCGCCATCCGCTTCCTCGGCACGGAAAACTGCCGGGTGCCTGCCACGCCGGCCAACGCCGGCCTGGTCGGTGTGGCATCCTGACGGCACGAGAGGCGCTGCAAATACCATAATACAGGGACCGCCCCCATGCGCGCATGGGGGCGGTCCCTGTATTGGTGCGTGGGATTGAAAACCATACATGACCCGCCTGCACGAACGGTATCTAAAGCAGGTGGAGGAGTCATCCTCTGATCGTATGACTGAAAACCATGTGAATTCTATCATTATAATAAAATTTTCATAAAGATTGCATACAAGGGCTTGCTCCATCAACGAAAAATGCTACAGTAATAACAATTCACAATAAGGGCATGGCGCGCAGCCCCGTCTCCCCGACAAAGCGGCTGCTCCCTGCGCTTCACGATAGATCCATCTGATACTCACCGGGCTGCGAATGTGCAGCCGCTAAAACAATAAAAAATTCGGACCGTCACCTTCGTGATCTCCGCGTGATACCGCCGATGATGCAGGATCGGCACGGTAGTTCAGAGAGTATAGGCATCAAAAAGCGATTTGAGTGTCACACCGCCTTCGATGCCTCATGCTCCACGGTTCTACCGCAAAGGAGCAAATCATGCGCAGCACCGTTCGGGGTTTCTTCATCGTTCTCGCCTTCGCGTTGAGCCTGGCGGCCTGGTCAAATCCCAGTGTGGTCTGGGTGGATGCCCAGTTCAGCCAGGGCAACTGCGGCGGCCACGCCTGGCAGACGGACGCCTTCGCCACCATCCAGGACGGGGTCGATGCCGTCGCGCTGAATGGCGTCGTCTGGGTCGCCCTCGGCACGTATAACGAGTCGGTGACCATCACGACCCCGCTGCTCCTACTCGGTCCCGCTGCGCAAGTCGATCCCAACGATCCGATGCACCTCCTCCCGACCGATTTTGCGCGCATGAAATCCCTCGGCATGCCGGTGCTCTCACCCCCGCCCACGCTGCTGGCCGCGGACATTACCGTCAGCGGCATTAAAATCACCGGACAGGCAGCTCCGCCGGAATCGGGTATGCGCAGTGGCCTGCAACGAGAACTCCCCGGCGGCATGATGATGCTCGAAGAGGAGAACCAACCACCCACCGCGGTGGATGACACCTATGATGACGTGATCGAAGATGATATGCCGTATTCGCGCTCCCAGGAGAATGGCTTGACGGCGAACGACCTCGATGATGGTCTCCCGAATGGAATGTTATATGTCACCATTGAAACGGCACCCGCGCATGGGACATTCTCCAGCTACGGCAGCACGGGCGAATTTGATTATTACCCGGATTAAAATTACTTTGGCGAGGATACCTTCACCTATTGGGTATGGGATGGCGGCCTCACTTCCGCCAATACCGCGCTGGTGACATTGGAGATCGCCGCGGTCAACGATCCCCCGAGTTTCATCCCTGGCGCGAATCCCATCGAGGTTGGGAAAGACCAGTACAGCGCCACGGCATATGACGAAACCTGGGCGACGGAAATCTCCTGTGGCCCGTTGGAGGATGATCCGGGCTTGACCTTCGTGCTCGACCCGGCGCCGGACCCGCTGTTGTTCAGCGAAGGCCCCACCATCGATGCCGCCCCCGGTCATCTCTCCTTCAAAACGGTGACCGGGGCCACGGGCACGCAAGATTTCACGGTTTGGCTTGACGATCAGCAAACCGAGAATAATACGTCAGAACCCCCCGAGTCGCTGACCATCACTATCACCGACAATACGGCGCCCACCGCGGTAGACGATGCCTATACGACCCCGGGCCAGACCCTCTTATCGGTGACGGCGCCCGGCGTGCTGGCGAATGATACCGACCCGGACGAGGACCCGCTCACCGCCTCAATCGTGACCAATCCCGGCCATGCGGCGACCAACGGCTTCACCTTCTCCGCCGACGGCTCTTTCAGTTATACGCCGGCCACCGGGTTCTTCGGCGCCGACAGCTTCACCTACCAGGCGAATGATGGGCATGGCGGTACCGATACCGCGACGGTCTCCATCACCGTCACCGCGCCCAACGATCCCCCGCAGGCGGTCCAGGATGCCTACACCACCGCCGAGGATACCCTGCTGACCGTGACGGCGCCCGGTGTGCTGGCCAATGATACCGATCCAGAGGAGGACCCGCTCACCGTCTCGCTGGTCACCGGCCCCGCGCATGCCGCCGCCAACGGCTTCACCTTGCAGGCCAACGGGTCCTTCAGTTACCAGCCCGCGGCAAATTTCTTCGGGACCGATAGCTTCACCTATGCGGTGAATGACGGCCATGGCGGCGCCGATACGACGGTGGTGTCGCTGACCGTCACCGCCGTCAACGACCCCCCGGTCGCCACCGCCAACAGTTACACCACCACGGAAGAGACCCTGCTCTCGATCACGGCCCCCGGAGTGCTGGCGAATGACAGCGATGTCGAAGGCGACACTTTCACTGCACAGCTGGTCACTGGCCCCGCGCATGCCGCCGCCAACGGCTTCACGTTGCAGGCCAACGGGTCCTTCAGTTACTCTCCCGTAGCCGATTTCTTCGGTACGGACAGCTTCACTTATCAGGCGGTCGATAGCCATACTGCCGTGTCGAGTTCGGCTACGGTGAACATCATGGTGACCGGGGTGAATGATCCTCCGGTAGCACTCGATGGATCAATCACCGTCCTGGAGGATACCCCCGGTTCAGGAACACTGCATGCCACCGATATCGAAGGAGATCCATTGACTTATGGCATCGTTTATCAAGGGCTAAAAGGTATGGCAACCATTACGAATGCAGCAACTGGAGCCTATTCCTATACGCCCAATGCTGACGAGAATGGATTGGATCTTTTCACCTTTATTGCCAATGATGGCACCAATACATCCAACATTGCGACGATCATCGTGACCATCACTCCGGTCAGCGACCCACCGGTGGCGCAAGATGATCACTACAGCACACTGGAGGATATTAAGTTAGCCGTGGAGGCATCTGGTGTGCTCTCGAACGATTTCGATGCCGACCGGGACACCATGACAGCGTCACTACTGACTGGCCCGTCGCATGCTGCTTCAGGTGGCTTTACACTGAATGCTGATGGTTCCTTTACGTATACCCCGGCCGTGAACTCTTTTGGGACAGACCAGTTTACCTATCAAGTGAGCGACGGGAATGGTGGCACCGATACCGCCACCGTCTTCATCACCATTACCGCGGTCAACGACGAGCCGGTGGCACAAAACGATTATTACAGCACTCCCGAAGAGACACGGCTCACGGTGATTGCCCCCGGTGTCCTGGCGAATGACACCGACGTCGAAAATGATACGTTAACCGCGGCTTTGATCACCGGTCCTTCGCACGCGGTCATGAATGGCTTCCAGTTCTATCCTGACGGCTCGTTCAGTTACACACCGGCTGCTAATTTCTTTGGAACCGATACCTTCCTTTATCAGGTGAGTGATGGAAACGGCACAGATATGGCAATCGTCTCCATTACTGTCACGTCGAGTAACGACACACCGGTCGCGCAGCATGGTACGCTGGCGGTCATCGAAGATACACCAGCATCTGGCATGTTATCGGCGACTGATCCGGAAGAGGATCCGCTGACCTTCAGCATTATCCAGCAAGGCACGAAAGGTTCCGTGGCGATAACGAATGCCTCGACCGGCGCCTACACTTACACCCCTGCTGACGATGCCACCGGCATGGATGTCTTCACCTTTAAAGCCAACGATGGGAACGCCGATTCGAATGTGGCCTCCGTGACGGTGACGATCTCACCAGTGGATGATTCGCCCATCGCCCCGAATGGTACCTTGATCGTCATCCAGAATACCCCGTGTGATAGCGTGCTTCCCGCCAGCGATGTCGACAGCACCCAACTAACCTACAGCATCGTCAACCAGGGAACTCGCGGCACCGTAGTCATCACCAATGCCTCCACTGGTGAGTATACCTATACACCTGAAACCGACCAGTTAGGAGAAGACGCCTTTACCTTCAAGGTGAATGACGGCACGTCAGATTCCAATACCGGCACCATCGATGTGTCGATTATCACCGGCGACAATACGTCGGGGGACGATCCGCCGATCGCCTATAATGGAACATTGCCGATTACTGAAGACACTCCGACGAACGGCACCTTGATTGCCACCGATGTCGATAGTACCGTCTTGACCTACAGCATCGTCAGCCAAGGTACTGCAGGCACGGTCACCATCACCAATACGGCCACCGGTGCCTATACCTACACTCCGGCCGATAATGCTTTCGGCACAGATACGTTCACCTTCAAAGTGAATGATGGCACCTGGGATTCGAATGATGCGTCGATCCGGGTGTCCATTGGCATGGTCAACGATGCTCCGGTGGCGTATGATGACTCGGTTTCGACGCTGGAAGACACCATGGTGAGTGGGAAGCTCTATGCTGGCGACGAAGGTCAGCAATTAGCATACCGCATTGTTGGTCAGGGAGCTTTGGGTACCGCGACAATCACGAATGCGACCTTGGGGACGTTCACCTATACCCCAGGGGACAATGCCAACGGTATCGATACGTTTACCTTCATAGTCAACGACGGCACTTCGGACTCGAATGAAGCGACGATCACCGTTACCATTACTGCGGTGAATGATCAGCCGACCTTTACCATGATCGGCGACACCCAGGCGCCCATCAACGGAGGGCAGCAAATCGTGCCGACGTTCATCACCGGGTATGACCTCGGGCCGGATGATGAGGACGCTGCTCAATTGGTCGATGCCTATGTCGTGACGAATAATAACCACGCGCTGTTCACCGCACAACCGGTGATCGGCCTGGATGGGACACTCACCTACACCCCGGCCGCTGACTTCATCGGCGAAGCCGTCGTCACGGTGCGCTTGCGGGATAACGGCGGTACGGAGCACGGCGGCATCAACCTGTCCGAACCGCAAACCTTCACGATCAACGCCATGAAGGTGAAGGAAATTCAATACCAGAAACCGGATGAGACCTACGACCCCGTCCCGGATCCGCTGTATGTCCCGGTAGGCGTAGATATTACGTTTATCGCCATCCCGAACCCGACGACTGCGGCATGGCCGCTTGATCAACCGGTCTGGCGTAAAGGCGGAGTGGTGGTCGGGACGGGGGGAACGTTGACCACCTCCTTCGCGACCACTGGTCCCTCCACCCTGTCGGCGGAATACGGGAATCTGGTCGTCGCGAATATTGTCGTGGTCTCTGCCGGCTTTGCTCCCAGTCCGCTGGTGATCAATGACGGCGAAGATGACGAACTCACCGTCGCCATCGATCCGGTCATCGCGGAATCGGTCGTGACTTTTGACACCGAGGAGCATAGCATCGCCACCGTGGCCGGTGCCATACCCACCTTGACGGTATCCGGCGTCGAAACCGGCAGGACGGATGTCATCGCGAAACTGCCCGCCGGCTGGGTGTGTGGCCGCGACACGGCCTTTGTGGTCGCTCCGTTGTCGATCATGATCACATATCCCGAGGATGGTTCAACCTATACCGCGCCGGTGAATCTTGATCTGACAGCCGAGGTGACGCGTTGCACCGGGATGGTGAGCACGGTCGAATTCTATGATGGGGAAACCTTGCTGGGAACTGCATCGCCGGTCGATGACACCGTCATCACCCTCAGTGACGGCGGCACCGGCACGGTGGCGGCAGACGGGACATTCACGCTCACGGACGATCGGACCGGGGTGATCTCGAATAACTGGACCACCATCACCGTGAGCGACGATGGCACGGGGATCGTCCAACTCGATGGACATATTATTCTCACCGACGGCCGCACGGGTGACGTCACACCGGATGATACCTTCCATTGGTTGTGGGCAGATATACCGCTCGGTATCCACGTGCTGACGGCCAGGGTGACGGACACGACGACGGCCGTCGCTGTCTCCCCGCCGGTCGCATTCAACGTGACCGAGGTGGGGGTTTCGACCGACCGGATCAGCGATACAGAAGGTGGCGCTGCCGACGGTGACGGCTGGGGCGTGGCCATCAGCGGGAACGGACGGTATGTGGTCTTCTCCTCGGAGGCGACGAATCTGGGCAGTACCGATACCAATGCACTGCCGGATGTCTACCTGGTGGATTCGGAAACCGGGAATATCGAGCGTATCAGTGTGGGCGTAGACAACGCCGAACCGGATGGCGACAGTTGGGATGCAGCCATTAATGCGGATGGAACCTGCGTGGCCTTTGCCTCGAATGCCGCGAATCTGGCCAGTGACGGCAATGGCCAGCTCGATATCTTCGTGCGGAATCGCACCAGCTCTTCGACGGAACTGGTGAGTGTCGCGACCGGCGGCGGCCAGGCGAATGGGCCGTCCTGGGGACCGTCGTTGAGCAGCAACGGCAACCTGGTCGCCTTCATCTCGGATGCGAACAACCTGGTCGCCGGTGATAGCGATAACACCCCGGATATCTACCTCCGCAACCGCCAGAGCGGCACAACGGAGCGTGTGGTGGCGCTGGGCAGCACCTCGCAGAATGGGGGAGGCACCGCCCTGTCAGCGGACGGCCGCTACGTCGCCTTCTGGACCGAATCGTCATTGGTGACGGGGGACACCAATGGGGCACAGGATGTCTATGTCTTCGATCGGCAGACACAAACGGTGGAACGGGTCAGCGTCGCCGGCGATGGCACCCAGGGCGATGCGGCAAGCTGGGCCGCCAGCATCAGCGACGATGGGCGGTATGTCGCCTTTACGTCGGATGCGACGAACCTGGTCGCGAATGACACCAATGACTTCAGCGATGTGTTCGTCCACGACCGGCAGACCGGCACGACGATCCGGGCCAGTGCGACGCAGGGCGATGCCGACAGTTGGGAAGCCGTCATCAGCGGGAACGGGGCCTATGTGCTGTTCACCTCCAATGCCACCAACCTGACGGCTGATACCAATGCCAGTTGCGATGTCTTTGTGTGTTCCCTGGGAAGCGGCGCCCTGCAACGCGCCAGCCGGTCATCGACCGGCCAGCAGGCTAATGCAGATAGTTGGGATACCGATGTGAGCGACGGTGGCCTGTCCCTGGCGTACGTCTCTCTGGCGAAGAATCTGATTGCCAGTGACACCTCGGATGGCAAGCAAGTCTTTCTGGCGACCGTGTCGGCGCCGTAATGCGGAGCCGATCCTGGTGAAGGCGCTCATCAGATTGCGCACAGGTTGCAACGTTGGAAACTGGGAGAGACGACATGAGCAAGCAGCAGCGAAACCGCACGATTCAACAGCCGGTGGCCGGTCAGACTTCGGTCGGGCCTCACACGCGTCTCATGCTGACGGTCTCGCGGTATGCCGCCTTCACGTGTGCCTTGTTGAGCCTGTGTCTGATCGGTGATGTCAGGAGCGGACAAACGGAGACACTTCATCCACCGCCACCAGTGCCATCGGCCACGGTCACGCACGTCTTCGGGCCTGAACGGCCAAAATTCACCATCCCGAGCGAGAAACCGCCGGTCGCCACTGTCAACGGCGGTTGGGTCACCACCCCGGGCGCACTCTACTCAGCGGTACGTATCGTCAAGCCCCCGCGGGATATCCGCACGCTGGCGGCGCCCCACCAGAATATCATCACTAAAGTTTATCAGCATAACCGGCTGGTCCGCGTCATTGATGCCGAGGGCCGTGAGATACGGGGCGGCATGCACCAGCTGCCCGCAGGGCAAGGGCATGCCAGGCCGATGAAAAATACACCAATTAGATTAGCGAAGACCGAATCGGCCGTCACACAGGATGCCGAAACCGGCCTCAAGCTGGCGGAAACCGATGGCACACGGGGGATCCAGACCCTCTACTGGTACAATCACCAGACAACAGTTAATACCAAACGGATGCTATCGTCCGGGCGGACCAGCATACAGGAGGCGTCCCATGACTAATTCATCCTTGAGTCCCATGCACCAATGGCTCTGTGTGACAACACAATGCACCGGGCGCGTCCGCCTCTTCTGCTGCCTGCTGCTGCTCGGACTCACCCTTGCCGGGCGGGCGTTAACGGTCACGATTCGTAACTCCTATCCGGGGCACGATATCGAGCGATGGCCCTATACCGTCGATGTGCTCATCAACATCGAGGATTACCAACCCTGGCCGGCGGATCTCGAGCAGGAGCCAATCGTCAGGCTCTTGCTGGCGAGCGATACGACCCAGCAGGCCGCGCCGTATCAGACCATCGACCTGACGCCCAGTCCCTATGGCCCGTGGCCCCTGCATAATCCGTTTACGCTGATCTTCGGGCCGTCGATTCCCAATAGCAGTTATATCGCCCGGGTGGCCTTCCAGTATCATGGGGAATGGGTGCGTTTCGACTCTGGACCGACCGGCTCGGGGTCCTACCGGAAATGGTATCAGGGGGACGGCGGCAGTTCCACGGCGGGGGATCCGGTCCTGCTCGGGACCGGCGATGAGGTGCATTCGCCGGCTGGTCCCGATATTCAAACCTATAGTCCTGATGGCTTTCATGTCTCCTTTAGCCGCACCTACCGCTCCGAGTTGGCGAAATTCGATGATAGCCGGTATTCACCAGGCCTGTCGCCGGGGTGGACCCATAATTTCGATTTTGCCTTGATCAAGGAGGCGCCCTATACCGCCCAGATGGATCCCTTCAGCCTGCAGACGCCGCAATGCGGGGGGGACGAATTGGTGCCGACGGCGACCGGGGGGAGCCCACCCGGTCACTTCACGGTCGGGGTGGGGGCGCCCTACGACGTCATCGGCATCCCGGAAAATGATACCTGGTCTTCCGTCACTATGCGGTTCAAGACCGGTGAACAGTGGACCTTCACACCGCATGGCGGCGTGGGCTCCACCCTCTGTGTGTTGAGCAAGATCACCGATGCCTTGGGACGTTATGTGACCCTCACCTGGGATACCGGGCGGCATTTGACGGCCATCAGAGACAGCGCGAACAATACGTTATTGTCGTTCACCTATGATGGCAATGGCTGCTTAAGCTCAGTGACCGATGTGCCCGGCGGCCGAAAAATTGTCTACACCTTCACGCAGCCGACCGGTCTGCCGGTCTGCCTGACGAGCGTCTCCCAGCTCGGCGCGACTGGCGACACGCCCCCCGTGCGCTGGACGTATGCGTATGACGGCTTCGCCTACTATCGGTATGCCCCCGGCATCGGGGGGGTCGGGATGAGAGTGCCTGCGATTGCCCCATTGCTCACCGCGGTGAGCCAGCCCAGCTTTGCCGGCGGCGGGCAAGCCACCATCACCTTCGAGTATGATCCGGCCAAAGGGCGGGTGATATCCTACACGGACTCCAACGGCAACCGGCAAGCGTATACCTACGATGATGCACAGCGCGCGACCACCGTGGAAGTGACCGATCCCCAGGACAACCTGGTCCGCACCTGGACCGACCATTTCACCGGTCCCTATTGCTATGCCGGCAGGACGGACGCCGCCGGGCATCGCTCCTATGTCGTCTATGAAGATAGCCGGTTTCCGTATCAAGCCACGCGTGTCACGACCCCTGATGGTCAATCCGTGTCCCGCACCTTTGATGCCCAGGGCAATCTCGCCTCCTTCACCGACGTCGACGGCAGGGTCACCACCTGTACGTATGATTATTCAGACTTCGCCTTTGGGCGGCTGGTCCGCGTGCAGCGGGAGAGCGACACCCCGTATACCCTGACCTACCTCGAACCGCAAGGCCTGGTGAAGACGGTGACCGGCCCGCAACCCGGCTCGACAAGCGGCACGGTGACGTTGACCGCCACCTATGATCTGGAGAACGATCCCACCCAACAGTACGGCCGTATCGTGCAACTGCAGACGCCGGGCAACAATGCCGAGACCACGCATACCGCCACCGCCAGCTACAACTACACCTACGATGGGCAATATGACGAGGATGGAGATCCGGGCACGTATACCTGCGCCAGCCCGATGGGACAGCCGCTGACGGTGACCGATGAGGACGGGCGCACCACCCATTTCCGGTATGATGCTCGCGGCAATGTCGTGCTCGTCATCGATGATAAGGGCCGGCGAATCGATGTCGATTATAATCTGGCTGACCAGGTCACCGGCATGCAGTTGCCGCCCGAGACGCCGTCCGGTCCCCGGCGGTC